>Ga0123330_1000421_pt1 | contig 48709 bp, 47 predicted proteins | sample BioC13SIPDNA_2_FD_89704 | JGI IMG/M metagenome (GOLD analysis project Ga0123330, IMG submission 89704) | Anaerobic biogas reactor microbial communites from Washington, USA - Biogas_R2_A C13 SIP DNA | ecosystem: Engineered > Bioreactor > Anaerobic > Unclassified | place: Washington, USA... | reverse complement strand
CGCTACAATCCTGTCAGCAGCGATACCGTGGGAGAAATGTCGGAGGGAGGGGCGCGATGGTCGCACAGCCGATTGACCAGAGACGTTGCGGCGAGCAGGGAGTGGGTGAGTCGCAGGCCACGCCCCTTCAGGCGCGGGCCGACGAGCCACAGCCGACGGTTGGCGGCTCGAGCGCCAAGGACACGGCAGAGACGACGATGGATGAGAGGGTGGAGGAGTTGCTCTCTTCAGAGGGCGAGGCTGGGGCGCGCCAGAAACCGGCCTCCACTGAGGAGATGGATGCCTCGCTTGACGACCTGCTGGAGGGCTTTACCGACGAGACTATGCCCGAGAATGATCTGGCCGCCGCTGAGGCTTTTGACCCAAACACCCCATCTTCGCCAGGGCGTTGGAACGCACCTGAGATGACTCAGGCCACAGACAAGTTTGCCGACGAAGCTGAACCGACCAAGGCCGCAGAGGCCCATCACCGGCCCGAGGAACACTCTGTTGCACCTGCGACTGCGCCCAAGGCCCGGCGCGAGCGTGGCGCTCTGCGAGGTGTTGCCCTGGTATTGCTCGGAGGCATTCTTGGCGCGGCGCTCACTCTCCTGGGGCTTTTGCTGACCTCGGGAACGCTCGATTACGCCTCGCGAGGGCACCTGGAGGCTCTTAGCCGTAACATGGGCACCATGCAGGCCAATCAAGAGGTCATCTGGCAGCGGCTCGATGGCATCGATCCGTTGGTGGTCGAGCAGCAGGAACGGATCGAGGCGCTGGGCGCAGCCCTGCAACAGGCTGAGGACGAGCTTGGCGTCATCGAGCAGCGCGCGGCCGCTGCCGAGGAGCAGGTGGCCGTGCTTTCACAAGAGGTGGCACTGCTGCAGCAGACGCTGGCCAGTTCGCTCGACCAATCTGATCAACGCATGGGGGTGCTCGAGGGGCAGGCGGCAGAGCTAGGTCGTGGTCTACAGGATGTTGAAACTACTCTGTCGCCGCTCAAGTCAGCAGTGGTACGCTACAACGGCTTTTTCGGCGCGCTACGCGATCTACTGGTTGAGATGGATGTCGAGGAGTAGCATTGCTCGCTATAGCTGCGGGCTGATCAGGGGTGCTGGGGGCGGATGATGACAGGCGCCCCGACGTCGAGCCCGAGTCTGTGCGCTGCGTGGCCGCCGTTGACGGCCAGCTCGATGTAACCGTGACTGCCTGGCAGGGCCACGAGATGGTCATGTGCCGCGTCGGCGTAGGTGCGTTGCACCAACGCCACGGCGCCACCGGCATCGACGGCCCAGCGCGTTTCATGTGCGAGCCAGGCCGCTGGGATGTTGGTGATGAGATTGCCAAAGCGATCGATGTGGATCACCTGCCCCCTGAACTCGTTGCTCGATTGGCCGGCCAATGCCGCATGCGGCAGGGGCTGCAGCGTATCGATTCGTGGACCCAGTGCCTCGAACGGCGCACCGCTGGCCAGGTGAGCCGCCACTGGCGCAAAGATGTCGCGGCCGTGAAAGGTGACGCTCGGTTGGTCGCACAGCCAGAAGGCTCTGTTCTCGAGAGCGACAGCCTCGTAGGCGCCCAGACGGTCAAGGGCAGGCTGGAGTAGACCGTTATCAGGTGCAACGAAACGGGCATGCCGCGTGGCCACCGCCACTGCCCGCCGCGCGGTGCCCACTGTGGGATCAACTACCGCCACGTGGACCGTGTCCTTCGGGAAGGCCGCAACAGCCTGCGATAGGACAAAGGCTGCCTGCCCAACCTGCTGCGGCGCGATGCCGTGGCTGATGTCGACCAGCGTTGCGTCAGCACAGATGCCTAGGATGGCACCCTTCATCTCTGCCACATAGCTGTCGGTGAGGCCAAAGTCGGTTAGCAGGGTGATGATGGGCATGGCGCCACTCTCCCACAGATGTCAGTTGTAGCCAGCATGCCCTTATGCTATAGTTGCTGGCGTCATTTCGACAAACCGCGATGGAGGCGGTATGCTTGGAAAGCAGTTAGGCATTGATCTTGGCACCGTCAACGTCATCGTCTATGTGCGTGGCAAGGGCGTCGTCCTGAACGAGCCGTCGGTCGTGGCCATCTCTCTGGTGGATAACCGTATCCTCGCGGTGGGCAGTGATGCTCGGGCGATGCTGGGGCGCACCCCAGAGACCATCGAGGTCGCACGCCCAATGCGCGATGGCGTCATCGCCGACTATGTGGTGACCGAGAACATGCTGCGCTACTTTATCAGCAAGACGTGCAGTCGCTTTGAGCGGCGGCCCGAGGTTATGCTGAGTGTACCGGTAGGGGTCACCAGTGTCGAGAGCCGTGCTGTGCGCGATGCAGCCATTCAGGCAGGTGCGCGAGAAGCATATCTCTTGCCCGAGCCGTTGGCAGCGGCACTGGGTGCTGGCCTACCAGTGGGCACGCCGTCTGGTAACATGATCGTCAACATCGGCGGGGGCGCTAGCGAGGCCGCTGTCATATCCATGTTTGGCATTGTCGTGTCAAGCTCGGTGCGCGTCGCAGGCAACCGCTTTGATGAGGCCATCGCCAACTATGTGCGTCGCAAGTACAACTTGATGGTGGGCGAGCAGACCGCTGAGCAACTCAAGATCGCCATCGGCAGTGCCTTGCCCCTTGAGCAGTCTCTGAGCATGGAAGTGCGCGGCCGCGACCAGGTGCAGGGCTTGCCCCGGACCATTACGGTCACCTCCGAAGAGGTCACAGATGCGCTGGCCGAACCATTGGCTGCAGTGGCTACGACGGTCAAAGCCGTGCTTGAGAAGACGCCTCCCGAACTGGCCTCGGATATTATCGACCGCGGCATGGTGATGAGTGGCGGTGGCGCCCAGCTGCGGAACCTCGATCGCTTTCTGGCAGCAGAGACGGGCATCCCCTGTCAAGTGGCCGAGAACCCGATGCTGTGCACGGCGCTGGGAGCGGGGCGAGCTCTGCAGCATCTGCCGCTGCTCAAGCGCTCGCTCGAGCCCAAGTGATGGCCCTCAATTGCCTCGCTGGCAACCTGAAGCCTGTCTGGGCCTAGAGGTAGTAGGTCATCGTCTGTAGAGACGCTACCGGGTCGATGTAGCGCACGTGGACATCTCGTGGCGTGTTGAGGGTGATGGGCGCGTAACTTAGGATCGATCGCACGCCACATGCTACCAGCTGATCTGCCACGTGCTGCGCTGCTGTGGCGGGCACAGCCAGGATAGCGATCTCCACATGGCGCTCCGCGATGATCTCAGCAAGGCGCTCCATCGGCAAGATCTCGCGCTGCCCTACGCGAGTGTTCACTTTGGCAGGGTCGCTGTCAAACACTGCCACGATCTGGAACCGCCCAGTGACAAAGGCCCCATAGTTCATGAGCGCATGCCCCAGCGCCCCTGCACCTACCAGAATAAGGCGCCAGTCCTGATCGATCTTGAGTATGCGTTCGATCTGTGTGCACAGAAAGCCGATCTCATAGCCTAGCCCCTGCCGCCCGAACTCGCCAAAATGAGAGAGGTCTTTACGCACTTGGGCAGGGCTGACGCCTGCCCAGCGGCCGATCTCGGTGGAAGAGGCCACATGCTCGCCTCGCTGAGCCATGTGTTTTAGCGTTTGCAGATAGGTGGTCAAGCGGCGAATGACGACATCAGGAACGCTGGTCTGTGTCATGTGGTATCTCTCCTACAGGGCTGCCACCTCTATGCGCGGCAAGAGCGTTCCGGTCAACCTCAGTGAGCTCAGCGTTGGCTAGTAGGTCAGGCCGTCGCTGCCAGGTGCGGATCAGCGCTTGCTTGCGACGCCACCGCGAGACCAAAGCATGATTGCCCGACACGAGCACCTCGGGCACCGTCAGTCCTCGATAGACGGCCGGACGCGTGTACTGGGGCGCCTCGAGCAGGCCTCGGGCGTGCGAGTCATCGACGATGGCGCGCATGTCGCCCAAGACACCAGGCACCAACCGCGTCACCGCCTCGATGATCGCCATGGCAGCGATTTCTCCGCCTGAGAGCACAAAATCGCCCAGAGACACCTCGTGAGTAACGGCGAGATCGACGATGCGCTCGTCGACGCCCTCATAACGCCCACAAATAAAGACCAGCCGCTCATAGCGCTCCAAACCCTGTGCCATGTGCTGGGTGAACACCTCACCCACGGGCGTGAGCAGGATGATGGGCACTTGCACCTCGCCGCTGCGTTTCTGCTCTACGATAAGGTCGGCTTCGACGATGGCCTCGAGCGCGAGCATGATCGGCTCGACCTTCATCACCATACCGCCGCCCCCGCCGAACGGGGTGTCGTCGGTTACACGATGCCTGCCCGGAGCATAGTCGCGGATGTTGTGCAGGTGCAGCTCCACCTGTCCGGCGTTGATAGCGCGGCTCACGATGCTCTCGGCAAAGACGCTCTCGAACAGGCCCGGGAAGAGAGTCAGTACATCGAATCGCATGGGGCTCCAGACATTGTGATATTCAGCACAATCATTCTACGGACAGTCGGCCCTGGCAGCAAGTTTTCCCTGCCATGGGCTTGGTGCTGACAGCGTCGCGATGCTATAATTCCGACTCAGTGCAGCAATTGGGGGTGAAGGCGTTGGTACGCAACACCATACCCGGTCAGGTCTGGTTCGTCGTGGCCATGCTGGTGGCTCTGGTGGGCCTGGGCCTCGGCATAGCTCTGGGTGGGGCAGGGCGCGCGGCTACTGGCCGACCCGCATCGATCGATTGGCGAGCCACCCAGAGACGCCCGCCGACACCGGTGGAGGCAGGGGCGGCGAGTCAGCCTACGGTGGTAGAGGCTGGCGTCAATGGCACTCTGACAGCGACGCTCACACCAACACCGCTAGCAGCCCAGGCTGCGATGCGGCCCACAAGGGCGCCGTATATCGGCCTGACTGAGCGGAGTGATCACTATTGGATGATGCGACCGCTGGACGATGAGCATAACGATGCTGTGGCTCGCTTTTACCCCTACGGGTCGCGTCAAGATGGTAGCTATCCTATCCATCATGGTGTCGAGTTTGTGAATCCCCTGGGTACCCCTGTGCGAGCCGTCGCCGATGGCGAGATTGTGGTGGCCGGTGGCGATCAGATCGATGTGCTTGGCGCGCGAGACGGTTTTTATGGTTTGGTGGTGGTGCTCAAGCTCGATCGCGCGATGGATGGCATGCCGGTTTACGCGCTCTACGGGCACCTCTCTGAGCCCCGTGTTGCTGTCGGGCAGCGTGTCAGCGCGGGACAGGTCATCGGCCTGGTGGGCGAAACCGGCGCAGCCGAGGCGCCGCACCTGCACTTTGAGGTGCGTGTCGGCGCCAACGACTATCAGCACACCGTCAACCCGGAGCTGTGGCTTGAACCTCGCCCAGGCTATGGGACCCTGGCCGGCGTTCTGCTGAGCAACGCTGGCACCATCGTCGACGACGAGGCGAGGCTGATCATCCGCTCGGCCAGCGGCGCTGCGCGCTACGAAACGCATACCTATCCGGCAGTAGGCGTGAATCCTGATCCGGGATGGCTCGAGAATTTCGGTGTCGGCGATCTGGCGGCAGGAAACTGGACAGTGCAGACGTTTCACCGTGGCCAGCTCTTGGAGGCTACGGTGAATATTGTGGCGGGCGAGACCACCTGGCTGGAGATCAGACTCGTCCGCTGAAAGCACTGCGCGCAACCATGTGAGAAAGGAGCGCACTATGGAACTACATCTGGTGTCGATCGACAAGCCAGAGGATGTGAATCTCGTGCTTGGGCAGTCGCACTTTATCAAGACGGTCGAGGATCTACACGAGGCCATGGTCAACGCCGTTCCGGGCATCCGGTTTGGCCTGGCGTTCAACGAAGCGTCGGGCGCCTGTCTGGTGCGCTCATCGGGAACCGATCGGGCCCTGGTCGATCTTGCCGTCAAGAATGCTCTGGCTCTGGGCGCAGGCCATGCTTTTGTGCTGTTGCTGGGCCCAGGGGCTTTTCCGCTGAATGTGCTCAACGCCGTCAAGGCCACGCCAGAGGTTTGCCGCGTGTTCTGCGCCACGGCCAACACCGTACAGGTCATCGTTGCGCAGACCGAGCAGGGCCGCGGTATCCTGGGTGTGGTTGATGGCGCCACACCATTGGGCGTTGAGGATGACGAGGGCGTGGCCTGGCGCAAAGGGTTCCTGCGCACCATCGGCTACAAGCTATAGCGGCGTAGTTGCGCCATAGCAACGACAGCGGCGGCAGCTATCGTTCGCTGTCGCTGCTATGGTCTCGCCGAGAGGCGTGACGCTAGACTGTCACCAACGCAGTTGCGTCAGGCCCAGGGGTTGTCATCCAACACCCTGGGCTTGCGTGCGGCTCGCTCCATCTGTGCAGGCATCATATAGCTCGATCAAGGCGGCAAACTCTGTCGCTAGGGTAGACGCGAGAGAAGCACTTGCGCTGATCGCCTCCTCTTTGGTGCGTACACGCCCAAGATACAGATTGACCCACTGATCGGCTGGCCAATCCTGTAAACGGGTCAGCAGCATATCCCAGTCGATGGGCTCAAACGCACATCCATGAGGCTGCCAGACCAACGCCCCGCCTGCAGATACATATACTCGGGGCTGCAAGGTCTGGCCATGAGCGGGTTCTATGATCCACTGCAGCTTGTGAAGCTGCATGATGTTCATAAGGGCTTTCTGCCTAGCACCATCTGCTAGAGCGTCCAGCAGCCGCCACCAATCCCACTCGTCGCCCATAGGCTCATCGCTTCGTTCACAGTAGAGCCCACTTAGCGCCTCTGTTGGCGAAAGCTCCAACGAGAACTTGGCACTGGCAACCTTGTTGTCCGTGCGAAAGCGCTCCTGGAGGGCAAAGTAGACGTCGGCTCTCCGGTAGACGGCCCATGGTGAGAACTCGCGTCCGGCCGCATGGCGTAGCTCCAGCGCCAGCGCTCCGCCCAGGCCAGGGCGACCCCGCCAGTGGGTGCCAGCGACGCCGCTCTGAAAGTCTTTGTCAGTCAGCCCGACTCAGTCTCGCCCCCAGTTGCTTTGGGCCGGCATGCGTCGCACCGAATTGGGCGTGTCAACGCGCACTGACCGCGGCGGAGTGAAAGTAGCGGACGGATAAAGCTCATCGAGTTGTGCGGCAACCACGTGCGATGCTTTCAGATACGCGTCATCGTACCATACTGAGCGTATGCGCCTGTAGCGCTTTTCGCCCAGAGTAACCTCAACCACTCGATCACTTGTCCTGATATGGCTAGACGGCAGGATGCCAGTGATCTACGCGATCCTGGCTCCGCAAAAAGGCCAGATACTGCTCTTTGGTCATCGGTGGATTGAATGTGTCGATGATCTCACGCGCCGCGCCGGCCCCGTCTGCCAGCAGGTCGATGATCGTGCATGCTGCCACCTTGGCGGGCAGGATGTAGGCCACTTCGGGATCAGCGATGCGATAGTCAGCTCCGTGCCCGGTGCCCCGCGCCCCGCTAGCGCGCGACTCGATCACGGGCATGATGTGGCTGACATCGCCCATGTCGGTCGAGCCAGCCATAAAGCTAGGCTCGGCCCAATCATCCTCACTCATGAACTGCAGAGCGTTGCGTTTATAGATCTCTGCGAAGGCATCGCATGGCTTTGTCGGCATATAGCCTGGCAAGGTGCGGATCTCGACCTCGGCGCCCAGGGCCATGGCACCGGCGACCAGACTGCGGTCGACCTTGGTGGCCGCTGCCACGATCGCCTCGGTGCTGGCCCCGCGCACATAAGTCTCGAGGCGCACATCTGCAGGGATGACATTGACCAGCTCGCCCCCCTTGGTGATGATGGGGTGTACGCGAATGTGGTCATCGTCCCGGAAGGTCTCGCGGTTGGCGTCAATGGCCTGTAACCCGAGCATGGCGGCCTTGAGAGCGTTGACGCCACTGTGCGGCGCGCCGCCAGCATGAGCGGCGCGCCCGGTGTAGACCACCTGTTTGACCACACAGCCGTTGGATGGGCCGCCTACGCCGAGCACGCCTCGCTGTTCAGCAGAGGCCTGATGCGTCATGAAGGTGAGATCAACGTCGTCAAACTTGCCCAATCGGATGAGCTCTGGTTTACCGCCCAGAAACTCGATGAGCCCCTGCTCTTTGAGTCCTACGCGGTACCCAACTTCGACATACTCCTCGGCAGGCACCGCCATGAGCACGACGTCTCCATCGAGGCCAGGCATGATGCCGCCCTCAACCAGCCCGTAGGCCAGCGCGATGACATTGGCGATCTGCGCATTGTGGCCGCAAGCATGTGCGGCGCCAGTGATTGGATCGGCATCTGCGTGGTTACGCACCAACACCGAGTCAAGCTCGCCCAGGAAACAGACGCTTGCTTGATGCTTGCTGCCCTGGAGCCGCCCCTTGACGCCTGTGATGGCCAGGCCTGCCTCAAGAGGGATGGCCAGTCTGCCAAAGTGCTCCTGTACGATGGCGCTGGTGCGCAGCTCCTTAAAGCCCAGCTCGGGGTGCATGCGAATGTCCTCGCCCAGCGCATAGATTTGCTCGCGATGGGCATCGATTGCCATGCAGGCGCGGTTCTTGAGTTCCTGAACGTCAGTCATCATACCTCCGTCTCGTCGATGAATAGGGCGCCCTGGCGGTAGCCACGTGCTACAACCAGAGTTTACCCTGTGTGATGGCGATGCTCGCTCCCAGACGCCATCCGATGTGCGAGCCGACCAAAAGCGTCGAACCCGCCGGCGTGATAGCCGCTGCGAGAGAGCGGCTATCTGGGCAAACGATCACTGCAGCCGCGCGTGGCGGGCCTGGCGAGGCATCGTATCCTGAACCCGCGGGACTGACGTGCAGTTGAGCAGTCAGAGGTCAGGCCCGCTAAGTGCTCACCTCAAGAAGGCTCGACTCACAGGCATGGCCATGCCGCGAAAGGGCACCACACGGTAGCCCGCCTGCAGCACTAGCCTCAGAAGCCTGGCCGCCACGAGCGATCGCCGTCACTCTCGTGACCGGGCAAGCGCCGACAGCCCAGACTGACGCGCTGGCTGAGCCAGTAGGTGTTTCGGCCGCACGCTATACTCCACAAGCAGAGGCGCCAACTGCTGGCTCTGGCTTGGATCTCGCAGAGGTCAAAGCCCGTGGGGGCGAGCATCTCTGCCTCCACCAAACCTCACCGGCGTGTGCCGCAAGAACACCTTGCACTTGTGCGCGATCATAACATAGGCCAGTTGACCGTCAAGGGAGTAGAGAGTTGCGTTTGTTAGGCCTTTTTTGACAGCCTTTTGCGTGGTATAATCTGTTCATAAAGGCGTGGACTGAAACGCTTGGGAGGAGAGGCAATGGCAGAGCGCAGACGATGGTGGTTACGCGTGCAGGCTCTGCTCGAGCACTGGCCGGCGTATGCGCGAGGGACAGGCCCACAACGTGGGCTCATGGTGGGAGCTCTCATCGGGCTGCTCGTAGGTGGTCTGGTGGGAGGCGTTCTGGGGTTTCTCAATCGTGGCATCCCTGGCGCAATCGTAGGCGGTGTCAGCGCAGGCGTCGTAGCTATGGCGGCGGCGGCAGCGCTCGGCTGGAGCATCCCACGACGTAAAGTGCATCTCAGTGCCGACATCGAGTTCGAGGATACACGCGAGTCGTATCAGCCAGGAGATGTGCTGAGCGGTTTTGTGGTACTGCGTTCTGATGGGTCTGCTCTGATCGAGCGCGCGACCATCAAGCTCTCTTGCGTGGGGCGCTTTGTGCATGACACCCTGCCCGACGATGGCACCGAACGGGTGGTGTACGCTCGCTCTGAGAAGGTGTATGCCAGTGAGACGGCAGTGCCTGTGCGGTTGGTGCGGCTGCACCGCGGTTCCGAAGTGCGCTTCCCGTTCACCTTTGCGTTGCCGCTGCAGGCTCTGCCAACGCACCACGGCTTTGGCTGTGTGATCCGCTGGATGCTCGATCTCGCCGTTGAGGCGCGCTATCCGGTTGATGCCGTGCGGCGTGAGGTGGTGGTGGCCAGTGTGCCCGCCGAAGCGCCTGGGGGATCGTCGCTGGCGGCCGTAACCTGCGATGCCTTCCAACTGTCTCTGTCTCTGCCACAGTTGCAGTACGCTGAGGGCGACAGCGTTCAAGGGCATGTGCTGATCACTCCCAACGGGGGCGCCGCCATCAAAGAGCTGCGGCTGGCGCTGGTGCGGGTCGAGCGGTTGACTGAAGGAGATGGGCATATCGTTTACTTTGCAGAGCGCGACCCGGCCGAGGCCGAGGTCGTTGGCAATAGGCAGCCTGCCGAGAACGGCACGACGTATGTCTGGCTAGAGCAACATGAGACCCTGGCCGACGGCATCAAACTCGATGGCGCCCGGCCAGCGCGCTATCCCTTTACCATGCCTCTGGCGCGCTACTACCGACCATCTGTGGCCACCGCCGAAGGTATGGTGAGATGGCAGCTGTCGGCGATTGCCTCGCGCGATGGCCTGCCCGAGGTGCAGGCCGCTTTGCGGCTCGAGGTATACACCGCGGCCAAGTCCGTGGGCCGAGTGCTCTCGCGAGGCGCCGCCTCTGGGTGATCTCCGGCGGGCCGCCACGGTACTGTCTGTCTTTTGCCTCTGGGGCCATTTGCCGGTACAATGTCGCGATTGTGAGCAGGTCACCCGTGAGGATGATGCGTGTTCGAGTCTTTGGCTGATCGCATTCAAGAGACATTCCACAAGCTCTCTGGCAAGGGGCGCCTTTCCGAGGCGGATGTGCAAGAGGCCCTGCGAGATGTGCGTATGGCTCTACTCGAAGCCGACGTCAACTTTCGTGTGGCGCGCGATCTGACCAAAAAGATCGGTGAGAAGGCGACCGGCGTCGAGGTACTGCGTTCGCTCACGCCGGCGCAGACGGTCGTCAAAATCGTCAACGAAGAGTTGGTCGAACTCCTGGGCGAGCCGGCGCGGCTCGAGTTGGGTCCAGCGCCCAGCGCTATCATGCTCGTAGGCCTCCAGGGTGCGGGCAAGACGACCATGGCGGCCAAGCTGGCTCTGCACCTGCGCAAGCAGGGCGAGAACCCGCTGTTGGTGGCGGCCGACGTGTACCGTCCTGCAGCCATTCAGCAGCTCGAAACACTCGGAAAGCAGATCGGCATCGCGGTTCACAGTGAGGGTTCCGACGTACCGCCACCGACTATCTGCCAGAACGCTATGCGGCGAGCAGTGCGCGAGGGTTACACTGTGGTGCTGCTCGATACAGCCGGTCGACTGCAGATCGATCAGTCCATGATGGCCGAACTTGAAGAGGTCCGGCGCGTCGCCAAGCCCAAAGAGGTGCTCCTGGTAGTGGATGCCATGACCGGCCAAGAGGCCGTGGCCGTGGCGCAGGAGTTCAACGAGCGCGTAGGCGTGACGGGGCTTTTGCTCACCAAGGTGGATGGCGATGCGCGTGGCGGTGCGGCTCTTTCGGTGCGCGCCGTCACGGGTGTGCCCGTCAAGTTCATGGGGGCAGGTGAAAAGCCCTCTGACTTGGAGCCGTTTATGCCTGATCGCCTGGCTTCGCGCATCTTGGGCATGGGCGATGTGCTGACATTGATCGAGCGGGCCGAGTCGGCTATCACCGAAAAGCAGGCCCGTGAGATAGAGGCCAAGATGCGGGCCGCGAGCTTTACGTTTGAGGATTTCCGCGAGCAGCTGCACGCCATCAAGAAGATGGGGCCGCTTTCAGAGCTGTTGGGGATGATCCCTGGCATGGGCAATCTCACCAAACAACTTCCGGCGGATGCCACTGAAAAGGGGCTCAAGACGACCGAGGCGATTATCAATTCGATGACACTGGAAGAGCGGCGATCGCCCAAGGTTATCAACGCCAGTCGGCGCCGGCGTATTGCCCGCGGTAGTGGCACCAGCGTGCAACAGGTCAATCAACTGCTGCGGCAGTTCACCGAGATGCAGCAGATGATGAAGCGTATGAAGGGTGGACGTGGTGGCATGCGCGGCATCATGCCTCGCATGCACTGAGCGTGTCAATCAAGATTCAGATAGGATGAGGTGGTATGGTACGCATTAGACTCCGTCGTGTTGGTTCCAAGGGTCAGCCGAGCTATCGCATCGTGGTGGCAGATCAGCGTTCGCCGCGCGATGGGCGCTTTATCGAGAACATCGGGCACTATAATCCGCGCACCGAGCCCAACACGGTGGTGATTGACGCCGAACGGGCGCAGTATTGGCTCTCGCAGGGGGCGCAGCCGAGTGAGGCTGTGGCGCGCCTGTTCAAGAACGCTGGTGTTGTGGGTGCTGCGGCCGAGGCCGACTCGGACGCGGCCTGAGGGCGCGGCCTAAAGGCAGGTTGAGATGCGCGAATTAGTGGAATTTGTGGCCCGCGAACTGGTCGACCACCCTGAAGAGGTCCAGGTCACCCAGACGCGCGGCAATCAAGTCACGGTCATCCAGTTGGCGGTGGCCCCGGATGACAAGGGCTGGGTGATCGGCAAGCGTGGTCGCGTGGCCAACGCGATGCGGTCTCTACTGCGCGTGGCTGCGATGAGCAAAGGCCGTCGCCGCGCCGTACTCGAGATTCTGTAATCTGGCGATGGCCCAACGCCAGGCCTCGGATGGTAAGCCTCCTGCCGATGACTACCTGGTCATCGGCAGGGTTGTTGCGCCTCATGGCATCCGGGGAGAGGTCCGCGTCGCCATTGAGACTGACAACCCCGAGCGCTTTGCACGCCAAGAAGCAGTCTATCTGGGCGAGGCAAGGCGTAGGGTGAACATCCAGGCTGCTCGACCTCATCAGGGCCGCATGCTGGTATTGTTCGAAGGCGTGGGCGATCGCAATGCGGCCGAGAGTCTTCGTGGGCAGATCATCTATGCTCTGCACGAGGAGCTCGAACCTCTCGAAGAGGGTGCTTATTACTATCATCAGGTCGAGGGTCTGATGGTGGTCGATGAGCAAGGTGTCCAGATCGGCACGTTGACCGAGATACTGGTGACGGGGGCCAACGACGTGTACGTGGTGTGCGGCCCGGCGGGCGAATGGCTCATTCCGGCAATTCGAGATGTGGTGCTGAGGATCGATCCGCAGCAGGGCAGAGTCGTCGTCAGGATTCCGCCAGGCCTCGAACCCCGACGGTAGTGCCCATGACCGACGAGAGGGCCTACTGGTTGGGGTTCAGCTTGGTACCGCGCATCGGGCCAGCCCGCTTTGACCTCTTGCGCGCCCACTTTTCCTCGCTCTGCTCTGCCTGGCAAGCGAGCGCGACGGCGTTGCGCGGTGCTGGCCTTCCCAAAGATGCCGTCGAGTTGCTGCTCTATCACCGCCAGAGGCTTGATTTGCAGGAAGAGATGCAGCGTCTCGAGCATGAGGGTGTACAGATGCTCACCCTCGACGATAGTGGCTATCCCTCGTTGCTCAAGAGCATCGAACTGCCGCCGCCGGTGCTCTATGTGCGTGGCGAGTTGACCCCGGCCGACGAGTTTGCCGTCGCCGTGGTTGGCACCCGGCACGCCACCGTGTATGGCAGAGACATCACCAGGCGTCTTGCTGGTGCCCTGGCAGAGAACGGCGTCACCATTGTGAGCGGATTGGCGTTAGGGATCGATGCTACAGCCCACCAGGCGGCCCTCGACGCAGGCGGTCGCACCATCGCAGTGCAGGGCTGCGGGCTCGATCGTGTCTATCCGGCCAGGCATCACGCCCTCGCCAGAGCCATCACCGCATCAGGCGCGCTGGTATCCACCTATCCTCTGGGCACCAAGGTCGACGCCGTCAACTTTCCGCCTCGCAACCGTATCATCAGCGGTCTGTCGCTGGGTGTGGTCATCGTGGAGGCGGGCGAGCGGTCTGGCGCGCTCATCACCCTGAACTATGCCCTGGACCAGGGGCGTGAGACCTTTGCTGTACCGGGCAACATCCTCTCTCGCGCGAGCTTTGGCACCAACAGAGCTGTTCAGCGAGGCGAGGCCAAGCTGATCACGACTGTGCAAGACATCCTACAGGAACTCAACCTCACCATGATCACCGAGCAACATGCAGTACGCGAGCACGTGCCCGACTCGCCAGCGGAAGCGCTCGTGCTCGACTGCCTCACCGTCGAGCCGCTATCGATCGACGATATCGTGAGGCAGACCCAGTTGCCTACTGCTGTTGTTTCCAGCACACTGCTGGTGTTGGAGCTCAAGGGCGCAGCCCGGCGTGCAGATCACGCTTCGTATGTGTTGACGAGATAGGAGAGGGCAATGCAGCCCACACGACTCGATGACGTCCATGTCACCATCCTTGCAGGCGGCAGTGGGACGCGGTTGTGGCCGCTCAGCCGCCATGATCGCCCCAAGCAACTCCTGAGCCTGGCGGGCGACACGTCGCTTTTGCGGCAGACGATCGACCGCGTGCTGCCCGTGGCGCCGTGGGGGCGCATCTATGTGCTCACGGGGCCCGACCATGCGGACTCCATTGCTGCCGAGCTGCCCGAGCTGCCGCGTGACAACATCTTCGTCGAGCCCTCACCGCGTGGCACCGCCCCATGCCTTTGCCTGGCCGCCATGCGCATACAGCAGCGAGCCCCAAGCGGCGTCATGGTCTCGCTGCATGCCGATCATGTGGTAAAGGATGCAGAGGCCTTTCGGAGAGCGCTCTATGCTTCGATCGAGACAGCGCGCGCGGGCTACCTGGTGACGGTGGGTATTGTGCCCGACCGTCCTGAAACCGGGTTTGGCTATATACAGCGTGGCGAGCTTTTGGCGACTCGGCATGGGCTGGTGGTGCACCGGTTGGCCCGCTTTGCGGAAAAGCCGGCGCTAGACACGGCGCGGGCCTATCTCGCCTCGGGCGACTTTTTCTGGAACTCGGGCTATTTTACCTGGCGGCTCGACACAATCCTGGCTGCCTTTGCCGACCTCCTGCCGACGCACTATGCTGCCCTGCAGATTGTTGCTGCCCACCTCGACGAAGCCGCTGGGCAGGTTGCGTGGGACGGCATCGAGCCGGTGACCATCGATGTGGGCATCATGGAGAGGGCGGCGCATGCTGCCGTGGTGCCGTGCGAGATGGGCTGGAGCGACATCGGTGGCTTTGGCGCGCTGTACGACCTGTTGCCCCACGATGCCGACGGGCACGCCCTGAGCGGAACGGGAGCCTATGTTGCCCTCGACAGCCAACGCAATCTCGTGGTTTCGCCAAGGCTAGTAACCACCATTGGCGTGGAGGGGCTGGCAATCATCGATACCGGCGAGGCTCTACTGGTCATGCCGCGAGAGCACGCCCAAAAAGTGTCAACCTTGGTGCAGCGTCTGCGCGAACTCGGCCTCGACGGCTACCTCTAGCGGGAGAAAGATACACACATGCAAGCGGAGATCGTTACCATCGGCACCGAGCTATTGCTGGGTGAGATCGTGGACACCAACTCGGCGTGGATCGCCCAGCAGCTGACCGGCATCGGCCTCGACCTGCTCTACACCACCACCGTGGGTGATAATCTGGGGCGCATCACTCAGGTGCTGTCGCAGTCTTTGGAGCGGTCAGATGTGGTCATCACCACCGGTGGCCTCGGGCCAACCGTGGACGATATGACTCGTCAGGGCGTGGCTGCGGCGACTGGTCGAGAGCTAATCCTCGATGAGGATCTGGTAACCGAGATCGCAACCTATTTTGGGCGACGCGGCTTTCAGATGACCGACAACAACCGCAGGCAGGCGTTTATCCCTAGTGGTGCGCGCATCATCCACAACCCGGTGGGCACGGCGCCCTGTTTTGCCGTGGAGCACGAGGGGCATCTCATTATCTGTCTACCCGGTGTGCCACATGAGATGCGCCACCTGATGGAGGCCGAGGTTATCCCCCTGCTACGAGAGCGTTTTGGGCTGCTGGGTGTGATCTCCAGCCGCGTGTTGCGCACATGCAACATCGGTGAGAGCGCCGTCGACGCGCAGATCGACGACCTGATGAGCGGCGCCAACCCAACGGTGGGGACGCGTGCCCATCCTGGACAGACCGATGTCGTGGTCACTGCCAAGGCGCTGACTCTCGAGGCAGCTCGGGCCATGATCGCACCTGTCGAGGCCGAGATCAGGCGACGCATTGGCGACCATGTGTTTGGCACCGACGATGAGACCCTGGGGCAGGTGGTGCTGCGCGAGCTCTCGGCACGAGGCCTGAGACTGGCCGTCGCCGAGACCTATACGCGCGGAGAGGTGGCCCAGCAACTTGCTCAACAGGCGCAGAGCGGTGCCTTTGCAGGCGGCGTGCTGCTGACAGATGTGGCGTCGTTACTGGCCATGGCAGAGGCCGAGGTCGACGGTGGGTTGCTCTTTGCGAGCCAGCAAGCCGCGGATTTAGCCGCCAGGCAAGTGGCCAGAGTCTATGATGCCCAACTCGGCTTGGCGGTGATTGCACCCGAAGACTTTGCCATCGATGAAGCTCCTACAGCTTTTCTTGCGCTCTACACCGATGGCCAGACACTAACTGTGGCGCCAAGGCGGGTGCGCACGGGGGCAGTGGGGCGCTCGTGGTTGATATTCCAGGGGCTCGACCTGGTGCGTCGACACCTGTTGGGGCTGCCGCAGTTGGCTTAGGGGGTAGTATGAGGCTCGCAATCCTGTCGGATATCCATGATAACATCTGGGCACTCGATCGGGCCTTACAGCGAACCGCGAACAGCGACGCCTTGCTGGTGTTGGGCGATCTGTGTGCGCCATTCACCATGGCGATGCTCGTCGAGCGGTTTGCCGGACCGATTCACGTTGTATGGGGCAACAATGACGGCGATCGCCTCCGCATTGCAGAACAGGCAAGGCGCGGCGACACCACACTCCATGGCGAGTTTGCCGATCTCATGCTAGCTGGCCGCCGTGTGGCGCTCACGCACTACCCTCATATCGGGCATGCGGTGGCTCGTAACGGCGACTATGATCTCGTGTGCTACGGTCACAATCACCAGCGTGCCCAAAGCCAGGCGGGCGCGACACTGCTGCTCAATCCCGGCGAGGTCATGGGGCGCTTTGGTGTGTCGAGCATCGCACTCTACGACACAGACACCGCGGCAGCCGAGATTATCGAATACTAGCAGGAGTAACTATCCAGGCCGTGACAGGGTTGCCCCCAAATCGGCGCAACCCTGTTTTCGCTTACTCGTAGAAATCTTGATGGCGTTTGGCGCGTATACATACCCGGAGGCATGGGCGGGTGGGGCTGGATCAGGAGCTAGACTGGGTGCTGCGGGCCCGACAGGGCGATGAGCAGGCGTTTGCTCAGCTCGTCGAGGCCTATCAGCGACCCATCTACAACCTGGCATATCGCATGCTTGGCAGCAGCGTAGAGGCTGAGGATGCCACCCAAGAGGCGTTTGTCCGCATATGGACTCGGCTCGACACCTACGACCCTGGCCGCAAGCTATCGTCCTGGGTCCTGTCGGTGGCGTCTCATCACTGTATCGATAGGCTCCGTCGCCGTGGCGGTGGGCAGGTGTCGATGGAGGAGATCATGGCGTCGCGCTGGTTGCCCGATGGCGACCCCAAGCCCGAGGAGCGCGCCCTGGTCAGCGAGCGTGATGAGCGTGTCAGGCGGCTGCTTGACTTATTGCAGCCGCAATACCGCCTTGTTATCGTACTGCGCTACTGGGAAGACAAGTCTTATGCCGAGATCGCAGAGATCACTGACACGACCGAGAGCGCGGTCAAGTCGCGGCTGCACCGTGCTCGGCTGGCGATGGCCGAGCTGCTGTCTGCTGGTGAGCGCCTGCCCATAGAGACATGACAACACCGATCATGGATCGAACTTTAGGGGGGAGTAATGGAGTGTACTGAAGCCCTCATACTGATGTCGCAGCGCCTGGACGCCCCGCTAGAACCGATCGATGAGGCGGCACTGCAGGAGCATCTGCACCAGTGCGCTTCGTGTCGGCGAGTCTCTCGCATGTTCGCCGAACTGGACACTGTTCTAGAGGCGGAGGCGCCGGCCCTGCCATCACGGGGCCTGTCCAGCCGCGTAATGGCCAGGGTGGTGCGGCGCGCTCGCGTCGACCGCACGGTGCGCCATGCCCTCATCACTCTCTTGAGCTTGGCCCTCGTGGTCGTCGGCCTGGTGCTGCCAGCCGTGAGAGCCGTACAGACTGCGAACCAGAGCGAGTTGCTTTCGGCAGTGGTCACACAGGTGGGCGACGAGGTAGTTGGGGTGGCTCGCGTGCTTGCAGCGCCACTGGTGACCGTGGTTCGTACCGTACTGATGAACGATGGTTATCCCTATCTGTTGGCCTGGCTGTTGCTCGCGGTGGTGCTGGTGTTGGCCTGGGTGAGCGTGATCTCGCGTGTGATCCGCCCTGCGCGGCCCGAGATACCCATCAACGCAACGACGCACCACGAACATCGTAGAGGATAGCAGGAACGTCGGTTCTAGGCGGGAGGCGTTGATGGTACGCAGACGATGGCTGATTCCTCTGGCAGCGGCACTGGCGCTATGGCTTGTGGCGTTGCCGGTGCTGGCCCAAGAGGCCGGCACAGCACTGCTGGGGCAGCACGTTACTCTCGAGGCAGGCGAGGTGCAGCATGGCGACCTCGTGCTGTTTGGGGGCGATCTGACGATGCTGCCCGGCAGCCGCATCGAGGGCGACCTGGCCATCCTGGGCGGCAATGCGTCCGTAGCCGGCGAGGTCTCTGGTGCCGTGTCTGTGATTGGTGGCACCCTCTCGCTTGAGGCAGGTGCCCTGGTGCATGGCGACGTAGTAGTGGCCCGCACCTTGCGCTATCGGCATCCACAAGCACTGGTCAGAGGGCAGCTGCTCGAGGGGATAGACACTGCGGCAGGGCTCGAGCGAGTGCCCGACCTTATGCCACGCTGGCTGGCCCGCAACTGGGGGGCTGGCGCGCAGCAAGGCTTTGAGGCGCCGCCCCGCGATGTCTCTAGGGCTCTAGGCGGTCTGGGGGGCCTGATCCTGGGCGCAATTGTCGCCGCGGCAGGTCTGGCAGTGGTGCCCGACAACATCACCAACGTGCGTCGGGTCATGCAGTCCTCGGCAGGCCTGTCGATTGGTGTGGGCCTCCTCACCCTTGTGGTGGCGGCCGTTCTGATCCCGCTGTTGGTCATGATCTGCATCGGGATACCTGTTGCGGCTGTGCTTGGCCTGGGGGTGATCGTCTGCGTGCTGTTGGGATGGGTGGCAGCAGGATACTGGCTGGGTGAAAAGCTTTTGGCCTGGCTCAAGGTGAGCGCGAGCATGGTGGTGCAAGGAGCCGTGGGCGTACTTCTACTGGGCCTTGCGTCCAGCATTCCCTGTATCGGGGCGTTCATGGCGCTGATACTTGCCTGTTGGGGGCTGGGTGCCGTGGTGCTGACGCGCTTTGGAACGCGGCTTGACCCGATCTGGCGCTTGGCCACGGCGCCGACGACTGCAACTGCCTCTCCCACAAGGCCAGAGCCGCCGACGGCGCCTGTCGAATCGCAGCCAGACCAAGATCGCGCGGGAACGAGGCCGCTGGACGAGCGCGCATTGAGCGATCTGGAGCGAGATGCGCACGACGAGCTATCTACGCTCTAGCCCGGAATGCACCTCGTAGCCCATAAGGCGCCGCACGCCGCGCGCAGCTTTTAGCGCTGCGTGCGGCGTTTGGGTTTGAGCGTCGTGCGGCGCAAGAGGCAAACGGCCAGTGCAGCTGCGGCGAGCAGCCACGTGACAACCCGTATCCAGGTGGACTGCAGGTCGGTGGTGAATGGCGCCGTTGCCGCATGAGCAGTGCCCAGCACAAAGGCCACGTACGTCAGCCCGTGTACAACCTGCCAGGCGTCCTTGAGTTGTTGACGTAGCCCAGCGGCCAACACGGCGATAATCAGGACCAACAGTGCGGGCGACCCGCCCCACTGTATGAAGGTCTGCAACGACTCGAACCGTGGCAACAGGATCGAGCGGTCACCCCATGCCGATGACGCCAGAATGGGGTGCAGCACGATCAGCGATAGGCCACTGATGGCCACGATGTGATGCAGCGTCACAAAGGGGCGGCCAAAGGCCTTGATGAGCGGCCGCACAAACGCCGACGACAGCACCGCCAGGAAGATGAGCTGATAGCCGAACAGCCCGGCCAAACGTGTCAGGGTATAGACATCACCTGTGATTCCGTTGGGTAGCGCCACTGCCAGGGCGATCAGCACCACGGCCAATAGCGGTGTGCCCATCAACCAAAGGCTCCTCTTGCGACGTGTCGATGACATCTCGTCCCCCTCTCGACGTACAGAACTGCATCCACTGCCATGTCTGTCGCATGATCATGTCGCGTTCGCTGTCGACCAGCATGTTGTGCCCAGAGCGGCCATACACCGCATAGGTCTTGGGTAGAGAGCCGAGTAGCTGGCAGTAGCGCCAGGCGCTATCTCGCGCGATGGCGCCGTCGTGTCTGGCATAGAACACAATGGCCGGCGTCATCACGCGCGGCAACAGCCTCCGCACGACGCGCTGGAGCCGATAGAGCTGAGCGGCCGCCGCCACAGAGCGCGTTTCATAGTGCCACAGGCTAGCCGCTGCTTCAGGATCTACGAGATCGCTACTGCTCGGGGCCGCGATCTGCCTGACGACATGGCGCAGCAGGGGACTGAGCGCCAGCAGACGATTCGATGCCTTGAGGGCGGGCGAAAAGGCCAGCAAGCCCGCCGCCTGTGGGTGTCGCTCTGCTACCACAGCAGCGATCAGCGCCCCCATGCTGATCCCGCCAACGAACAGGTGCGAGCAGTGAGGCTCTAGCGCCCCCCAGACTGTCTCGGCAGCAGCCACCCAGTCGACCCAGGTGCAATGATCCATGTCTTGAGGCTCTGTGCCATGGCCTGGCAGGAGCGGCGCCACCACCCGCACTCCGTGGTCGGCAAGATGCTCGCCAAGGGGGCGCACCTCGGCCGGTGACCCGGTGAAACCGTGCAGCAGCAGGCACCCCACAGGGCCATCGCCCATATGAAAGGGTCGGGGATCCGCAGTTGGGCTTTGTGGCATTGCATCCCCTCAGTCCGCGCGCTATGCTCACGATTGAGCAACGCTACTCGAACGCAGTCTGGCTGTCAAACAGTGCCTGGACCTGGCTTTGTAGAAGGAGTTGGACATGCAGGAGATTCGAGTTGGTATCATCGGCTGCGGGCGGCCGCGTCAACAGGCAGGCGCCACGGGCTATGGCATGGCGCACTATCATGTGGCGGGTTACAAGGCACACCCGCGTGTGCGCCTCGTGGCACTGGCCGACACCGACCGTGAGAATGCCGAGGCGTTTCGGGCATTGCACGGTAGCGAGCGGCTGTATGTCGACTACCATGCGATGCTCGCGAACGAGCGGCTCGACATGGTCAGCGTTTGTCTCTGGCCGCACCTGCACGCTCCTGCCGTCATAGCCGCAGCTGAGTCTGGTGTGAGGGCTATTCATTGCGAAAAGCCGATGGCGCCTACCTACGGCGAGGCGCAAGCCATGCTCGCGGCCTGTGAACGGCGAGGCGTACAACTTACCATCGATCATCAGCGCCGCTTTGCGCAGCCGTTTCGCAGGGCTAGAGAGCTGATCCTCGCCGGCGCTATCGGCACGCTGCAGCGTCTCGAGGCCGTCTGCAGCAACCTGTTTGACTGGGGCACCCACTGGTTTGACATGCTCAACTTCTTGAACGGCGACCAACCTGTCGAGTGGGTGCTGGGTCAGGTTGAGGGACGAGGCGGTACGCGTGTGTTCGGCGTGCCGGTCGAGGGTCAGGGGCTGAGTCAGTTCAGCTATGCTAACGGTGTGCTGGGCATGCTGGTCACTGGTGTTGACGGCGCCCTCGGCGGGGCCGATATTCGCGCCCTGGGCTCGTTAGGAACTCTCGAGGTGCGCAATGAGGCGCAGCCCTTGCGGGTATGGGCGCAGGGCGATGCTGACTGGCGTGTGGTGCCCACCAGCGGCGGCTTTCATGGGATGGAGCTCGTCAAACTGGCGATACTCGATGCACTGAATTGCCTCGAGACGGGGCGCCAATCAGAGCTCGCCGGCGCCAAGGCGCTGAGGGCCAGCGAGCTCACGTTCGCCACCTACGAGTCGAGCAGGCGTCGTGGCAGGGTAGAGTTGCCGCTCACCATCGACGATTCTCCGCTCCTCGAGATGATTGCAGGCGGCGCTATCGCTGGCGAATGGCCCGAGTAGGGCTTGGCTATAAATCGCTGACACATAGACGAATGGCAGCCTCAACAGCCTCGCCCGGCTGCAAGATGGTCAGGTGCGCTGCCTCATGCAGACCGCGTGCATAGAGATTGTGGGCGTCGGTGGAGCAGGACTGATTCTCGATACAGAGAAAGGGTTTCCCGTGAGGTGTATACACTACGGCATGGGTGAATAGGGCATCGGCGTGCAGCGTAAGCCGCCTACCGATGGCATGGTAGTGGATCTCGGCGGGCTGTTCAGGCCGCATGCCCCAGTAGACATCGTCCAGGTCGAGGCCTTCCAGGCTCGTCGGATGCGTGAGGTCGGCCGGAGCTGCATCCAGGGGCAAGAGCCGCCCGGTGGGTAGTAGCTGGTCGGCTTCCATCCAGCGCGACGCAGGCACGCGGATCTGCACGCTCTTGCGAGCCCCGATGATGGCGAAATAGGGGTGGATGGCCAAGCCAAAGGGCAGTGGTTGCGTGGCGTCATCATTGCGCACGGCAAAGCGCAACTCGATCTCACCCGGGCGCAGCGTATACGTCAGCTCCAGTGTGTTGGCGATCGGAAAGAGCGTGTGTAGATCATCACCCGGAGCCATGCTGATGCGCGTGGTGACAGCAATGCCGTTGGCACGTATCTGGGGCTCGTCACAGCACCAACGCCGATCGCGCACCAGGCCGTGGATGAAATTGCCCCCGTTGTTGGGGGGAAAAGTGAAGGTGCGCTCGCCGAACGTCATCATGCCATCGCGCACGCGGTTGGGCGTTGGGTAGAGCACCGGTGTGCCCAGGACGCTTGGTTGGGTGCTGGTCTGGTCGAGCGCCACGAGATACTCTCGGCCAGCGACGTCAAAGCTGAGCAGGTTGCAGCCCACCTGTGGCGTAAAGGTGGCTGTCGTGGCCAGCTCGCCCTCGCAATGCAGCGTCATGGTCTCCCAGCCGGTTAGTGGGTGCTTGCCGATCATATAGCTACAGTTGGGCATCGCTCTACTCCCTCTGTGCGGGTCTCTGGGGACAGTGTTTCGCAGCGGACATTATTGGCGTTATACTGCATGTCTGTCAAGGGCAGGGAGGTGGCCGGTGCGGATCACGCAGATCGAAGCAATCGTTGTGCACGTCTCGCCGCGAGGAGATTGGGTGTTCGTGCAGGTGCACACCGATGCGGGGCTGGTGGGTCTGGGCGAAGCCAGCCACGGCTCCAACGACCGACAGGTTGTGTTGGCCGTGCAGCAGTTCGAGCAGCGTCTCGCCGGTCACGACGCACGACAGATTCGCCGACTCTGGTCTCTGTTGCACAGCCCACTTGCCGGGCGCGCCGTACAGACCGCGGCCAGTGCCATCGAGCAGGCCCTGTGGGATCTGCTGGGGCAGTCGCTGGGCGTGCCGATCCACAGCCTGCTGGGCGGCGCGACTTGTGACACGCTACGCCTCTATGCCAACATTAACCGTCACGTGCGCGACCGTAGTCCCGAGGGCTTTGCACGTGCTGCGTCTGCCGCGGTGAGCGAGGGCTTTGACGCGATCAAGCTGGCGCCGTTTGACGAACTACGCACGCCCTCTCATCGACGAACCGGGCCCAGGGCCACATGGCGCGCAGGTGTCGAGCGAGTGGAAGCTGTGCGTGATGCTATCGGCCCCGACGTCGAGCTGATGGTCGACTGTCACGGGCGCATGGAACCCTCCGAAGCGTTGCAGGTGGGTCTCGCGTTGGCTCCGCTCGATCTGGCCTGGCTCGAGGAGCCGGTGCCATCCGCCATACCGTGCCAGCTCGGGCAGCTGGCTGCTCGCCTGCCCATGCCCATCGCCTCGGCCGAGAGCTGCTATGCGCTCGAGGGGTTTTCGCCCTTCTTGTGCGATCGAGTGGCGGATATTCTGATGCCTGACGTCAAACATGATGGCGGCGTCGCCGAGACGCTCGCCATCGCCCAGGCGGCTCGCATGCGGCATCTGCTCGTGGCGCCGCACAACCCCGCGGGGCCCGTCTCCACTGCTGCGACGGCCCACGTGGCGGCCGTGATGTCCAACCTGCTGATCGTAGAGTATGCCTGGGGCGAGGTGCCCTGGCGGGCTGCACTCGTCGAGCCGGCTGAGCGTATCGAGCGTGGGCACCTGCGCCTGCCGCAGGGGCCAGGGCTTGGGCATCGTCTGCGTGACGAGTTGGTGCAACAGCACTTGTCGGGGGCGCCGCGCGATGATGATTCGTCCAAGGTAGTCGTCGCAACCGAGCCTCGGGACGAGTGAGGAGGGCACGCAGTTGAGACGTAGAAGGGCTATTCTGGTCATCGTGCTGTTGAGCGCCGTCATCATCGTCGCTGATCAGCTCACCAAGGCGTGGGTGCGCGAGACGATCCCGCTGCATACATCATACATGCCCATCGCCTGGCTCGACCGGTTCGTGACGCTCACTCACGTGGAGAACCATGGTATTGCCTTTGGCTTGCTGCAGGGGCTTGGGGGGCTTTCGGCGATCATCGCCGTTGGCCTGGGCGTTGGCATCGTCTGGTATGTATGGCGCCACCCCGACTTGCCCCCCTTTATGTGGTGGGTCTTTGGCCTGATGCTAGGCGGCGCAGTGGGCAATCTGATCGATCGCCTCACGCAGGACGGCGTGGTGACGGACTTTGTCGATCTACGCTGGTGGCCGGTGTTCAATATCGCCGATAGCTGCCTGGTGATAGGCGCGCTGTTGTTGGCGGTCTACACGCTTTTCTTTGAGGGGCAAGAGCGCTGCGGGCCAGCCACAGACGCACACTACAGGGCCGAAAACGATGCCGGCTGAGGTAGGGGGTAACGCCCACATCGTATTGGCCGGGCCAGCGCGCGAGCGCATCGACCAGTTGGTGGCGCGTGTGCTAGAGGTGTCACGCGCGACGGCTCAGCGGGCCATCGCCGCCGGGCTTGTCACAGTCGATGGCGAGCTGCCCGTCAAGAGCCTGATTCCCGAGCCTGGCGCGTTCGTCCGTATCGAGCCACTCGAGGTGGCAGCTGAGCCCGACGCGGACATGCCAGTCCCAACAGTTCAAGTTCTGCATGCCGACCCGCATCTTGCGGTCATCGTCAAGCCGGTCGGTCTGCCAGTGCATGTGGGGGCGGGGGGGCGGCAACGCCCGACGTTGGTCGATGCTCTCAAGCGCCAGTTCCCCGCGTTAGGAGCACTGCAGCTGCCGGCTCCCCATCGCCCGGGAGTGGTGCATCGTCTGGATGTCGACACCAGTGGCATCATGGTCGTTGGGCTCGATGCGAGCACTGTGCGTGCGCTCGTGGGTCTCTTTCGCTCGCGCCGCGTAACCAAGCTATACCTGGCGTTAGTGCACGGGCACCCCTCCGTCGAGCGCGCTATCATCGATGCGCCGATAGGGCGCGATCCAAACAGCCGCACCCGCATGGCCGTCATCCGTGAGGGTGGGCGCGAGGCCCAGACGGCCATGCGTGTTTGTGAACACCTACGCAATACCAGTCTGATCGAGGCCAAACTGCTCACGGGGCGCACCCATCAGATACGTGTCCATCTGGCGTCCATCGGGCATGCGGTGGTGGGTGATCGCACCTATGGCCCGCGCCGGCCCATGCCTGGGGTCCAGAGACAGATGCTCCACGCCTGGAAGCTCGAGTTCAAGCATCCCGTTACCGGTGAGATGCTTGTGTTTGAGGCGCCGCCTCCAGCTGACTTTGTCGAGGTGTTGGCGCGCCTGCGTACATAGGGCTTGCCCGCAAAGATATCTTGTAGTATGATACGAACAAATGTTCTTTTGCATCGGAATCTGCAGGAGGCGCCATGGGTAAGGTGACACTGGCTCTGGTCCAGATGAGTCCGACGCTCAATCAGATCGAGAGAAACCTGGCGGCGATGGCGCGCACTGTCGAACAGACAAGCGCGGCGCAAAAGATAGACCTGTTCGTCTTCCCCGAACTCTGCACCACGGGCTATGAGTGTGGGGTGCGCTTTGGTGAACTTGCCGATCGCCTCGATGGCCGCACAGTCGAGACCGTGGCTGAGCTGGCTACCCGCTGGGACACTTGCATCGCTTTTGGCATGGCCGAACGCCAGAAGATGGAGAGCGTCATCTACAGCTCTGGTGTGCTGGTCGACGCGCAGGGCGAGGTGGCATTGGTGCAGCAAGAGGTCCACCTTAAGGCAGAGCAACGCCTGACGTTTCGGCCGGGGTTCAAGTTGGCGCCTGGCAAGACCCGCTTTGGGCAGGTAGGCTTGCTGGTAGGGTGGGATTTGGCCTTCCCCGAGGTTGCACGCGCGTTGGCTTTGGATGGCGCCGAGCTGCTCTGCGTGCTGGGCAGCTGGGAGCGGCCCCATGCGCACGCCTGGCGCAGCCTTGTGTTTGCACGGGCCTATGAGAATGCCGTGCATGTCGCTGCCTGTAATCGCGTGGGCACAGAGCCTACCTACGCTTTCTGCGGCGAGAGCATGGTGGTGGGGCCGACGGGGGCGGTGCAGGGGCGAGCCGATGGCGCCGAGCCAGCCGTTGTTGTCGCAACGGTCGATCTGGATGAGGTGCGTGCGGCGCAAGAGGATACTCAACTTCTTCAGGCACGCCAGCCACGCAGCTACCGTCAGATCGTCAAGATGTACTGATCTGGAGACGGCCGGTTGTCGGCAGCGGGCGTATGGTCTAGAATCGCTGGCAGCCATGGGCGCCCGATCAGTCGGCGCAAAGGAGAGTAACGTGCGTGTAATCGATCTGCGTAGCGATACGGTCACCCTGCCGTCGCCCGAGATGCGCGAGGCGATGTATCGGGCTGAACTCGGCGACGATGTATATGGCGAGGATCCGACTATCAACCGCCTCGAGGCGCTGGCCGCCACCAAACTGGGCAAAGAGGCAGCCCTCTTTGTGGTGAGTGGCACCATGGGGAACCTGGTTTCGATTCTGACTCATTGCCAACGCGGTGACGAAGTCATCATGGGCAACCAGGCGCACACCTTTGTTTACGAGGCAGGTGGTGTGTCGGCGTTGGGCGGCGTGCACGTTCACACCATCCCAAATCAGCCCGATGGGATGCTCGATCTCGTCGATCTCGAGAACGCCGTCCGTGGCGAGAACGTGCACTTTCCCACCACACGGTTGATCTGTCTCGAGAACACCCACAACCGCTGCGGTGGGGCCGTCCTCACGGTTGAGCAGATGGCGGCCGTCCGTCAGGTGGCCGATACGCATGGGCTGGCCGTGCACCTAGATGGGGCGCGCCTGTTCAACGCCGCCGTGGCGTTGGGCGTGGACGTAAGCGCCATCGCCGCGCAGGTCGACTCTGTGCAGTTCTGCCTCTCAAAGGGGCTGGCAGCGCCGGTGGGTTCGCTCATCGCCGGCTCTGCGAGCTTTATCAAAGAGGCGCGGCATATCCGGAAGATGGTGGGCGGCGGGATGCGGCAGGCCGGCGTGCTGGCTGCGGCGGGCATCGTGGCCCTTGAGACTATGGTGGAGCGCCTCGCCCACGACCATGCCAACGCGCGCCGCTTGGTGGAGGGCCTGGCCGATATCGCCGGCTATCGCGTCAACCCCGATGCCGTGCAGAGCAATATCGTCATGATCGAGCTAGAAGGCCTAGGCGCCGACTATGATGCTGTTGGTGCCGCGCTCGAGGCAGAGGGCGTCAAGATCAGCCGTATGTCTGCGCGTCGTTTCCGCGCCGTCACCCACTATGGCATCGATTCCAGCGACATCGATCTGGCACTAGCGGTCTTTTCGCGTGCCGTGCGCGTGGCCTAGCAGTCACACGACAAACCGATGCGGGAGAGGCTCTGCCTCTCCCGCTCTTGGTATCCGTCTAGGCCGCTCTATGTAGGTGGTGGGCCGTTATCTGGCGACCACAAAAGCGATCGCGTCGTGATCCGAGTGCGAGAGGCTCACCGCCCATTCCGTGAGGTCGAGCACATCGGCGCGCGCCTTGGCGCGGCCATGCAACACCACATGAGGCTTGCCCCGCTCGTCGGCCACGATCTCTATCTCGCGCCAGGCAATACCGTTGATGCCGGTGCCCAGAGCCTTGGAGACAGCCTCTTTGGCGGCAAACCGCACAGCCAGCTCGGGGGCAAGGTCACGGCAATACGACGCTTCGTGTTCGGTGAACACTTTGCGCAGGAACCGTTCGCCAAAGCGCCGCAAGGTGCATTCGATGCGGGCCAGTTCGATGATGTCGACGCCAACGCTCAGCATTGTGCCTTACTCGTACCTGTGCTTATCCGGACAAGATAATGCCGTTGTGGGTCCGCCAAACGGCGAGCGATCACATAGCGACTGCCAACAAGCTACCTCGCCGCCAGTTCTGGGGTGAGGCAGCTTGGCCGTTGTCACAGATGGTTGTCCGGTACTTAGCTTTCCTCTGGCTCTGTCACCTTGAGCATGGGAACCAATAGACGCTCAATGGCCATGGTGTGGCTGCAGACGCCACGCTGCCCGAAAAAGTTGCATTCGCAAGTCCACTGGCCGTTAGCAAACGTCAGGTTATAGGTATCATGGTTGCCACGAAACGTTGCCGTGAGCGCCGAGATCTCAACGCGGTCGGGCTCTTTGGCATACTCGATCGATTTCTGGATCTTGCTGATCATACCCGAGTCCATGTCACCTCCTTACAAACGAGACACCAGCCAGATATGCAGGCTGGTGTCAGGGCAACTTGAGTAGACCTCGTCGAATGACGTTCATCGTGCGGCGATCCTTGCCTCTGGGTTGATGTACGCCTAGTATAGGGACGTGCGTTGCGAGTGTCAATGTCATAATGGCTGACCCGTGGCCATGCAACAATGCTTACTGGAGGAGAGATGCAACCACTGGAGATCGCTCTGCTCGGCGCGGGTGGTCGAGGCAACTTTGCCTACGGACGCTACGCCGAACTCAATCCACACATGGTGCGCTTTGTGGCCCTGGCCGAGCCCAACGAGGAGCGCCGCGAGCGTTTTCGTGAGCGGCACGGCATACCCAGCGAGCGCTGCTTTGCCTCATGGGAAGAGCTTTTGGCGCAACCGCAGCTCGCTGAGACGCTGCTAAACGCGACCATGGATCGGATGCATGTCGAATCGACGCTGGCTGCACTCGATCGCGGCTATCATGTGCTCCTTGAAAAGCCCATGGCGGTGACTCCCGAGGAGTGTGTGCGTTTGGTGCTCGCCGCCGAGGAACATGGGCGCATCTTGCAGATCTGCCATGTGCTGCGCTACACCCAGTTTTGGGGCATGCTGCACGAGATTGTTCAGTCGGGCCGTCTGGGGCGGGTGATCAACGTAGACCATCGCGAGAATGTGGCCTACTGGCACATGGCGCACAGCTTTGTGCGGGGCAACTGGCGGTCGGCAGGCGAGAGTTCGCCGATGATTCTGGCCAAGTGCTGTCACGACATGGACATCTTGTACTGGATTCTGGGCGCACCGGTCCGCAGAATGACCTCGTTCGGCAAGTTACTCTATTACCGCGCCGATAACGCCCCGGCAGGCGCGCCCGAGCGGTGCACCGATGGCTGCCCTGCTCAAGAGACTTGCCCGTTCTATGCGCCGCGATTCTACTTGTCTCGCGGAAGCGACTGGCCCACCAGCGCCTTGACCACTGATACCTCGCCTGATGGCGTGCTCCGTGCGCTGCGAGAAGGCCCGTATGGCCGTTGCGTCTTTCGGTGCGACAACGATGTCGTTGACAATCAGGTGATCAACATGGAGCTCGAATCCGAGGCGACGGTCACCTTTACCATGCACGGGCATTCACATAACAACGTGCGCACCGTGCGCTATGATGGCACACGCGCCACGCTGCTGGCCAGCGAGGCGACAGACGAGATCGCCATTTACGACCACCTGACAGGAAGCGTCGAGACCTTCAGGCCAGGGCATGTCTATGGCGGGCATGGTGGCGGCGATACCGGCATCATGCAGGACTTTGTGTCTGCCGTGAAAGGTGGGCCACGTCAAGGGGCCACGACCGCCCGTGCATCGCTCGAGAGTCATCTGATGGCGTTCGCCGCCGAAGAAGCGCGTGCTGCAGGCGGCGTGCTCGACATGGCAGCGTATCGTCAAGAGGTTGAGGCACGCGCTCTGAACCAGAGTCTTGACCTCGCCTAGCGGCGCATAGCCCATCAAGGCTGCAATCGGCGGCCCAGCCTGTTGACGACAGGCTGGGCCTTTCATGCCAGGCGAGTCGTCCACTGGATCCTTCGGCGTCTAGTGAATACTGAGAATACCTAGTATATAGATAACTGGAACCTCACACTGCTTGCGGGCGTGTCGATGGTCTCATATAATGATCGCATCGTCGCCAGAACATACGGATCGAACTGCTCTACGCAGTCGCTTACAGGGGGCATGATGGATAGCACGAACCTGGAACGGCCGGGCTGGCAGGCCGCTGCGACGCAGCTGGAAGAGGGCAAACAGCTATATCAACGGGGCGATCGCAGTGGGGCGGAGGCCCTTTTCAAGCGCATCATCCACCAGATGCCAGACTATGAAGATGCTTGGCTCTGGATGGCCTACGTGGCAGAGACTGATGAGCAACGCCTGCGGCTGCTTCGCGAGGCTAGCCTCTTTGTGCCCGAAAGCGAACGTCTCAAGCAGGCTCGTGCTTGGGCGCTCGAGCAGTACCGCGCCAGTGGTGGTCAAGGTGTGCCGGAGGCAGAGATGATAGCGGCGGCGCCGCTTGCCTCAGAGCAACCCAAGCCACGGCGCAAGCGCAAGGCTGATGCCGGGGCCGCCAAACTGGGCGATGTGGCGCAAGAGGCCGGCCAGGGCGTGCGTCAGAGCTGGGACGGTGCACGACAATGGACCTCAGAGGCGGTAGCCGGCGCTACTGCCAGGCTGCACGGCGCTGGGGTGTATCTGGTTTCGGTATTGGGCATCGCTGCCATCGCCTTTCTGTTGATCATCGGCGTGGCGCGGGCCAACCGTCCGCCGATCATCATTACTCCGATGGTTCTGCCGACGCTGGTGGTAGACGCCACCCCCACGCCAACCATGGCCAGCCGCGTGGAGCAAGAGTGGGTCAAGGTCGATATCGCGTGGACCAAGGCCGACTATGGCAGTGCAGTTCGGGCGCTAGAGACCATTCTGGAACTGGAACCAGATAACGAACGTGCCCAGGTGCAGCTTGCCGAGGCCCTGTATGAGCGGGCCAAGGTGAGCATCGATGGCAACGAGCTCGAGCAGGCCAAGGCCGACCTCGATCGTGCCATCAAAGCCAACGCCTCGAACGGAGACCTGCAGCGCACGCGTAATGATCTCGAGCGGTACCGCGAGGGCCTCTCGCATTACCAGACACAGCAGTGGCAGGCGGCCATTGATGTGCTCTCCGCAGTGCATAGCCGTAATCCCGAGTTCCGCGACACGCCCTCGCTGCTGGCGGATAGCCACGATCGTCTTGGTGACCTATCGTTAGAGCAGCAAGATTGGTTTGAGGCCGAGAAGCAGTATGCCGCTTGCCTCAGCTATGATGCTGACAACCAGGACTGCCTCGATGGCGCCGCCAAGACGGCCGCCATCATCACACCGCCGACGCGTGTCGAGGTGAGCCTGACCACACGCATCTGTGAAGTGTACGAGAATGGCACCGTGATCAAGTCTTTCCAGGTATGCACTGGGCGGCCTTCGTCTCCCACGGTGCCTGGCCGCTACACCATCCAGAGCAAGATTGAGCAAGACGCCTACGCCAGTAAGTGGGATTTGATCATGCCCTACTGGATGGGCATCTACTGGGCGGGTGGCTCTGAGAACGGCTTTCACGCCTACCCGTTGCGTGGTGGTACGCAGGTGCTCTGGCGCGGCGCATTGGGCACGGGCTGTTCATTCGGTTGCATCGTCCTCGATACGGCCGACGCTGAATGGCTGTACAACTGGGCTGAGATGGGGACCGTCGTATTTGTTCGTAACTGAGCAGCAGCATGGCCCCATGGTCCGCCATGCTGCTGCCAGGGATCGGCAACAGGATCCACGTAGGGAGATTCGACATGCTTGAGACACAGACCGGCCCGAACCTATCCTGGATGGACGATGAGTTGCGTCGCGCCAGGTCCATCATCGACGATCTGCGTGATGTCATCGACAAGCAGCAGGTCAGAATGGTCGATCAGGAGCAGCGCATCATGGCCCTCGAGGACAGGCTGGCCAAGATGCAGGCCGAACTGCTCAAGCTCCCTGAAGCGCAAGAGTCAGCTCAGCACGTTCGTGATGAGATTGTGCTGCGCCTCTCAGAGATGCGCCAGGACGCGCAAAAGCGCGAAACCGAATCGCTGCGTACGCGGCAGATGGAACGCGAGCAGGATACTCGTGCGATTCAGGAGACGCGTGCTGAACTGGAGCGCATTGCCCCGCTCGAGCAGGCCATGGCACTGCGACAGGCCACCGAGCAGCGACTGTCTGAGGCGGTGGCACGACTGCAGCAAGAGATTGAGCATGGCAACAAGCAGTACGCACAGCTAGAGGAAGCTCGGCGCCAGCTACAGGATGCGCTCGGCAAAGTGGTGGTCGAGATCCGTCAGTCAGATGGCGAGCTAGAAGAACTCAGACAGGCGCAACAGGCGATTCGCAGCAGCCTGGTTTCGTTGAGCACCAATGCGAGCAAGCTAGAGCAGCGTCTGGGTACTTTCGATGGGCTACGCGAAGACCTCACTGAGCAGCAGAATCAGCTTATAGAACGCGAGCGCCTCGCCGATCGCGAACGGGCGCAGCAACTGGCCGAGTGGGGCCGCAAACTCGAAGGCTTTGAGCAAGAACTCGAGACGTGGTCAAATCAGATGCGGTTTTACGCCGATCAACATGAAAAGAACCGGGGCACCTTGCGCGATATCCAGACTTTGGCGCAAGAGATCTCGCAGCAGCAAGATCGCCTACGACAGATGCAGCGACTCAGTGAGGAGCAGGTTCGGCGCGAGTTGCGTGACTCTCAGAACGAGAATCAGCGACGTTGGGCTCAAGAAGCCGAGCGGCTCGAACGCACCAACACGCGCCAGGCCGAACTCGATCTGTCTCAAGACGCACGCCTAGACGTCGTGGAAAAACTGCACGAGGACGCCGCCGTCCGATTTGCGCAGCTTGATGAGCGCCTGCGCGAGTTGCGCGACGACCTGGGCAAGACCAAAGATCGCGCGGCAGCCGTCAACAAGGGGCTCTGGAAGACCGTGCAAAAGGCGTCGCTTGGAATGCTGGGCGAGTTGCGCGACAACTTTGGCCTGGAGGACTAGTGTTCGTCATTGGCACCGCTGGCCATGTCGACCACGGTAAGAGCACCTTGGTGCAGGCGCTAAGTGGCATTAACCCTGACCGTCTGGCTGAGGAACAGCGACGCTCAATGACGATCGATCTTGGCTTTGCCTGGCTCACGCTGCCTGGGGGTACTGACGTCAGCATCGTCGATGTGCCTGGCCATCATGATTTTGTGCGTAACATGCTGGCGGGTGTCGGCGGCATCGATGTGGCTCTCCTGGTGATTGCTGCCGACGAGGGCGTCATGCCACAGACGTTGGAGCATCTTGCCATCCTGAACCTGTTACGGGTCTCACGCGGCGTGGTAGCCCTTACAAAGGCCGATCTCGTCGATGATCCTGACTGGCTCGATCTGGTAACTGAAGAGGTGCGCGAAACGCTATCGGCCACTTCATTGGCGGCAGCCCACATCGTTCCTGTGTCGGCGCATACGGGCCAAGGGCTAGACGAGCTACTAGGCGAACTCGAGCGACTTGTCAGCGCCCTCGAACCTCACGTCGATACAGGCCGTCCGAGGTTGCCCATCGATCGCGCCTTTACCATTGCTGGCTTTGGCACTGTTGTTACAGGCACACTCACGGGTGGGCGGCTGCGCGTCGGTCAAGAGGTTGAGCTCGCACCAGATGGCATAAAGGCAAGGGTGCGCGGTTTACAGCGGCACCATGACAAGCTGGCTGAGGCCGATCCCGGCACGCGCCTGGCCGTCAATCTGGTGGGCGTACAACTCGATGAGCTGCATCGCGGGCAGGTGCTGACCACGCCAGGATGGCTTGGCTACTCGCGGTTGGTGGACGTGCGTCTGGAGACCGTACCGCAGTGTCCCTTCCCCATTCGACAGAACCTTGAGGTAGAGCTGTTTGTCGGCACCTATCGTTCGCTTGGCAGGGTGCGCCTGTTGGACGCCGATGAACTCCGCGACGGTCAGTCAGGATGGGCCCAGGTGCAGGTGCGCGAGCCTATGGCTGTCGTTCGCGGCGATCGCTTTGTGTTGCGCCTGCCGTCTCCCAGTGAAACCCTGGGCGGCGGGACGATCGTCGACGCCAACCCGCGCCGCAGGCATCGTCGTGGGCAGCCTGACGTGCTGGCACGACTGGCGGCCTTGGCCAGCGGTGAGCCGGACCAAATCGCGTTGCAGCTACTGGACGCGGGGCCACTGTCGATGCGCCAGCTCATCGCTGACTGCGGGCTCGACGAGCAAAGCATTCGAGGTGCCGTGCAGCAGCTGCTCCATCGTGGGCTGGCAGTGCTACTCGATGAGCGGCAAGATCAAGCCTGCGTTGAGATCGGTGATACAACACCACTGCTCTCGCAGAGTGCCTGGGAGCGCTATTACCGACGCATCGTAGCTGTACTGGAGTCGTTCCATGCCGAGCATCCTCTGCGCAAAGGGATGCCGCTTGAGGAGTGTCGCTCGCGGGCGCGCCTGCCAGCGGGCTATGCCGACCAACTGCTGGCGTTGGCTGTGGCCAAGGGACACATCTGTCTGAGCGGGGCGTTGGTCTGGTTGTCGCAGCACCAGGTGGTGCTTTCTGCAGCCGATGCCGAGCGGGCCGCGGCGCTGCTAGCAGATTTTGACTCGTCCCCCTATGCGCCGCCTTCTGCCGCACAAGCAGAGGAGCAGGTCGGCGCTCAAGTGCTCCAGCATCTCATCGAAGCAGGCGAGCTGGTGCGGGTCAGCGGTGATGTGCTCTTTGCGCGTGACGCCTATGCCCGGCTGGAGGCGCTGCTTCGCGAGTATGTGGCTCAGCATGGCAGCATCACCGTTGCCCAGTTCCGTGATCTCACCAACGCCAGCCGTCGCTATGCCCTGGCGTTTCTGGAGGACATGGATCGTCGTCGCGTGACGCGTCGCGTGGGCGACGCTCGCGTGTTGCGTTAATGGCGGGACTGGACAGGTTGACAGACTGCAAACGCAGCACATAAACTGCGACAAACACGGGGCCAGTGACGCCCACTAGCAAGGAGTAGCCGGCCATGGCGGATCGCAGAATCGATTTCACTGTCGATGAAGAACTGGCACGACGCCTCCGGGCGCGGGCGGCAGACCTGAACACTGGTCTGCAGGATGTCATTCTCACCGAACTGGCCGCCTGGCTGGGAGACTGGGGCACCAGCTATGCTGTGCATGTGGTCACCAGTGGTGAAAGTCTCGCCAAACTGGCGCGGCTCTACTATGGCGAGACGTCGAAGTCTGCCGTCATCGCTGCCTATAATGAGATAGATAACCCGAACCTCTTACGGGTGGGCCAGGTGCTGCGCATCCCCAACGCCAAGAGCACGCCAGTAACGCCTCTGCGCAAGGGCGAATCTCCCTACGTCTTTGGTCTGCACGATCGTGGAGGTGAGCACCTTATGGGGTGGGCTGGCCGTAAGGGCTGGGTGCTCGTCACCGACGAAGTGGGCGCCAACGCCAACGATTGGAGCGGCCGCAACTATGCCGACCTAAGCGATCAGGGCTATGGTGTTATCGTGCGCATCAACCACGGCTACAACCCGCGGGGCACGCTGCCAAACGCCAAGTACTATGCCGCGTTTGCCAAACGCGTTGGCAATATGGTCGAACGCTCCTCGGGTTGCCACATCTGGGTCATCGGCAATGAGCCTAACCTGGCTGTGGAGCGGCCCGGCGGTCCGGAGCATGGCGAAGTGATCACGCCGCAGATGTATGCTCGCTGCTTTAGGCTGTGCCGCGATGAGATCCGTTCGCGACCCGGGCATGCTGACGATCAGGTGGTGTCGGCGGCCATCGGCCCCTGGAATATCCAGACCAAGTACGGTGACAATCCTACCGGCGACTGGATCGTCTACTTTCAGCACATGCTCTCGCTGCTGGGCCGAGAGGTAGATGGTATCGCGCTCCACACCTATGCCCGTGATGGCAACCCTGCCAACATCACCAGCGAGGCGCGTATGGGCTGGGGCTTTGAGCATCGTCGCAGTATGTTCCGCACCTACATCGACTACATGCAGGCCATTCCGCCGGTGCTGCGTACGCTGCCCGTGTACATCACCGAGACCAACCAGAACATCGCATGGGTCAATCAGCCTAATCGTTGGGTCCAAGAGGCATATGCCGAGATCAACCGCTGGAACGCCAACCCGACCCAGCAAAAGATCCGCTCATTGATTCTGTACCGCTGGGAGCGGCACACAGGGGATATCTGGTCGCTGCAGGGCAAAGACCATGTTATCGCAGATTTCAGAGCGGCGCTGCAGCACGAGTACCGCTGGTACGGCTAAGGGAGGAGAGATGGACCTTCTACGCTCCTGGTTGCGTGGTCAAGCCCACGATGAGAAGGCTCATGCCCACGCGTACGATGGAGGCGGGGGCGTTATCAAAGAGGCGCCTATGGTCATCGATGGTCGTTGCCTCACCATTGACGAATTCGTCGATCATGTGGACGCCCTGACTTTTCCTCTGGGGCTGCCCAATCGGATCTTTTTGCACCACACCTGGCGGCCTACGCGCGAAACCTGGAATGGGCTCTCGACCATCCTGGGTATGAAGGCCTATTATGAGCGCCAGCGCTGGGTGGACGAGCAAGGGCGATGGCATGAAGGCTGGACAGCTGGCCCGCACGTTTTTGTCGCAGATGATGGCATCTGGCTCTTCTCAGACCTCAATTATGATGGCGTCGGGGTGGCTGGCCATAACCGTGATTCACTCCACATCGAGATGGTAGGCAACTTTGACGCGGCTCTGCCCGATGGCCCCATGTGGACGAACACCGTGGCCGTATTGGGCGCTCTGCATGAGCGTATCGGTTTGCCCCCAGAAAAGCTCAATTTCCACCGCGATTTCTCAACCAAGACCTGCCCCGGGCTGCAGGTGCAAAAGGCCTGGGTCATTCCGCAGGTGCAGCAGTGGGTCGCCGAGTTTCGCGCACGACGACATACCAGCGTAGCCGGTTTACGGCGCAAGCTCAGAGAGTTGGCCGGCGAGGCGCTTTTGCCAGCAACGCGTGGCACAGCGTTGGCAGATGCAGCTCGTGAGCGTGGACTTCTGGGGCCGCTTATGAAAGAGGTGCCCATCGAGGTCGATGGGCAGGCCTATGTTGTCCAGTTCTTTGCTGAGGCGCTCCTGGTGCCAGTGAACCAATGGGAGCAGGTGCTGAGCTTGGCCGAGTTCGAACAGCAGCCTCGGCATGATGAGGTAAGTCTGGCAGCGAGCGACGACAGCAACATGCCCATCTACGATGTGACTACGGCCCCTGGCGATGTGATCTCCACCGATCGATTGCACTGAAAAGAGGAACCCAGGTGGAAAAGTATGTGCTGATCGGCGCCGGCAGCGCTATGTTTACGCGTGGGCTGATGGCCGACATGATCCGGCAGGGGGAGCCCTGCGAGCTGGCTCTGGTCGATATCGACGCCGCTGCCCTGAGGGTGGCCGAGCGTCTGGCCCACAAGATGGTGGCGCTTTCAGGGGCGCCGATCAAGCTGTCTGCAGACACAGATCGTCGGCAGGTGTTGAGCGGTGCGACCGTCGTCATTTGCACCATTGGCGTTGGCGGGCGCCGTGCCTGGGAACAGGATGTGCTGGTGCCGCGCAGATGGGGCATCTATCAGCCAGTAGGCGACTCGGTGATGCCAGGCGGCACATCTCGAGCGCTGCGCATGATTCCCGCGATGGTGGACATCGCTCGCGATGTGGTCGATCTCGCGCCCGATGCGCTCTTTTTCAACTATGGCAATCCCATGGCGCCCGTCTGTCGGGCCGTGCGTAAGGCTACTGGCGCAAACATTGTGGGACTATGCCATGGCGTTTTCGGCGTAGCGCGCTACCTGGCCGACGCGCTCGGGGTGGGGGTGTCGGCGTTACGCTACAGCGCCGTGGGCATGAACCACCTCACCTGGTTCGTCGATGTGCGCGTCAACGGACAGGATGCCATGCCGAGGCTGCGCCAGATTGCTGCAGAGCGCAAGTCGGCGCGTGAAGATGAGATCTCATCATTTGCCGAGTTTGCACCCTTCAGCTGGCACCTTCTCGAGTTGTTTGGCGGTTTCCCGGCGGCCATGGACAGGCACGTAACCGAGTTTTTCCCCCAGTTCTTTGCAGACGGTCAGTACTATGGACACCGACTGGGCGTGGACGCCTTTAGTTTCGAAGGCACGATTGCCTCGGGCGATCGCATCTTTGAGGAGATGCGATCACTCGCGCTGTCTGACGCGCCTCTGAGTGAGGACTATTTCCAGAGCATCGGTGGTGAGCACGAGCAGGTGATCGAAATCGTGCAGAGCATCCGCCAGGATGTAGGTCGCGTCTACTCAGCCAACCTGCCCAACCAGGGGCAAGTGCCCAATCTGGCCCAAGGCGCGATCGTCGAGTCGCCGGCAGTGGCCGATGGCGCCGGCCTGCGACCGATCACGCAGCCAGTACTACCGGCAGGCATTGTCGGCACATTGGCGACGCGGCTGGCATGGGTCGACACGGTGGTCGAGGCTGCTCTGGAAGGCTCGACCACCAAGTTCGTTGAGGCGTTGATCCTCGATGGTGCTTGTCGCTCGATTGAGGTGGCCGAACAACTTGCCCACGAGCTGCTGCGCGTTCAGGCGGCGCATCTGCCCCAGTTCTCGTAGTAGACATATGTGCGAGGTCTGAGGTCTCAACTGATGCCTCGGCTGGGATCTCAGGCCAGGTCTGCCAGAAGGCTCCGCAGGCCGAGGCGCAACGCTGATATCAGCAGCACTGCGCCTGTCACAAAGGCCAGCGTGCTCAACGTCCAGGTGTCGAGCACCAACCCCAGTGCAAACCCAGCGGCTGGTGGGTGTTCGACGCGAAGCGTCACCATCAGCCAACTGGCGAGCCCTACAGCGATGCCCGCTAGCACGATCTGAACTGTGTGCGCATCTACAGCAGGCGATAGCCTGGGGAGCCAACCGGCTGCATAGCAGCACAACAAGCCCGCCAGGCCGCCGACCACATAACCTCCGACAAGCCGGCGCGGTTGCGCCGAAGGGGCGCTGGGCATAGCAAAGGCGATGAAAGTGGTGGCCCCCAGAGAGGTAACGATGGCGGTATGCAGGATGAGATCTAGCACCAGCATGATGCCGATGATGGCCACGCACGCCAGCAGGCTCTGAAGCAAAAAGCGCCGCGCCGAGGGCCCAGGGCAGCCATTCGAAACATTGCTGGCACTCAAGGATTCTGACGTCGCCTCAACAGGTTGAGCCAGCCGATCATACACCCCTTGTGAGCAGCCTCCGGAGAGCCATCTGGCATGGGTTCGGGCACATTAACAGGGCCACTGGGCGGATAGCTGGGCTCAACTGAAAGCGGAATGCCCAGCGCTGCGAATAGCCGTCGGCCGTCGGCCAACCCTTTCCCCTGAGCGTTGGCATCGGTGCCGAGGTCCAGCGCCGACTGCATGATCAATTCCTTGAGCTCACTGGGACGCAGACTGGGCTGTGCCTGCAAGGTCAGCGCACAGAGCCCCGCGGCCATGGGACAGGCCATGCTGGTGCCCGAGATAGCAGTGTACCATTGACCCTGGGGGGTGCCCAAAGCTGTTCCGGTTGCTCTCGCGGCCACGATCTCACTGCCGGGAAGCACGACATCGGGCTTGATGCGACCGTCGACAGTCGGTCCGCGTGAAGAGAATGGAGCAATGTTATCGGCCCGATCGATGGCGCCAACAGTCAGCACTTTCTCCGCAGAGCCTGGCGAGCCGATAGTCATGCGGCCGGGCCCGGTGTTGCCTGCTGCGACGCAGACCATCACCCCCAAGTCGACGGCGGCGTGGCACAACTCGACCAGCGGATCTTCTCCCGCCAGAGGGCCGGCGCCACCAAGAGATAGACTGATGATTTGCACCCCGGCCGACACTGCCCAGTCGATGCCCGCCATGACATCGCTCATCATGCCGTTGCCGTACGCGTCGAGCACACGTGCCGAGACCACTGTGGCGCCTGGTGCGACGCCCCTATAGCGGCCGTCGCTGGCCCTGCCCGTGCCTACTGCAATGCCTGCGCAGTGCGTGCCGTGACCGTTGTTGTCGAATTCGCCGTCGCTGGTGAAATCCAGCATGTCGACGATGCGCCCCTCTAGATCGGGATGTTGCGGATCCACGCCAGTGTCGACGATCGCAATAGATACCCCGGCGCCATCGTAGCCCGTTGCCCAGATGTGGGGCACACCCACATGGGCCGGAGCCTGGTCCATGAGGGCGTGAACCGGGCTGTCCTGGTATATTCGCACCACCTCATCATCCTGTTCAAGTGCCGAGATGGCCTCGAGCGTCGCATGGGCATGGGCAAACGGCGCCACGCGATACTGGTAGGACTGTCGCATTCCCGCCGTGAGTTGGGCCTGACGCATCAGACGGCGCTTGGGCACATACTGGATGATGATCGGCAGTTCCTGATCACCGCGCACGGTAGACATGCTGCTGAGCAACTGGCTGGTGATCTTGCGACGAGGGCTATTCATGGGCCTGCCTTTCCAGCGCGCTCACGCTGGTGTCGAGAGAGAGCCGCACAATCCACGGTAGCTGGACGATCATCAAAGCTGTCTCGCCATCGCACACCAGGGTCAGAGAGTTGGTGAGCCGGATGGCGTGAACCACCACCGCGCCGAGCGAGAGCAACTCTTGCTGCCGTTCCAGCAGATCGCCCTGAACCTTCACGATGATGCGGGTCGCTCTGTTTGGGTGGTCTCGCCAGGACGAAAGTAGCTCGGCTGGAATCTGGGCCACAGCGTGTCTCCATCATTTCTCATAGCTCGCATCGTATGCAAGATGGCTGACACTGACAAGCCGCAGCCGCACCTTCACGTGGTGCGCTGCGGCTTGATGGAGGGGAATCAGGGCTGCGGACAAGCGGCAGGATCGTAGGCCTGTCCCTCACCGAGCACCTGGTGCACCAGTGGCATCCAAGCACTGATCTCGATACTCTGCGGGCACTTTGGCTCGCACTCGCGGCATTGGATACAGGCGCTGGCACGTGCGCCCTCTTCGCTGTGCAGGTAACGCCGTCGCATCTCGGGCATGACGTCGAACATCACACCCTCGTTAAAAACCTCAAAGTTGTGTGGGATATTCACCCCGTTGGGGCAAGGCATGCAGTACTCACAGCGTGTGCAGGGCACCGGACACAACTCGTTGTAGCGCTCACGCGCCGTCGTGACGGTGGCCAGGTCACTTTGTGTCAGCAGCCCCACGCCAGAGCGGGCGGCAGCGCCGACGTTCTCCATCACCTGCTCGAGGCTGCTCATGCCGCTGAGCACGAGCGATACCTCGGGCTTGTTCCACAACCACTGCAGGCCCCACTCGGCTGGCGACCACGTGCGCCCTGAAGCATCCCAAACAGCCTGCACCGCGGCCGGAGGGTTTGCGAGGCGCCCACCCAGCAGGGGCTCCATCACTACGATGCCGAGGCCACGCTCAGCAGCATAGCGCACGCCAGCCGTGCCCGCCTGTATGTCCTCGTTCGTATAGTTGTACTGCACCTGGCAGAACTCCCAGCCGTCATAGCCGTCGACGATCGATCTGAACGCATCGACGTCATCATGGAACGAGAACCCGATATGACGGATGTCGCCGGCGGCGCGTCGACGTTCTAACCAGTCGATCACGCCGAACTCGACCGATTGCTGCCAGCTTGAGCCGCGCAGGGCGTGCAGCAGGTAAAAGTCGAAATGGTCTGTGCGAAAGCGTTCGCGCTGTTCCTCAAAGAGACGATCATAGTCATCAGGCTTTTCCACGATGCGCACGAGCATCTTGGTGGCCAGCAAGACCTTGTCGCGCTGGCGCGTCTCTTGGAGAAAAGCGCCCACGAAACGCTCGCTGCTGCCGCCATGGTATGGGTAGCCATTGTCTAGGTAGTTGACGCCATGGGCGATGGCTGCGTCTAGCATAGCTGCGGCCTGGTCTTGGTCGATGACAGCGTGGTCGTCGCCCAGCGTCGGAAAGCGCATGCAGCCAAAGCCGAGCGCAGATACAAGTTCTCCGGTCTTGCCCAAGGTTCGGTATTGCATCGATCCACTCCTCTCATCACTCTAGGGCTCTTGGATCTGTGGCGTCTCGGCCGTGGCCTTTTGCGCCAGTGCATAGTTCTGCTGTGCTTCGTCCATATGGGCCAGCATGGCGGCTCGTGCCAGAGCCGGATCGCGTGCGTTGATCGCCTCGAGGATCTGCGCGTGGCGGGCAACGCCCTGCTCAGCGGCACGCTGTGAGTGCAGCGCTGTGCGGATGGTGCCCGAGAGCAGGTGGGTGATGGTGCCAAGCAGAAGGCCGTAGAGGCTGTTTTGCGTGGCCTGAGCCAGCGCGAGATGAAAGGCCACGTCTAGCTCGGCATAGCGGTCCATATGGGCAGCGCTCGCCAACTGCTCACAGAACCCTTGCAGCGCCATCAGGTCTTCTGGCTGAGCGCGGATTGCTGCCTTGGCAGCAATGTCGATCTCGAGGGTGCGCCGCACCTCAAAGATGCGTGATACCAGATCACCGTCGCGTTGCAGCCGCAACAGCAGCTCAAATGGCGCAGCGGCCTCGCGAGCGGTTGGCCGGCATACAAAGGTTCCGCAGCCTGGCCTGACTCTGACCAGGCCACGCGCCGCGAGGGTTCGCAACGCCTCACGCACAACGCTGCGGCTCACCCCGAGCGCCTCGGCGAGCTCACGCTCAGCAGGCAGTCTCTGATCTGGTGCGAGAGAGCGCGCCACGATCAGCTCTTGTAGCTGATCGGCCACCTGACTCGACAGCTGTGCTCTCTGAAGAGTGAGCCCGTACTTTTCCATGCACCTCACCACTGGTCTATTGGTCTGACCACAGGCAGTATAGCCGCGAGCGGCTTCACGGTCAACCACTTGACGTGCGAACAATCGTTCGGCATACTGGCCGCGCTGGACGCGATGGGGAGGACAGATGGAGCTACTGCCTGGCCAGCAAAGAATCGTTCAGTTTGCGAGGCGTGGTGGCGGCGGACTGGTAGCAGTGGGGCCGCCAGGTACGGGCAAGAGCACGGCGTTGGCAGCTAGGCTGGTGGCCCTCGCGTCTGAGGGGCGCCGGCCCTACGAACTGTTGGTGCTCGTCGCACAGCGCGCCCAGGCGACACGCTACGAGCGCGCGTCGGCGCTCTCTCGGGCGCCAACGCGCGGGGGCGCAGAAATCGTTACCTACTATGGCCTGTGCCGGCGTCTGGTGGGCCTCTTTTGGCCGCTCATCGCTGAGCAGGCTGGCATGGATCCACGTGGAGAACCGACCTTCCTGACCATTGAGACCACCCAGTACCACATGTGGCAGATTGTCGCGCCGTTGATGCGGGAGGAGGGCTACTTTGCCGAGCTGGCTATTCGCCGAGATCGGCTACTGTCACAACTGATCGACAACCTCAACAAATCGGCGCTGGTAGGCTTTGACCATACGGACATCTATGCACGTCTGCGTAGTGCCTGGGTAGGAGATGTGGATCGCATCAAGACATATTGGCAGGCGCAAGATTGCGCCGCTCGCCTGCGGTCATTGTGCCGCGAGCGTAACTTGCTGGATCTGTCTCTGACAGTCGAGCTGTTCGACCGCTATCTGCTGCCCGAGCCCACCTTTCAGCGCTATCTGCAGGCGCGCTATCGTCATCTCCTCGTGGATAATCTCGAGGAGAATGTGCCCGTGGCTCAGAGGTTAGTCAGTTGGCTGCTGCCGCACTGCGACTCGGCGGTGCTGGCGATCGATGAAGGAGGGGGGCATCGCATCTTTTTGGGGGCAGATGCCGACGGTGCGGATCAGGTGGCTAAAGAGTGTAGTGCCCGTGTCGAGCTGACGGCTGCCGCGGCAGGTCTGCCTGACGCGCGCATCTTTGCGGCTGCGGTGAGTCGCGCGTTGCGTGTGCCTCCGCTACGCGAGCTTGGTGGCGACCCGCGCCAGGCGGTTGAGGTACTGCCCGATGCCAAGTACTGGGTGGGCATGGTGCGTAACGCCGCACAACAGATTGCGGACCAGGTGCGCGCGGGCGTGCCTGCGCATCGCATCGCTGTGGTGGCGCCCTATGTATCAGAGGTGCTGCGCTTTACGCTGCAAGAGGAGCTGCGCAGCCACGGCATCGGGCTGTTCTTGCTGCGTCCGTCAACAACGCTGCGCGATCAGTATGCGGCCCGCGGTCTGCTGGTGCTCACGGCGCTGGCACACTCCGGTTGGACATTACGGGTTCAGAATGACGTTTGGCGGCCCTCGCAGGCTGAGGTGGCGCTGGCGCTTGAGGTGGCTCTGGGTGACCTCGACCCTCTGAGGGCGCGGATGCTGGCCCGCGTCGCCGCGCCCGCCGGCGCAAGATCGCTACAGGACCTTGCTATGCATGCCGGCGGTGATACCGCGAGCCTGTGGGAGCAGGTTGGCTTTCAGGTCCGTGAGCGCTACCAGGCGCTCCAGCAATGGCTCGCGGCCTATGCCTTGGGCGAACCCCAGGGTTTGGTTGTCTTTCTCACGAACCTGTTTGGCGATGTGCTCTCGCGTGCTGGCTTTGGCCTGCACGATGACGCTGACCGTGGGCGCGCCTGTGCGCGTCTGATCGAATCTGCAGCCAAGTTTACTGCGGCTGTTGGCCGTGGTGACGCCCTGGAGCGTGGTGAGCTCGCCCGCCGCTACGTCGAGCTGGTGTTGGGCGGCATTGCCAGCGCCGAGTACCTCACCGACTGGCCCACAGAGCCGCCACAAGATGCCGTGGTGCTGTCGACCGCGTTTGCCTACGTAACTCGCGACCTGCGCTCTGAGGTGCAGGTGTGGCTCGATCTGGGGGCGGAGGGCTGGTGGGATCGCCCCAACCAGCCGTTGACGCATCCCTACGTGCTCTCGCGAACGTGGCAGGTGGGGCAACCATGGCGCGAGATCGAGGAAGACACGGCGCGGCGCACGGGCCTGGCCAGGCTGGTGCAGGGTCTCGCGTCGCGCTGTGAGGGGCGCATTTTGTTGGGCAGCAGCGAGCTGGGCGTGGATGGCGCCGAACAGTCTGGGCCCCTTCAGCGGGCTGTGCTGCGAGCGTTTGCCGCAGGGAGAGCACATGGCTGAACAGACCCTCTTTGGCTATCGATTGCGCCCGCACCAGCAACAGGTTCTGGCTTACGAGGGTGGGCGCATGGCCGTATCTGCGGTGCCCGGCAGCGGAAAAACGCTGACGCTGGCCCTGCTGGCGGCTAGGCTGATCGTTGAGGGACACATCGGCGAACTGGGAGAGGTGTTGGTGGTGACGGTACAGAACAGCGCCGTCGATAACATCTCAGCCCGCATCCGCCGAATCCTGGTAGAGCAGCGTCTGCCGCCGGTGGGCTATCATGTCTGCACCCTGCACAAGCTGGCCGCCGACATTCTGCGTGGGCGGCGAGATCTCGCCGGCGTCGATGATCAGTTCGCCATCGTCGACGAGATCGAGACCGGACGTATGATCCACACAGCTGTTGATGCCTGGACCAGTAGCAACAATGCCCTATGGCTCTCGTTTCTGCCAGACCCCGATCCGACTGATTTTGTCAAGAGCCGATGGCGTGGTGAGACGGAGCGCATCGGTCGCGAAGTGGCCAAGCTCTGCAAACACTTGCGGCTGACGCCCGCCGAGGCGTCGTCGCGTCTAGAGGGAGAGGGGCTCGGCGTAGCGCTCGCCCGCATGGGCGTCGCACTCTATACACTCTATGAGCAATATCTCCGCGCTCGTGCCGGGTTAGACTTTGACGACCTGATCTGGCGGGCGACCGACGCTATCGAGCAGGACGGCAGCTTCCTGGCGGCATTGCGGGCCAAGTGGCCCTACATCCTCGAAGACGAGGCGCAGGACTCGTCGCCTCTCCAGGAGGCAATTCTTGATAGTCTAGCGGGCGAGGATGGCAACTGGGTGCGGGTGGGCGACCCCAACCAGGCCATCAACAGCACGTTTACTGCTGCTGATCCGCGCTTCTTCCGCGCTTTTCTGGGGCGAGCAGACATCAGCTATCAGGCGCTGCTCGAGTCTGGGCGCTGCGCGCGACCACTGATGGCCATGGCCGATGCGCTGGCCTACTGGGGAGCCTTTGAGCACCCGACAGAAGCGGTGCGTGGACTCTCCTTCGAACCACAGCGCATGCAAGCAACAGGCGAGGGCGATCCGCAGCCTAACCCCCCCGACGAGGCCTGCACGGTGCACATCGCCAGACGCCCCTATGACGACGTCAAGGCCGAAGCGCAACGTGTGGCCAGCTGGGCGGCGAACTATGTCAAGCGGCACCCCGATGAGACGGTGGCCATCCTGTGTCCGGCTGGTTGGCAGGGGAGCGAAGTGGTCCAGGCGCTCGAGACCTTGCCCGATGTGCCCTTTGACGACATGCTGCGCACCACGCCTCAGGTGCGCAACGTTGCGCGGTTGCTGGCTAAGGCGCTCCAGTATCTGGCTGATCCTACTCACAAGGGCAATCTCATCGTACTCTATCGGGCGCTGGTCAGCGCCGAGCTTTTGCCAGCGCGCGATGAGGGGCAGCCTCGCCGGCTGGCAGGCGCGCTTGGCGACGTGGCGTTGCCCGAACTGCTCTATCCTCGCGGGACCGCCAGTGTGGAGGCTGTCGTCTCTGAGCAGGCGCGGCTGCGCGAAGGAGATATTGAGTGTCTGGGTGCCTATGTCCAGTTGGTGCGTCGATGGGTGAGTGCTGTGCATCTGCCGCCCGATCAGCTCATCCTGACGATCAGCCAGGACCTCTTTAGCCGTCCCGAGGAAGAACGTTCGCTTGCCTTGTGCCACACCATTGCCACTCTGCAGCGGAACATGCTGCAACTGCACCCAGAGTGGACACTGGCTGATCTGAGCGCCGACCTCGATGCTGTGGCGAACAATCGACGTACGCTGGTGGGGCTTGGGCTATCGGATGAGGGCTATCAGCCAACCGCCGGGCGCATCGCGGTGACGACTATGCACAAGGCCAAGGGGCTCGAGTGGGATACGGTGTATCTGGTATGCGTTGACGATCTCGAGTTTCCAGATCGTCTCGAGGGAGCATACCGCGGCGAGCCGTTCTATTTGCCCGGGCACGCGCCGCCTGTTGAGGCACGCAAAACACTGGAGCGTTTGGTTCAGCACAACGGGGCCGTAGCGGCTGATCCTGTCATTGAGGCGCGCCTGGAAGAGATCGCCGAGCGACTGCGGCTGCTCTACGTGGGAGTGACGCGCGCGCGGCGCAACCTGTCTATCACCTACGCGCAAAAGAACGGCAGCCGCGATGTACGGCCTGCTCTGGCGATCGAGGTCTTGGAGCAGGCGTACCGGCGCTACTTTGAGGAGCGTGAAGCATGAGCCTGATCGAGCCAGGGCACCTTTTCAGCCAGCATAGTCTGCGCACCTACCAGCGCTGCCCGCGGCGTTTCTTACTGCGCTATGTCGACCGTCAGCCTTGGCCAGCTCCCGAGCGCGAGGATGCAGCAGCCTATGCTGCCCACCTTGAGGCGGGGCGGGTGTTTCACGAGTGGGTTGCTCGGGCTCTCATGGGAATTCGCAGTGTGGGGCACGATCTGTCGTTGCACCCCGACTTGGAGACCTGGTGGACGGCTTGGCAGTCGTTCGATCTGCGGGCGCTGCCTGACCACCTGCGCGAGGTAGAGTTGCCGTTGGTGGTGCCGCTGGGCGACTACCGCCTCTATGCACGTTTTGACCTGCTGGCCTGTGGCACAGCCGGTGACGCAGTGATAATTGATTGGAAGACGCTTGGCACGGTGCCACGTCTTGAGACCATGCGGCGGGCACTGCAGACTCGCGTTTATCTGTATGCGCTCGTGGCCGCAGGCAGTGTCATCACTGCCGGGGCCCCACTGGAGCCGGAGCGCGTTAGCATGCTCTACTGGTTCGCCAGCGGGCCTAGCCAGATGGTCCTCGATTACTCAAGAGCGCTGCATCGCGAGAACCACGAATCTCTGTTACGCCTCGCGGAGAGCATCGCGCATGCCGCCCGAGAGGAGATGGTGCGCACCGATGACGTGCGTGAGTGTGAAGGTTGTGCCTATCGTACGCTGTGCGAGCGCGAGACCGCGGTTGGGCAAGACTCGGGGCAGGGCTGGCTCGATGAGGATCTCGAATTCAGCCTCGAAGAGGTGCCTGAGGTGGACTTTTAGATGGCCAGCAGGGCTAGGTCGCTGGTCGTCTTGATGAACGTCGTGGCGTTGATCTGCGTATAGCCTCTGGCCAGGTAACCGTCGGGGTCGGTCCGACCGGTGATGGTGATCTCGTGGGTGTAGGGTGGCCCAGGTATCACCAAGGGCCGCACTTGCCCGATCATCGTTGTGGCGCTCGCTGCCTTTTGGCGGATCACATCACGGGCGTCCACAGGGGCGAGGTGCAGCGCCAGTTGTGGCGCATAGCCAACCTTGACCTCGGCCGTGACGATATCTGGCACGAGCGCGCGCGCTTCGGCAGCGATCTTGTCGTCGCCCGAGACGAACAATGTAGGGACCCCCATGCTGCCAGCCAGAGCCGCGCGGCACCCAAACTCGCCCATGTCGCTGCCGTTCACACGCATGCGGGCGATGTGCTCTGACGAGTACGTGTGAGCCAGGTTGGCCGCCGGCGTGCCGGCCATGGCGTGTTGCCCGAGGAAAAACAGG
>Ga0123330_1000384_pt1 | contig 50736 bp, 45 predicted proteins | sample BioC13SIPDNA_2_FD_89704 | JGI IMG/M metagenome (GOLD analysis project Ga0123330, IMG submission 89704) | Anaerobic biogas reactor microbial communites from Washington, USA - Biogas_R2_A C13 SIP DNA | ecosystem: Engineered > Bioreactor > Anaerobic > Unclassified | place: Washington, USA... | reverse complement strand
GGCATGACTTGCTTGAACCTCGAATCTCATCGGAACGGGCGACTGTACGTCGGTTCTTCTTTCCAGTTGCGCTTGGCGTCTGTCGGGGTCGAACGCCCCTTTGCACGCCGGACAGCTCTCGATCTCTTCGGGCGACGCGACGCCACAGCGGTCCGGCCCCGAACGCAGAACACCGAACCATAACTCCCTGACGGAATCCCGCCGGGCGCCATCGGGCGTCTGCGCGCCGTCTTTCCATGAAAGGACGACAATAGAGATGCCTATTCCAAGCCCACGCCAGAAAGAGATTGCCGAGCGAATCGGCGGACCCGGCGCACTGAGCCACTGGCAGGACTGGCACTGGCAGCACCGTCATACCGTCCGGAGCCTGGAGGACTTCCAGCAGCTTACGGGCATCGCGTTCACAGAGGCGGAGAAATGCCAGTTGGAGAAGACCATCGCGCATTTTCCAATGTCGATTACACCCTATTACCTGTCGCTGGTCGATCCCGACGATTGTCGAAACGACCCGGTCTTCCGCCAGGCGTTTCCATCACCGTCGGAGCTGGTGACATATCCATGGGACATGGCGGATCCGCTGGCCGAGGACATCGACAGCCCCGCGCCGCAGATCACGCATCGATATCCGGACCGGGTGCTGTTCCACATCAGCAACGTGTGTGCGATGTATTGTCGGCATTGCACGCGCAAACGCAAGGTCGGCGACATCGATTCCATTCCCGATAAAGCGACAATTCTCGAAGGAATCGAGTACATCCGGAGCCATCCGCAGGTTCGCGACGTGCTTCTCTCCGGCGGCGATCCATTCATGCTGTCGGACCAATACCTCGACTGGATCCTCACGGAATTGCGGCAGATCCCCCACGTTGAGCTGATTCGGATCGGCACGCGCACGCTGGTGGTGCTGCCCTATCGCATCACCGACGATCTCGTGGCCATGCTGCGAAAGCATCATCCGATCTGGGTGAACACGCACTTCAATCATCCGCGAGAGATCACGACGTCGGCCCGGACGGCACTCGCCCGGATGGCCGACGCCGGCATCCCGCTGGGCAACCAGACGGTGCTCCTGGCCGGTGTCAACGACTGCCCGCGCATCATGAAACGCCTGGTGCACAAGCTCGTGCAGAACCGCGTTCGACCCTATTACCTCTATCAATGCGATCTTTCGGAGGGGCTCTCGCACTTCCGCACGCCGGTCGGCAAGGGAATCGAGATCATCGAGAGCCTGATCGGCCACACCACCGGCTTCGCGGTGCCGACCTACGTCATCGATGCGCCGGGCGGCGGCGGCAAAATCCCCGTGATGCCGAACTATCTGATCTCGTGGTCCACCAACAAGGTCATCCTGCGCAACTTCGAAGGGGTCATCACCACGTACAAAGAGCCCGACTCCTACGAGCCGATCTTCTGCGACCGCAAGTGCGAGCAGTGCAGCCTCCAGCTTAAGCTCGACGATGCCGAGGAGTGCAAAGTCACGGGAATCGCCCAACTGATTTCGGACGCGGACCAGCGCATCACGCTCGTGCCTGAGATGCTCGACCGGATGGAACGGCGCGATGAGGAACTGCAGAACACATGACCTGGCTTGATTACGCCATCTTCGCCCTGTACTTTGCGGGCGTGCTCGCGATCGGGCTGCACTTCTTCCGCCGAAACGAGAGCCGGGAGGACTACTACGTCGGCGGCCGACGCATCTCGGCCGGCCACGTCGGCATGTCGATCGTCGCCACCGACGTCGGTGGCGGGTTCTCCATCGGCCTGGGCGGGTTGGGCTTCGCCATCGGCCTGGCGGGAAGCTGGCTGCTGTTCACCGGGTTGGTGGGCGCCTGGCTCTGCGCGGTCCTCATGGTCCCGCGCATCAAAACGCTCGACGTCACACACGGGCTCTTGACCTATCCTGACTTTCTGCGTCTGCGTTACGGCAAGCCTGTCGCTGCCGTCGCGGCGCTGATCTCCGGGATCGGATACCTGGGCTTCACCAGCGCCCAGATTCTCGCCGGGGCAAAGCTGGCGGCCGGCAGCGTCTTCGCCGACATCACCTGGGCCGACCCGCTGAAGCTCTCGCTCTACCTGATGGCCGCGGTGATCCTCGTCTACACCGTCCTGGGCGGGATCAAGGCGGTGATCTATACGGACACGATGCAGTGGATCATCCTGCTGGCGGGTCTGGCGCTATTCGGGCTGCCATTTGCGTATGTCAGAGTGGGGGGCTGGGCCGGCATGGCCGAGGCGCTGCCCGATGGCCACTTTCGATTGACCAACGTCTCGCCCGTCCAGATCGTCAACTGGTTCGTGACGATCATCCCGATCTGGTTCGTCGCCATGACGCTGTATCAGCGGATTTACGCCTGCCGCAACGTCAAGGACGCCAAGCGGGCGTTCTTCATTGCCGGCCTGCTGGAGTAACCGGTGATGGCGTTTCTGGGCATCGCCCTGGGCATGATGGCTCGCGTGGTCTTCCCGACGGCCGAGCCGGAGATGGCCATGCCCATGCTCCTGCGTGACGCGCTTCCGATGGGCACCACGGGCATCGTCGTCGCGGCGTACTTCTCGGCGATCATGTCCACCGCCGACAGTTGCCTGATCGCCTCGTCGGCCAACTGGGTCAACGACGTCATCGGCCAGCTCGGCGTGCGTCTTTCGACGCGCGCGTTCATGCGACTGAGCCAGATCGTCACGCTCGTCGTCGGGATTCTCGCTCTGCTGCTGGCCGGCGCCTTCGACACGGTGTTGGGCCTGATCCTGAACGCCTATGCGTTCATGGTCTCCGGCCTGCTGGTCCCGACGCTCGGGGCTTACTTCTGGAAGCGCAGCCGGCCCCAGGCCGCACTGATCAGCATGCTGGGCGGCGGCGGCTTAACGCTCTCTCTGACGTTCCAGGAGGCGAGCCTGCCTTGGGAACTCGATCCGAGCCTGTTCGGCATCGCCCTGTCGCTCGTTCTGTTCGTCGGAGTCTCGCTGCTGGCCGCCCGGAGGACCACCCATGCCTGATGTCATCGAGAGACTCGGCCACAGTCTGATCCAGCACGGCCCCGACAGCGACCGCATCTATCTCATGAAGCTGGCCCCCGCCGATGCGCCCGCGATCGTCGAGCGCATCGAGCGCCTGGCCGAAACTCGGGATTACGGCAAGCTCTTCTGCAAAGTCCCCGCGCCGTGGCGCGAGCCGTTCGTACAGGCCGGCTATCAGGAAGAAACGCGTATCCCAAACTTCTACGCAGGCCGGATCGACGTCGCCTTCCTGTCGCGATTCCGAAAGCCCGAGCGTGCGACGATGCCGGCCGAACAGAAGACCGCCGTCGATAACGTGCTCGAACTGGCCCTGGCCAGACGCCGCGACGCGGAGAGTCGGCCCACGGCGGAGACGCGCCGCCTGCTCGAAGACGACACACCTGCCCTGGCGGACCTCTACCGCTTGGTGTTCCCATCGTATCCGTTTCCAATCTTCGACGCCGATTACCTTCGTCATACGATGGCGACGCATATCCGCTACTACGGCGCGTTCGACGGCGATCGTCTCGTGGCCGCCGCCTCAGCGGAGACCGATCCGGAGGGCCGCAACGCCGAAATGACCGATTTCGCCACCGCCCCCGAACACCGCAAGAAGGGCCTGGCGGTGGCCCTTCTGCTGGCGATGGAATCGGACATGAAGGACACCGGCTTCCTCACTCTGTACACCATCGCGCGGGCCGTCTCGGCGGGGATGAACATCACGTTCGCCCGCTGCGGCTACGCATTCAGCGGCACCCTCGTCAACAACACGCAAATCTCCGGCGGCATCGAGTCGATGAACGTCTGGTACAAGAATCTCACGACACCACCGTAGCCGCGGACAGACTACTTCGCTATACTCACCGCCGGTGTATGTGAACGAGCCTCCTCCGAAACAGGCACGGATGGAGATTCGCGCGTTTCTTTTTCGCTATGGGCAGATGCATACTGTTCTGAACAACGACGAAGCGATCGAACAGATCGCCCAGATGCTGGCGCGGAGTCACAGCGTCCTGTTCATCACGGGGGCGGGGATCTCCGCCGACTCGGGCCTGCCGACGTATCGCGGGATCGGCGGGCTGTACAACGTCAATACGACCGAGGACGGCATGCCCATCGAGCGGGCGCTCTCTGGCGAGATCATGGCCAGGCGCCCGGAGCTGACGTGGAAATACCTCGGCCAGATCGAGAAGAACTGCCGTGGCGCCCGGCCCAATCGGGGCCACGAGGTAATCGCCGAGATGCAGGATCATTTCGAGCGGCTCTGGGTGCTGACGCAGAACGTCGATGGGCTGCACAAGGCCACCGGGGCCCGCAACGTCATCGACATCCACGGCGACCTGCACCACCTGCTCTGCACGCGATGCGCCTATCGCTGCACCGTCGCCGACTACAGCGAGCTGTCGCTGCCGCCGCGATGCCCCGACTGCGGCGCGATCGTGCGACCGGACGTCGTCCTCTTCGGCGAACTGCTGGACGAGGAGAAGATCGAGCGTCTGTTCACCGAGCTGAACAACGGGTTCGACATCGTCTTCAGCGTGGGCACCAGCAGCGTCTTCCCCTATATCGCCGAACCGGTCCGCTTTGCCGCCCAGGTGCGCTCGGCGACCATCGAGATCAACCCGGACGTCAGCCGCGTGACCCATCTGGTCGATATCCGCCTCGCCATGCGGGCGACACCCGCGCTCGAGGCCGTCTGGAAATGTTACCTCGAACGCAAGGCATCGACATGATCGACGAAACGGCACACAGAATCCCAAGGCGGACATTTCTGAACCGGTCGGCGGCAAGTGTGGCCATGCTGATTGGCTCGGAGATGCTTGGTAGGCCCGCCCGCAACGAGGAGAAGCCGATGGCACCTGAAGACCTGAAAACGAAGCTGCTGGCCTGTCTGGGTGGGCCGTGGCCGCAGCCCTGCGAATTGCACCCGGTCGTCCGCGAGACCATTGGCAAGAAAGGCTATCGCATCGAGTCCGTGACATATGAAGTCGAGCCGGGCGATCGCGTGCCCGCCCTGCTTCTGGTGCCCGATGGCGTCGATGCCGACCACCCCGCCCCGGCGGTGCTGGTCTGCCATCAACACAACGGCCAATGGGACCTGGGCAAGAGCGAGCCGGCCGGACTGGCGGGCAATCGGATGCACCACACCGGCGTCGCCCTCGTCAAGGAAGGGTATGTCGTCCTCTGTCCCGATGCGTTGTGCTTCGAGGAAAGGCAAAACGACCGACTCCGGGGCGGGGACTTCGAGCGGTTCGAGTTCCTCCGCCACGTCGTGGCGGGCAAGTCGATGGCCTGGAAGAACATCCTCGACATGCGCCGCGCGGTGGACTACCTCTGCTGCCGGCCCGAGGTGAAGGCCGACCGCATCGGCTGCTATGGCCACTCGATGGGCGCCACCCACACCTGGCTCGTCGGGCCGTGGGAGCCGAGACTGACGTGCCTGGTGGCCAACTGCTGCCTGCCGACGTACGCAGCCATTCATCGTACGCACATCCTCCACTGCTTCCCGAACTTCATCCCCGGCTGGCTCCAATATGGTGACACACCCGACATCGCCGCCCTGATCGCCCCGCGACCGCTGCATCTGAACTTCGGCGAACGCGACAAGGGCAGCCCCATCGACGAGGTCCGCCGGGGCATCGAGACCATCGCCCGGGCCTACGAGCGGGCCGGAGCGCCGGAGCACTTCACCCACTACATCGAGCCCGGCGCCGGCCACGTCCTCTCGGACGAAATGTGGCGCCGAACCCGCGACCGCTTTCGTACCCACCTGCTGTGTCTGTGAAGATTTCCTGCCATGGGGATGGTCGTTCGGGGTGGCGTCGTCTGACGCGATCCTCGCGCGTTTGTAGTGACGCCGTAAGGCGTTATCCCCATTCCGTGGGAGGTATGCCCCTTCGACAAGCTCAGGGCAGGCTCTGACGGGCACACTACAAACGGCCACCGGCGGCTCTCTGTGCCCCAAGTGCCGTCGCCCGGAAATCTGCACTGACACCACCTGCTCGTAAGATAGGGATGGCCTTGACAACCGATCCGCCATTTCGTAATGAAGATGTGAAACTCCTGTGATCTCCTGGAGCCCGGTACATGCGGAATTAGGCAAGTAACCCCGAGCTGTATTTCAACCAGCCCACCGCAGGTCGCGCGTCCTCGCACGACGCATCCCGGTGATGCTGTCCCATTGCCACACCATTGGGAACGAGGCCATGAGCCGGTTATTTGTCCGATTTCACAACATTACGTTTACATATCCATCCGCCGCTGCACCCCTGTTTTGCGGTCTTTCGCTGCATCTTCCCTGTGGCTTCTCCGGCGTCGTCGGGGCCAACGGCGCGGGAAAGACCACCCTTTTGAGACTGGCCACGCGGCATCTCACGGCCGATGTGGGAACGATCGAGACGCCAGCGCGGACCGTCTACTGCCCGCAGCGGACCGACGATACGCCCGATCGATTCGAGCAGTTGCTCGCCGCGCAGACGAAATCTGCGTGGAGCATTCGGGAGATGTTGTGCATCCAATCGGACTGGCTGAATCGCTGGGCAACGCTTTCGCATGGCGAGCGCAAGCGCGCACAGATCGCTACGGCCCTGTGGCTCGAACCCGATGTGCTCGCCGTCGACGAGCCGACCAACCATCTCGATGCGCCCGCGCGACAGATCGTCGGCGCAGCGCTGCGGTCGTTTCGCGGTGTGGGGCTTCTGGTCAGTCACGACAGGGAGCTGCTCGACTCGCTGTGCACACAGTGCGTCTTCATCGATCCGCCGGATGTGACGGTCCGGCCCGGCGGTGTCACGAAGGGCGCCGAGGCCGCCAAACTCGAACGGCAGACGGCGCAGAGGCAGCACGAGCAGGACACGCGTGCGTACGAGAAAGTCCGACGGGAGGCGATCCGTCAAGAGGGACTGGCCAGGCAGGCGCAGAACCGACGCTCGAAGCGACACCTGGCGATCAAGGACCACGATGCGCGGGAGAAGAAGGACCGCGCCCGCGTCAGCGGCAAGGACGGCGTCAGCGGCAAGCTCCGGCGGCAGCTTCGCGGGCAACTCGCGCACGCGCAGGAGAGATCGGAGACCACGCGAGTCAGGAAGCAATACGAGATCGGCATCTGGCTACCCGGCTCGACATCGAAGCGAAACACACTGCTGGAGCTGCCGGTCGGCTCGCTCGTTCTGGGCGAGCATCGACAGCTTGCATACCCGGACCTGACGATCCGCCCAACGGACCGCATCGCGCTGACCGGCGTCAACGGGTCGGGCAAGAGCACACTGGTGCGGCATCTGCTGACCAGACTGGACGTCCCGCCGGAGCAACTGACGTATGTGCCGCAGGAAATCGACGCAGGCCGATCGCGCGAGATGTTGGACCAGGCCAGGCTGTTGGCCAAGGACCGGCTCGGTCACCTGATGACCATCGTCAGCCGGCTCGGCTCGCGGCCCGACCGTCTGCTCGCCAGTGAACAGCCCAGCCCGGGCGAGATCCGCAAGCTCCTGCTGGCGTTGGGCATGCTCGGCGCACCGCACATCATCATCATGGACGAGCCAACCAACCACATGGACCTGCCCTCCATCGAGGCGCTGGAGGCCGCCCTGGCCGACTGCCCGTGCGCCCTGCTGCTGGTCAGTCACGACCGGAGATTTCTCGAACCACTGACTCATGCGATTTGGCACATCGACGCGAATCCTGACCGCCCGGACACGTTTACCCTCGGCATCCGATGATACGCAGCCTGTTGTGCCTGTGGGCTTGCAAAACGGGGACGTTTGGCTATGATGGTCGCTATGTGAAGGTGCTTTGTTGCGTATTGGGCCGCTGTTCGAGGTGCGAAAAGGAAAGCTCATTGAAGACCTATGTCCCGCTGACGCGGATCCAGAAGCTGATCGGCCGACGGATGCTCCAGTCCAAGCGCACCAAACCCTGCTTCTATCTCGAACGCAAGGCGGATGTCACGGAGCTGCTGGCCCGACGTCACGCCCTGAGCAAAGCGCTCGGCGTCAAGATCACCAGCAACACCTTCCTGATCCACGCCCTGGCCCTGGCGGCAGGCCGGTATCCGTTGGTTCTCGGCCGATTGGACGACAACGGCGCGGCGATCTGCATTCCCGACGAGATCAACGTCGGGTTTGCCGTCAACAGCCCGCAGGGGCTCGTCGTGCCTGTCATCCGGCAAGCCGACCGCAAGACGCTGGCCGAGATCGCCGACGAAGAGCGCACCCTGACGCAAAGCGCGCGGAGCAACAAGCTAACCCTGGAGCAGATCGAGGGCGAGACGATTGCGATGAGCAATCTCGGCGCCTACGACATCGACACCTTTCTCGGCATCGTGCCGCCGGCCGCCAGCACCATCCTCGCTGTGGGTAAGGTGCTGCGCGTGGCCGTCCCGATGAACGGCCATTACGAGGCCTGCAAGCAGATGAGCCTGTCACTGGCGGTCGATCACAGAATCATTGACGCCGCATACGCCGCCAGGTTCCTGAACCTGATCGCAGAACAGTTGAACGATCCGGAACGCTTACAGCAGGAGGACCCACAATGAACAGCCGTATTGGAGCCATCGGTTGCAGCCTGCTCGTCATGCTGCTCGCTATGTCACCCGCTGTTTGCATCGCAGCCACACCTTCGGTCGAGGTGCTCTGGCCGGCCGGCGCACCGGGGGCCAGGGGCAACGCCGACGGCGACGTCCCGAAACTGACGATCTACCTGCCCGACAAAGACAAGGCCACCGGCGCCGCCATCGTGATCTGTCCTGGCGGCGGCTACGGCCACCTGGCGATGGACCACGAGGGGCACCAGATCGCTCAGTGGCTCAACTCGTTCGGCGTCGCCGGCTTCATCCTGCAATACCGTCATCGCAACAGCGGCGGCGGCTACGGCCACCCCGCTCCGCTTCAGGACGTCCAACGGGCGGTGCGTATGGTGCGCAGCGGTGCGAATGGCTGGGGCGTGAAACCCGACCGCATCGGCGTTCTCGGCTTCTCGGCCGGGGGGCACTTGGCCTCGACCGCGGTGACGCACTTCGACGACAAGGTCTACGACGGGCGCGACGAGATCGACAAGGCCAGCGCCCGACCCGACTTCGGCGTGCTGATCTACCCGGTGATCTCCTTCGTCGAGCCCTTCACCCACGTCGGCTCGCGACAGAATCTGCTCGGAGCCGACGCCACCCGGGAAATGATCGAGAAGTTCTCCAACGAACGGCAGGTGACCGCGCAGACCCCGCCGTGCTTCCTGATCCACACGTGGGAAGACACAGGCGTGCCGGCCGAGAACAGTATCTACTTCTACCTCGCCATGCGAAAGGCCAAGGCGCCTGCCGAGTTGCACCTGTTCGCCAAAGGCCCACACGGCTTCGGACTGGGCCAGAAGATCGAAGGCACCTCCGCCTGGCCGACCCTCTGCCAGAACTGGATGAAGGTCTCCGGCTTCCTGGGACAATAGACGCACCGCGGGCGGAAGGCCGTAGGCGGGACCATCTGCCTATAGCTTTCCGTCCTGTTCGGGGGTTACGGAAGACGATCGGGGCTGTCCGACTCGGACGGAGCCGATTCGTTCGAGGCGTTGTTGTCGGTCGGCGATTCCTGCGACCGGCGGGAAGGCGGGATGGGATAGCTCTTCAACGGGGGTGGGCTGTACCGTCGCGGCATCGGCGGGTAGACCTCTCGAATCTCGATTGGCGCCGATCCGGGGCCCTCGTCCGACACCTCCGTCTCGCTTTGGCCTTCGTCCTGAATCAGCGGCTCGACGGATGGCAGCCTCAAGTCCGAAGAACTTGGGGATGGTTCCACGCCTTCGGAGTCGGCCACCACCGATGGCGGCGTCTCATGACCACCGCCGGACCAGGACTGAAGCTCCGACTCGACGATGGCTTCGACCTCGTCGGCAGGGTCAGATTCGCAGTCAAAAGGAATCGGCTCGTCGGGATCCCCAAGGAGATCGTCGATCTCTTCGTAGGTCACTCCGGCCTCCGATTCAGCCGGCGCCGTTTTGGGTTCCCACTCGACGCGCGCGGTTTCCGCCGGGGTGACCTGGGCATCGGGCACAGCCTCGGGCGCGAATTCCTGCACGGGTTCAGACTCCACATCGCGTTCCGCCTCGGACTCGACACCCAGGAAGAACTGCGCCACCCGCCGGTAGTCCTCGGCGCCGTTGCAGGTCGGGTCGTACTCGAAGATGGTCTTGCCGTAGCTCGGCGCCTCGGCCAGCTTGATATTGCGCCGAATGAATGTGGGCACCAGCCTGGCGTCAGCCCACGCGCAGGCCGAGCCGCGCGCGTTGTCGAGAAACCGCTCGATGTCCGCCCGCACCTCGTTCGGCAGGGAGGCCCGCGTGTCGAACATGCACAGCAGCACCCCGCTGACCTTCAGCTCGCGATTGATCCGCTTGTTCACCAGATCGACCGTCTGGAGCAGCTTGCCGAAACCCTGAAGCGCCAGGAAATGGGGCTGAAGCGGGATCAACACCTCTTGCGAAGCCGCCAACGCGTTGAGCGAGAGCAACCCCAGCGACGGGGCGCAGTCGATCAGGCAGAAGTCGAATCGATCCTGTGCCGACTGCATCGCCTCGCGAAGGATGATCTCGCGGCCGACCACGCTGACCAGCTCCGTCTCGGCGCCGACGAGATTGATGTTGGCGCCCATGAGCCAGAGATTGGAGCGGACCATCATCAGACTCTGCTCGAAGTCGGCCGACTGCGTCAGCACTTCGTACGAGCCGGGCTGAACCGTCTGGGGCTCGACCCCGAGATGGATCGTCAGGTGCGCCTGCGGATCCAGATCGATCACAACGACCCTCCGCCCTGAAGCCGCCAGTGCGGCAGCAATGTTGGCCGTCGTGGTCGTCTTCCCGACGCCCCCTTTCTGATTTAGGACTGCAATCGTTCTCAACCTGTCGACCTCGGCTTGTCTTCCATGCGATGCGGGTTCGTGTTGAGCTTCTTCAAAATGGCGTCGAGGACGCCGTTGACGAACGGGCCCGATTTCTCCGTGCTGAACCGTTTGGCCAGTTCGATTGCCTCGTTGATGACCACCTTCGGGGGAATGTCGCCGCAGCACTTCAACTGATAGACCGACAGACGCAGGATGCTCCGGTCCACCGGCGACAGCCGGGAGAACTGCCAGCGGATGGTCGCCTCGACGATCAGCTCGTCGCAGACCTCGACGTGCTCCCACGTCCCACGGGTCCACTCCCAGGCCAGCTTGCGGGTGCGTTCATCGGGCTCGTTGACGGTGAAGAAATCACCCATCAGACGCGGGAGCAGATCGGCCCCCTGAACGTCCAACTGATAGAGCGCCTGAATGGCAAGCTCTCTGGCCCGTGTTCGTTTGTCAATATGCATCCCGATGCGAGCGTCCTTGCACAAAGTGCCGTTGGCGCGACTAAATCTGCTCCATCACGTGGGCCATCTCCATGGCGGTCATTGCGGCGTTGGCGCCGGCGTTGCCCATCTTCGTACCGGCCCTCTCCACCGCCTGTTCGAGCGTCTCGCACGTCAGCACGCCGAAGACCGTCGGGACGCCCGTGTCGTAGTTGATCTGCCCGATGCCTCGAACGACCTGCTGGAACACGGCCTCGTAATGGCCGGTCTGGCCCCGAATGACGGCGCCCAGGCAAATCACGGCGGCAAACTTGCCGCTGTCGGCCAGCTTCTTGGCCGCGACAGGAACCTCGCAGGCGCCCGGAACCCAGACCACCGAAATCTGCTCGTCGGCCGCCCCGTGACGCTGGAGACAGTCGATCGCCCCGCCGAGCAGCTTCGATGTGATGAACTCGTTGAACCGGCTGACGACGATGCCATACTTGCCTTTGCCGGCGACGAGCTGGCCTTTGATTTCCTGGATCATGATCTGGACTCTCCACGGCTTCGGCCGGTCGAGCCGACCGATTCTGCAAAACGGACCCGTTCCGCCTTGTCGTTCTACCGCTTCATTATAGGGCGCCCGCCGGCGCGTTTCCACAAAAACCCCGGCGCATCGCCCCGCTGCCCCCGGAAGATTCGCAAGACCTTGCCTACAAAAGCTTTACATGAGGAACGATTTGGCCCGGCATCGCCCGGCGTCGGCGCAAAGCGATGGCGGCACCGTTGATCCGATGCCGCCCGATAAGAAACGCCTTGACTTCACTGTCGCGCCGATCAACGGCCCGTGATCTGAATGCGTTTGGGCTTGGCCTCTTCGGGCTTGTTGATGCGGACGGTCAGTACGCCCGCGTTCATCTCAGCGCTGATGTGCCCGGCATCGACGTCGTTGGGCAGCGTGAACTCGCGGCGATAGTCGCCGATCCGCGTCTCGCGGTAGGCGGGCGTCCCGGATTCCTCCGTCTCGACCTTGCCGGTGACGGTCAGCGTCCCCTTGTCCACAGTGATCTCGGCGTTGTCCTTCTTGACGCCCGGCATGTCGTATCGCAGGACCAAGCCGTCCGGCGTCTCACTGATGTCGACCGGGGGCACGAAATACTGTTGCGTCTGCTCTTCTCTTCGCGTCACAGCCGCCTGCTGCGGCCGGGTGATCTCTTGCTGGTTCCTTGCCATGGCTCTGAACCTCCCATCAAACGATAACGCTCTTGTCGTCGCCGTTGGGCTGCCTTACGATGCAATCTTGATCTTCTTGGCCTTCGCTTCTTCGGCCTTCTCCATGTACACGCGCAATACGCCGTCGCGGTACTCGGCCTTGACCGAGTCCATCTCGACCGGGGCCGGCAATGTCACGGTCCGCGTGAACGTTCCCATCGGCCGCTCGCGGCGATAGTAGCGCTCCTGCTCGGACTCCTCGACCTTGCGCTCGCCCTTGAGCGTCAGCGAGTCGCCCATCACGGTCAGCTCGATGTCGTCGATCTTCATCCCCGGCGCCTCGGCCGTCAGCACGAGCGCCTGGCCCTGGTCGTACACGTTGATCGCCGGGAAGGTGCCGCGCGGCACGCTCCGAAGACTCAACGGACGACCCACCGCATTGAGGATGCGATCCATCTCTTCCAGCGTCTTGCCCACGTCAAAGAATGGTGACCAGTTTTCGAACCACATCATCAGTACCTCCAATGATCTCGACCACATTTCCACACGGCGGCATCCATGCCTTCATGCCTTTTCCACTCTACAATACACCATTGCAAACCCCGTGCCAGAAAACACGGCCAACTCTTAACCGGTTTATATTCAATACCTTACAGCCTCCTCATTTCCACACTCCGGTTCGCCGCATCCTGCCATTCTTGCAGCAATCCATGCGTCCGCTCGCCAATTGTGCAGGCGGTCTGCGCGACCCCAATAGGCCAGACCCCTCGTCGGCGCTCGGAATAACATCCTGACGGTTGCTGGCACGCCCGCGGCAGCACCCGGCTGGGGCGGCGTTATGAGACGGTGGGGCCGGGGGAGAGGCAACCGCGACAAGCGGGGGCGAAACGGGCAGCGACGGAGCGAGGGAACTTCCGGTAAGATCAATCATAGCAAGGGCATACACACGTATACGGGCGGGCGGGGCGGATGGGCGAAAAGCATTGCCGTAGCGGGGCGAAATACGTTAAGCGCGCTGGCGTCGATGGGCGATAGAGGCGGGTGTGATCATGTTGTACCCTTGGAACGCTGGAGGCACGCAACGACGATGTTGTTCGACGACATGGAGTTTGGGACCTACGACCGCGCCGAGCGCAACGCCCGCAAGGCCTATGAGCTGTACGAAGACGGCTGCATGACCCAGGCCCTCGTGGAGCTGGACCTGGCCCTGGAGATCAATCCGGCCAACAGCGCCTGGCACTTCAACAAGGGTCTGACACTCGATTCGATCAACCGGTTCAGCGAGGCGATCGCCGAATACGAGGCGGCGCTGGAGCTGAGTCCCGGCGACCTGGAGATCCTCAACTCGCTGGCCGTCGATTACACCCGCACCGGCCAATACGATCGGGCCATCGCCACGTTCGAATACATCCAGTCGCTCGATTCGCATTTCGAGCCGTGCTACTGCAACCGGATCATCACCTACACGGAGATGAGCCTGCACGATCTGGCCGAGCAGATGTTCTATCTGGCCCAGCAGATCGAGCCCGACTGCGCCCTGTGCTACTACAACATCGGAAACAGCCTCTTCGCGCGCGCTCAGTACAGACGGGCCGTTCAGTGCTGGCTCCGGACCGCCGAACTCGAACCGAGCCATCCGCAAATCCACTATCGCATCGCCCAGGCCTACTGGTCGCATGGCGATCCCGTCGAGGCGCGGGAGCATTTCCTGCTGGAGCTGCGCGCCAATCCGGGGGATGTCGAAGTCATCATGGACTTCGCGCTGTTCCTTCTGGATCTCGGTGACATCAACTCGTCGCGAGAGAAGTTCCATCGCATCCTCGAACTGAATCCGGACTTTGCCCCGGCGTTGTTCTACCTGGGCGAGATCGCATTCGACCAGGGCGATCTGCCTCGCGCCGAGCGTCTGTTCCAGCAGGCCCTCGACCGCGATCCCGGCCTGCCCGGCCCGCACTATCGAATGGCCCAATGCGCGCTGGCCAACGGCCGGCCCGACGAGGCCCGAACCTGCCTGCTGGCTGAGCTGGAGCTCGATATCGAGGAGGCGGGAACGTTGATCTCGATGGGTTCGATGTTCCTGACCCTGGGCGACAACGACAACGCCATCGGCTGCCTGCTGCGGGCGACCAACCTGGACATGACCAACCCGGACGCCCACTACTATCTTGGCGTCGGCGCCGCCAACAAGGGACACCTCAACGATGCGGCGCAGTTCTTCGCGCACGCCCTCGACCTCGACCCGGAACATCTCGGCGCGCTGCGCGACTCGGCCTTCACATACGTCGCCGCCGGTCGGATGGACAAAGCGGCTGAACGCGTCGAGCGGGCCCGGGCGCTGCTGCCAAAGGATTGCCAGCTTCGCACGCTGGACTACAGTCTCCGCGTGCTCCGCCTGACCCGCCGCATCACGAATACACTCCGCAAGCTCGACCCCCGCCGGCTCCTGAAGCGCAGCCGCTGACACACGCCCGGCAGCTCGCATCGCACAGGCAATTCCACGATTTCCCGACCTGCATGGGAACTTTCGCCGGTCTCCATTCGACTTTAGAATGGACGCAAAGGCATGGCACGCACGTTCCCAGCAGAATTCGGTCGGTTCTGGAGACAGACCTGCGGCAAGGTCAGGGCGTACATGTTCTGCGCGTCCAACAGCGCCAGCGATGCCGACGACCTGGCCCAGGAGTGCTACCTGCGGGCGTTTCGCAACTGGGACCGGTTCGACGGGCGGGGCAGCCGGCAGGCATGGTTGTTCGCCATCGCGCGAAACACGCAGGCCGACTGGTTCCGCAAACGAGGGCGGGACGCGCGCCTGCTCGAACAGGGCCGCCTGGCCGCAGGCTCAGAGGCTGCGGCGCCGGACCTCGATGACACCGAAGCCCTCTGGCAGGCCGTCGGCCGACTGAGGGACGAACATCGTGAAATCGTCCATCTGAGGTTCGCCGCGGACCTGAGCTATGACCAGATCGCCCAGATGCTCGGCGTGCCGGTCGGGACGGTCCGCTCGCGGCTGCACCGCGCACTGAAGGCCATACGAGAGCAGCTGGAGGAACACGAGAATGGAACGTGAAACGATCGAACGGCTCGCTATGGACCGCATGCTGGGCGAGCTGAATGAAGATGCCGCGACGTTGTTCGAGGCCTATCTGGCCGAACACGCCGAAGCGAGGCAGTGGGCCGAACCCATGATGCAGGTGTGCACGCGAACGCGCGACGCCATCGCGCAGAAGACGCAGCCGGCCGATACGGTCGCGCGGCCCGCGTCGGTCCGCCTGCCCTGGATCGACCGGCGCACGCTCGCTCGCTGGGCAGCGGTGATCGCGATCGCCGCCGGTCTTGGAGTCGCCATCGGCCGCCGGTCCACGCCGTCGCCGACGCAGAAACACGAGACGGTCATCGTCCGGGCCGCTCCGCGCGAGGCCGGCCCGGAAGGCTGGCGGCGGGTCCTGAGCGAATCGGAGCAAGGGTTCTGGCAGACCAAGGCCGTCGCCATGCGGCAATCGCAACCACGCGAAATCCCCCCCTCGACCGAACCTGGGTTGGGCCTGTGGGATCGATACCGGCAGTTCAGAAAGGAGCGGAGCCATGAAGAGATCCATCAGAAGCTATAGCCTGTTCGTTTTGTGCTGCATCCTGACGTTGCTGGTGGGCTGCTTCCCCGAGGATTCGCTCGAGTGGTCGCGCGATGGCTCGTGGGGCCTGCTGCGCACCGGCGCCGAGCTGTTCATCGTCGAGGGAACCTCCGGCACACTGACGCCGATCGCACTCGACGGTGAGGCAGGTCCGATGCCGGACATTTCGTCCGATGGAGGACGCATCGCGTACGTAGAGATGCGGCCCTGCTCGACGGTGGAAGAAGGCCTGAAGCTGTTTCCGGCAAATGTGGCCGAGATGATCCGCCGGGATGCGCGACGGCTGCGTGAAAAGCTGTACGCCGGCGAGGTGCTGCCGACCGACCTGCCTGGCGGCGACGGCAGCAAGCTCGGCTCCGAGGAGTCTTACGATGGCTGGGTGGTGCGTGCGATGTGCGAAGACCCCAACGCATCGCTTGTGGCCCGGCTGGGGCAGGAGAAGCTCGACGAATGTCGGGAACGTGAGATCGAATACAGCCGCCTGATCGTGGCCGACCGGACCGAGCCCGGACGCAGCACGACCGTCATGACGATGCCCACGACGATGCTTCGGCCCCGGCTCTCGCCTGACGGACGCATGGTCGCCTTCCTGATGCCAACACCGCAGGATGACGACAACGCCGTCTTGATCGTCACGACGACCGATGGAAAAGCCGACGCCATCGAAGTGGCCTCCGGCGTCGGATTTGGCTACGACTGGCGGCCCGACAGCAGAGCCATTGCCTACGTCAAGCAGGATGGCGACCCGATCCTCGGCGCGATCGAGGAGAGAGTGCTCGTCGCGGAGGACGGCGCTATCCCCGCCGAGCCCACGAATCCGACAGCGGAGAAGACGGTCTGCACGCGCCGGTCTGCCGGAGCGACCAAGCAGTTCGCAGGGACCCTGTTTCAACCCTACATGAGCATCGTATATGGACCCGAAGGCCGCGTCCTGTTCTCCAGCGCGACGGTCACCATTCCCACGTCGGACCTGGACGAGCCCAGGACTTCGTTGTTCTGCTACGACCGTCTGACGGGAACGGTGACGGACATCCTGCCGGCGGCTCTCCGCAACCAGGCGAGCGAGAGCATCCACTACTTCCGCCTCTCGCCTGACGGCAGACGCCTTCTGGCGCCGCTGGAGTCCAACCGTTTCGCGATCTGTGAATTGGGTTCAAAGCAAGTGCAGTATCCTCTCAGCGTCGAGGAAGGGTTCGGTGACGACGACATACCCGATTTCCTGCCTTCCTGGAAGGGCAACGACCGCGTCACGTGCCTGGTCCCTGAGACGAGTCACTTCCTGACCGGGCCCGACGGCAAACCCCACCATCGCAGAGAGATCGTCGTCATCGACACCAACGGGCAGTTGCTCGAGGTCCTCAGCAAAGACTGGCCCGATGCGGCGATCCCCGGAGCTTCGCAGACTACTGACCGATCGCGCCTCTGAGCAGGTCGATGGGTATCGAGGCGGGCAGGAGCCTCTGGGCGGCATCGATGGCCGCCTTCGCCTCCGTGGGTCGATCCATCTGATAGTAGATGTAGGCCATCAGGAATTGGATCTGCGGGCCACCGTCGGCTTCGATGAGCCGGTCGAGTTCGTTGAAGTGGGCGATGAACGCATCGGGACCGCCGACGAGCTGGATCAGGTCGGTCCGTTGGAGGACATACGGCACGTCCAGTTCGACGGCTTTGGCAACCGACAGGGCGCTGTCGAGATACTGCCCGGCCGCCAGAAGGGCATGGCCTTTGCCCAAATACGCCCGCACATCGTGCGGGCGGTAGGCCGTGGCCAGGGTGAAGGCCTCGGAGGCCCGATGATAGTCGCGCCGCTGCATGAGTCGATAGCCCTCTTGAAGGTGGCGATCGAACAGCTTCGCGGCAGGCGAGTCGTCGTTCACAGACGCCGATGGCGGCGCGACACGCCCCAGCGTCGGCGTCGAGGCGGCCTGCGACGGCGCTGTGCTGCGGGCCTGTTCCAGAACGCGGTCGGCACTCGGCAGGTCTTCGCGACGGAACGCCTGAGTCTGGGTGGAGGTCGCCGGACGATTCAGAAGAGCGCTCGCTGCATCGAAGGCGCGGGCCGTCTCATTGGCACGCGTTACGGCGGGCAGTTCGTTGAGGCTGCGGGTCGCGCCCACTCCGGCCGTTCCGCGCGTTCGCGGCGTAACGAGGGCGTCGATGGACAAGGGCGCACCGGCGGGCGTTTGCGCATCGTCCTGCTCTTCGTAGAGCCGCAGTCGTGGCGAAGCGACGGGCGTTTCAAGCGGGATCGTAGCATCGCTGTCGGTCGGCCGCGCATCGTTCTGTTGGCCTGCCGGATCGGTCAATCCCATCGTGGCCGACAGCAGCCGGGCCGTCTCCTGCAGGAGTTCGTCGCGCCGTGCGGTTTCGGAGCCGCCTGCCGGCTGGCCGATCTGCGGCTCCGCGTACGGCAGGGGCGGGCGCTGCGACACCGAAGACCCGGAAGGCTCCTCGCCGGCCGCAAGACTGCGCTCCAACTGCGCCAATTCGGCTTTGACACGGGCCAGCCGTTCCTGCAGTTGCGCCATCTGCCGATCGTACTCTTCTCTCGTCGCCGGTCCATCGGGCGACGACGAGGTCTGCCACCCCAGCGCGAGATCGCCAACCGGCGACGCCGATGACGACGACGGCAAAGACGACGCGACGCTGTCGGGTGGCAGTTTCAGATCCGATCCCAGCGTATACTGGGACGGCGAGAGTCCGTCGGCATACGTCGTTCCCAGGCCGCGACCGAGAGCACCGCCTGTCGGAGTCGCCACCGTGCCGGTCTGCGAATAGAACGGACTGGATGCGCCCGCCGGATCAGCAGACGTCGCCGATGGCGTCGTGCGACGCAGGAACGGGTCGATGGAGGTCGAGCCGAGCGGGGCGTCGATGCTCGTCAGCGGACGGTAGGGAACGGAGCCCTGGAAGTGTTTGCCCCCGGCGACATTGCCCGTCACGATCAGCGCGCTGCTGTTGTCGATGGGATTGGGCGTGGCGACCGTGCCATTCTCGTAACTGCTCAGTGGGGTCGTCGCCGAGCGGGCCGCACTCGGGGCCGACGGAACGCCGTAACTGCCGGGACGAGTGCCCGACGAGAACGACGTCACCGCGCAGACGACCACCAGCGTCACGACCCAGGCGACGATCTTGCGACGGCGCAGCCGCCGTTCGGCATCCGTTTGTCCTGTCGATGGAGTAGCTCTCATCATGTCACCTCGACGTTGAGAGCAGGCATGGCATAGGGCGGACGCGACCGTTGCACCGCCCGTCAGGGTCTCTGATACCTGGGCCGCTCGGCCCAGCCCAGCTTCGAGGCCAGCGTCTGCCACGGGGTCCGCAACGGGTTGTTCACCACGAGGAAGCTGCTCGCTTCGCGGGCGACCCGCACGACGTCGTCGGTAGCCAGGGTTCGGGAGACCTGGCCGTCGATCGAGACGGTCGTGCCTTCGTTGATCCGGGTGCAACGGACCTCGACCCGGCTGCGGGCGTCGATCACAATCGGACGGAAGCTCAACGAATGGGGACAGATGGGCGTGATGACCATCGCCTCCATCGAGGCCGCCAGGATCGGTCCGCCGGCCGAGAGGTTATAGGCCGTCGAGCCGGTCGGCGTCGAGACGATCAGGCCGTCGCTGACGCACGTGGCCACGGGCTGGCCGTCCACGGCGATCTCCAGCTCGATCATCCGAAAAGGCGGACCCGCTGTGATGAACACCTCGTTGACCGCCGGCGAGCGGAACTTCTCCCGACCGCCCTGCGCGGTCTCGGAGACCCAACAGCCCAGCAGCATCCGCCGCTCAATGGGCGCCTTGCCTGCAACAACATTGTCAAAGAATTCCTTCAGCTCATTGACGCTGAATTCGGCAAGGTATCCGAGCTTCCCGAGGTTGACCCCGATGACCGGCACGTGAGCCTGACTGAGGTCTCTGGCCGCCGAGATGATGCTGCCGTCGCCGCCGAAGACGATGGCGAAATCGCTTTCGTGCAGGACGTCGGCCGTGCACTTCTCGATGTAACAACTGGCGACGATTTCGGCCTTGCCCCGGAGAAACCGGGTGAAATCCTCGATGGCCTCGGCGACCGGCCCCTTGGCGGGGTCGCCGAAGATGACCAGTTTCGGCAGGGTCGTTCGCTGACTCATTTCTCTTTGCGTTTGCCGCCTCGGTCGTTCAGCATTTCCTTTGCCGCATTGACAATGTCATCGGCCGTCACGCCGACCTGCATGAGCTGCGCTCGGCGAGAATCGTGTCCGATAAACCGTCGAGGCGCCGCCAGGACGCGAATGCGGGCGGCGTCGAGCCCTATTTCGGCTGCCCGTTCGAGGACGGCCGAACCGAATCCGCACGCGGCATGATGATCCTCGACCGTGATCAGGCCCTTTCTCCCGGACAGACCCGTCAGAATCGTCTCGTCGACCGGTGTGGCGAACCGCGCGTTGACGACGTCGGCGGCGATCCCGTCGTCGTCCAAAAGCTGGGCGGCCTTGAGCGCCTCGGACAACAGCGTCCCATAACTGGCAATCGTCAGGACCGGCTTGCGGGCGTGCCTGGCCACAACGCTCCTGCCCAATTCGAACGGCGTATCGGACGCGGGGCAAACCGAGTCGTCCGCGGGGACCGCGTCCTTGGGATACCGAATCACCACCGGCTGGCTCTGCGACAGGGCGAACTCCAGCGCACGCTTCATCTCGATCGCGTCGGCCGGCGCGACGAGAATCATGTTCGGCATCATCCGCATGTAGCCGATGTCCATCAGTCCATGATGCGTCGGCCCGTCGGAGCCGACGAGGCCCGCCCGATCCACACAGAACACCACGGGCAGGTTCTGCAGGGCCACTTCCTGGAAGATGTGGTCGAACCCGCGCTGGAGAAAGGTCGAGTAGATGCAGACCACCGGGCGCAGCCCGGCCTTGGCGATGCCCGCGGCGATGTCCACTGCCGCGCTCTCGGCGATACCCACGTCGTAGAACCGCTCGGGGTGCTTGGCGCGAAAAGCGACCAGGCCCGTGCCGTCGCACATGGCCGAGGTGATCGCCACAATGCGATGGTCGCGCTCGGCCAACTCGGTCAGGGCCTCTCCGAAGGCCTCGGTAAAGCTCTTCTGCTCGCTTTCCGGGGCGGCCTCGACGCAATTGCCGTTGATCTTGAAGGGCCCCGTCGAGTGGAATCGGGTGGGCCCCTCGTCGGCCGGGTTGAAGCCCTTGCCCTTCTTGCTGTAGACGTGCAGCAAGACGGGGTGATTGACCTCCTTGAGCGCCTCGAAGAGCTGCACGAGCGACTCGATGTCGTGCCCATCGACGGGCCCGAAGTACGGCACGTTGAGGCTCTCGAACAACTGGCTGGGCGGCAGGACCATACGGATGCTCTTCTTGATCTTCTCGACCGCCTCTTCCACGCCGCGACCGATGCCTGGAACGTGTTCGAGGATGTTCCGCGTTGTCCGTCGGAGGTCTTCGTACGTGTGGCTCAGGCGGAACCGTGAGAAATACTTGGCGACGGCGCCGACGGTGACGTCGATGGCCATGCTGTTGTCGTTGAGCACGACGAGAAGCTGGCGTTTGACCAGGCCGAGGTTGTTGAGCCCCTCGAAGGAGGTCCCATTGACGATGCTGGCGTCGCCGACGAAGGCGACGATCTTCGGCGCGGGCGCCTCGGCCTTGCGCCGGACACCCTCGGCGGCCGTCGTTGCCGGCCCGGTCTTCAGTTGCTCTCCGAGGGCCATGCCGACGGCGGTGGTGACCGACGTACCGGCGTGCCCAACGGCAAACTGGTCGTATTCGCTCTCGGCGGGATTGGGGAACCCGCTGATCCCGCCGATCTGGCGCAACCGCTCGAACCCCGCCTTGCGGCCCGTAACGATCTTATGGGTATAGCACTGATGCCCCACGTCCCACAGGAGTTTGTCCTGCTTGAAGTCGAAGACATAGTGCAGCGCGAGGGTCATCTCGACGGCGCCGAGATTGCTGGCCAGATGGCCGCCCGTTTGGCTGATCGAACGCAACATGAACTGGCGAATCTCTTCCGCCAGCGTCTCCAACTCCGACATCGACAACTTCTTCAGGTCGGCCGGGCTGTTGATCGTCTCCAACAGACTGCTCATAAAGGAAATCACCCCAATGAAGATATCAGTGCCCACATTCTAATCGAAAGCGCCCCGGCGTGCAGCCAAATCGCAGTTTCAGCGAAAAAAAGCCGACGTGCGCTCCAACGCCCCACCGCAAACCGCAAGGGCGCGGGCCGGGATCAGTCGAAATGGTACCCGCATGTGTCCGCGGTGATCAGCTCCGACTCGGTGCGCGGGTACTTGCGGCAATTCAGGGGCCGGAAGGGGTAGACCGAACAGTAAATCTTGCCGTCGTCGTTGGTCTTGATGAACGGGCAAGGATTGGGCAGCTTGCAGCAGGCGCCGCAATGGACGCATTGGCCTTTCCGCCGCTTCGAAACGGGCAGAACCGATGTGAACGTCCTCTTGAGCTTGGCGCCCCAGGTATTTCTCTTCTCATCAGGCATGGATCGAATCCTGAAAGTTTTCTTAGGCTTACGAAAGCCCGAGCTACGGGTTCGAGCCGCATGCGTCGGACGGCTCCGCGTGGGATGCGAGCCGGCGCTCAACGAGCGATGCCGTCTTCAAGGTCCATGAGGATCGCCTGGGCCTTGACCACCTTGTTGCCGTGCGGGCCCTGCCAATGGATCTCCTCGTTGCGCTGAAGCAGGGCCTCGACCTTCTTGCAGGCCACCAGAACGGTGGCGTGGTTCTTGTTGCCCATCGCCCGACCCACCTCCGACGACGACATCTTCGTGTGTTTGCGGGTCAGGTACATGCTGAAGTGCCGCGCCAGCGAGACGGTGCGATCCTTCTTGGCCGAGTGGAGGTTGGCGGGCGTCGTACCGAAGTAGGCGGCCACCGTGCTCTCGATGTCGCTGACGTGGACGATCGGATCGCATCGCTCGATGTGCTCGGCCAGCACGCTCTGAGCCATCGCCAGAGTGATCTTCTCGTTCTGAAGGGCGGCATAAGCCACCAGCTTCAGCAGGGCGCCTTCAAGCTCGCGCACGTTGGTGCGCACCCGCTCGGCTACGAACCGCACGACACTCTCAGACATCTGGCCGCCGCTGGCGGCCTTTCCGTCGCCGAATGCGCCGGTGACCATCCGTTCGGCGAACTGCCGACAGATCGCACAACGGGTGGAAAAGTCCGGCGGATCGATCTTCACCACCATGCCCGAGACGAAACGGTTGACCAGCTTCTCCGACAACTGCCCGATCATCTTCGGATGAGCGTCGGAGACCAGGATCACCTGCTTGCCCGCCAGATTGATCGTGTTGAAGGTATGCAGGAATTCCTCCTGGGTCGAAGGCTTGCTGGCCAGAAAGTGCACGTCGTCGATCGCCAGCAAATCGGTCTTTCTCATGCGGTCCCGGAACGCTTCGAGTTTCTTCGTCTTCAGGGCGAACACGAACTGGTTGGCGAACTCCTCGGCGGACAGATAGAGCCAGTTGGTCTGCGGCCGGACATCGCTGACCCCGTTGCAGATGCCCTGGAGCAGGTGCGTCTTGCCGACGCCGTACCCGCCGTGGATGAACAGGGGATTGAACGGACTCTGCTGCTCGCGAACGACCGCCTTGGCCGCACTGTAGGCCAGTTCGTTCGTCGGACCCACGACGAAGGTGTCGAGCGAAAGCTTCAGTCCCCTGGGCGAACCCGATATGGCCGGTGTCCCCGACGACCCGCTGGCCCTCTGGGGGCCTGCCGCCGGCGGCTCGACAACCGAGGGACGACGCTTTTCCGAGAGATCCGAATCGACGGCAAACGCAATCGTCGGATGGCCGCCGGTGGCCGCCTGGGCAGCCGCCTTGATGTCCCGCAGGAAGTGACTCTCGAGCCAGTTGGCCATGAAAGGATTCGGCACACCAATCTTGAGGTAGCCCTCGGCCAACGTGAACCGCGCACAATTCTGAAACCAGATCTTGTATTTCTGGGGACCGATGCGTCCCATGAGAGCTTCAGCAATGGCGTCAGCACCGGGTCCCGCCGTGCGGGAACCCTCATCCATGATCGTGCCCTGCATCGACATCTCCCTATCAGCGCTGATAATCAGGCTGTTATCAAGCACATCTTCACATTTCACAAGAGGGTCCAACCCTCCCACAGAAATCGAACAACAGAGTACCTATTATTTCGCCGTCCGCTCTCAAATCAATGCCGTTTGGACCGCTTTCTTTTCCACGAAGCACAGAGGCTGAGACTCACTGGCTTTGCGCGCGAAAAATTTTAGTTGTCAACACGTTTTGCACGACGCAAAACCGCATTGTGGAAAACCTGTGCATTGACCTGCTCGTCGGCGCTTCTCCCGATTCGGATGTGTGCTTTCAGCACTGAAATCGCGGATTCGTCGGACGCCGTGTGGGTCGTCGCGTATCACAACGCCGCGTGGCGGGACCGGCGGGCGGCATTGGCGATGCGTCTTGAAGAGACGCAAACAGTCATGCCGTGACAAGCTGTGCCGTCAAAGGCGGGGGCAACGGAGCGGTCCGGCGTGCGCGACCTCGACGGCGCGGTGCGCGCCGTCCGGACAGGACACGGCGCGACACCGGCGCTCGAGTTTCCGGCCGATGGCCGGATGGAGCCGCAAACACAAACGGCAGGGATGCAGAGATACGTAACGCGACGGCGAAAAAGCAGGCAACCGATCGTGCGGCGCCTACTCCTCCTCTTTCGGCTCTTCTTCGGTTTGTTCGGCAACAACCACCACGTTCACGGTCGCCGTGACATCATCGCCGAACTTGAGCGTGACGCTGTGTGCGCCGACCTGCTTGATGTGCTCGGGCAGCCGCACGACCTCGTCGGCCACCATGAACCCCTGCTCGCGCAGGTTGGCCGCGATCATTCGGTCGGTGATCGATCCGAACAGCACGCCGTGCTCGTTCGCCTTGGCCGCCAGCACCGCCTCGGCGCCATTGACCGCCTCGGCCGCCGCAGCAAGACGCTTGCGCTCCTTGAGCCGCTCCTCGGCGCGTTCGGCCTTGGCCTTGGCGATCGCGCGGATGTTGCCCTCGGTGGCGACTTTTGCCAAGCCCTGCGGCAACAAGTAGTTGCGCGCATACCCCTCGGTCACGTCGACGACGTCGCCGAGCCACCCCAGTCTCCTGATATCTTCGCAAAGCAAAACCTTCATCGTCTATTCCTCGCAACGTTTTCTCTTGAGGCCAGGGGCCCAGCTCCGGCGTGCCGGGCCGGGGCGCCAGGGCCGATCGGCTATGTGGAATACGGCAGCAGCGCCATGAACCGGGCCCGTTTGATCGCCCGCTTGGCCTTCCGCTGACACCCGGCGCAATTGCCGCTGCGCTTGCGCGAGTAGATCTTCCCGCGATTGGTCAGCAGCTTCTGGAGGGTGTCGATGTCCTTGTAGTCGATGTAGCTGATCCCGCCTCGGCAAAAGCGGCATTGGGTCTGATCGCGCGCCCCGGCGAAGCCCGGTCTTCTTCTTGGTCGTCTTTTCTGTTGTGGTCGTGGTGCCATCGTTTACCTCATCGCTAACAACATAAGCTGGTTTTGAATGTGCCTCTGTCAGAACGGTATTTCATCGTCGCCGACCTGGCCGTACGACCCCGCCGGCGAGGCGCTCTGGTCGCCGCCATAGCTCTGGTCGGCCCGGTCGGATCCACCTCCGCCTCCGCCCCCGCCCGTACCCGGCAGGAACTGGAAGTTCTCGACCGTGACTCGGAGCCGGCTCTTCTTGGTCCCATCCTGCGCGGTCCAGGAATCGTAGGTCAGCCGGCCTTCGAGAAAGATCGGCTTGCCCTTGCTGAAGAACTTGTTGATATTCTCGGCCATGCGTCCAAAGGCGCGGCAATCAACGAAACAGGTCTCATCCCGCTGGCCGCCGTCCTGGGCCGTCCATTTGCGATTCGTCGCGACGCCGAAATCGACCACTGCAGTCTGACTCGGCGTGTAGGAAAGCTGCGGGTCACGCGTCAGGTTCCCCATCAGCAGCACTTTGTTGAAGCTGGCCATAGTCCACTTCTCCGTCGAATGTCCTGCGCGGCAGGGATTCCGTCATCCGCCCGTCACGTCGCCGGATCGGCGTACCGCCGCGGGCCCGATGGCGGGTTGTCACTCTGCCGCTTCGTCCGTGTTGTCGCCGCCGTCCTCGACGGCCGTATCCACCTCGGCGGCGGGCGCCGGAGTCGGCGCTCGTCTGGCGCCTTCCGACGTCTCGGCGCTCTCCGGCGCATCCAGCGACGGGGCCGGCTCGCCCGTGATGTCGCGCTCGATCATCTCGGCCGGACGTTTCTCCGTCGTCAGGATCAGGGCACGCATGACCTTCTCCGACAGCAGAACGTCCTTCTCGATCCCCGAGATCCGACGACCGTCGACGTTGAAGTAGCAGAGAATGTACGTGCCTCGTGATTTGTGGTCGATGTCGTAGGTGAGTTTGCGCTCCTGCCATTTCCGCATCGAGACCACCTCGGCATCCGCGCGCTGCAGGATGGTGTTGATCACGGAGAGCGTGCCCTCCCAATCCGCCGCCGCCTGGGCGGAATCGACCAAGAACATCCCTTCATATAACCGCTTTGTTCCCGTTTCCAAACCTGTTACCTCCCGATCACAATCAGCAATCTCAGAAATCCAAGCTCTATTGCCATCACGCCGGCCGGCGCGTTCGATCACGCCGGACCGCTGTTGAACTCATTCATCGTCCTGTCGATTCCGGATTCGAGCCAGCACAGCACCGCGTCGCGCGTCCGGACGATTGCCTCGTTGAGCAAGGGCCGCTCGTCTTCCGGCGGCCGGCCCAGCACGTAATCGACCGCCACGGCGCCCGGACAGTCGCCGATACCGACCCGAAAGCGGGCAAACTCGTCGCTGCCCAGCCTGGCGATGATGTCCGCCAGTCCGTTGTGCCCGCCAGCCGAACCCTTCGCCCGGACGCGAATCCGTCCCGGCGCCAGCGCCAAGTCGTCCGTAATCACAATCAGGTCCTCCAGGGCAAGCTTGTAGAACCCGACCGCCGTGGCGACCGCCTGACCGCTGCGATTCATATACTGCCACGGCTTCATCAACATGACCTTTCGATCGCGATACCAGCCTTCACCGACCCGCGCGCCGAACTTCTGCTGCTTGACCGGAATTCCCAGCGCCGCGTCCAGGGCCTCGATCACCTTGAACCCCAGATTGTGGCGCGTTTCGGCGTATTCCGGCCCCGGGTTGCCCAGGCCGACTACCAGTTTCAGATCAGCCATCGGTTCCCGTCCAACCCCTCGCCCACCACGCTATTGCTCGGTCCCTTCCCCGGACGGCTCCTTCTCGCCGATGACCTCCGGCGCGGCCGGAGCCTCTTCCTCGAGCTGCTCGGTCGACTTGGCCGCCGCCACGACGTGGCAGGCCGCCAGCAGCGTCTCCGGCGCGCTGACCAGGGCCACGCCGTCCGGCAACGTCACGTCGCCGGCATGGATCGCCTGGCCGACGTCCAGCTCCTTGACCGACACGACAATCACCTCGGGGATATTCGTCACCATGCACTCGACTTCGATGTGGTCGGCGTGCTCTTCGACGATGCCGCCTTCGTGCGTCCCCTGGGCGGTCCCCTTCAACTCGATCGGCACGCTCACGCGGACGGTCTCCGTCACATCGACGCGCATCAGATCGATATGCACGATGTCCCGACCCAGGTGGTCGTACTGCAACTCCTTGATCATCATCTTCTGGGCCTTGCCGCCGACCTTGACGTCCAACACCCGGTGGCCGTGGTGCAGCCCTTCGATGAAATCATGCGCGTCCAGCGAAATCGCCACCGGGTCCTGCTTGTGGCCGTAGACGATCGCCGGGATCTGGCCCTGCCGGCGGGCGCGGGCGGCCGCCTTCGAACCGGTGCGCTCTCTGATCTGTGCTTCCAACAACAACGTCTTGTTCATAGTCTTTGCACCCGAAAAAACGAATTTCAGACAATCCTATTCGATCCCATCGTCCCGACAGCGCCCCTGCGTCCTACACATCCTTGACGAACAGACTGCTGACGGATTCATCTCTGTGAATTCTCTTGATCGCCTCGCCGAGCATGGACGCGGCGCTGAGCACTTTGATCCGACCGAACTTCTTGACCTCTTCCGTCAACGGAATCGTGTCGGTGACCACCACCTCATCCATCGGCGCCGCTTCCAGTCGTTTGAGCGCCTCCCCGGCGAACACCCCGTGCGTGGCGCCGACGTAGATCTTCTTGCATCCGCGCTGTTTGACCAGCTCGGCGGCGCTGCAGACCGTTCCGGCGGTCGCGATGATGTCGTCGCACATCAGGACGTTGCGGCCCTTCACGTCGCCGATCAGCTCGTCGGCCCGCACGCAGTCCCCGCTGACCCGCCTCTTGTGGACGATCGCCAGATCGCCGCCGAGGTGCGAAGCGTACCGTGCGGCCGTCTTGATATTGCCCACATCCGGCGAGACGACCGTCAGGTTGTCGATCTTCTTGTCGCGGAAGTAGCGGCTCAACACCAACTCCCCCGTCAGATGATCGACCGGGATGTCGAAAAAGCCCTGCAACTGATGCGCATGCAGGTCGATCGCCAGGACCCGAGCCGCCCCGGCCGTGGCCACGAGATTCGCCACCAGCTTCGCTGTGATCGGCACCCGGCCTTCGTCCTTGCGATCCTGGCGGGCGTAGCCGAAATACGGCACAACGGCGGTGATGCGCTTGGCGCTGGCCCGACGCAGACAATCCAGGTAGATCAACAGCTCGATCAGATGCTCATCCACCGGCTTGCACGTGGACTGCACCACAAAACAGTCGCGGCCTCGCACGTCGTCTTCGATTCGGATCAGCTTCTCACCATCGGGAAAGCGGCTGATCTTGGCGCCCCCGACAGGGATGCTGAGATACTTGCACACCGCTCCGGCCAGCGCCGGATTGCTGCTTCCCGAAAATATCTTCAGGCTGTCGTTCAGAAACATCGCTATGGGCCTTTCGGCGTAATGAATAACTCGTGCGGCCGGTTACCGCTGCTCCTTGTTCAGCTCGTTGACGTTGTCCTGCGATATGACGGTTCCGGCGCCGATATGCGCTCCGGGCGGCAGCACCAGCGGGGCGATCAGCACGGCGCCCGAACCGATGTAGCAGTCGTCACCCACGGTCGTCTGGCTGATCGTCTGACCATCGAAGTTCGCGGTGATCGAGCCGGCGCCGATATTGACGTTTCGCCCGATGACGGCGTCGCCGAGGTAGCTGTGATGTCGCGCCCGGACGCCGCCGGCCAGCGTCACGTCCTTGACCTCGGTGAAAACGCCCAAAACAACGTCGTCCTCGATCACCGTGTCGTCTCTCAGAAAGGCGAACGGGCCGATGCGACAGCCCCGGCCGATGCGGATGGGGCCGTGAATGTAGGTGAACGGCTCGATCACCGTGTCCTGGCCGATCTGCGCCCGGGCATCGATCCAGGTATTGTCCGGATCGACGATGGTCACCCCGCTCTCCATCATCTCCTGCTGAATACGCTGCTGCATGATCTTGCTGGCAACGCTGAGCTGGGCCCGACTGTTGACGCCCATCGCCTCTTCCGGGCGAACGGCGGTAATGGCCACGACCTTGTGGCCCGTCGCAATCAGCACCGACAGCGCATCGGTCAGGTAGTACTCCCCTTTGACGTTGTCCGGCTTGACCTGCTCCAGCGCCGCAAACAGCGCCTGGTTGTTGAAGAGGTAGTAGCTCGGGTTCACCTCGCAGATCGCCTTCTGGGCCGGCGAACAATCGCTGTCCTCGACGATGCCCTGGATGTTCCCGTAGGCGTCCCGGACGATGCGGCCGTAGCCGGTCGGGTCGTCCAGGACCGCCGTGGCCAACGTGGCCGCCGAGTGTTCGGCCTGGTGCTTGTCGATCAGCGTCTGGAGCGTCTTGGCACGGATCAGTGGTCCGTCGCCGCAAAGGACCAGGGTTTCGCCCTTGAAGTCCTTGATGTGCTCTTTGCAGCAGCCCACGGCATGGGCCGTACCCTTCTGCTCAGACTGCTCGACCCAGACAATATCGGACGCACCGCGGAACCGCTCCTGGACCTGATCGGCCCCGAAACCAACGACGACATAGATCTTCTCTACACCCACGCTTCGACACGCATCGAGGACGTAGGCCAACATGGGCCGGCCCGTCACTTCGTGCAGCACTTTGGGCAACTTGGTGTTCATCCGGCTGCTCACGCCAGCCGCCAACAAGATCGCCACTCTATCCGCCATGTGCCCTTTCCACAGCCATTGATGATGGTCTACTGATTATTGATGGTTCGCCGGTAGCAACAGGCTTATGGCCGAGTCATCAATCATCGATAATCCCTAATCAATTTCTTTATCTACCCGGCCAGGACTCGAACCTGGAATATGGGTACCAAAAACCCATGTGTTGCCGATTACACCACCGGGTAATCGAATTGATTATTGATGACGGATTACTGTTGTCGGTCCGGAGCGAGAGATGACCGGCGAATTATCAATAATGAATCATCAATAATCAATGCCCTGCGCTGTCACGGAGGCCGCTCGGGAGCGACCTGGTAAGACCTTGCCGGAGGCTTGAGCCAGCCATGCCGTGATGCTGCTGACCCCGATGACCGTCGATTGCGGTCCGACTTTACCCCTTGCGACAAGGCAACCGTAAAAGGAAGACTATACTGCATCGACCTGCTCGCTGCAACCTTTTTTGCCGTTTTCCACAGAAATCGGATCAGAGTCGCTGGATCTCGACTTGGATGCGGCGGCCGGCCTGGCGCCATGTCCGGCTGTCGATCCAGCCGTAGGCGCGGGCCGTGGCGACCTTCAGGGCCGTAGTCAGGGCCGCTCGGGCGTTTTCACGCGGGCCGTAGCCGGCCAGGAAGCCCGCCAGCAGGTAGTCGCCGCAGCCGACCGTATCGAGGACCCGGCCTCGGGTCGTTGTCCGGCCCGTCCAGACGCCGGTTCTCGTCACCAGAACGGCTCCCTTGCGGCCCCGACTGACGAGGATGGTCGGTACCTTTTCCAGCAGGACTCGGGTCATAGCCGCCAGCGCAACGGGGGTATCCCTGACCTCCGCACCAAGCAACTGGGCCAGCTCCTCGACGTTCGGGGCGATCAACCACGGCAGGCCCGCATCAACCAGACGCTCCAGGACCGGTCCATAGGTATCGGCAACGATTCGCGCCCCTTGCTTGTGGCACGTCTGTACCAGGGCGACACCGGCGTCGAGCAATTCGTCGGAAGGCATGGCCCCGGCGAAGACACAGATGTCGTTCTTGCCGACCGTCTTCGTCAGAGTCTCTTGAAGGCAAGCCAGCGAGGCCCGGGTGGCCAGGCGGCTGACCTGACGCAGGTGCATCTCGCGGCGACCCGTGGTGTCCACCACGGTGATGTTCTCTCGCGTCCGGCCTTGCGCGGCGGTCATTGCGGCATGCACGAGCGCGCTGCGGGCTCGCAGGGCGCTTCGCATCGCCTCGTAGTCGTCGCGGCCCCAAAGACCGGCCGCCACGTTCTCACAGCCCATCCAGGCCAGCGCCGACGAGACATTCATCGCCTTGCCCGCCGGGCGGACCACCCGCTCGTCGATCTGGGCATGGCAACCCCAGTCGAGCCCCCGCCCCCGGCAACAGACATCCCACGCCGGCGACAGGCCAATCGTGATGACGCGCCCGATGCGATTCACATTCCACCTCAAGACACAACTCCGTTTGTGCGGAGCGTCCACCCCGCCCTGTATTCTGAACCGAGACCGTCGCGTGTACAAGATCCTTGGCACCCAGTGACCAGAGGTCACTGGATGCCGCGCAGAGCTACCCAGCAGAAGTTTCTACTCAGTCCTGCGAATGACACCCTCACAGACCGCCGGGGCATCCCCTAGGGCGGCACGCTCAACCTGATGCGTTGGAATCCGCCGAGCGGTGTCGCACGCTCGTAGCTCGGCACAAGCTCAAGCCGAGCGCCACTGAGATTACATTGCACACGCAGATGGTGCGATGCCCATCTATCAGTATATGGCAGCATGACCGGGAAGATCGAGTTGCCAGCCCACATGTTCGGAGTTGATCCAGGTCCGCTTGCCAAAGTGAATCTTCTTTCGCATCGTCAAATCCAACCGAGTAAAAAGCTCCTCCCACTCAAGTTCGGTCTTATGTTGGAGAGCCGGCCCCTCGAAGAAGTAGTTGTTGAGTATATCTTTGAATATCTGGATCAGCAGCATGTTATGTGAAGGCAGAACATCTTCAAAGACAACAAGGGTCCGGCGTGTCACACGAGTGAGTTCACACAGGGTGACCTCTGCATCTTCTGTATGGTGAAGCATGAAGATGGCCATAGAACTCTCAAAAGAATCGTCGGCATAGGGAATCCTCCGTCCATCGTAGAGTTGCAGCGCCACCTTGGGGTGTGTACATGGATACCTGCGGATGTCCAGGTAGCACACGTCTCGCCCAGTCGCCTCCGCAACAGCGAATCCCACATGTCCGATTCCGCATCCAAGGTCAAGGAGCTGCCCGTTCCCATCCAGAAGGGGCAGCAATTCCGCCACAATGCCAGCCGCGCGACGCTGCGCGATTCTCTGGACAGGCTCGTCTAACGGACCCCATGCCATTCCACATAAGCTCCTGTATCGGACTAAGGAGTTCGCACGCGACAGAGATTACAGGAACATATCCAGCATCTTATCAAGGACCAGAATCAGGAAGGGAGTTAACAGAGTGCCAAGAAACGAAGAGATGGTCGTCGCATTAAACGGATACACGGGCATCCTGGACGCAATCTCATGGACTTTGCGGAGCGACTCCAACTCCGCAATCCTGGACTCACTGATCCTTCTCGCGCTTCGAATCTCGCCCAGCAACTCCTGATTGACCTGCTGAAACCGCTGGTTTATAGTGCTCACTGTCTCATACTTGGCATCCTTCATTCGGCGATGGGCCGCGAAAAGAGGCAGGAAGAAGGCAATGAAGGCCGCCACGATGTATGCCAAGATGATCGCAAGGGCAATGGGATGGATCAAGGACAGGCTGTAATCTCTGATGTTCGAGATCACCCCAAGAACGCTGATGATCCCAAAGAAGAAGGTACCCCGATTGAGACGTCTGGATAAGGCACCAAGTGGTGACAGTCCTCCACACGCATCAGGATGCAGGGGCTGGACACTCACGGGAAACCGAAAGAACTTCCGCAGAACGAAGAAGGTAGCGATGATTCGGACAATCGCCAGCGGAAGCGCATAATAGAAAAGGAAACCAAGGAGCCGCGTGACAAAGAAGCCCGCAATAGTCGCCAGCCATCGAAGAGTGTCTCTGTCACTGCTCAACGACACCGAATACCACATCTTGTCTTGGCCGAACGTGTAGAAGCACAGGCAGAGGACCATGACCCCCACACTCACCGCATACGGACACACCACTATGACCGGGTGGGCGTAGATCGCCTCCGCGTCCTTCTTGAACGTGGCGTACTCTTCATCGGAGACAACAAAGGTATTCGACGACATGAGTTCAAGTACCGTGTTCGGCAATCTGCCGAAGTACATGGCAAGAAGAATGAATATCCCAGGCAGTCCAATCACGAATTGGTTCCAGTAGCCAATGTCATGGAACGCATCCAATGTCAACTCTGGATTCAGGAAGTCCCCTTCACAGGCCGCGATCGCCACAGGCACCAAACCAAGAATCAAGAGCCCCAACGCCAATAGGGTGGTTTGCCATCCGGAGAGACCCATGAGCACAGCGGCAAGACTGTCACCCTTTCCCGGATCAAGAGGCTCCCTCACGGGTTTCGTGGCGCGCGACTGCTCTGAATGAGATGCTCCGTTTGAGCAGTCACTACCTCGCGCGATGTTGCCTGCCGCCTCCCTCTCTGGAAGACCTGTCATAGAAGGACACCTCTGATTCTCCATAAGCCCGAAGAAGACGAACTCATTCGACAGAGCCAATGCACTGACGCAGTCCGTTCTCCGAGTCGCCACACGTGTGAACGTTATCAGAAGTCGACGGAGTACTCAATTCAAAAAGGATGGCAAGAAACAAGAAATTCGTGCGTCATCTAGTCCCACTTGTGACGCCGGACGGCGTCGAGGATCTTCTGGGCGCAGCGCAGCGCCGCCAGGCCCTCTTCGGCGCTGACCTCGGGCGTGAACGAGCGATCCTTGACGGCGCGGAGGAAGGCCTCTTGCTGCAGGCGGACCGGCTCCTTGTCGTCGATCTGAAGCTGCTCGATGTGCAGCAGATCGGGCCAGTTCACGCTCGTGAAGTCGAAATCGCCCTTCTCGCGCTGCTGCTTGATCCACTCGACGACGTTCGTGTTCGGCGCCGTCTTGATCACGATCCCGCTCTTCTTGAGGTAATCGACGCTCAAATAGGCCTGACGCGAGAAGACGCGGACGCGACGCTCGGTCTTGAGCGCCAGACGGGATGCGGTAATGTTGGCGATGCAGCCGTTGTCGAACGCGATCCGCGCGTTGCAGATGTCCTCGGCCCCCTCGATCACACCGACGCCGACCGCATCGACGCGCCGGACCTTGCTGGCCGCCAGTGACAGAATGATGTCGATATCGTGAATCATGATGTCCAGCACGACGCCGATGTCCGTCGAGCGGAACGGATAGGGGCTGACGCGCTGGGCCTCGATGAACTTCGGTTCGATGCTCAGCCGCTTCATCGCCTGGACGACCGGATTGCAGCGCTCCGAATGCCCGACCGCCACTACCGTATCGAAGCGCCGCGCCAGGGCGACGATCTTGCGTCCTTCCCGCACGCTCGACGCCAGCGGCTTCTCGATCAGCACCGGGATCCGGTGCCGCAGGAAGAGCTTGGCCAATTGCAGGTGCGTGGTTGTCGGCGTAGCGACGGTCACGGCGTCCACCTTGTCGAGAACGTCGGCACAATCCGTGTACGCAGTGCAGCCGTACTTGTCGGCCAGGAGTTTGGCCCGGTCGGGGTTGGTGTCAATCACGCCCACCAACTCGCTGTCCGGCAGTTGACTGTAGACTTTGGCGTGAATGGCGCCCATCTTGCCGGCGCCGACGACGGCCGTTCGAATCTTCGCTGTCTCTTCCATTGTTGGTTTCCGGCTTGCCCGCCTGCATGCCCGATCTCGGCAGCGGGCGGGTGCGCCGTTGATTATCTCCTCAAGGTCTCCAAATATCTGCCGAACCGATGCTCGCTGCTGCGGAGGATGGCCTCGACGATCGCCCGGACGTTCTCGTCGAGCCCGTCTTCCTGAGCCATCGCCCGCGCGGTGGCCAGCAGCGGCGTTCCTTCACGATAGAGGCGTCGGTACGCGTCGAAGATGCGTTCCTGCTGCTGTTCGTCGAGTCCGGCCCGCTGAAGGCCGCGCTTGTTGACGCCGCGAACGCAGGCCGGATAGTGCCCGCTGACCATCATGAACGGCGGCATGTCGTGCGTCAGACCCGCCAGGCCCGCCACGAAACACCATCGCCCCACCGTCACGAACTGGTGCATGCCGGCCACACCGCTGACCCAGGCCCCTTCCTCGATCTTGCCGTGCCCCCCCACCTGAACGCTGTTGCTCAGAACAATGCGGTCTTCCAGGATGCAATCGTGCCCGATGTGCGTGCCGATCATGATCAGATTGTCGTTGCCGATCTGCGTGCTGGCGTCTTCGTATCGACTGGGATGAATCGTGACGTTCTCGCGAACGACGTTGCGGTCTCCGATCACCAGCGAACCGATCTTCGAGTTCAGATCGAACCCGAGCACCTGGGGACAACAACCGATCACGCAGTTCGGATAGAACCGATTGCCCTGTCCGATCGTGACGCGGTCGGCGATCACGACATGGGCGTCGAGAACGGTCCCGGCGCCGATCGACACGCCGTCCGCCACCACACACAGGGGCCCGATGACCACATCATCCGCAAGTTGTGCGTTCGTCCCAACGATTGCCGTGGGGTGTATCTTCGCCATTGTGTCGGTTCCTGCCTCTCACGGAGCTGCCGCTCTGAACAAAAGGTTTCGGTTCTGTTTCACTCACATCTTGTCGTCGTCGACGAGCATGAACTTGATCTCGGCCTCGGCGGCCACCGCGTCGCCCACCATCGCCACACAGCGGCAGTGGGCGGTGCGTTTTCGCAGGCGAATCGTCTCGGCCGACAGGATCAACTGATCGCCCGGGACGACCGCCCTGCGCAGCTTGACGCCGTCCATGCTCAACAACAGGGCCAACTGCCCGGTGTGCTCCAGCTTCTGGGCGAACAGCAGGCCCGAGACCTGGGCCATGGCCTCGACAATCAGCACGCCGGGCATGATCGGGGTCCCGGGGAAATGCCCCTGGAAGAACAGCTCGTTGAACGTCACGTTCTTGACGCCGCGAATCTTCGTATCGCCTTCGATCTCGATGATCTTGTCGACGAGAAGGAACGGATAGCGATGGGGCAGGATCTTCTGGATCCGCCGGATGTCGAGGATCGCGTCGGTCCCGAACCGGTCGATGCGGTCCTGCTGCTCGGCCTGGTCGTAGAGCTTGCGCGCCAACTGCTGGTTGAGCGTGTGCCCGCTCTTGTAGGCCACCACCCGACCGACGATCGGCCGACCCACCAGCGCCAGATCGCCGATCAGATCGACAATCTTGTGACGGACGCACTCGTTTGGAAAGCGGTAGGCGTTCTTGATCGGGCCGTCCGAATCGATCACAAGGATGTCGTGCGGACTGATGTGCGCGCCGATGCCCCGCGCCTGGAACTGACGGGCCTCGACTTCGAGCAGGAACGTGCGGGCCGGCGCCATGCCGCTTTCGAAACTCTCCGGCGTGAGCCGATAGCTGAAGATCTGCCGACCGATCCCCGCATGGCCGCTGTAGTCCAGATCGTAGGTCACGTTGAAGCCGCTGTCCGCATAGGGCAGGGCATAGAGGGTCGCATCGCCGGCGCTGACCGTGACGGGCTTGCGGATGACGAATTCCCGGCGCGGGTTCTTCTGCTCGACGGCGCCGGCGCTCTTGAGGACCTTGAAGTAGTCCGCGCTGCTGCAATCCATGGCGGGCAGCTCGGGACCGTCGACCTCGATGATGAGATTGTCAATTTCGAGGGCGTGAATGGCGGCCATGCAATGCTCGATGGTCTCGATGCTGACCTCGCCCTTCTTGATGCTGGTGCGCCGGCTTCGCTCGGCGACGTTGGGGACCACGGCGGGAATGCGCACCGCCCCGGGGACGTCGGTTCGCACGAAGACCACCCCCGCGTCCTCCGGCGCCGGACGAAAGGTCACACGCGATTCTTCGCCCCCAAACAGCCCTCTGCCGGCAAGCTTACCCTCGCCCTTGATCGTGGTTTGCAGCTTCAAGCTCTTCTACCTTCGCCGTGAGGCGCTTCAATTGTTGTGCGAGTTTCGGCAGGCGCAGCAGATGCGCGACGATCCGGATCGCCTCTTTCATATCCACCGCGGGCGTCCAGGCGAGTTTCTGCCCGCCGGGCACACTGCTCATCACGCCGGATTGCGCGCCGACCATCGTGCCGGCGCCGATCTCGATATTGTCGGCCAGGCCCACCTGGCCGGCCAGGACGACGCCGTCGCCAAGACGGCAACTGCCGGCCACGCCCACCTGGGCCGCGATCAGACAGCCCTTGCCCACGACCACGTTGTGGCCGATCTGCACGAGATTGTCGATCTTGGTGCCGGCGCCGATTATGGTATTGCCGAATTTCGCCCTGTCAATGCACGTGTTGGCGCCGATTTCCACGAAATCCTCGATCACCACACCTCCGTTGTGCGGAACGAACCGATGGCGGCCGTCGATATAGGCGTATCCGAACCCCATCGCGCCGATGGTGCCGTGGCTCTGCACGATCACATGGTCGCCGATCGTGCAACGATGGTAGACCGTCACGTAGCTGTCCAGGCGGCAGTCGGCCCCGATCCGGGCCCCTTCGCCGATGGTGCAACCGTTGCCGATCACGGTGCCCGAACCGATCTCGACCCGATCGCCGATCACCGCATACGGACCGATGCTGACCCGATCTCCCAAACGAACGCCGGCGCCGAGGCGCGCGGTGGGATCGATGCCTTCGGGCGGGGGCGCCAGCTTGGGGGCGAACTGTTCGAGCGTGGCGATGAGCGCCGCGTTGACGTTGGCGACGACCAACTGGGGCGCGAGCACGCCGGGGATCGGCCGGGCCACGATGATCGCGGCCGCCGCGCACTTTTTCGCTGCCGACTCATGCTTCGGGTCTGTGACAAAGGCGACATCAGCGGCGCCGGCCGTCGCCAGAGGCTGAACCGATCCAACCTCGCCGCCCAGACCTTCCGAACCGCCGACCACCTCGGCGTCCAGTTGCCTGGCCAACTCTGTTACTGTCAAGGCCATTGGAACCCCGCGAAAAGGACCCCCCACGGTCAAACGCATTCGAGCCGACAACGGCTCACGGTCTTGGCCTACGGCTTGAGGTCTTTGAGTCTGTCCAGCCGGGTCATGACTTCCTGCGTCAGGTCAACGCAGCCGTCGGCATACAAGACTTTGTGCGTGCTGAACGTTGCCATCAACTCCTCGCTGGAGATCGGAAACTCCGGCTCCGTGCGCTCCAGCACCACCTCCAGCCCCTTCTCCCTGGCCACCGTGGCGATGATCTTCAGCGTCTCCTGATACAGCTTCTCCATCCACATCTTGTCCTGCGTCATGCGCTGCTGGTTGAGGAACTCCTGCTGGCTCTCCAGTTCCGCGCGGGCCTTGAGCACCTTCTGCAACTGCTGGAGGTGATCCGGCGTTCCGGCCCGGAGCGTCTTCAGCTCGGCCTCGGCCGCCTCGACCATCTTGGCCTGGGCCTCCAGCTCGGCCCGAGCGCGGTTTTGTCGGGCGACCGCCTGAGCGCGATACTGCGTCTGCGCCTGGCACTGGTTGAACACGGTGCGCACACTGACCACGCCGATTCGCGAAGCGGACGTGGCCGCCGGACCGGCGTGACCGTATTGGAAGGTCGCCAACACGGCAACCACGCAAATCATCACACCCATGGCAATCGTTTTGTTCTTCATGAAGCGCCCTTTCTTCTGTTCGGTCTGCTCTCAAGTCATGGTTTCACAGCGTCCGACCCCACGTCAGAACATCCCCGCCGCCGAGAAGCTGAAGAGTTGTCGCTCGTCGTCCCTGTCCTTAAGCAACGGGGTGGCAATCTCGAATCGCATCGGCACGTCTCCGAAGATCTGGGGCACCATAATCTGCAGACCCGTCCCGATGGAAAGCCGGTAGCTGCCGGTGTCAATGGTCCCGCTGTCGGCGAAGAACAACACGGCGAAGTTCTCGCTGACGATGGGCACCGTGATCTCGGCGCCGGCCAGGAAGATCCAGTCGCTGCCGACCGGGTCCTTGCGCCGGGGCGACGCGACGTTCGTCTGAAGCCCGAGGGTGCTCACACCTCGATATCGGAACCCGCGTAGCCCATAGGGGCCGGTCCCACCACCATAGAATTTCTCGAACGACGGCGCATCGCCGAGGATCGTCGCGGCGCGAATCTTGCCGGCCAGCACCGTCTTGTGCCCCAGCAGGTTCTCGTGAAGGGTGAAGTAGCGAACGTATCGGCCTTCCAGAATGCCAAACGTGTAATCCCCGGTCACCTGTTCGTAATCGCCGCCCAGCACGTATCCCCGGCTCGGCATGTAGCGGTCGTCCACAGCCGTCTCGCCCAGACCGAACTTGACGCCGAACAACGCGGTGTAGCCCTTGACGTCCCGAATCTCCTGCGGCGCGTCGAAATCCAGATCTTCGACTGTGACGTTCTCGGCGCGGAACCCGATGCTGCGCCTCCAGCGTCCCTTGAGCCGCTGTTCGAAACCGAAGTAGCCCTTGAGTCGCTCTTCGTCGTAACTTTCCCGATACCGTTCCCAACTGCGGCCCAGAACATTGAGCGTCGTCGGCCGGTCGCGCCAGTACGGGTCGGCGAACTCGACGTAGTACTGGCTGTACTCGGTTCCGGGTTCGAGCGTGACGCTGAAACTCTGGCCGGCTCCTTTGAAGTACTTCCAGGGGGTCAGAAGCCCGCTGGGGTCGTCCGGCCAGTCGGTGATGTCGAAGTTCCGCTGCCGATAGACCAGCCGGCCGATGACACCGCTGTCGCTGCTGACGCCGACGCCCGGCATGATCATCCCCGTGCTGCCCTCTTTGAGGTCGACGCGGACGTCCTTCTGATCCGGCGCCCCGCTCTCCGGGTCCACCGGACGGATCAGCACCTGCTCGGCCACCGCCGTCCGCTGGACGTATCGCTCCAGGAGGCCCCCGCCCTCTTTCGGTGCGATCCGCCCGTTGTACCAGTTGCCCGGAGTGAAATCGTACTCGTCGAGGACCCGTCGGGCGACCTTGTCCTGCGTCTCTTCATTGCCGGTGACGTCGATCCGGCCGATGCGGAACCGGCCGCCCTCGACAATGTCGAATTCCACGCTGACCATGTGCTGCTCGGGCACGCCGCTGAACCGCGGGCGCGGGCGGACCTCCGCGTCGATGTAGCCGATCTCACTGTACACGCGGGCGATTTCCCGCCCGTCGCGAACGGCGGCGGGCTTGAGGTAGACCTGCCCTTCCCGCAGCGTCATGATCGCCCGCAACTGATCGGTGGTGAAATGCGTGTTGCCCGAAAGGACGATGTCGCCCACCCGGTAAACCGGCCCTTCGTCGATGACGAACGTCACGCGGACCCCGCCCTTCTCGCCGCCGAACTCCGTGTTGGCCGTGATCTTGTAGTCGAGATACCCGTGGTCGTAATAGAACTCGCGAAGGCGGTCCAGGTCCTCCTGCACGGCGTCCTCAGTGTAGTAGAAGGGCCACAGAAGCCATTTGCGCTCGGTCGTCTTGACGACCTTATCGAGCGTCCCGGAATCGATGGCTTGGTTGCCGACGAAGTTGACCGATTCGATCTGGACGCGGGCCCCCTCGTCGATGCGATAGAGCAGATGGCCCCGCGACAACTGGTCGCGGTCGAGCGAGACTTCGACAGAGGCGTAGCCGACCTTGCGGTAGACCTCCGCGATGGTCAGACGACCGCCCTCGGCCAGAAACGAATCGAGCCGATCGCCCAGCTCGAAACCCAGCCGCTGGCGCAGGACGTGGTCCTTGAACTTGCGATTGCCCTCGAACTCGATCGACTTGATGATGCCGGCCCGATCGGCGGCAACCGACGCACCCTCGGCGCCGGCGTCCGATGCGGCGGCATGCACCCCGCTCGACGCGGCCAACACCATCGATATGAGGAGGACAAACATCGTATCCTGCATCGGTTCTCTCGTGAACGGCGAAAGGACCCCGCGCGCAGCCATAGGCTAAAACGGGACCGCTTCCTGCTCGATCTGCGCCAGATTCTCGAATCGCGTGCACTTGTCCCGAAACGTCAGTTCCACCGTCCCGGTGGGGCCGTTTCGCTGTTTGGCGATAATGATCTCGGCCTTGTTGTTCGGCTCGTAGTCGGGCTCGCCGCGATGGTAATAATCCTCGCGGTGCAACAGCATCACCACGTCGGCATCCTGCTCGATACTGCCGCTCTCGCGCAGGTCGCTCATGCGCGGGCGATGCCCTTCCCGGCCCTCGGCCGCACGGTTCAACTGGCTCAGCACCACGACCGGAACGTCCAATTCCCGCGCCAGCGACTTCAGGTAGCGCGAAATCGTCGAGATTTCCTGCTGCCGCGACTCGACCCGCCCGGTCCCCAGGTGCATCAACTGAAGGTAGTCGATCATCACGCACTGGATGTTGTAGGCGCTCTTGAGACGACGGGTCTTGGCCCGCATCTCCAGCGGCGACAGCGCCGACGTGTCGTCGATATAGATCGGGGCCTCGGAAATGGCCCCGCATGCCTCAACCAGTTTCTGATAGTGCTCGGTGTCGAGCATGCCCTTGCGAACCAACTGTGCATCGACGCCGCTATAGCTGCACAGAAACCGCTCGGCGAGCTGCTGCCGGCCCATTTCCAGCGAGAAGATCGCCAGCGCCTGCTTGTCCACGATGCCGATCCGCTCGGCGATATTCAGCACCAGCGCCGTCTTGCCCATACTGGGCCGGGCGGCGATAATCGCCATCTCCCCTTTTTGCAGCCCACACGTCAGATCGTCCAGCTCGTAGAAGCCCGTCGACAGGCCCGTGACGTGACTGCCTTCGCGCTTCTCGATCAGCTCGTAGGCCTTCGTCACCAGGTCCTTCAGGGCCACCGCGGCGTTGGTGATCCGCTTGTCGGTGACTGCGAAGATCCGACGCTCCGCCTCATCGAGCTTCTCGATCGCGCTGCCCGACTCGTCGTAGGCGTCGTTGAGAATGTCCGAAGCAGCCGCGATGGTCTCGCGAAGCAGCATCTTCTCCTTGACCACATCGGTATAGTACGCCACGTTGGCCGCTGACGGAACCGTCTCCATCACGCGACGCAGGTACTCCAGGCCGCCGACGCCCTCCAACTGACCGTGCCGCTCCAGCTCGTCGCGGACCAGCAGTCCGTCGATCCCTTCCCCGCGGTTCCGCTCATACAGCGCCAGAATCGCGTCAAAGATGAGCTGATGCTCGCTATGGTAGAATGCTGTGCGATCGATCTGTTCGACCACGTCCCCGATGCAGCGCGGATCGACGATCATCGAGCCGAGCACCGCCGCCTCGGCTGGCAGCGACTCGGGCATACTGCGCAGCATCGCCATCTCCGCCGGAGAATTCTTCTTCTCCGCCGATGCGTTCGCGCTGCGCGAAACCCGTTTGTTCTCCTTCAGTGGCAAAGTCGGCCCTCCTTGTCGGCCGGCTGGTAGATCGAGACCGGGCCCTCCCTTCGGGTCAACAGGCAACCCGGGAAGGCAAGATAAGCCGGCATTCTACCCGACCCCCTACCCAGCGTCAAACACTGTTTCCGCCGACCCCAATGCCGTGTCTGTGCAGATTTCCGGGCGAGGCCACTTTGGGTACAGAGAGGCGAGGGCGGCAGCCTCCCCCGATGCCTTGTCAGGCGAGGGAATCGACCAGGCAGCGGCCCGCCTGGTACGCCTTGGCGCAGTTTTTCCCCTCCAGGGCGGCCTCAGGGCTGTGGGCAGCCGCGCCGAAGAACAGCGAGGTTTGGACCCTGGCGCCCAGAACATCGGCGATGACCTTCAGGGCCCGTTTCCCGCCGGGCATGGCGATCCTGGCAATGAAGGCCGGACAGGCGGTGGAAGTGATGGTGACTGCCGTCTTGTCGCGCGCCTTGCGGCGGAGCTTCGGGCCGGTCTTCGCATCCCAGGGCCAATAGGCATGGCCGACCAGCCGTTCCATGAAACGTCGCGTGACGGCCGTCACATTATAGAAGTTCGTCGGCGAAGCCAGCACCAGACCGTCCGCCTCGTCGATGGCCTGAAGAATCGCCTCCATGTCGTCGTCCAGAACACATCGGCCCCGCCGGCCGACGTCCGCCTGCTGCGTGCACGTCCGACAGTTCGTGCAGAACTCGATGTGTTTGTCGATCAGGTAGATCGCCTCCGTCGCCGCCCCTCCATCCTCAGCCCCGCGAAGCACCTCCGAGACCGCCGTGTCGATGACCCGGCCCTTGCGATACGTGCCCACAATCGCCACGATCTTCTTTGCGGCAGCCATTCTATCTCCTGGGTCCAAAACACATCCTAACGCCCATAGGAGGCCTATACTTATAGGCCCTATGGTGCCAACAGGACCCATTCATCTCTTCAACCACCGGTCCAGCCAGGCGAGGACGGTGTCGTGCCACTGAATCGAGTTCTGGGGCTTGAGCACCCAATGGCCCTCGTCGGGGAAGTACAGCAGCTTGCTCGGAATGCCCCGTCGTCACGCTGTCCGAGTCTTCTTGCCGCGCGTGAATGAGACGACTGTCTTGCCACCCGCCTTCTGGCGCTTGCGGGCATCGGCGACGATCGCCCGCAGATCGTACCCGAACTGCTTGGCAATCTCTCGGCGGTTCTTTCGAATCTCATCGATGATCGGGTCCTTAGCCACGAGAGCCTCCCATCAGTTCTTCCGGAGTACATAGGACCGGACACTCGAAACCGCGCATCCGACAGACGGCTTCGATCGCCCGGACTATGGCGGCGTTGGCAATGTGCTTGCAGTTCCAGGACAACAGGAAGTCCATGCCATGAACTGCCGCCACAGCAATGTGAAGCGCATCGGTACCGGCGCTCTTCGGGATGATCTTGCGTGCGACGAAGGCCTCGCCCAATTGCAGGACGTCGTCGGTGATGTCCAACAGGGCAAGATCCTGAACGATACCCAACCGCTTTGCCGCAAGTTGTGCATCGCCTCGCGCGACCTCGTCGCGCACGAATTGAGAGATGTAGAGGTCAAATGCCGCCGATTGCGTCCGCCACCACTCGGAGGTGACGTGCTGATGCGCTGCAATCAACAGATCGCGACTGGGTGCCGCGACCAGGTAGCTTGGAATCGTTGATTCAACGTATACCTTGCGTTTCATACGAGTGATTATCCCCTTCCCTGCCGGGAGACGCAAGTGCTACGGTTTCAACCACCGATCCAGCCAGGCGAGGACGGTATCGTGCCACTGGATCGAGTTGTGGGGTTTGAGCACCCAGTGGCCCTCGTCGGGAAAGTACAGCAGCTTGCTCGGGATGCCCCGTCTCTGGAGCGCATTGAACGTGCCGAGCCCCTGCGTATCGACGACGCGGAAGTCCTGGGCCCCGTGGATCACGAGCATGGGCGTCTTCCAGTTCTGCACGAACCGCACGGGATTGTGCTTCTCGTAGCCCTCGGGGTTCTCCCAGGGCGTGCCGACGTGGTCCCACTCGGGAAACCACAATTCTTCCGTATCGAAGTAGGCCATGCGTTCGTCGATGTTGCCGTCGTGGTTGACCAGGCAGCGGAAGCGATCGGGCCAGTTGCCGGCGATCCAGTTGACCATGTACCCGCCGAAGGACCCGCCCAGCGCGCCAACGCGGTCGCCGTCCATCCACCGATATCGCTCGAGCGCTGCGGCCAGACCCTTCTGGAGGTCCGCCAGTGGCTTGCCTCCCCAGTCGCCGCGGATCGAATCGCAGAAGGCTTGCCCATAGCCGGTGGAGCCGTGGAAATCGACCATGACGGCGGCGTATCCGGCACCCGCGTACGCCTGCGGGTTCCAGCGGTAGTGGAAGACGTTCCCGAACGAGCCCTGGGGCCCGCCGTGGATCAGGAACGCCACCGGGTACTTCCGGGCCGGATCGAAATCCACCGGTTTGACCACATACGCGTGAACCATCTCGCCGTTCCAGCCGGCGAACGTGAACTGCTCGTAATCACCCATCTTCGCCGCAGCGACCTTCGCGCGATTGATATCGGTCAACTGCTGCACCCCCGCCCCGTTCGGGCGTACCGAATACAGCTCCGCAGGCGATCTCATGTTGCTGAGCGCATAGACGATCCGCCCGTCCGCTGCGCTGAACCCATGAACGCTCCCCTCCCGCACGATGGTCTCCACCTGCCCGTTGTCCACGTCGATCGAAAACAGCGAACGCTGACCAAGGTTCGCCGCCGTCGCGTAGAGCGTACGCCCGTGGGCGGCAAAGCCGATCGAAGACGGACTGCGATCCCACTTGTCCGTCAGGACCCGTTTCGAGCCGCCGGGCCAGTCCATAAGCACGATCTGAAACTGGTCCGATTCGTACCCCGGCCGGCTCATCGCCAGATACGCCAGCGTCTTGCCGTCGGGCGAGAAGACCGGATGCGTATCCAACGCCTCGTTCTCCTGCGTCAGGCATTTCGGGGCCTGCGAGCCGTCGATAGGGCTGTAGAACAGATCGAAATTCGTCGACCAGGCCTCCTCGCGCCCCACGTCCTTGGCACTGAAAACGACCCCCCTGCCGTCCGGACTGAATGTCATCTCCTCGGGCCCGCCGAACGGGATCGAGGGCGTGTCGGCGTCCATGCCCGCCATGACGTTCACCGCCTGCCCGCCCTCGGCCGGCCTGACGAACAGATGCGAGCGTCGGCCGTCCTTCCAGGTGTCCCAGTGTCGTACGAGGACCCGCTCGTAGACGCGTCCGCTGTCCTTGCGCTTGGCGATGGCGTCGAGTCTGTCCTTGGTCGCCTGGGCCGTCGGGCAGTCGGGAAAGACCTCCATCGTAAAGCCGATGTGCCGGCCGTCGGGCGAGACGATCAGATTGCCAACGCCAAGCGGTTCATCCGTCACCTGCGTGGCCTCGCCGCCGTCGATCGCAATCCGCCAGACCTGACTGGACCCGGACCGACTCGAAAGGAACCAGACGCTCCTGCTGTCGGGGCCCCAGCGCGGATTCGAGTCGGAGTCGGGATGCGAGGTGAGCGGCCGAAGGCCCGCGCCGTCGCGGCCGACCAGCCAGAGGTCCGTCCGGCCCCGGTTTGCCTCCAGGTCGGTCGTGCGAACCACGAACGCAATCCACTGCCCATCGGGCGAGACCTGCGAATCACTGATCCGGTCCATCGCAAGCATGTCGTGGATTGAGAACGGGTGCATCTGCTGTGCCACCGCCGGCAGCGAAAGCGCCAGAATCACCAGCGCCGTGAAACAGGCCCCGTACACCGTGCCGATCCTATGTCGTTTCTTCTGCATGCGTCTGTCCTTCCTCGTCGAGTTGGGTTCGTTTTGACGTCCCACCGGGTCGCGACGGCCTCTTCTCCGCTTCGAGCGTGGCCGGGATGTCCAGCCAGAAGGTCGAGCCGACGCCGACCTGGCTCTCCATGCCGATCTTCCCGGCCAGCATCTGGGCCAGCTCCTTGCTGATCGCCAGGCCCAGCCCGCTTCCTTGCGTCTCCCGCGTCAGAGAGCCGTCCGCCTGCCGGAACTTCTCGAAGATCGCCTCGCGGTCGGCCTCGGCGATCCCGCAGCCGCTGTCGGTCACAGCGATGCGCACCGTCTTGCCGTCCAGCATGGCCGCGCGGATCTCGATCAACCCGCGGGCGGGCGTAAATTTCACCGCATTGCTCAGAAAGTTGTACAGGACCTGCTGGACCTTGCCGCCGTCGGTCACGATGATCGGAACGTCGTCGGCCACCTGCGTTCGAATCCGGACCCTCTGCTTCTTGGCCAGCAGCGAAAAGGACGAGACCAGCGAATCGCAGAGCTGGGGCAGCGAAACCGGCTCAATGTGCAGCTCCATGCGACCGGCCTGCACCTTCGCCAGATCGAGCAGATCGTTGATCATGCTCAGCAGGCTGTTGCCGCTGCTGATGATGTTCTCGGCGTAGCGCTGCCCCTTGTCGCGCCGCAACAGGCCCGGCTTCTCGCGAAGCACTTGCGCAAACCCCAGAATCGCATTCAGCGGCGTGCGGAACTCGTGCGACATGTTCGCCAGGAACTCGCTCTTGAGCTTGTTCGCTTTGTACAGCTCGATGTTCCGCTCGCTCAGCTCGGCGATCTTCGCATCAAGCTGCCGGTTGGCCTCGCGCAGCTTCTCCTGAGCGCTCTGGAGGTTGTCGAGCATGTGGTTGAACGCCTCGCTGAGCCGTTCGTACTCGTCGCCCGTTTCGATCGAACTGCGGATGTCGAGGTTGCCCTCGGCCACGTTGTTGACCAGGGCCCGCAACTGGCGAATTGGACGCAGGATGACACGCTGTGTGATCCAGTAGAACGCCACCATCGCGCCGGTGGCGCCGATCAGCCCGGCGATGATCGTCCAGATCCGATTCAGGAACACCGTCTTCCTCACGTCGCTTCCGATCCCGTGCGTCCGCACGGCGGCGATGCCGACCACCTCGTTGAGGAAAACGGCCCGGCCGAGCCCTGCGGATTGTGACAGCTCACGCACGTCTCCGTCGCGCGAAACAGACGCACGTAGTCGCTCTGCAGCCGTCCCTCGGGCCGACTGAGCTCGATATCGTCGTCGCGGGCGTCGTCGACGATCAGCTTGTCGAACAGCCTCCGCTGCGCGCGGGTGAGACGCTCCAGTTCCTCGTGCCCGCGCTCCCCGCGCAGAGCGATCCAGACCACCCCCGGCTCGTTCGGATCCTTCATCGCGCCGCGGCTGTTCAACTCCGGAGGCAGGGGCATCTGCGAGAGACCCTTCAACTGGAAGTGCACCGGAAGAAGAACCGATTCGACGCGCGCCTTGTTCGTGTCCAGCAGGACCTTCGTGGTCAACTGGCTCATCCAGATGTAGGGAATCAGCAGCGCGATGGCCAGGCTGAACAGCACCGCGGCCCCGAACATGATCCGGCACTTCTCCGCCAGCGACAGAGGGCTCAGGTGCAGGAACCGGAGAATGCGTTGCACAGTCTTGCCCAGGTCGATACGCATCATCCTCTACTGACGATCGATGATTCCATTGGCCCCGTGCCGGAACGCTGCCGGCACACCGGTCAGCCGACTCGGACGATCGATGCGGCACGCCCCCGAATCAGTTCTCGGGCTTCTTCTCCACGGCGTGCAGGTGTTTCTGCGTCCGCAGGTTCAACTCGTCGAGCTGCTTCTGGTCCACTTCGCTCGGCGCCTCGGTCATCAAGCACTGCCCACGCTGCGTCTTGGGAAACGCGATCACGTCGCGGATGTTCTCCGTGCCGGTCAGCAGCATGATCAGCCGGTCCAGGCCGAACGCGATGCCGCCGTGGGGCGGCGCCCCGTAGTCCAGCGCCTTGAGGAAGAACCCGAAGCGATCCTCCGCCTGCTGCCGGGAAATATTCAGCAGATCGAACACCTTCTGCTGAACCTCCGGGCGGTGGATACGAATGCTGCCCCCGCCGATCTCACTGCCGTTGACCACGATGTCGTACGCCTGCGAGCGGATGTGGCCCGGGTCGGTTTCGAGCTTGCCCAGGTCCTCCGGCACGGGCGCGGTGAACGGATGGTGAAGCGAGTCGTACCGTTTCTCGTCGGCGTTCCACTCGAACAGCGGGAAGTCCACCACCCACAGGAACGCGAAACTCTTCGGGTCGTACAACTTCAGGTCTCTGGCGATCCGGCACCGCAGCGGCGCCAGCGCCTTGTTGGCGACCGACTCCTGGTCGGCCACGAACATCAGCACATCGCCGTCTTTGGCGTCGAACCGCTCGATCAACTGCCGGGCGAGATCGCCGGTGAAGAACTTGCCGATGCCCCCGATGAACGTCGGGGTTCCGTTCTCCATTTTGATCTTGAACCACGCCAGGCCCTTGGCGCCGTACTCGGCCACCACCGCGGTCAGTGTCTTCTCGATGTCGCTGCGGGAGTAGGCCTCGCCGGCCGGAGCGCACAGGCCCTTGACCACCCCGCCGTTCTCAATGCACGACGTGAAGACCTTGAACGCCGTCTGTTTGGCCAGATCGCTGATGTCCTGGAGCTTCATCTCGAACCGCACGTCGGGCCGGTCGGTCCCGTAGTCGGCCATTGCCTCCGGATAGCTCATCCGCCGGATCGGCAGCGCCACATCGACCCCCAGGACCTCTTTCCAGATCCGCGCCACCAGTTCCGAATGAACGGCGATCACATCGTCAACGTCCACGAAGCTCATCTCGACGTCGATCTGCGTGAACTCCGCCTGGCGATCGGCCCGCGGGTCTTCGTCGCGGAAACAGCGAACGATCTGGAAATACTTCTCGACCCCGCTGACCATCAGGATCTGCTTGAACAACTGCGGCGATTGGGGCAGCGCGTAGAACGCGTTGCGCACCAGGCGGCTGGGCACGAGGAAATCGCGGGCGCCTTCCGGCGTGCTCTTGGCCAGCATCGGCGTCTCCACCTCCCAGAACCCCTTCTCATCGAAGTACCGCCGGGCCAGTGAGGCGACCCGATGCCGCACCCGAAGACGCTGCTGCATCTCGGGCCGACGAAGATCGATGTACCGGTATATCAGCCGCGTCTCTTCGTTCGTCTTGCTCGCATTGTCCAGCTCGAACGGAGGCGTCTTGGCGATGTTGAGAACTTCGAGCCGATCGACGACCACCTCGATCTGTCCGGTGGCCAGCTTCGGATTCTCCAGGCCCTCGCCTCGCGGCCGCACCCTGCCGGCAACCGCAATGACCCATTCGCAGCGCGCCGTGCGCGCAAGCTGGTGCGCCTCCGGACCGGTCTCCGGGTCGAAAACCAGTTGCGTCAGCCCCTCCCGATCCCGCACGTCGAAGAAGACCAGATTGCCATGATCTCGATACGACTGAACCCAGCCGGCCACGACGACCTGCTTGCCGGCGTCGGCCAGACGAAGCTCCCCACAATGATGCGTTCTCTTCAACATACCCGATGTCTCTCGATGCTCGTCGATCCGCCCAAACGTGCGGGACCGACCCGCAGGCAGAGCGTAATTCGTCAGGATAGTGAAAATGGGGCGACGCGTCAACAGGCGCCTTGGCAATCGCACGACGATTTGCCCCGGTCGGGCCGATGGACTTGACGCGGCACAGACAAAAAAGGGGCCTGCGTCGCGTAAACGCAGGCCCCGTGAGTGCTACAGGGTGCGGCGGGCGTTCCGCCGCTTTTCAGTACAGCTACTGAGCGACCGGACGGCCGAAGCCGACGTCGTCCACGTAGACCGTGCCGGCGCCGCCGGCGGTCGGACTGGTCTTGCTGCCCACGCCGATCACCATCGTCTGGACGCGAGCCAGGTTCACGCCCGCCAGGTCGGCGTACGGAATCGACCATTCCTGCCACGTCGCACGAAGCGTGATCGCCGCATCGGAATTCGCGATCGTCACGCTCTGACCGGCGCTGTCCTCGATGCGAACGTACATCGGGTCGGCCGAGTCGTTGCCCGTCGGCTGCGTCGCCCCGATGTCCGCCGTCTGCCAGGCGCCCGTTACGCT
>Ga0123330_1000380_pt1 | contig 50971 bp, 41 predicted proteins | sample BioC13SIPDNA_2_FD_89704 | JGI IMG/M metagenome (GOLD analysis project Ga0123330, IMG submission 89704) | Anaerobic biogas reactor microbial communites from Washington, USA - Biogas_R2_A C13 SIP DNA | ecosystem: Engineered > Bioreactor > Anaerobic > Unclassified | place: Washington, USA... | reverse complement strand
GATGCTCCGGAATTTTGCCTGGAAGCGGAATAAGCTCTTCAGCGCCCGATTCCGATCAGGGTCAGGACCAGGAAGGCGGGCTGGTTCTGATCGTCGGTGATCCGGCGGAAGGCCGAGCCGTAGCTCTTAGCCCGGCTCTCGGGATTGCGATCGGGGAGGCGCAGGTTGCCGAGATTGCGCACCATCTGGACGACGGCCTCGAGCCGCGAGAGGTGGTTTTTCCCGGATTCCTGCAGGGTTCCGGCGGAAGCCTCGAGCAGGCTGCGGAGCTGAGTCCGGTCGTACGGCACGCTGAGAGACTGGACCGATTTCGAGGCGATTTCATGGAGCAGGGGGTCAGCTTCCATCGGGCCGTCCCCCTCGCGGCGCAGGTCTCGTACCTTGTCCTCGAGCAGGCTTTGAACCATCGAGTCGGGCTGTCGCTCGATCGGCCGGGTGAAAACCTCCGTGACGTAGAGGTATTCGTCGCAAAGGGACGGATGGCGGACCACCCCGATGCCGATCCGGGTGACGTCGGTCGCGAGAATGTTCTTCAGGTGCGGGGGGCTGGCGAGCAGGGCCTTGTGGGCTCGGCGGACCGTCCGGGCGCTGGCGACATTTTCCCTGGCGACTTCCGAATGGTACCCGGCGCGGACCAGGCGGGTCTGGAGGTTCCCGGAAGGGAGGTCGTGACTGATGAATCCCTGCCGGGCCATGTCCATGGAATGGCTGCGGGCGATCGCCATCAGCTCCTCGTCCATGACCAGGGGCGCAAGCCCCTGCTCCATTCGGTGCCGATTGGTGAACTCCAGCAATTCCTGTTCCCATGCTGTTGTAGCATAAGGAGTTGCCTGGTAGCCGGGGAGGCCTTCGGCCGCACGGCATTCCGCCGCCCGCCACGGCAGGACTCCGGTGAGCGCCAGGGCTCCAAGGAGAAGGCTGAGGATCCATTTGCGTGCCGATTGCTTTTTCATATGACCGTTTCACCCCGTTTCATGGATCTTATCGTCCAGGAGCCTTCGGGGATTAGGCCGAATCAGGAGGAAAAATAATACTGGACCCCTGGGGCCCAATTGCCGATAGTTATTAGTGACAGGCGTCACATTGCCGGGATCGGAAGAAATTTCATCCGGCGGGTGCGGACCAGCCCGATCGAGAGGACCGTATGAAGAATGTGATCTACATTCGCAAGAAGGTGAGAAAAAAGCGCTCCATCCTCAAGCGGCGCGGCTTCATGCTGCTGGGGCTCGTGGGAGCCGGGCTCCTGTTTCTTGCCGTTGCCCTGGCCGGCCGCATACAGACCGCCGTTCAGTCCCCCCTGCCCGCCGATCCGGTCGTGGCGGCCGATTCGGGCCTGGTGGGGAATTTCCAGGCCGCCCGGTACGACAGGGTCGTCTACCCCTACTCGGTCATTCCCGGCGGGGTGCGCAGCCGCGAGGAACTGGCAGCCTCCATGGCCGGGGACCGCGTGGTCGCCGATCACTTCGCCGACTTCAATGTCGACGCGGCCCGGATGGTGCGGGCCGCCGAGACCCGGAAGATGCACGTGTCCTACCGTCGGGACGACCAGGTCTACTGGACGGCCAACAAGGTGAACATCCCGGCAGGGGAGGCCCTGCTCACCGACGGCGAGTGCGAAGTGCGCGCCCGTTGCGGCAACCGGGTGTCGGCTTCGCCCCAGCTTCCCGTTTCCGACGAGGAGCCGTTGATGGAGTCGTTCGATTTCCCGGAATTGGCCCGGATGGCTCCGCCATCGGCCGACCCCGATCTCTCCCCGCTTCCTGAAACCGGCTTGGCCCTGGTCCCGGCGCCTCCGTTCGACTCCTTCGTCACGGCTCAGCGTCCCTCGTTCCTGCCGCATTATTATCGCCCGCTCTTCTCGGTCGGCTCCGTGGACGACGTCGTCGTGCCCGAAACCGGGACCCTGGCGCTCCTGCTGACCGGCCTGTCGGCGCTTTTCATTCTCCGGTGGCGGGTCGGAAAATAGACGCGCGGGGGGGAGAATCCCCGATTCTCCCCCTGTCTCCCCTCCCATGCTATTCTGAAAAGAGGGAGGAATCCCCTCCCGCCCCGCTCTCCCTGGAGGGGCCAACCCCGGGAATTGTCGAGGTGCAGGTGATATGGAGATCCCCAGCTGTTACGCAGGCAAAATTCTGAATGTCGATCTCACGCAAGGTCAAATCCGCGAGGAGCGGCTCTCCGCCGAGGTCTACCGGCATTTCGTGGGGGCCAACGGGCTGGGTGTCCGCGTCCTCTATGAAAGGATGCAGGCAGGGACCGATCCCCTGGGGCCCGGAAACATCCTCGGGTTTGTCGTCGGGGGACTGACCGGGACGGCATCCCCCGGCAGCGGACGTCACATGCTGGTGACCAAGTCGCCGCTTACGGGCACCTGGGCCGAATCCAATTCGGGCGGGACCCTGGGGCCCGAGCTCAAGAGTGCGGGCTACGACGCCGTCTTCTTCACCGGGATTTCCTCCCGCCCGGTTTACCTTGATATCCGGGACGGAGCCGCCGAGTTGAGGGACGCCTCGGAGCTCTGGGGCCTCGACGCCTACGAGACGGAGGACCGGCTGCACGAATCGCTGCGGGATCCCGAGGTCAAAATCGCCTGCATCGGCCCGGCGGGAGAGTCCAGGTCGCTTTTGGCCGGCATCGTCAGCGAGCGGGGGCGGATCGCGGCGCGCAACGGCGTCGGCGCCGTCATGGGGTCGAAGAACCTCAAGGCGGTCGCGATCCGGGGTGGAGCGTGCGCCATCCGGCCCGCCGACCCGGAACAATTCGCCGCCGCGCTCGAAAAATTCCTGGCCATCATCGACACCAACGAATTTGCCCGGGCCCTCTCCCGGTCTGGGACCGGCAACAACATCAGCTTCCTGGTCGCCGTCGGGGACGCGCCCCTCAAGAACTGGCAGTTGAGCGGGCTCGACGCCCTCCCCACCATCTCGAACCTGGACAGCGGGAACATGGACAAGTACAAGGTGGGCAGCTACGGCTGCTATGCCTGCCCGATCACCTGCGGCGCCATCATCCGGCAGGGGGAGGGGCGCTACGCCATCAGGGACGAGATGCACCGCCCTGAATACCAGTCACTGGCCGCCCTGGGCGGGATGCTGATGAACGACAACCTGGAGTCGGTGATCAAGGCCAACGACCTCTGCAACCGCTACGGCATCGATACCGTCGGGGTCGGGGGCACGATCGCCATGGCGATGGAGTGCTACGAAAGGGGGCTGATCGGCAGGGAGGACACCGACGGGCTGGATCTCTCCTGGGGAAACGCCGACGCCATCGTCGAGCTGGTGGAAAAGATCGCCCGGCGGGATGGGTTCGGCGCGGTGCTGGCCGACGGGACCGGGAAGGCGGCCGAGAGGATCGGCAAGGGGGCCGAGCGGTACGCCATCGCCATCCGCGGCAAGAGCCTGGCCTACCACGACCCGCGGATATCCCCGGCGCTCGGCACGGCGAACATCGCCGACGCCAATCCCGCGCACCACATGGACAGCCAGATTTCCGGCATGCTGGCCCAGGGCGCCTCGATTGGAACGGACCCCGCGCTGCGGGCTTCCGGGCAGAGCCCGTTCGCGCTGCATGCCATCGGAAGCAGTTACCACCAGCTCCTGAACGCCGCCGGTCTCTGTTCTCTTTATACCGTGGCCACCGCTCCCCCTCCCATCGCCGACCTGATCGCCGGGGCCACTGGGTGGGATTTCGGGTGGGAGGAGGCCCTGCGGGCGGGGCGCCGGATCCTGACCTTGCGCCAGGCGTTCAACGCCCGGGAAGGACTCACCCCGGACAAGTTCGAGCTTCCCAAGCGGATCAGGTCCACCACGAAAACCGATCATGGGGCGCTGCGCGACGGGTACTTCGCCGAGATGAAGTGGGACGTCCGCTCCGGGAAGCCTTCCCCGGAATGCCTCGCCGAACTGGGGCTCGCCGAGCTGGTTTCCGACCTGTAAGCGGGCCGCCGGGGCTGTCGACAGCCCCGGCGGCGGTGTTTCAGCGCCACTTGTCCACCGAGGCGCTAGAAACGTGGCCGAAGTCACCCGCCTGCCAGAAGAGGTTGGTCCCCCCTCCCACCGACAGGATGTGGATGTTGTCCGGGCTGGCGATCTGCGGGATCATCTCCTCGCGCGGGAGCTTGAGCCAGGAAGCGTAAGGCTCCACCCCCCTCCTCCCGACCGGGTGGACGAAGTTCTGGACGCTGTAGAAATTATCCAGCCAGTCCCCGACGCTCACCTTCGTGTTCTTGTGGATCCACTCGATCAGCTGCTCCTTGGAGTCGAACCCCTCCCGCTCCTTGAGCTGGTGGATGATGGTGGGGTCCAACAGGAGCGTGGCGGGGGAGAAGGGGCTGACGAACTTGAGCCAGAACGGGATCTGCGCGTGGAACGGTTTGCCGAAGCTCTGGTCGGGGTGGATGAAGGCCCAGCCGTTGAAGGTGCTGACGACGCTCTCCCCCGGCTTGTAACCCAACTGCACGTGGAACGGCTTCCACCCCTCGGGGAGCTCCTCCTCGTTTTCGGGCATGCACAGGTTGTTGTAGTTGTAGTTGTTCCCCTGGCTTCCCATGTAGGTTTCCCCCGCCTTTCCCGCGGCCGCCAGGTTGATCGACATCAGGGTCCAGGCCCTTCCGATGACGCTGTTGGCCTGGTTGAACGGGCCGAGGGCGCCGATCCCCGCGTTCATCCTGAGTTCGTTCCGGATGGGTCCGTTGACCACCACCATGCGCGCGAACGATGTCGTCGAGGTGTACAGGGAGGGGACCCCCGTGGAGGCCAGGGCCAGGATCACGGGGAGGTGCTCCGGGCGGGCGCCCGCCATCACGGCGTTGACGGCCACCCTTTCCACGTCGTAGCTCCAGGCTTCGTGCGGGGAGGAGGGCTGCATTTTCCCCACCGGCTCGTCCGGGGCGTGGCTGGTCCCCTTGAGCATTTCGGCCACGCGGGCCTCGGTCGGCAGCACGATGGGGAGACCGTCGGTCCATTGGTTTTCCAGGAAAAGGCGGTGCAGGTTCTCCTCCGTGTCGGGGGGCACCATCCTGGGGGTGGGCCTTTCGATGAATCCTTTTTTGGAGTCCTCGGCGCTGAGGGGGAGGGTGAGGGCGGCGATGATCTCATCGAGGACGGGCTTGCCCGTCAGCGGGTCGTTCCCCTGGAGGAACTTGCGGCAGGCGGCCGCCGGGATGCCCGTGATCGGGTGTGGTACGAAGGTGAAGCGCAGGTTGGGCATCCCCTTCTTGAAGGTGTAGGTTTTGACGAGTTCCTCGAACACCCGGGTGACGACCGGGGCGGTGGGGATTCCAAGCTTTTCGACTGTCCAGCTGTGGCCGACGACCGACGGCGAACAGGAGCTTCAATGCCCGATCCCCATGATCATGCCGTGCCCCTTCTCCTTGATCTCCGCCCAGAGCGCGGGGTCGTCGTCGAAATAGGTGCCTATCTTGGTCCGGACCACCCAGGTGGTCGCGGGGTACCTGGAGCTCAGCAGGTCGCGCATCTCGGTGAAGAACTGGTGGGTGTCGGTGAACCCGATGTCCACGATGTAGATGGTTTTCCCCTCGAGGCTGTCGATGCGGGGGGCCATGGGGACACGCGCGATCGCGGGGGGCTGCCCCAGCGGGTTGTGCACGGTGATTTTCGGCTCCCGGTCCCTGCCGGCGCCGGATAACACAACGGCGGCGACGAAGCCCAGGACCAGCAGCAGGCTCAATCCTCTTTTCATTGCCAACTCCTTTCGGTTCCGGGGCGCCTGGATGTTCGTGGTTCCCCTACTGTAGCAACCGCGCCGGCGTCAGCGGTCGCGGGTGTTCGTTCTGCGGCTGTATGCGAGGAGAGCCGCGTCGGTTAAAAAGCGGGGGAGGACGCGCCCCAGGGCCGCCGTCATTCGGTAGGTCCATCCGGGGAAGACGACGGCGTGGTTGCGCCCGAGCGCCCGGAGCGAAGCGTCGACCACTTCCTCGGCCGTCATCCAGAGCGGCCGAGGGATGGCGGCGGCGACCATCCCGGCCGCCTCGTGAAACCCGGAGCGGGTGAATCCGGGACAGAGCGCCTGTACGCGTACCGGGGAACCGATGCCTCGGAGCTCCAGGTGGAGGCCCGCGGTGAAGTGGATGATCCAGGCCTTGGTCGCTCCATAGGCGACGGCGCCCGGGACATGGAAGCAGCCGGATATCGAAGCGACATTGATGACGCCCCCCCGCCCCGCCGGCACCATCTTTTCCAGGGCGGCCCGGGTGAGCCGCTGGACACAGAGGACATGGAGACGGTGCATCCGGTCGAGCGTCCGCGCGTCCGTTTCCCAGAACCGGCCCGGAGCTCCGAACCCGGCGTTGTTGACCAGCAGTGCGGGACCGGGTTCGGCGGCGATGCGGACAGCGACGCGCTCGATCTCCCCGTCCAGGGCGAGATCGGCCCCGAGGGCTTCGGCGGGGGCCAGCTCGCGGGCTAGAGATTCCAAACGGTCCGTACGGCGCGCCACCAGGACCAGGCGGTATCCTTCCCTGTGGAGGCGCCGGGCGAACGCCTCCCCGATGCCGCTGGAAGCTCCGGTGACGATGGCCGTATGTTCCTTCATGCTGCGCCTTACCGCCCGGTCCGGGAGGCCGACCAGGTGCGTTTGCTCCCTCCGTCATTCACGGTCCCCTCCATCGCATCCCCCGCGATGCGTCCCTCGTAGGAAGCGGCGCCGGCACGGAAGGAGATCCGGTCCCCCAGGATCTGCCCGACCGCAATCGGGAGACCGGGCCGCACCGTCCCTTCGATCTTTTGGAAGTTCTGGACGATGCGCAGCTCGGAGGGCGCGCCCCCGTCCCGGAGGGCCCAGACCCCGTCCGCCCGGGCGGGGACGATCCAGAGATAGGCTTCCCGGTCGGCGACCAGGATGGTTTCATCGGGGGCCCATTCCGCCATGTGGAAGGCGTGGGAAATCACCCGGGTGCCGGGGGCGAGTCCCAGGAGGGTGGGACGCAGCCGGAGGTTCAGGTCCGGGAGCAGGTACATGGTGATGACGGTGGCCCGGCCGAGGTCGCTCGCGAAAATGTCGGCGGTAACGAAACGGGCCCGGTCCGCCACCCCGGCCGTTTCCGCCTTGTGCCTCGACAGTTCCGTCAGGTCCGGGTTGTATTCAATCCCCAGCGCGCGGGCTCCGCGCCGGGCGGCGGCGATGACGATGCGTCCGTCCCCCGAGCCCAGGTCGATGACGTAGTCGTCGGACGTCACCCTGGCGGCATCGAGCATCGCCTCGATGAAGTCCTCGGGGGTCGGCACCCAGATGACGTCCTTCCCCTGCTGCCCTACGACGGGACGGTAATCTTCAGCCGCCGTCGGCCGGGCGGCCGGAAGGAGCAGGAGGATGGCGAGCAGGCAGATTCCCTTTTTCATTTACGGTCTCCTTGTTCAGCACCTTGAGGCGACCCAGCCGCTGCCGCACAGGTTGAAGCATTCGCCGCAGGCCCGGCAGGTGAGTTCCGACCCCTCGACGAGGGCCGGGCGCCGGTCGACCCCCCGCCCCTCGAAGTAGATCCGGTTCTCTCCCTTGATTTCGGAACAGTACCGGAGGCAGAGGCCGCAGAGGCTGCAGTCGGTCGTACCTGTCTTGAAGCGGGACCCGGTGACCCCGTACTCCTCGGCGTATGCCTGCGAGGAGGGCCAGAGGAGTTCGATGACCATCCTGCGGACGCGCTTCACTTCTTCCGTGTCGGTCCGGACGAGGAGGCCCTCTTCCACGGGGTAGACGCAGGAGGCCACCAGCCTTTTGCGCCCCCACGAGGTTTCGATGTGCACCATGCACATGCGACATGCGCCGTACGGCTGCATCCGGGTGTCGTGGCACAGGGTGGGGATTTTGATGCCGACCGATTGGGCCGCCTCGAGGATAGTGGCCCCCTCCTCGACTTCAACGGTGCGACCGTCGATTTCCAGGGTTACATTCTTCATGGTGACCTCGCGCTACACTTGTTTTCCGGCCGGAGGCGGAGTGCCCGCGTACTCCCCGCGGAAATATTTGAGTGTGCTCAGGACGGGGAAAGGGGCCGACTGCGCCAGGGCCAGTCCTTCACGTCCGCTGCCTGCCGTGGTCACACTCGGGCCCGCCTCCTCGAGGGTGCGGCGGCAGGCGTCCGCGAAAAGATCCTCGTCGTCCATGATCAGCACATCGAGAGGTCTTTCCGCCGGCATGCGCCGGCCTCCGGTTTTCTGGTGTCCATAGGCTACCTCTGTGAGAGAAGAAATACTATTCCAATCGGGCCGGGGAGTGCGCCCAATTTTCTGTCCATCTTCCGATACACTACCACACCCTTTTCCATTCCATGTCCACCCATTATCCGATCCGGGAGAAAGCGGGACGGGACAATGGGTGGCACTTTTTGTACCACTGCGGGTGCGGGCGGGAGGAAGAAGAAGGATGCGGAAAGGGAAGGAAAGCACCGGAGGGGGACCGTTCGATCCCCCTCCGGTGCGAGGGCTTGCGTTCAGGCGGACGTGTCAAGAGGACCTGTCCGCCTAGGGAATCATTGGGACGCTTCCAGGGCGCTGATGATCTGCTTGGCCACCTCGACCTGCTCGGGCTTCTGTCCCAGTTCGAGGTATTTCTTCAGGGACGAGATGGCTTCCGGAATGGTCTTCAAATTTCCTGAGAGACTCATGCCCAGCTGGTAATACGATTCGGCGTAACCCGGGTCCGCCTCGATCGAGCGCCTGAACGCTGCGACGGCGTTATCAATGTCCCCGGTGTTGACCATGGTGACCCCGAGGTTGTAGAAATTCTGGGCCGCGGCCATCGGATCCAGTTCCGCCGCCTTCTTGAACATCTCCTGGGATTCTTCCGCCCTTCCCATCTGGCTCAGGATAACGCCCTTGTTGGTATAAAAGGAGGGGTCTTCCGGGTGGAGCTCGATGGCCTTGTTGTAGGAGTCCAGCGCTTCCTCCTTCCTGTCCAGCTTCAGGAGGCAGTCGCCGATGCGGGCCATGATGCCGGGCTGCTTGGGGTCGATTTCGAGGGCGGCCTGAAATTCCGCCAGGGCTTCCGCGTACTGGCCGGCGTCGAAGAATGTCACTCCCTGGTTGAACTTGGCCTGGACCTCGGCCGAGAATTTCATCCGCTTCTGCTGCTCTTCGTACTTCTTCATGTACTCGGCCTTGTCGGCATCGGACATCTCAAACGGCAGCTTCCGGTCCTTTCCCGGTGTGAGCTGGAAGTCGACCGCTTTTTCCTCCCCCATTTCGGCCCGGACATTTTCCTGGTACGCCGGCTGGAAGCCGTCTTTCCGGACGATGACGCGGTAGACGCCCGACTGGAGGCCCAGCAGGTGGAAATACTCCCCCTTCTTGTTGGTCTTCGTCTCGAACACCCGGTAGATGTCCGTTCCCTCGATTTTTATCTTCGCCCCTTCAACGGGCTGACCGTTTTCGTCGGTCACCTTTCCCTTGACCGCGCGGCTCTGCGCCATTCCGGGAGAGGTCCATACCATCAATAACCCCAGCAAAAGGGCGGACGACACGAACACCTTCGGTGGAAATAGTCTCATGCTGCCTCCTGATCATTTATGCAAAAAAGCCCAAATATCCGGTACGCCGTAATTTTATGGCGGCGGGGGCTTGCTTGTCAATCCAACCTGCTCCATGAGGTCTCTCGGGGGAAGGATCGGCGGACGGCGCACAGCACCGGACCTCAATTCCGCAGCGGGAGGCGGGGGGTCAATTTTCCACCTTGCAAAGATTAGGGTGGCGCCCCCGTTCCTTCTTCCGGGCGAAGGCGCGATACTTCAGGTTGGCCTGGCTCTCTCCCGCATAGACCTCTTTCAGGTTGTCTTCGGTCGTTGCCGTGAGTATTCCCTCGGTGATTGGTTGCGCCGCTTCCCAGAACCTAGACCGTCCGGCGCCTTCGCCAACCGCAAATCGTTAGCCGATCAGGCGCGCGGGAGCCAGGTCGGCGGCCGCCGGGTGAGCGCTCCCCCCGGTGGTGATCCATTCCGCCGCCAGGCGGCCGATGAAGGGGGCGCAGGTGATGCCGTGGCCGCCGAGCCCGGCGACCCAGAAGAGCCCCTCCAGGCGCGGGTCGGCGCCGATGACGAAGAGGTCGTCCGGCACGAAGGTGCGCATCCCCGCCCAGGAGCGGGCGATCCGGGTGTCGGCGAGCCCCGGGAGCCAATGGGCGGCCTTGGCGGCGGTCTTTTCCAGTTCGGCGGGATCGCTGACCGCCCCCTGCTCGGGCGCCACCTTCACCGCGTCGCACCCGCACAGGAGGAGCCCGCCGCTTTCCGGCCGAAAATAGAACTCCTCCCCCACGATCCACACGACGGGCCAGCGGGGGTCCACCTCGCGCAGCGGGGCGGTCACCATGAGGTGGCGGCGGTAGGGGGTGAATGGAAGTGCGTAGGGACCGAAGAGGTGCGCGGCCGCCGCCCACCCCCCGTTGGCGATCACGACCTTGTCCGCCGCGATGAACCCTTCGGCGGTCTCCACCCCCTCGAGCCGGCCGGCGGCGACCCTCAGTCCCAGGAACTCGCGTCCGAGGAGGAGCTCCGCCCCTTGCCGGCAGGCGCCGCGGATAAAGCCCTGCAGGATGGCGTGCACGTCCATCACCCCGTCATCGGCCTTGTGGGTGACGCGGGTAAGTCCCGGGGCCAGGATCGGGATCCGGTTGTACATCACGGAATGGTCCACCGGCACCTGCCCGTTTTCGGGATTCTCCTCGCACCACGAATCGAGCGTCGCGACGTGCCCCCCGCCGGCGGCGAGATAGACCCCTGTCCTTTCGACCAGCGGTTCGGTTGAGAACCCTTCCGGGGGGCGCAGGTAAAATTCCGCGGAGGTGCAGGCGATCCGGTTCAGCAGGGGATCGGGGATCATCGTGCGCAGGATGGCGGCATTGCGGCCCGTCGACTGGGTTCCGGCGATCTTTTCCTTTTCGAGCAGGCAGAGGTTGCGCCGGCCCCTCTCCGCCAGGAAGTAGGCGGTAGCGGCTCCCGCCATGCCGGCGCCGATAATCACAATCCGATCGTTGCTCATCGTGGACTCCCGCTGTCGTTTTTCCGCTCCGGCGCGACCGGTGCCTCGGTTTCCGGAATCGGGCATAATACCATAACAGACGGCTTGGGGAGCGCGACCGGGGCACATTCCATTCTCTGGGGCCGGGGCCCCGGCGGGCGAAGAATCGCTGACCCGTGGGGAGTCCGCTGCTACAATAAGAACATGGACGTTCTGGGAGGGTTTCTCGAACATTTCGGCATCGCGCGCGACGGCCCCCCGCGGCGGGTCTTGGGGGAGACAACCGCCGCTTTCGCCCGGCTCCCCTACGAGAATCTCACCAAGATCATCAAGTACGCCGGGTGCGGGATTCCCGAAAGGGCGCGCCGCGCGCCCGGGGAGGTCCTGGCCGATCACAAGGCTTGGGGGGCGGGGGGCACCTGCTTCGCCCTGACTTCGACCCTCCTCCACCTGGTGCGCGCCCTCGGCTGGGAGGCCGAGCCCATCCTGGCCGACCGCCCCTACGGGCCCGATACCCACTGCGCTCTCCTGGTGCGGATCGACGGGGTCCCCCACCTCCTCGACCCGGGCTACCTGGTCGTCGAGCCTATTCCGCTCGGGTTCGCCGGGGAGCGGGAATGCGCAACGGGGTGCCGCCCCCTGGTGCTCTCGGCCGACCCCGCGGGGGGGCGGATCGATCTGTCCACGGTGCGCCGCGGCGCACGGACCCTGCGCCTGACCTACAAGACCGCGCCCGCGCCGCGCATGCATTTCCATCGGGCCTGGGACGCTTCCTTCGGCTGGGAGATGATGCGCTACCCCCTGCTCGCGCGCGCGACGGAGTCCGGGCAGGTCTATGTGCGCGGGTCGATGCTGCAGGTCACCCGAGGCGAAGCGACCGGGCGCACCCGGGTGCCGGAGGGGGAGTGGGTGGCCCGCATCGCCGCCGAGTTCCGGATGGCGCCGGCGGTGATTGCGCGGGCGCTGGCGATTGTCGGGGAGCGGGGGTGACGCCATGGCCCAGCCTCGGGACGTCGACCCGGTCAAGCTTTTCGTCGCCATTTTGTGGGCAGGGGAGGCGGCGCTCGGCGCGGCGCTTGAGCGTTTGCGCGTCCGGTGGGGGGCGATCGATTTCGCCGGGGCGGACCGCCCCTTCGATCTGACCGGTTACTACGAGCCGGAGATGGGGCCGGGTCTCAGGCGCCGCCTGGTGTCCTTCGAGCCGCTGGTTCCCCCCGGCCGGCTGGTGGAGGCCAAGCACGAATCGAACGCCGTCGAGGCGGAACTGGCTGCGGGGAGAGGGAGGCGGGTGAACCTGGACGTGGGGTACCTGGACCTCCACAAGATCGTCCTGGGCAGCTTCAAGGGGGCGGGCCAGAAGCTCTACCTCGCCGACGGCGTCTGGGCCGACCTGGTTGCCCGCTACCGCGCCGGCCGTTACCAGCCTTTCGAGTGGACCTTCCCCGACTTCAGCGACGGCCGCTACGACGGGGACCTGGCGGAGATCCGCGCGCGCTACCGCCGGCAGCTGGCGGCTCTCGGCCGCCGGCGGACATCTCCGCCTTGACAATGCGTGGCGCCGATGGGCGAGAACGGGGCCGGGAATGTGCCACCGCTGCATTATCCCGGCTGACGTGCGGCCCGCCCTGTGCTATGCTCGCACTCTAAAATTGAAGGAGAACAGGTCATGACCGATAACAAGATCACTCTGCCGGAATCTGAAATTCCCACGCACTTTTACAATATCCAGGCTGATTTTCCGACCCCGTTGCCCCCGGCGCTCCATCCCGTCACCCGGAAGCCCGTCGGCCCCGCGGACCTGGCCCCGATCTTCCCCATGGGCCTGATCCAGCAGGAGGTCTCGCTCGAGCCCACGGTGGAAATCCCCGACCAGGTGAGGGACATTTACCGCCTCTACCGTCCGAGCCCGGTCTACCGCGCGCGCGCCCTCGAAGCGGCGCTGGACACACCGGCGCATATCTACTACAAGTCGGAGCATGTCAGCCCGGTGGGGAGCCACAAGCTCAACACGGCCCTCATGCAGGCCTGGGTCAACAAGCAGGAGGGGGTCAAGCGGCTGTCCACCGAGACTGGCGCCGGGCAGTGGGGGTGCGCGCTGGCGTGCGCCTGCAAGCTGATGGACCTCGAATGCATGGTCTACATGGTGCGCGTCAGCTACGATCAGAAGCCGTACCGCCGGATCATGGTCAACACCTACGGCGGGAACATCGTCGCCAGTCCCTCCGAACTGACGGAGGCCGGCCGCCGGGCCCTGGCCGAAAACCCCGATTCCCCCGGAAGCCTCGGCCTGGCCATTTCCGAGGCGGTCGAGGACGCCATCAAGCGGGACGATACCAAGTACGCCCTGGGGAGCGTGCTGAACCATGTCCTGCTCCACCAGACCATCATCGGCCTGGAAGCGATGAAGCAGATGGAAATGGCGGGGGAATATCCCGATTACGTGATCGGGTGCCACGGCGGCGGGAGCAATTTCGCCGGCCTGGCGTTCCCCTTCCTCAAGGGCCGCCTGAAAGGGACGGAATCGAAGTTGAGGGTGATCGCCGTGGAACCGCTCTCCTGCCCCACCCTGACCAAGGGGACGCGCGAGTACGACTTCGGCGACGTGGCGGGGAACACCCCGCTGCTGATGATGCACACGCTGGGGCACAAATTCATCCCTCCCCCGGTTCACACCGGTGGATTGCGCTACCACGGTTCCGCCCCCCTGGTGAGCCACCTGCTGGCCGGGAAGTTCATCGAGGCGGAAGCCTACAGCCAGGAGGACTGTTTCGCGAGCGCCATCCGCTTTGCCCAGTGCGAGGGGACCATTCCCGCGCCCGAAAGCGCCCACGCCATCCACAGCGCCATCGTGCACGCGCTGGAGGCGCGCGAAGCCGGGGAAAAGAAGGTCATTCTCTTCAACCTCTCCGGCCATGGGCACTTCGACATGGCGGCCTACGAAAAATACCTCAGTGGCAAGATGGGTTTGGATGCGTAAGGATCTTCGGATCCGGCGGGTCCGGGCCGCCGGCCCGGACCCGCGCTTTTCCCGGGCCGCGCCATTCCGTTTTTCAGCCGTTGCCGTCCTGGCCCCCCTCCTGCTGGCCCCCCCTTTTTTCGACGCCGCCCTGATGGGCGCCGGGAATCCTCCCGACGAGGAGGTGGTGGTGACGGCCAACGCTTACCCGGTCCCGTTCGGGAACCTGTCGCGGACGGTGTCCGTCCTGACCCGCGAGGATATCGCCGAACTCCCGGTTCACTCCATCCCCGACATCCTGGCGCACGCCGGCGCCGACATCGGCTCCCGCGCCCCCTCCGGCATGCAGGCGGACATCCGGCTGCGCGGGTCCTCGTTTTCCCAGGTCCTGGTCCTGGTCGACGGGGTGCGGCTCAACGATTCGCAGACGGGGCACCATAACGCCGACATCCCCATCCCCATGGAGGAGATCGAGCGGATCGAGGTCCTGCTCGGTCCCGGTTCCTCGATCTACGGGGCGGACGCCTTCGGCGGCACCGTCAACATCATCACGCGCGCCCCGGATCCGGGGGTGCGCGCGACCGTCGGCGCCGGAGCGCACGGGTTCGCCGGGGGCTCCTTCTCCGCCGGCATTGAAAAGGGCGCGCTCCGGCAGGCGCTCGGCGTCGCCTTCAGCCGCTCCTCGGGATTCCGCCCCGACCGTGATTTTCACGGCGTGACCCTTTCCGCCCGTTCGCGGATCGGGGACGCCACGACCCTGGCGGTGTCGCACGCCGACCGTGAATTCGGCGCCGAAGGGTTTTACGGGCCGGCCCCTTCCAGGGAATGGACGAACCAGACCCTGGTCTCCCTCTCCCGCAGCCACCAGGCGGCATCGGGCGTCCGAGCCGACGTCCGGGGCTGGTACCGGACGCACGGGGACCGCTTCCTGTACGATGTCCGCACTCCCGGTCTCTTCGAGAGCCGCCACCGCACGCACGCCACCGGGGTATCGGCCCGGGCGCTCAAGCCGCTGGGCGACTCGGCCGCCCTCACGCTGGGGGGCGAGGCGGGCGCGGACTGGATCGCCTCGACGAGCCTCGGGGACCACTCCTTTGCGTGGACGAGCCTGTTCGCCGAACTCGGATGGAGCGCGGGGAAGCGGGCGTTCCTCTACCCGGGGATCCGCGTCGACCGTTATTCCCGTTTCGGCTCCGCCCTGAGCCCCTCCCTCAGCGGCGGCCTGTGGGTCACCAAGCGCATCCGGCTTCGTTCCTCCATCGGCCGGGCGTTCCGGATCCCCACCTTCACCGAGCTCTATTACCGCGACCCGAATCACGAAGCGAGCCCCAGGCTCGGGCCCGAGCGGGCCTGGTCGGCCGAACTGGTCGCCGATTTCATTCCCGCCGACGGCTGGCTCGGGACCCTCGCCCTCTTCTCGCGCCGGGAGCGGGACGTCATCGATTGGGTCCGCCCCTCGCCCGGGGAGAAATGGCGCACCGCCAACATCCGCCGCCTCCGGACCGACGGGGTGGAAGTCGGGATCAGGCACTCCCCGGGCCCGCGGGCGGGGGTGGAGACGCGCCTCGCTCTGCTCGCATCCGGCGCGGGCTCCGTGGATTACGTCTCCAAGTACGTGCTCGATTACGCGCGCGTCGCCTGGTCCTCCTCCGCTCATTTCTCCCTTCCGCTCGGGATCCGGTCCCGGCATTCCCTCATTTACAAACGGCGCGCGGACGGCCGCGCGTACTGGATCCTCGACGGCGCGCTGTCCCGTTCATTTCCCCGTTTCACCCTCGGGATCGAGGGGACCAACCTGCTCGACGGCGCCTACCAGGAGATCCGGGGGGTCGACATGCCCGGACGGTGGCTGGGCGTCACCCTGCGCACTCCCTAGCCCGCCGCCGCGGCTGGGCCTTGCATTCCCCCGAGGCGCGATAGTATTGTGATGACGGGGAATCATCCAAATACGACAATTGCCGCGCGGGTGTGCGCGCCGGACGCGATCCGGCCGCGGCGTGCGCCTGCTGCGGCGCATAGGGAGGACCAAAAATCATGGATATTTCGTCACCAGGGGACGCTGCGCAGGCGTCGGAGCCGAAGCGCATGACCAAGGAGGAATTGCTGGCCAAGGCCTACAAGCCGGCCGAGGATGCCATGAAGCTGCATCCTTATTACAAGGGGAAGCTGGAGACCTCGCCGAAGTGCTGCATCCGCGACTTCGACGACTTCGCCATCTGGTACACCCCGGGCGTGGCCGAGGTTTGCAAGGATATCCATGCAAATCCCGCAAAAGTGTACGAGCACACGAACAAGGGGAACATGGTGGCGGTGGTGAGTGACGGCACCCGGGTCCTGGGCCTGGGCGACATCGGTCCGGAAGCGGGCCTCCCCGTCATGGAAGGGAAGGGGGTCCTGTTCAAGTACCTGGGCGGGGTGGACGCGTTCCCGATCTGCCTTGACACCAAGGACCCCAAGGAGATTATCCGCACGGTGGAGGTGCTGCAACCCTCCTTCGGGGGGATCAACCTCGAGGACATCTCCCAGCCCAAGTGTTTCGAGATCCTGGCGGAACTGCGTCGGCGCTGCCGGATCCCGGTGTGGCACGACGATCAGCAGGGGACGGCGACCGTGTGCCTGGCCGGGCTGATCAACGCGCTGAAGATCGTCGGCAAGCGGATCGAGGATGTCAAGATCACCCTGGTCGGGTCCGGGGCGGCGAATATCCGCATCGGGGCGCTCTACATGGCCTACGGCGCCAAGCCCGGGAACCTGATTTACGTGGACAGCAAAGGCACGCTGCACAAGGGGCGCACGGAGCTCCGGGGGGTCTACCGGGAAAAATGGGAGATGTGCCAGATCACCAACCGCGACCAGCTGGTCGGCGGGGTAGCGGAAGCGATCGCCGGGGCCGACGTGCTCTCGGCCGCCTCCACCCCCGGGCCGGACACCCTCCGGAAGGAGTGGGTCGCCAGCATGGCCAAGGACGCCATCGTGTTCATCACCGCGAACCCGATCCCGGAGATGTGGCCGTGGGACGCCCATGAGGCGGGCGCCCGCGTGGTGGGCACCGGGAGAAGCGACTTCCCCAACCAGATCAACAATTCACTCGGGTTCCCGGGGATCTTCCGCGGCGCCCTCGACGTGGCCGCCACGACCATTACCGACGGGATGTGCATCGCCGCGGCCACCGAATTGGCCAAGTGCGCCGAGGACCGGGGTCTCCGGGCCGATTCCATCATCCCCAAGATGGACGAGCCCAACGTCTTCATCCGGGAAGCGGTGGCTGTCGGTATGAAGGCGATCGAGCAGGGGGTTGCCCGCAAGGTCCTGACGCGTGACCAGCTCTACCGGCAGGCCGAGCTCATGATCAGCCGCGCCCGCAGGGAGACCGAGGTCAAGATGAAGGAGGGGATCATCAGTCCGGTGGTTGACCGGTAGCGGAGCCGGGCCGGCCGCCCGCGCGGGCTAATCCTCCGCGGGCGGCCAAGGAGCGGGTCCTAGGTGAAGGTGATCTTGGGCGCTTTGCGCTCCGGGGCACGGAAGAACCTGACGTCCGGATACCCCAGCATCAGGGCGTAGTGGTGGGGATAGCCGTCGGGCACCCCCACGGCCGCCCTGGTTTCCGGGGAGTTGGCCATGGCTCCCTGGAGCAGGCCGGCCCAGCAGGTCCCCAGTCCCAGGACGGGGGCATAGAGGTCGAGGTGGGCCTGGGCGATCACCACGTCGGCCGAACCGGTCGCCACCTCCGCCGGGGCCATGGCGACGACCAGCACTGGAGCGCCCCGGAGCACCGTGTCCTGCCCCGCGTCCCAGGCGGCGATGGTGGGGAGCAGGTAGGGGGCGGCGGCGACGGCGCGCGGGTCCTTTGCGAGCTTGCGGATCCAGTCCACCGTGAGCGCCCCGATTTTCCGGAGCCGGCCCCGGTCGCCGATCACTAGCCACTCCACCCCCTGCCGGTTGCCGCCGGAGGGCGCGTAGCGCGCCGTCTCGATCAGCTTCCGAATCGTCTCCCGTTCCACCGGCTTGTCGGCAAAGTGCCGGATCGACCGGCGCGAGCGCAGGAATTGCGCCGCCTGGGCCTCGCTGAGGCGGAGGTCGTCCCGCAGCGCCGGGGACCCCGCCGCCGGGATGCGCTCGTGGCGGAGCGCATCGTGGGGGCAGACGGCTACGCAGTGGCCGCACTCCGTGCACCCTTCCTCCCGGCCGGGCTTGATGCGGGGGAATCCGTCCCCCGGAAGCTCGATGATGGCCGCCGGGCATTCCCGCGCGCAGAAGCCGTCCTTCCGGCACCTGCCTTCGTCGATCGTTATGAGCCCCATGCTGTTGGTTGTCTCCCTTCTGCCGATGTGATACCAGGCCCTTTTTCCGTGAAGCCCCGGGCGGGCGCTTTTCGGCACAGGATAGTGGGCCGTGAAGCCGTTGTCAAACCGTCGCACCCCTTTCGGCCGAGTTTTTCCTTTAAGGGGAGCGGAGCCGGCGACCGATTGAGGGGACATGAACAGAAGAACCCGGATGCGCTTTAAAACGGACCTTACGGTGAATGTGACCTGTGCGGAGCTTCCCGGCTCCCCGGTCCGTGCGCGCCTGGCGGATCTTTCGGTTCACGGCCTCAGCCTCATCCTGCAAGAAAGTCTCCCCGAGGGCACCCTCGTCAGGGTGGATTGGGGCGATGTCACCTTCACCGGGGAATTGATGTATTGCAAACCGCAGGCCGGGGATTATGTCATCGGGCTGAAGGTGGAAGACCCGGTCTACGAGACGGCGCGCAAGTGCGTCATGCAATAGGAACTTTTCGGCTCGCGGGCTTTGCCGCGGGGCGAAACAAGGTTCCATGTCGGGCGTATTTTCAAGCGTTGACCGTTGGGCGCCCGGCATTGATGCCATAGCCGCATCGGACGAAAACCATCCCCGGACGATTGCCCGCGATCCTGCGTGTTTTCAGTGCAAGATGTTTGTTTGCAATAATATGCCCTGGTCCGTCCCCATTTTTTGGAGGTTGCGATGATTGAGAGATCCCGTCGACCGGTGATCGTGGCGGCGCTTGCCCTGGCCTGGATGCTGCCCCGGACGTCGCTTTTCGCCCAGCCCGGACCGGAGCGTTTTTCCTTTTTCGGGACCGAGGGGGCGGCAACGGGAGGCGGCGCCAACCCCTTGCGGATTTTCAGTGCGCGCCCCGTTCCCACCCCGGTGCTGGAGAACTCCCCCCGGATCGAGAGCCTGATCCGCGGCGGGGGGCTCGAGCTGACCCTGTCCGACGCGCTCGCGCTGGCGCTCGAGAACAATCTCGACATCGCGGTGCAGCGCTTCGTCCCGGAGTACTCCGCAACCGACCTGCTGCGGAGCCGGGCGGGGCAGTCGCCGCGCGGGTTTACGGGGGGGTCGACCCCCGGGGGACTGACCTCGGGCGCCCTGGGCGCCGGGATCAGCGGATCGGGCGCCGGGTCCGGGGTAGGGAGCGCCGGGGGGATCACCGGCGGCGGCGGGTCGGTTCAGGTCGGCTCCGCGGGGAATTTCGATCCCACCCTGAGCGTGAATTTCAGCTACGACCACGTGACCTCGCCCCTGAATTCGAGCGTCGTTTCCGGGATCTACAACGTGACCGGGAAGAACACGGCTTTCAGCGCCAGCTACGCGCAGCTCTTCGGCCTGGGCACCAGCTATTCCCTGACCCTGACGGGCCAGCGCCAGAGTTCGACGCAGCGCAACCTGCTCTACAACCCCGCCTCCGTCACCCGCTTCGCGGTGGGGGTCAACCAGCCGCTCCTGAACGGGTTCGGACGGCTCCCCAACGAGCGCTACATCATGGTGGCCCGCAACAACACCCGGGTGGCCGAAAACGTGTTCCGGCTCCAGCTGATCAGCACCGTGGTGGCGGTGGAGAACGCCTACTGGGACCTGGCCGCCCTCGAGGAGAGCGTGAAGGTGGCGGAGCAATCCCTGGCGGTGGCGCGACAGCTGCTCGCAGACAACCGGATCCGGCTGGATGTCGGCACCATGTCCCCGCTTGACGTGACCGCCGCGGAATCGGAAGTGGCCGCCCGTATGCGCGACCTGACCGTGGCCCGGACGAACCTCCGGTTCCAGGAGGCCACCCTCAAGAACATGCTGGCGACCAGGGTGACCCCGGAACTGGACGCCGCCCGGATCGTGCTCCTCGACCGCATGCCGCAGCCGGGCGATCCGGACATCCCCGAGGTGGGGGAGGCGCTCGCCGTCGCCCTCGAGAAGCGGCTCGAACTCGAGCAGGCGGACATCAACCTCAAAAACCAGGATATCTCGGTCCGCTTCACCCGGAATGCGCTCAAGCCCAGCCTGGCCGTTTTCGGTTTTTACGCCGGCGCCGGACTCCAGGGGACCTCGGAGGAGTCGGAATCGGGGATCTTCGACGCCTTTTCCCAGAGCATGCGGGGGACCTATCCCGAATACGCCGGGGGGTTCAGCCTGAACATCCCGCTGCGCAACCGGGCGGCGCAGGCGGACAACCTCCGCTCGCAGCTCGAGCGCAACCAGCTGCTGATCAGCCGGCAGCGCTCCCGCAATTCGATCGAACTGGAGGTGCGCAAAGCCATCATCGGGCTGATCCAGGGGAAGGCACAGGTCGAGGCCGCGCGGAAGGCGACCGAGCTGGCGCGCCGGATCTGGGAGGGGGAGAAGATCCGGCTGGAGGAGGGGGCGTCCACCTCCTACCAGGTGATTTTGCGGGAGCGGGATTTCACCGCGGCCCGGCAGGCGGAGGTCGCCGCGCAGGCCGCCTGGGTGAAGGCGATGGTGGAGATGGACCGCGCCCGCGGCCTGGTGCTGGACCGAAACGGGATAGAATACGCCGAGGCGCTGCGCGGCGAACTCTCCCGGAATCCGGTGACCCCCTTTAGCCCCGACGGCGCGCGGGAGGTGGAGTGATGGCGGCGGCGCTGCGCCTCTTCGGCCGTCCGGCGCGGGCGGCCCTGCTGCTGTGTGTCTTCGCCGCAGCCGCCGGGGCGCAGGAGCCCGCGCGCGGTCTCGCGCGCAACCCGGAGTGGTTCCCGCGGGTCTACCGGCCCTACGTCATGCGGCCGCTCCCGGAACCGGATCTCTCCAACCCTGACGGGCTGCTGTCGTCCGCGGCGGGAAAAACGCTGCGCCTTTCCCTGGGTCGGCTCGAAACCGCCGTCAGGGAAAACAACCTGGACATCCTGTTCTCCAAAAACGCGGCCCGGTACGCCGAGACGGACCTGTTGCGGGTCAAGGGGGGCGGCGCCCCCCGCGGCGGAGCGGGAGTGCAGATCCCCAGCGGCCTTTTCGCGGGCGCCATCGGCGCCGGGGTCGGGGGGGCCGGGGGACTGGGCGGATTCGGGGGGGCGGGAGGGATCACGGGGGGCGCCCGCCAGGTGTTCGGGTTCCCGCGCGGAAGCTACGACCCGACCCTGGCCCTCGGGTTCAGCGTCGATCGCACGACCAGCCCGCTCAACTCGATCGTCGTCTCCGGCATCCCCGAGGTTTCGACCCGCTCGACCGCCCTGCTGGCGCGCTATTCGCAGGCCTTCACCACGGGGAGCAGTCTCAGCGTCTCCTTCAACAACATGCGCCAGAGTTCGACCCAGCGTTTCCTCTTCTACAATCCCGCTGTCGTTTCCCAGCTGTCCGTCAGCGTGACGCAGCAGTTGCTGAGCGGGTTCGGCAGGAAAATCGGCCGACGCTTCCTGGACGTGGTCAAAAACTCGGAGACAGTCATGAAGGAGGGAGTGCGGCTCCAGGTCAGCACCACCCTGGCCCGGGCGCAGGGGGCTTACTGGGACCTCGTCGCCGCCCGGGAGAGCCTTGGGGTCGCCGAGCAGTCCCTGGCCGTGGCCGAGCAGCTGCTCGAGGACACGAGGATCAAGGACGAGTTCGGGACCATGTCGGGGCTCGACGTGGTGACGGCCGAAAGCGAGGTCGCCGCCCGCCGGCGGGACCTGGTAAAGGCCCGCGCGACGCTTGAAATACGCGAAATGGACCTGAAGAACCTGATCAGCCGGGACCCGGGCCAATGGGACGCGGTGCGCATCGAGCCGGCCGACGGCCTCCCCGTCCCGCGGGATGGGGAGGTCCCGGAACTCGACGCGGCGCTCGACCTGGCCATGCGTAACCGGCCGGAGATCGTGCAGGAGGAGACCGGCTTGCGCATCCAGGAGATCGCCGTCCGCTACAGCAAGGACCTGCTTCGGCCCAGCCTCCTGGTCTTCGCGAATTTCAACAGCTCCGGCCTGCACGGCGACCGCCGCCTCCCCGACCTGGACGGGAACCCGGTGCTCTATCCCGGGGGGTTGTCCCAGGCGCTGCGGCAGGTGCGCGGCTGGAGCTACCCGGAGTATGCCGTCGGGTTCTCCTTCTCGCTCAATATCCGGAACCGGGCGGCGGAGGCGGATTATCACCGGGCGCGGCGGGAGCAAGCCCAGAGCAAGACGGAACTCGAGCGCACGCGCAACGGGATCGCCCTGGAAGTGCGCCGGGTCCTGATCGACCTGGCCCAGAGCCGGGCCCGGGTCGAGGCCGCCCGGGCGGCGGAACGGCTGAGCGGGGAGGTGCTGGCGGCCGAGGAGGCGCGGCTGGGCGAAGGGGCCTCGGTGCCGTACGAAGTCATCCGCCGCCAGCGGGAGTACAGCGCCGCCCGGCTGGCCACCGTCGAGGCCCAGGCCGCGTACGCCAAGGCGCTGGTGGAGCTGAAGCGGGCGACGGGGACGCTGGACTGAGGGCCCGGTTTCAGGCCAGCGTCTTCAGGAGCTTGTAGCGAATGCCGTCGGCGAGGGCGATGTAGCTCGCCTCCAGGATGTTTACCGACACCCCTACCGTCGTCCAGATCTCCTCCCCGTCCGTCTGCTGGATGTGCACGCGCACCCGGGAGGCGGTGCCGTGGGACCCGGTCAGGACCCGGACCTTGTAGTCGATCAGCGTCACGGAGCGCAACGGTTCGAAGAACTGGTTCAGGGCGAGGCGCAGGGCCTTGTCCAGGGCGTGCACCGGTCCGTCCCCCTCCGCCACCGTGTGCACCGACTTGTCCCCCACGCGCGCCTTCACCGTGGCTTCGCAGATGACCTCCCCGGTCCGGTGCATGTCGGTGACCACGCGGAAATAGTCGACCCGGAAAAATTCCCGTTCCCCGTTGATGGCCGTTTCCAGCAGGACGCGCACGGAGCCTTCCGCCGCTTCGAACTCGTACCCCTGGTTCTCCAGCTTCTTGATCTGCTGGAGGGCGAGCTTGAGCTTTTCCTCGTGCTCGGCGATGTCCAGGTTCATCTCCCTGGCCTTGAACAGGAGGTTGCTCCTGCCGGAGAGCTCCGAGACCAGGATGCGGCGCTCGTTCCCCACCATTTCGGGGAGGATGTGTTCGTAAGTGGCGGCGTCACGGATGACGGCGCTGACGTGGACCCCCCCCTTGTGGGCGAAGGCGCTCTCCCCGACGAAGGGGAGGTCCTTGCGGTTCCGCAGGTTGGCGATCTGGCTGACGAACCGGGAAGCGCTGGTGAGCAGCCGGAGCCGATCCTCCCCGATGACGTCCAAGCCCATCTTCAGTTCCAGGTTGGGAATGATGGAGCACAGGTTTGCGTTTCCGCACCGTTCCCCGTAGCCGTTCATGGTCCCCTGCACCTGGACGACGCCGCACTCCACGGCGGCGATCGTATTGGCGATCGCGAGTTCGGAGTCGTTGTGGCAGTGGATCCCCAGGGGGAGCCGGACCGTCGCCTGGACCCGGCCGATGGCTTCCCTGATGCGCGAAGGGAGGGATCCCCCGTTGGTATCGCAGAGCGAGATCAGGTCGGCGCCCCCGTCGGCCGCCGCTTTGAGCGTCTGCAGGGCGTAGTCGGCATTGGCGGCGAACCCGTCGAAAAAGTGTTCGGCGTCGAAGATCACCTCCCGTCCCTGGGATTTCAGGTAGGCGACCGATGCCCGGATGAGCTCGCAGTTCCGCGTGAGGGGGATCCTCAAGGCCGCGTGCACGTGGAAATCCCAGGTCTTGCCGAAGATCGTGACCACGGGGGTCCGGGCCGCTAGCAGCGCTTGGAGGTTCGGGTCCTCGCTCGGCTGGTTTTTGGCCAGGGCGGTGCTGCCGAAGGCGGCGAGTTTGGCTGTCTGCCAGCTCCGGTCGGCGGCGAGCCGGAAGAATTCGGCGTCCTTTTCGTTCGAGCCGGGCCATCCCCCCTCGATGTAGTGGACCCCCAGTTCGTCCAGTTTCCGCGCCACCCTCAGCTTGTCCTGCACCGAGAACGACACGTTTTCGCCCTGGGCCCCATCCCTTAGGGTGGTGTCGTAAACGAATATCTTCTTCTCCACGCCTGCCTCCGCGGGCCCGCGGGCGACTCCGCGCGCCGGGGCCCAAAAAAAAAGCCCTCACCCGCCGACGGGTGAGGGCTGGGTGCACGCACCTTTGTACGCCTCTACCCGCCGGGAGTCCCCCCGGTAATGCCGGTAATGGCGATTCTGGTGTCTATTCCGCGGTCTGGATGCATCCTGTCCCCTGAAAATTTCCCTGCCCGTTTACGTTGCCACAGCGCGGGGCCGTTTGCAAGGGCCGGGCGGGCCCGGGTGGAGGAAAAGGGGATCAGTGCCGGAATACCACCAGCTTCGACTCGATCCCCTCGATTCCGTCGAGCGCCTTTTTGAGTTCTTTCGCCCGGGCTTCTCCCACGATGTCCAGCACCAGCACCCCCTCGGGGGAACTGTACCCTTCCCGGATCTCGTGGAGCCCGAGTCGCGTCCGGATTGCGTCGCCGAATGCCGAGAGCGATTTCTGGACGGAAGGGGCCTTCTTCAGGCGATCGGTGACATGGACTAGCAGAAGCACGTGCGCCGGTTTTTTAACGGCCATGGGAGAACCTCCAATTGTTTTTTTCCGGAGCGGTGGATCCGCGCCCGGCCTGGCGGGTCCATCATAAGGCCAAGAGCCCGGTTCCGGCAATCCGGAAATGGGCCCGGCTCCCGAAAGCGAAGGACCCCGCCGCGGCGGTCTACGGGAAGCGGAGGCGGATGTGCACGATTTCCGGGCGGTTCCCGATGCGCATGGGCGGCCCCCAGGTCCCGACCCCGGAGGACACGTAGTAGTGCGTGGCGCCGGTGCGCCGGTATCCCCAAGGGACTTCGTAAATCATCTTGACGACGAGGTGCAGGGGCCACAGCTGGCCGTAGTGCGTGTGGCCCGAAATCTGGAGCGTGACCCCGTGCTCCGCCGCTTCTTCCAGGTCGAAAGGCTGATGGTCGAGCAGGATGACGGGGCAGCCGTCGTCGATGCCGGAGGTGAGTTCGCCGAGCCCCTTGCGGCGGCGCCCGGTGAAACGGGTGATGGAGCGGTCCTCGCGCCCCACGAGGTGAAACGCGTCTCCGATCCGGACCCTCTCGTCCCGCAGGAGGGTGACGCCGTGGGCGCCGAGGTAGGCGGCGGCCTCCTCCACCCCGCCGATATACTCGTGGTTCCCGGTGACGGCGTAAGTCCCGAAGCGGGAACGGAGGCTCTCGATCGCCGCTCCGAGATCCTGCCGGATCACGGGGGCGAGGTCTTCGTCCACGATGTCCCCCGGCAGCAGCACGATGTCGGGGTGCAGGCGGTTGATCGTGGCGACGATGCCGTCCAGGCGGGAGCGCCCCACGATGGTCCCGAGGTGAATGTCGGAAGCGGCCACGATGTCGAGGCGCTCCATGCCGCCGCAATGGGCCGGTACCGTGATCTCGAGGGTCCGGACCCGCGGGAACAGGGAATTGACGTATCCCCCGGCCAGGCACGATGCCGTTGCGAGGAGGACCACCGCGAGGGTCCGGCGCTTCGCCCGGGCGGCATCGCGCGTGACGGCTGCGGGGAAGAAGGGGCGCAACCGGTGGATCAGCCGCAGCAGGTCGACGAAGAGGGCGGCGATCAGGAGGTAGACGACGGCGCCCAGCCAGAAGGAGCCGATCCAGATGAGGATGGTGGCCGGCGCGGAAGGGAGCAGGTGTTCAAAGACGCGTCCGCCGACGAAGGAGAGGGTCAGGAACCAGAAGAGGACGATGTAGGGACGGCGGAACGCGGAGCCGGGGGGGAAGGCGGCGAGCCCGCGGATGAAGAGGTACCAGCTGATCAGCCCCAGGACGGTGCAAGAGAGCGCGAAGAAAAGGATCATCGTCATCGTGGTCACGGCGCCCGAGAGGGTTCCGGCGGGAACCCGCTTCCCGTCCGGGGCCCGCCGGTCGGGGGCGGTCGTCGGCATAATAAAACAGATTCCCGCCGGTCGGAAGGGATAAAGAATATGGGCGTTCTCCTCCGCGCTTCTGCTAGAATGGCTGGTGGCGTAGGAAGGTTTCGCCTTGAACCCGGCCCTTGGATGACTTATAAAAACCTTCCCATGCCTGGATGCAGGCGCCGGCGGCTGAACATTTACTACCCTAAAAAGGAGGGGACGCAATCATGGCTCTCATCGATTTTGGCGGCGTTAAGGAAGAGATCGTCACGCGCAAGGAGTTTCCTATGAGCCGGGCGCGCAAGGCGCTCAAGGGGGAGACGATTGCCGTCATCGGATACGGCGTTCAGGGGCCTGCCCAGGCCCTGAACATGAAGGACAACGGGTTCAACGTCATCGTCGGGCAGTCGAAGAAGTACCCGCAGGACTGGCAACGGGCCAGGAAGGACGGGTGGGTGCCCGGCAAGACCCTCTTCACGATCGAGGAGGCCTGCGAGCGGGGGACCATCATCGAGATGCTGGTGTCGGACGCGGCCCAGCGGGAGATCTGGCCCCTGGTCAAGGAACGCCTGGCCCCGGGCAAGGCGCTCTATTTCTCCCACGGCTTTTCCATCGTCTACCGCAAGCAGACGGGCGTCGTCCCGCCCAAGGACGTCGACGTCATCATGGTGGCCCCCAAGGGGTCAGGGACCTCCCTGCGCCGCAATTTCCTTTCCGGTGCGGGCATCAATTCGAGCTTCGCCGTGGAGCAGGACGCCACGGGCCGCGCCCTTGAACGCTGCCTGGCGCTCGGGATCGCGGTGGGGTCGGGGTACCTGTTTCCGACGACGTTCAAGAAGGAGGTCTACAGCGACCTGACCGGGGAGCGAGGCATCCTGATGGGGGCGCTGGCGGGGGTGATGGAGGCCCAGTACGACGTGCTCCGGCGCCGCGGCCACAGCCCCAGCGAGGCCTTCAACGAAACGGTCGAGGAACTGACCGAGAGCCTGATCCGCCTGGTCTCGGAAAACGGCATGGATTGGATGTACTCCAACTGCTCCGCCACAGCCCAGCGCGGCGCCCTGGACTGGCTGCCGAAATTCAAGAAGGCGGTGAAGCCGGTGTTCACGGAACTCTACAAGCGGGTGGCCAACGGGGAGGAGACCAAGCGGGTGCTCGAATCTTGCGGCAAGCCCAATTACCAGAAGCAGCTGGCCAAGGAACTGAACGCCATGGCCAACTCCGAGATGTGGCTGGCGGGCAAGGCGACGCGCGCCCTGAGGCCGAAGGAGCCGGCGAAGAAAAATATCGGCAAGGCCAAGGGGACGGCCGGCAGGGCATCCAGCTAGCCGTCGGCGCGGTCGGCTGGTGTACGGGAGGCCTCCCGGCGATTCCGGGGGGCGTTTCTTTATAGGCCCGCTTTGCGGGTCCATTCGGGAGGCGACAATGGGCGAGGTCAAATTGCCCCGGAATTTTGTGAGCAAGTATCCCCACAAGTTCTCCAAGGGGAAGCAGCAGTTCCTGCGCGGGCGGCGCATCCTGCCCGCGCCGATCACGGGGAAGGAGCCGCTCCCCGACCTGATCGACGGTGTATTCCTGGCCTACAACGGGGGGCGGCTGCAGGAAGCCTGCCGCCTGTTCACGGAGAAGATGACCCGGCCGAAGGTGACGGTGGGCATGAGCTTGGCGGGGGCGTTGACGCCGGCCGGACTGGGGGCCGCCGTGGTGGTCCCGTTGATCAAGGCCGGGTTCGTGGACTGGATCGTGGCCACCGGGGCCAACCTGTACCACGACATGCACTACGCGATGAACCTTCCTCTCTACCGCGGCTCCCCCTTTTCCCCCGACCAGGAGCTCAGGCGCATGGGCGTCGTGCGCATCTACGATATCCTGCTCGACTACAACGACGTCCTCATGGCCACGGACCATGTCCTGCGCCAGATGCTGATGCAGCCGGAGTTCCAGAAAGAGATGGGGACCACGGAGCTGCACTACCTCCTGGGGAAGTACTGCGCGGAGTTCGAGGAGCAGACGGGGCGCAAGGACAGCTCGCTGCTGGCCGCCGCCTACCGCGCCGGGGTCCCGTGCTTCTGCCCCTCACCGGGCGATTCCACCATCGGCATGAACGTGGCCGGGCTGGAGCTGCGCAAGAACGCCCTGCGCATCAACCCCTCGCGCGACGTCAACGAGAGCACCGGGATCGTGCTGGCCGCCAAGCGCGCGGGGCACAAGACCGGGACGCTGCTGATCGGCGGCGGTTCACCCAAGAACTTCACGCTCCAGACGGAGCCGCAGATCCAGGAAATCCTGCGCGTCAAGGAGGAGGGGCACGACTACTTCATCCAGTTCACCGACGCGCGCCCCGACACCGGAGGCCTTTCCGGTGCGACCCCGCAGGAAGCGGTCACCTGGGGCAAGGTGGACCCGTCGCAGCTCCCCGACGCCGTCGTCTGCTACGTCGATTCGACGGTGGCCTTTCCCCTGCTGGCGCACTACGCCCTTGCCCGTTCCAAGCCGCGGAAGCTCAAGCGGCTGTACGACCGGCTTCCGGAGATCATGGAACTGGTGAGTGAGGAGTACTGGAAGCACAACAAGACCTTGTAACGGGAGGACCGGCGGCGTGGAGGCCCCGCCGCCGGCTGCGCGCTTGCCTATGAAAACGTCGCAACTGAAAGAGCTGGCGAAGAAGCACGGGACGCCCCTGTTTGTCGTGGATCACGAGGTCCTGCGCGGAAATTTCCGGGCATTCCGGAGCTACCTGCCGCGGGTGCAGCCGTACTACGCGGTCAAGGCCAACCCCGACCCGGAGATCATCCGCACCCTCTTCCGGATCGGGTCGAGCTTCGACGTGGCTTCGATCGCCGAGTTCAACCTCGTTTACGAGAACATCCGCGCCCTCCCGGCCGAGGAGCAGCAGGACTTCATCTGGAACAAGGTCATCTACGCCAACCCCATCAAGGACCGGCGTACCCTGGAGGAGCTCGACCGCTACCGCCCCCTGGTGGTCTACGACAACGTCGAAGAGATAGGGAAGATCCGCCGGCATGCGCCCAATGCCGGGCTGGCGCTGCGCATCCGGGTTCCGAACACGGGCTCGATGGTGGAGCTGTCGAGCAAGTTCGGGGCCGCCCCGGGGGAAGCGGTGGACCTCATGGCCCGGGCGATCGACGCGGGCCTTGCGGTGGAGGGGCTTACATTTCACGTGGGCAGCCAGTGCACGAATTTCGATAACTATGTCCAGGCGCTGGCGACCTCGGCCGCCATCATGGAGGAAGCGGAGGCCCGCGGGATCAAGCTGAAGCTATTGGACATAGGGGGCGGCTTTCCGGCGCGCTACGACCGCAACGTGCGCCCCTTCCGGGACCTGGCCCGGATCCTGGGTGCGGAAATCCGGCGGCTGTTCCCGAAGGAACTGGAGATCATCGCCGAACCGGGGCGTTACATGGTGGGCACGGCCGCCACGGCGGTGGCCGAGGTGATCGGCAAATCGGAGCGCGACGGCAAGCGGTGCTACTACATCAACGACGGCATCTACCACACCTTCTCGGGGATCCTGTTCGACCACTGCCAGTACCACCTGAAGGCGTTCAAACGGGGGCCGAAGCGGATTTCGGCCGTCTTCGGCCCTACCTGCGACGCGCTGGACACGGTTTCGCGGGCCGAAGACCTGCCCGAACTCGAGCTGGGCGACCTGGTCTACTCTGAGAACATCGGGGCCTACAGCCACGCGTCTTCCACCTGGTTCAACGGCTTCCCCCCCGCGCAGGTGGTTCACATCAACGTGTGATCCGCCGGGGGCACGTTTCTCCGCGGGCGGCTACCCGTTTTTCCGCTCGAATTCCCGCATGAATTCCGCCAACGCCTCGACCGAAGCGGTCGGCACGGCGTTGTAGATGCTGGCCCGGATGCCGCCGACCGAGCGGTGCCCCTTGAGGCCGACCATTCCCGCCGCTTTGGCCTCGGCGATGAAGCGCGCCTCCAGTTCCTCGCTGCCCAGGCGCCAAACGACGTTCATGATGGAGCGGCTCTCCACCTCGACCGGGGAGCGCCAGAATGCGCTGGAATCCAGGACCCCGTAGAGGACCGCCGCCTTGCGCTCGTTCTCCCGCTCCATGGCGGCCACCCCCCCGCGCGCTTCCAGCCATTCGCAGGTGAGCTTGAGCATGTAGATGGCCCAGGTGTTCGGGGTGTTGTACAGGCTGCCGTCGGCGATATGGGTCGAGTAGCGCAGGAAGAGGGGGACGGTCTCCGGCACCCGTTCGGCGAGGTCGCGGCGCAGGATCACGACCGCCAAACCCGATGGCCCCAGGTTTTTCTGGGCGCCGGCGTAGACGGCTCCCAGCGGAGCGATGTCGATGTCGCGCGAGAGGATGTCGCTTGACATGTCCACGACCAGCGGGGCTTTCGTCTCGGGAAACCGGGTCCAGCGGATGCCGCCGATGGTCTCGTTCGAACAGATATGGACATACTCCGCGTCCGGGAGGAGAGCGAGTTCCCCGGGCTTGGGGATCCGGGCGTAATGGTCTTCTTTCCCGCTCCAGGCCACGTTGACGGCGCCCGTGATCCGGGCCTCCTTCAGGGCCCGGGTGGCCCAGTTCCCGGTGTCGACGTAGTCGGCGCTCCTGCCCGCCCGCCGCAGGTTCATCGGCAGCATGGCGAACTGCAGGCTGGCCCCTCCCTGGAGGAAGAGGATGACATGGTCCTCGGGCACCTTCATCAGGCGCCGGATCCCGGCCTCGGCGGCGTCCACGATGGACTGGAATTCCTTCGAGCGGTGGGAGATCTCCATGACGGACATGCCGATGCCTCCCAGGTCGGGCAGTTCCGCGCGCGCCTTCTCGATGACTTCCAGCGGCATCGCCGCCGGACCTGCGTTGAAATTATGTATGCGGGCCATCTGTCGTCTCCTTCAGGAAAACCGGATTGTCTTCCGTTGTACGCCGGGATCCGGACTCCGACGCGAAATTCCAATGATGCCACAACTCCTCCCGGGAAACAGACGCGAAATCGATTTTTCGTCCGGCGCCGCCGTGGGGCCGGCCGGTTTGGTCTTGACTTGGGGCGTGGGGCGGGTACAATTCGACCGGCGGCGGTAGGGGGGCGGCATACGCCCGCCGGCGCCTGCGGCCGGCGCTGGGCCGGGCTGCAAGTCCGGCTTGAGGTCCCGTTCCACCCGGCTTTATACCTCAGCTAAAGTGTGAGATATTCAAGTTTTATAACCCGACGGCACCCGTTTGCGGACCGCCCCCGGAAGGCGGCGGTCCGGGTCGTTTCGGTCTCCGTGCCCGGAATCGCGTTCCCGTCGCCTAAAGAATTCGTTGGAGCAGATCATGTCACTTTTAACCGAGCGTGTGCAGTGCAGGGAATTGTTGGATAAGCTGGTGCCCGTGGAAGAGGCGGTCAAGCTGGTCGGGGATCGGTCGAAGATCGCCATCAGCGGTTTTACCAAGACGGGGGAACCCAAGACCTTTATTCCCGCCCTGGCGCGCCACCTGGAGCAGCACGCGCCCGACACCAGGATCGGCCTCTTCAGCGGGGCCTCGCTTTCGGAGGAGGTGGAGGGACCGATCGCCCCGTTCATCGGCAAGCGCGGCCCGTACATGTCCTCCAAGGCTTCCCGGAAGCTGATCCACGCGGGGAAAATGGACTTCACCGACGTCCACCTCTCTTCCTTCGCCCGGAACCTCCTCTACGGGTTTTACGGCGGGATCGATCTCGCCGTGGTGGAGGTCTCACGCATCCGCCCCGATGGCAGCGTGGTCCTGTCCGGTTCGGTCGGAGTTTCGGCGGAAGCGCTGACCATTGCGAAGAAGATCGTCCTCGAGGTGAACACGGCGATCCCCGATTACACCGGGTTTCACGACATCGCCCTTCCGAGCGTCCACCCGAAGGTGGGCTGGCCCATCCCCATCGTCAATGTCGGTGACCGCGTCGGCCTTCCTTACGTGGAGATCGACAAGAGCCGGGTGGCCGCCATCATCCACTCCGAAAAGCCCGATTACCCCGTGAGCTTCAAGCCGACGACCGAAGTCGAGACCCGGATCGCCCAGAACGTCATCGAGTTCCTGATGTACTGCCACAAGACGTTCCACTGGGGCAGCCGCCTCCCCCCCATCCAGTCGGGAGTCGGCAACGTGGCCAACGCCATCGTGGGGGAACTCTATAAATCCCCGTTCCAGAAGATCCGCTTCTGGACCGAAGTGTTCCAGGACGGCATGATGCGCTACGTCGAGGACGACGAGAAGTTCGATCATGCCTCGGCCACTTCGGTTTCCTTCTCGGCGGAGTCCCGGCAGGAATTCATGCGGCTCTTTTCCCGGTGCCGCGAGAAGGTGGTCCTGCGGCCGATGTGGCTGTCGAACAACGCGGAGGTGATCACGCGCCTGTTCGTAATCGCCATGAACACCCCGATCGAGGTCGATATCTACGGGCATGTCAATTCGACCCATATCGACGGCTCCCGGGTGGTCAACGGCCTCGGCGGGAGCGGAGACTTTTTCCGGCACGCCTACCTCAGCGTCGTCCACACCCCCTCGGTCCGGCGCCTGAGGGACGGGAGGGTGGTCAGCTGCGTGCTGCCGTACGTGCGCCACATCGACCACACCGAACACGATATCCACTGCGTGGTCACCGAGCAGGGATTCGCCCTGAACACCGAGATCCGTTCGGCGCGCCGCCGTGCGGAAGACATCATCTCCAAGTGCGCACACCCCCATTTCCGCCCGGTCCTGCACGACTACCTGAAGATCGCAGGCGATGGGGACCAACCCCGGTTGGCCAACATGGATCTGCTCGAAGGTTGGTGGAAGGATTACGACGCCGCCTGCAGCTCCTTCCCCGAATCGGCCGCCTAGTCGGCATCCACCGCCGGGGGCGCGGCGCCGCGCCCCCGGTTGGGAATCCCAACGGTCCCCGCAAGGATCTACTTGCGGAACCGCCTGAAATCAATCGCGTATTTCTTGATTTTATAGTTCAGGATGCGCTCCGTCGTGTTCAGGAGCCGGGCGGCGCGGCTGCAGTTGCCCCGCGTCGTTTTCAGGGCGTCCAGGATGAGATCCTTCTCGTAGGAGGCTACGGCGTCGCCGAGCGACACCTTGACGACGGTCTCGCTGGCCTCGGCGGTCTGGAGCGTCGGGGGGAGATGGTGGGCGTGGATCACGTTGCCGTCGCAGATCAGCACCGACCGTTCGATGGCGTTTTCCAGTTCCCGGACGTTTCCGGGCCAATGATAGCTCATCAGCATGTCGATGGCCGGGGTGGAGATGCGCCGGATGCTCTTGCCGTGTTCCTTGGTGTACTTCTCCAGGAAAAAATCGGTGAGCGCCATGACGTCGGGCTTGCGCTCCCTCAGCGGGGGGATGAAGATGCTGAACACGTTCAGGCGGTAGTAGAGGTCCTCGCGGAACGTCCCCTCGGCGATCGCCTTTTCCAGGTCCTTGTTGGTCGCCGTGATCACCCGTGCCTTGATCTTGATGGTTTCGGTGCCGCCGAGCCGCTCGAATTCCCTTTCCTGGATGACGCGCAGGAGCTTGACCTGGGTCGCCGGGTTCAGGTCGCCGATCTCGTCGAGAAAGAGGGTGCCCCCCTCGGCCAGCTCGAAACGCCCCTGCTTGCGCGCGTAAGCCCCGGTGAAGGCCCCCTTCTCGTAACCGAACAGCTCCGACTCGATCAGCGTGTCGGGCAGGGCGGCGCAACTGACCTTGACGAAAGGCGTCTTGGCCCGGGGCGAATTGTAGTGGATGGCATGGGCGATCAGTTCCTTCCCGGTTCCCGATTCGCCCCGGATCAGCACCGTGGTGTTCGTCCCCGCGACCTGGACGACCTGTTCGTAGACCTGGCGCATGCCGCCGCTGCTCCCCACCATGTTGGAGAAATCGTAGCGCTCGCGCAGTTCCTCCCGCAGCTGGGTGTTTTCCGCCACCAGCTTCCGGGTTTCGGCCTGCACCAGTCCCTCCACCCTCACCGCCTGCCCGATGATCCCCGCGATGACGCAGAGGAATTTGACGACGCGGTCGTAGTCGCGGTCCTTCTTGAAACGCATGTCCACCCCGAGCGCCCCCACCGTCTTCCGCCCCACCACGATCGGTACGCAGAAGTAGGTCAGCTCTTCGGGGAGTCCCTTGCGCTGGGCCGCGCGGTTGAGCAGCAGCGGCTCCTTGCTCACCTCGGGCACGATGATCGGTTTGCTGCTTTCGACCACGCGCCCGGTGATCCCCTCGCCGAGGCGGTAGTGCGCCCTCTGCCCCTCGGCGCTGATCCCGTTGGAGGCCTCGATATGCAGCTCGCCGTCCGCCCGCTGGAGCGTTACCGCGCTGCGGAACATACCGTGGCGGCTCTCCAGGATTTCCAGCGCCCGGTGCAGCGAGTGCTTTAGGTTCAGCGTGCCCGAAAGGGCCTGGTTCAGCTCCAGGAGGGTGGCCAGTCTCTGGGTCTCGGTGGCGGGTTGATGGCGCATGGGGGCTCGATTACAAAAATGTAAAAATGTAGAATCATCCTACTGAAGTGTGGTGCAGGCGTCAAGGGTGGGATTCGGGGAAGGAACTTGTTTTGGCCGCCTGCCCCGTGCTGGGCCTCCGGCCACTTCAATTATTTCGTTTGCTTGTTCAAATAGTTGGATTATACTGGGGCGCCATCCTGGGCGTCCGGGTATGATTCCCGGTTAATTGACTGTGGGAAAAAGGGATGTAAGTCGGTGCCCCGGTTTGCTGCAGTTGGCATGGAATATGCTTGCATTAGGATGGTACAATCCAGGTTCCGGCCCTGAAACTTGGTTTTGAGCACACGAAATCAATTCGCGGTCCCTTCCCGCGAAGCCAGGGATTTCGGGTGTTGAAGGCTCGAGTTCGGGGTCGGGCTTGGCATCTTCTCACTCTGGATCTCTTCCGGCTGCAACACCCCCCGCTAGTGGCATCTTGCGGGACTACTCCATTTCGGGGAAGATCTGGATGTAGGCTTCCTCGCGCAGTTGCGTGATGAAGCGGTCGTATTCGGGATTGCGTTTCTCCTGGTACAGCCTGTTCTTGATCTCCTCTTTGACCTCTTCCAGGGGACGCGCCACGGGCTCCCTGCGCGCGTCCACCCGGAAGATCGCGTACCCTTCCTCCAGCCTCTGGGGTTTGGAAATCCCCCCCTCCCCGAGCCCGGCGACCGCCCGGGCGGTGTCCGGATGGAGATTGGCGCCGAGATAACTCCCGATGCTCCCCCCCTTGTCCGCGGTCGGGCCCTTGGAATACTGGCTGGCGAGGGCGGCGAAGGATTCCCCCGCGAGGAGCCGCCGGTGGATTTCCCCGGCGCGGGTCGCGGCGGCCTCGTCCCCGTCGTCGGGGGTGATCAGGATCTCGCTGAGGGTGATCTCCTCGGGAGAGGTGAAATCGGCGAGGTGGTTTTTGTAGTACTGCTCGATCTCCGGGGTGAGCAGGCTGATCCGGGAGTTGATGAAGTCGTTGACCAGTTCGCTGGTGATGATCTGCCGCCGGAGGAGGTCGCGGTATTCCCGCAGGCTCTGCCCCTCGCGGGCCAGCGCCTCCTCGAATTCGTCCGTGTCCTTGAGGTTGTTTTCCTTCATGACCCGCTGGATGTAGGCGTCGATCTTGGAATCGGCGTCGGCCTCGTATTCCAGTTCCACGGCCTTCTGGTAGACGAGCTTTTCCTCGATCAGCGCGTCCAGGGTGCCCTGCTCCGCTTTCTCCAGGGCCTTTTGCAGCTGTTCCCCCGAATACTTGGCCCCCAGTTCCCGGCGGGCCGGCTCCATGTGCCGGTTGAGCTCGGACAGGGTGATGATCTCCTCGTTGACCTTGGCGATGATGCGGTCCACCGTGCCCGCCTGGGCAAGGGGAAGTCCCAGCAGGAGGAGGGGGAGGATGGTGGAGATCTTTTTCATGGTGGTTGTCCTCTGCGATCAGTGAAAGCCGTAAACCCCAATGTTATCTCAAAATCCCCCACACGGACAGAAGATTGCGCTCCCCTATAGCCGGATCTCCTCCAGGATCCCGTGGATGCGGTCGAAGACCTGCGGGGGGGGGAGGAGGGGGACGTCGAGCGCCAGCAGCCCCTGGGGGGAGAAGGTGGCCCCATCCCGGCGCATCACGAGCGCGAGCAGCTTCTGCGCATCGACCTTGGAATGGTCCGCGAAGCGGAAGAAGACCTGGTCTCGGTTTTTCTCCACCGAGGGGATCTGCAGGGCGAGGATCTCCTGCCGCAGCCTTGCGTAGCGGAAGAGGTTTTCCACCGGCTCGGGATACGGGCCGAAGCGGTCGCGCATCTCCCGGCGGAGGAGGTCGAGTTCCTCCGTGTCGGCGGCCGAAGAGACCCGCTTGTACATCCGCAGCCGCTGGCCGGAATCGGCGATGTAGATTTCCGGGATGCGGATGTCGAGGTTGAGGTTGATGGTGGCGGAGATCTCCTCCTCCGGCCTTTCCCCGCGCAGTTCCTCCACCGCCCGCTCCAGGAGCTGGCAATAGAGATCGAAGCCCACGGCCTCGATATGCCCATGTTGTTCCCCCCCCAGCAGGTTGCCGGCGCCGCGGATTTCCAGGTCGAGCGCGGCGACGCGGAACCCCGTCCCCAAGTCGCTGAATTCGCGGATGGCCGACAGGCGTTTGCGCGCGACCTCTGAAAGAGCCTCGTCGGAGGGGATGAGGAGGTAAGCGTAGGCGCGGCGGTCGCTGCGGCCCACGCGCCCGCGCAGCTGGTAGAGCTGGGAGAGGCCGTAAAGGTCGGCCCGGTCCACGATGAGGGTGTTTGCCCGCGGGATGTCCAGTCCGTTTTCGATGATGGTGGTGGCGACCAGGACATCCAACTCGTTGCGGACGAAACGGAGCATGATGCGCTCCAGGTCCCGTTCGTTCATCTGGCCGTGGGCCACTCCGATCCTGGCTTCTGGGATGAGTTGCTGCACCTTCGCCGCCGCGGAGTGGATGGTCTCCACCCGGTTGTGCAGGTAATACACCTGGCCGTTGCGGGCCAGCTCCATCTCGATGGCGGAGCGGACGGCGTCCGGGCTGTATTTGAGCACCGAGGTCTGGATGGCGAGCCGGTTCTTCGGGGGGGTCTCGATCGTGGACATGTCGCGCATCCCCAGCAGGGCCATGTTGAGGGTCCTGGGGATCGGGGTGGCGGTGAGTGTCAGCACGTCCACCCGCGTCTTCATCTGTTTAATGCGCTCCTTGTGGGTGACGCCGAAGCGCTGCTCCTCGTCCACGATGAGGAGTCCCAGGTCCTTGAACTTCACGTCCTTGGACAGAAGCCGGTGCGTCCCCACGACCAGGTCGACTTGGCCCGTTTCCAGGTCCTCGAGGATCTGCTTCTGCTCCCCGGGGCTGCGGAAGCGGGAGAGCAGCCGGGTGCGTACGGGGAAGGCGGTGAAGCGCCCGGCCAGCGTGTTGTAATGCTGGAAGGCCAGCACGGTCGTGGGCGCGAGCATCGCCACCTGTTTTCCATCCATGATGGCCTTGAAAGCCGCCCGCATGGCGATCTCCGTCTTGCCGTAGCCGACGTCGCCGCAGATCAGCCGGTCCATCGGCCGCGGGGCCTCCATGTCGGTTTTGACCGCTTCCAGGGCGTCCGCCTGGTCCCGGGTCAGCTCGAACTCGAAGGCATCTTCGAATTCCCGCTGCCAGGTGGTGTCCGGGGCGAAGGCGTGGCCGGGGATCGTTTGGCGCTGGGCGTAAAGCTTGAGGAGCTCCTCCGCCATGTCCCGCATCGATTTCCGGATGCGGGTCTTGGTCCGCGCCCAGCTGGTGCCCCCCAGGCGGTCGAGGGTCGGCCGGGTGCCCCCCATGCTGCTGTATTTCTGGATCAGGTCGAGCCGCTCGACCGGGACGTAGAGCCGGGCGTCGTTCTGGTAGGTCAGCAGCACGAACTCCTTGGCCCCTTCCTGGAGCCCGATCGACTGCAGCCCCTGGAACATGCCGATGCCGTGATCCACGTGGACGACGTAATCCCCCGGTTTCAGGTCGCGGAAGTCGGAAAGAAAGAGGTTGCGCCGGGCGGACTTGGTTTTTTTCGGGCGGAGCCCGAGGTCGGTCTCGTCGAAAACGTCCGAGTTGGCCAGCAGGCGCAGGTTCGCCGCCGGCAGAAAGCAGCCCGCGTGCAGGGCGCCCGTTCCCACGAGCACGTTGCCGGTGGGGCCCGCGGGTTCCGCCTCCGCTCCGCGGCAGAGGTGGGCGGGGATGTCGTATTCCTTCAGGATGTCGTGGAAGCGTTCGGCGCGCCCGGGGTTGGTGAGCACGAAAGCGAGGGTTTCCCCGGCGGCGCGGAATTTCCCGATATCGGCGATCAGCTCCCGGATGTTGCCGTGATATTTGCGCGTGGGCTGGGAGGAGAGGTAGACGCGGGAGGCTTCGGGACCCGTGACGCCGAGTTCTTCCAGCTCGATCCGGTCGAAGCCGTCGGCTGCGGCGATCAGCTCGTCGGCCGCCAGGAAGAGCCGCTCCGGGGCGAGCACCGGCTTCTGCGCCTCGGTCCGGTCCACGAAGCGTTCGTACAGGGTGGCGTGGTGGCGCTCGAGGGTGGAGCGCACCGCTGCGCGCTCGACCAGGGCGAGGCGGTGGTCGCGGACGTAGTCGAAAAGGGTATGTTCGGGCGGATCCACCGCCGGGAGGAGAAATTCGCAGGCGGGGAACCGTTCCCCGTGCCGTGCCAGCGCCAGCTCTTCCTCGAGGTGGGACAGAAAGGGGGCGCTCCAGAGCGCGGGGGCTTCTCCGGCCCAGCGCCGGAGCCGCTCGGCCCCGGCGCAGTACTCCCTCATCGGGGCGATCTGGAGGGTCCCGGCCCTGGCGGTGGAGCGTTGGGAGTCGGGATCGAACAGGCGCATAGATTCGATGCGGTCGCCGAAAAACTCCAGGCGGACCGGTTGTTCCAGGTTCGGCGGGAAGATGTCCAGGATCCCCCCCCTGAGGGAGAACTCCCCCGGGTCGGTCACGGGGTCGTCTTCCAGGTACCCCGCTTCCCTGAGATGTTCACATGCCATTTCCGGGGAGAGTTCCTCCCCCGGTACGAGCGTCAGGCATCTGCCGAGGAAACGGCCGGGGGAGTGCAAGCGGACCGCCGCGGCCCTGGCCGAGGCGACCAGGACGATGGGGCCCTCCTGGAGCAGGCGCCAGAGCGCCCAGGCACGGGCGGCGGCGATTTCGGGGTGGGGGGAGAGTCCCCGGTAGGGGTCCACCTCCAGTTCGGGGAGGTGGACGACCTCGGGCGGTACGGGGACGAGCAGGTCGAGGCAGAAGCGGATTTCCTCGGCGAGGGTTTGCGCCTCGGCGCCGGTGGGGGTGATGACCGCGAGCGGGCGCTGTCCGCACAGCGCCGCCTTGGCGAGGGCCAGCGCCTTCGCCCCTCCCGCCGCCCCCGAGACGGTGACGACGCCCGCACCGCCGCGGAGCATTTCCTCCAGCCGCTCGAAGGCCCCGCCTTGCAGTGCCGCTTCCAGTGTTCGTTTCAGAGAAATCACCGCCCGCCTATCCGAAACGCTCGAGAACCCTTTGAATGATGTCCGTGGTCGACCCCCCCTCGAGCGGCGGGATGCGGCAGACGCGCCCCCCGGCGCGTTCGACCGTTTCCCGCCCGACGATCGAGTCGGGGGCCCTGCCCGCGTCCGTGACCAGCACGTCGGGGACCAGGGCGGCGATGACGGTTCCCGGGGTGGCCTCGTCGAAAACGACCACGAAATCCACGGGGGCCAGTGCCGCCAGGATTTCGGCCCGCTCCGCTTCCGGCACTAGGGGCCGCGCCGGGCCCTTGATCTCCCGGATCGAACGGTCGCTGTAGATCGCCACGACCAGCGCGTCCCCGAGGGAGCGCGCCCGCTCGAGCGTGCGCACGTGGCCGACGTGCAGGATGTCGAAGCAGCCGTTGATGAAGACCAGCTTCCGGCCCGAATCCCGCATTTCCGCCCGCAGCGGCACCATTTCTTCGATTGTCCGGATCTTGGGAGAGGTCATGGCCGACTGGAGAATAGCAGATGCCCCGGCTCGCTACAAGGCGGGCGCGCGGGCCGTCGCTACCTCCTGCGCTTCAGCGTGATTTCCTGAGGGTCGGTCCCCTTGACGGTGAGCGCCCCGCCGAAATCGTCCAGGACCTGCACGGAGGGTCTCACCCTCCCCGGGAGCTGGGACGGGTCAATGGCGCCGGTCCGGACGGAGACCCGGAAGTTCGCAGCCCCCGTCCTACCGATGACGTCGGGGGGGGCGAAGATCTGGATCGCGATATGCCCCGGGGTCGTGGTGAAGGCCGCGTTGTCCAGCGCTACCGGGACCCGGGGGATGGTGTGGGTCCTGCGGCGCGGTCCGATCAGGATGTCGACCTGGACCGGCTTTCTTGCAGTGGTGCGGACCAGCTGGTCGGTGATGTTCAGGTTGGCGAAATAGCGGACCGGCTGCTTCTGCCCCCCGATCGAGATCGGGTCGGTGGGGATGTCGTTCAGGGCGTCCACCCGGGAACGGGGCCCCGAGATCAGGACCGTGGGAGGGGTCAGGGTCTTGCTGTAGACTTCGAAGCCCTCAGGAGGGGATTCGAGCATCGGCACCACGATGGGCACTTCCCGGGAGATGGTCTTTTCCAGGATGATGGAGATCCGGGCGGGGCTGACCTGCAACACCCGGATGCCGGAACCCTTGGACACCTTCACGTGCTCCGGGGTCAGGGCGACAGTGTGTTCCCCCTCGCCGACCCCCTCGAGATCGATGACGCAGGAGGGGAGGAACTTGCCGAACCACATGTTGGAGAAGGGGGCCCCGCGCATCGTCACCTCCACCGTGGTCGGGCGTTCGTTGACGATTTCCATCATGTGGGGGACGCGCAGCTCCAGGGGAACCGAGAGCACCCGCTCCGGTCCGGGTTCCCCCCGCACGAAGAGCCATAGGATCAGGGCCAGGAACGTGGCGGTGGCCTTCAGGGTCCAGTTTTCCAGCGCGTATTCCCGCAAGGTCTTTTTCATAACGCTTCCCGGCGCGGCTTCAGGCCCGGATCGACGGCCCGGTTTCCCGTTCCCTCGACGGCGTCGGCGAGAGCGGCGCGCAGCCCCGGGCCGTCGTAATTACGGGTGATGTTCCCCCCGACGGCGAGCGCGATCGTCCCCGTCTCCTCGGACACGACCACGGCGACGGCGTCGGTCTCCTCGGTGATCCCGATGGCCGCCCGGTGCCTGGTCCCCAGCTCGTTGCTGAGGTGCGGGTCCAGGGTGAGCGGGAGAAAGCAACCGGCCGCCAGGATCCGGTTCCCTTGCACGATGACGGCGCCGTCGTGCAGCGGGGTATTGGGATTGAAGATGGTGACCAGCAGGTCGTAGGTGATGACGGCGTCCAGGGCGATGCCGCTCTCGACGTAGTTCCTGAGGCCGATTTCGCGCTCGATGATGATCAGGGCCCCGATCCTCCGGGAAGACAGGTGCGTCGAGGCCTGGACGATTTCGTCGAGCCCGAGGTCTTTCCGTTCCCGGTTGCGCCCCCAGATGGAGGTGTTCCCGATGCCGGCCAGCGCCCGCCGGATCTCGCTCTGGTAGAGCACGATGATGGCGAAGACGATGTAGGTGAGGACGTTCGACAGCAGCCATTCCACCGCCGTAAGGTTGTAGAAGCGGATGATCCAGTAAAAGATGAGGAGGACGACGATGCCGAAGGTCATCTGCACGCCCCGGGTCCCCTTCATGAGCAGGAGGAAGCGGTAGATGATGTAGGCCACCAGCGCGACATCCACAAGATCGCGCAGCGAAACCGTCGTGGGCTGGAAAAAACCCGCTATGGATTCCATGAAACTGCGTTACTCCCGAAAAACGTTCTGGAGAGAGGTCCGTCTCGGCTTGGTTCGGGCGCCCGCTTCCCGGTCCGCGCGCCGGCGTCGGTGACATCGTCCGCGTGCAAGACATCGAGGATGCCCATGGCCGGGGTCCGTTTTCCCAGCTCGAGGGTGACGGTCCTTCGGGAGCAGGGCTCGGGCATGAAATGCGGTCCTTTCCGAGTCGTGGCCGGTCCGGTCAGGCCAGCGCCGGCTTGCCTTCCGGGTTGATCAGTTGCGGGTGCGGGACGCTCTCGGGCTCCTTGTCCCGGACCGGGGTTCCCTCGGGGTCGGAGGGCACGGACGACCGCGGCTTGATAGGCTGCCCCTTGATGAGGGCCTCGATTTCCGTGCTGTCCAGGGTCTCGTATTCCAGCAACCCCTCGGCCAGGCGCACGAGGGCGTCCCGGTTCTCCTCGAGGATCCTGGCGGCGCGGCTGTAACCCTCCTCCACGATCCGTTTCACCTCCCTGTCGATCCGGATGGCGGTGTCTTCGCTGTAGTCGCGGTGCTGGGAGATTTCGCGGCCGAGGAAGATCTGCTCTTCCTTCTTTCCGAAGGTCAGCGGCCCCAGGGCCGGGCTCATCCCCCATTCGGTGACCATTTTGCGCGCGCGCTCGGTGGCGACCTCGATATCGTTGGCCGCCCCGGTGGTCTCCTGGTCCAGGAACAGCTTTTCGGCGCACCGGCCGCCCATGAGGATGGCGATCTGCCCCTCGATGTACTCCCGGGTGTAGTTGTGCTTGTCGACTTCGGGGAGCTGCTGCGTCAGCCCGAGCGCCATGCCGCGCGGGATGATGGTGACCTTGTGCACCGGGTCGCTCCCGGGGATCATGCAGGCCACCAGCGCGTGCCCCGCCTCGTGGTAGGCCGTGACCTGCTTCTCCTTGTCGGTGAGGACCATGGAGCGTCGTTCCTTGCCCATCAGGACCTTGTCCTTGGCCCCTTCGAAATCGCTCATCATGACGGTTTTGCGGTTGTACCGGGCCGCGTTGAGGGCGGCTTCGTTGACGAGGTTCGCCAGGGAGGCCCCGGAGAACCCCGGGGTGCCGCGGGCGATCACGGAAACGTTTACATCGTCCGAAACCGGGATCTTGCGGGTGTGGACCTTCAGGATCCCCTCGCGGCCGCGGATATCGGGGAGCGGAACGACCACCTGGCGGTCGAAACGGCCCGGTCGGAGCAGCGCCGGGTCCAGGACGTCGGGGCGGTTGCTGGCGGCGATCAGGATGACGCCGTCGTTGGATTCGAATCCGTCCATTTCCACGAGCAACTGGTTGAGGGTCTGTTCCCGCTCATCGTGGCCGCCGCCCAGCCCGGCCCCGCGGTGCCGCCCCACGGCGTCGATTTCGTCTATAAAGATGATGCAGGGGGCGTTCTTCTTCCCCTGTTCAAAGAGATCGCGCACCCGGCTGGCCCCGACTCCCACGAACATTTCCACGAAGTCCGACCCGCTGATGGAGAAAAACGGGACGTTGGCCTCCCCGGCGATGGCCCGGGCCAGCAGCGTCTTCCCCGTTCCCGGGGGACCCATCAGGAGGACGCCCTTGGGGATACGGCCTCCCAGTTTCTGGAATTTCTGCGGTTCCTTGAGGAATTCGATGATTTCGGTGAGCTCTTCCTTGGCTTCCTCCACCCCGGCGACATCCTTGAACGTCACCTTTTTCTGCTGGCTGGACAGGAGCCGGGCCCGGCTCTTACCGAACGAGAGCGCCTTGTTCCCCCCGCTCTGCATCTGGCGCATCAGGAAGATCCAGAATCCCAGCAGCAGGATGAGGGGGAGCCAGGAGGTGAGGAAGATCGACAGCAGCGAGGAGTGGGAGGTCTTTTCGACCTTCACGGTTACCCCGTTCTGGTTGAGGTCCTTGACCAGGTCCCAAGCCCCGTCGGCCGGGATGGTGGTCTTGAATTTCTGCCCGGAGACCTCTTCGCCCTCGAGATCCTCGCCCATGATCCGGACCGACTTCACCTTCTTGGCCGTCATGTCCCGGTAGAAGGTGGTGAAATCCCGGTCCTCGATGTTCACGTCACGGACATTGACCAGGACCTGCCACAGCACGATCAGCGAAACGCCTACCGCCAGCCATACCAGAACGTTCTTCAGGTTGCTGTTCAAAGGAAAAACCTCCAATCGGGGCCTGCGGACGGCGCCCGGCCGAAGCCGGGCCCCGGTTCCGCCGGGGCGCCCCGCCGCGCAGCGGAGCACCGTCCCCCGTCTGCCAGTATACCAGAGCCCTTGCGCCAAACTCGAGGGATCATTCGGCGCATCTTTCGCTTTCCGGGGCGGGGAGCATCTCGACGAGGATGCAGGGGGTTCCCGGTTCAGCCTCGTGCCGGCGGGAGGGACGGAAGCCCGGGATCCAGACGACGGCGTCGCCGGAGACCACCATCGGCAGGCGCGCGCGCTCGAGGCGTGGAATCCTGGCGTCGATCAGCATCCGCTTGACCTTCCGGCGCCCCTCCCCCCCGTAGCGGTCCCCCGGGATCCGGGACCGGACCGTCAAGGGGCCGGGGAGGGTCGATGCGTCGAGAAACGCTTGTGGATGCGAGGGTAATTTTCTCGATGCCGGGTCCGGGGCGAGGCAGGTCGAGGCCCGCAGGGTCACGCCGGTTTGCGCGATGACGCATTGGCCGGGCACCGGGAGCGGGTGGGTGTAGGCGGGCGCTTCCGCAGGCGGCCGCCCCAGGAGCGTCAGGGTGTCGAACTGGCGGACGGCCCGGCCGCCATGGGGGAGCTGGACTTGGCCGTCCCCCTTCCGGCGGGCGCACAGGGACAGGATCCCCTCGACATGGACCGAGCCGATGCCCCGGAGCGACCCCAGGCTCTCGAGGAGCGCCTGGCGCACCACCTCTTTCCTCAGCGCGGGGTGGAGGCCCATCAGCGCGGGGATCGCCAGGGCGCGTCCCTCCCCGGCGGAACTCAGGATGCCGCTCAAGGCTCGAACCGCCTGCGTCCGGATGTAGTCCCATGCTTCCCCGGCCATGCGCGCCTGGCGCGCCAGGGTGGGGACGAGGCGCGGGTTGAAGCCGCGCTCGAGGCAGGGGATGGTCTCGTGGCGGAGCCGGTTGCGCGCGTAACGGAGGTCGTTGTTGGAGGCGTCTTCCCGGTAGCCGATGGCGCGGCGCTCCAGGTAATCGAGGATCAGCCCGCGCCCGCAATCGAGCAGGGGGCGGATCACCAGGTCGTCCACCACCGGGCGGATGGCCGCGAGCCCCGCGATCCCGCTCCCGCGGAGGAAGCGGAAGAGCGCGGTTTCCGCCTGGTCGTTCCGGTTGTGGCCGACGGCGATCTTTCCGGCCCCCGCGCGCCGGGCGGCGGCGCGCAAAAAGCCGTAACGGACCCCGCGCGCGTGTTCTTCCAGGTTCCGTCCGGTCAGTTCCGCCTGCCGCTTCACCTCGACCGTCGCGCCTACGAAGGGGAGTCCCAGCTCGAGGCTCATCCGGCGGACAAAGTCGGCGTCGGCGTCGGCGGCCTTTCCCCGGATCCGGTGGTTGAGGTGGGCCACCGTCAGCCTGAGATCGTATTCGGACGACAGGGCGACGAGGCAGTGAAGCAGCGCCACGCTGTCGGCCCCCCCGCTGACGGCGACCAGGACGTGCTCCCCCGCCGCCAGCATGTCGTGGTTTTGAATGGTCTTCCGGGCCCGCCGCTCCAGCGGGTGGAACGCGCCGGGCGGAGTAAGTTTCCCCATCGCCAACTTCTACCACAAATCGCGGGCGATGAAAACCGGCCAAATGGGGCGCCCGTCCCGCCCGGCGTCGTGATATAATCCCCACCATTGTTTACGGGTGGGTCCCCTTCCGGCCGACCCCCCGGTTTGAAAGGGAGTGGTGTCATGTCCTTTCCGGCGATGCGTCCGCGCAGGCTCCGCAGCACCGGCCCTATCAGGGAGCTGGTGGCGGAGACCCGGTTGTCCCCCGGGCAGCTGGTGTATCCCCTCTTCGTATGTCCCGGCGAGGGGGTGAAAAAGGAGATCTCCGCGATGCCGGGGAACTACCACTGGTCCGTAGACACCCTCGTGGAGGAGGTCCGCGCCGTGAAGGCGCTCGGCATCGGCGGCGTCATGCTCTTCGGCGTTCCCGGCAAGAAGGACGACCTCGGGAGCGGGGCCTGGGACGACGGGGGGATCGTGCAGAGGGCGCTCGGCGCCCTCAAGCGCGAGGTTCCCGGCATCGTCCTGATCGGCGACGTCTGCCTGTGCGAATACACCACCCACGGCCACTGCGGCGTCGTATCCGGCGGGGAGATCGCCAACGACGAGACCCTCGAGCTGTTGGCCCGGACCGCCCTGTCCCAAGTCAGGGCGGGGGCCGACATGGTCGCGCCCTCCGACATGATGGACGGGCGGGTGGGCGCCATCCGGTCGGCGCTGGACGCCCATGGCTTCCAGAGCGCCCCGATCATGTCCTACGCGGTGAAGTACGCCTCCGGGTACTACGGCCCGTTCCGCGAGGCGGCCGGATCGGCCCCGGCGTTCGGGGACCGGCGCAGCCACCAGATGGACCCGGCCAACGCGCGCGAAGCCCTGCGCGAGATCGATCTCGACATCGAGGAAGGGGCCGACATCATCATGGTGAAGCCCGCCGGCCCTTGCCTGGACATCCTCCGGATGGCCCGTGACCGTTGCCCGCTCCCGCTGGCGGCCTACCAGGTCAGCGGCGAATACTCGGCGCTGGTGGCGGCCGGGCGGATGGGTTGGCTCGACCTGCCGCGCACCATGATGGAATCGCTGATCGGCATCCGGCGGGCGGGCGCCGATATCATCCTGACCTACTTCGCCAAGGAGGCCGCCGAAGTATTGGCATAAACCGACTACTGTCAGATTGGAGCCAGGCTTGTGAAAGATCGATCCCAAGAATTGTTTGCCCGTGCGCAGAAACGAATTCCCGGGGGGGTGAACAGCCCCGTGCGCGCCTTCCGCAGCGTCGGCGGCGTCCCCCGGTTCATCCAATCGGGGAAGGGGAGCCGCGTGACCGACGCGGACGGGAACACCTACATCGATTACCTGGGCTCCTGGGGCCCCCTCATCCTGGGGCACGCGCCGGCGCCCGTGGTCGGCGCCCTGCGGCGGCAGATCGGGCTCGGCACCAGCTACGGCGCCCCCACCGAGAACGAGGTGGTCCTGGCGGAAATGATCGCCGCGGCCGTCCCCTCCATCCAGATGGTCCGCCTGGTCAATTCCGGCACCGAGGCCACCATGAGCGCCATCCGGCTCGCGCGCGCCTTCACGGGGAGGAACAAGATCATCAAGTTCGACGGCTGCTACCACGGGCACGTGGACAGCCTGCTGGTGAAGGCGGGATCGGGGGTGGCCACCCTTGGGCTCCCGGACAGCCCCGGCGTGCAGCCGCAGGACTGCAGCTCCACCATCTCCGTCCCCTACAACGATATCGATACCGTGAGCAAAGTGCTGGACTTGAACCGGTCGGAAGTCGCCGCCGTCATCATCGAGCCCGTGGCCGGAAACATGGGGACCGTCCTTCCCGCGCGGGGATTCCTCCAGCGGCTGCGCAAGCTCACGCGCGAGCACGGCACCCTGCTGATTTTCGACGAGGTCATCACCGGGTTCCGGCTCCTGTACGGGGGGGCCCAATCGCTCCTGAAGGTCAAACCCGACCTTACCTGCCTGGGGAAGGTCATCGGGGGGGGGCTCCCGGTCGGCGCCTACGGCGGCCTCCGTTCCATCATGAAATGGGTGGCCCCGGAGGGGCAGGTCTACCAGGCGGGAACCCTGTCGGGCAACCCCCTGGCGGTTTCCGCGGGCATAGCGGCGCTCGAGCGCCTGAGGGCGGAGGGAGCCTATTCGAAGCTGGCGGACCTGACCGACTCCCTGGTCGCCGGCCTGAAGCAGGCGGCGGAGGAGGCCGACGTCCCGGTCCGGATCAACTCCATCGGGTCGATGTTCACGGTCTTCTTCACCGAGGCCGAAGTCAGCGATTTCCAGACGGCCAAAACCGCCGACACCGAACGGTACTCCCGCTTTTTCCACGCGCTGCTCCGGCGGGGGGTCTATTTCCCGCCGTCGCAGTTCGAGACCTGTTTCCTGTCGCTGGCCCACACGAAGAAAGACATCAAGGCCACGATCGCAATGGCGCGGGAGGCGTTCAAGGAAGTGGCGGACTGAGCGCCGACCAGGCTTTGGGGGTTACGCCGACGTCCGCACCCGCACGGTGACGATGCGGAACCCTTCCGCCTTCTCGATGGTGAGGACCAGTTTTTCGTAACGCACGGTCTCCCCCTCGACCAGCAGCCGCCCCGTCAGCGATTCCAGGAACCCCGCCAGGGTGGCGTACCTGGGCGCTTCCGGGATCTTCTCGTCGAAGTAGCGGTTGAAATCGCGGACGGGGATATTTCCCGCCACGCTGTAGAGGTGGGGGCCCAGTTGCCGGACGGCTTCGGTTTCCGTGTCGTGCTCGTCCCGGATTTCGCCCACGATCTCCTCGAGCAGGTCCTCGAGGGTGACGATCCCCTCGACCCCCCCGTATTCATCCACCACGATCGCCATGTGCAGGTGCATCGACTGCAACCGGCGCAGGACGGCGTCGATCCGGGCGCTGTCGGGGACGAAATGCACGGGGCGCAGCAGGGTCCGGATGCTGACCTCCAGGTTCGATTTCCGGACGTAGGGGAGCAGGTCCTTCACGTTGAGAATGCCGATCGGGTTGTCGAAGTTGCCCCGGTACACGGGGATCCGGGAGTAGTGGGTCTGGATGACGATGTCCAGGATCTTCGCCGGTTCCTCGCCGATGTCGACGGCCGTGACCTCACCCCGGGGGATCATGACCTCGCGGATCTGGGTCGACCCGATCTCGAAGATGTTGTGGAGCATCATCTTCTTTTCGTCCGGGACGCTCGCCTCGCTGGAGCTGGCGATCATCGCCTTGAGCTCCTCCTCGCTCAGGCTCTGGGCGTAGGGGCTCCCCGTCGGGTTCAGTCCGAACAGGCGGACGATGCCGTTGGCCATCCAGGCGGCCATCCGCGCGAAGGGGTTCAGGACGGCGATGAAGAACCGGACCGGGGGCAGGAGCCTGCGGGAGATTTTCTCCGGGTGAGTCGCGGCGACGATCTTGGGCGTCAGCTCGCAGAAGATCAGGATGATGAAGGCGAAGACTAAGGAACCGACGAGGCCGGCGATCTCGACGTACCTGTCGGAAAAATAAGAAGTGACGATCGAGGTGGCCAGCCCGGCGGCGGAGATCTCGGCCACCGTCACCCCCAGCAGGATGACCCCCAGCAGCCGGTCGGGATTGGACACGATCCGGTGGATGGCCTCGGCCTGCCGGTCCCCCGATTCCGCCTGGTACTTGATCTTGAGCCGGTTGACGGCAACGAAGGCTGTTTCCGCCGCCGAAAAAAAGGTCGACAGGACGATGAAAAAGAGAAGGAGAAGGAAATAGAGCAGCAGCGGAGACAAGGCTATTCGGAGGTATTCACGGAACGTGAATAGGCCTCGGAAAGTGTGCGATCGATCTTTTCCTCGACGGACTTTTCATCCAGGCTCCGGACAGTGGCCACCTCGCTGATGATGAGCTGCTTGGCCCGGTCCAGCATCTTCTTTTCACGGAACGACAGGCTCTTGCGGTGGCTGAGGTAGAACAGGTTCTTGAGCACCTCGGCGACCTGGAAGATCGACCCGGTGCGCATCTTTTCGGAGTGTTCCTTGTAGCGCCCCTTCCAGTCCGCTTCCGGTTCGAAGAAGTCCTCTTTCAGGAGCTTAAAGAGCCCGTCCACGTCGTCCTTCTTGATGATGCGGCGCAGGCCGACGTTCTTGACGTTGGATGTCGGAACCATGACGAGGGAGGAGTTGGCGTGGATTCGGAGCATGTAGAACTGCTCGGCGGTACCGTTGACGTTGCGGCTGCTGACCTCCTCTATGATGCCCACTCCGTGGTTGGGATAGACGACTTTTTCACCAATGCGAAAATCCATAATTCCTCCGGGATTCAAGCATTGTATCACACCGGCGCCTCCCGGGCAAACGCCCCCCGCTGCGCCCCCATTTGTGTCGATTGACTCGGGAGGAGTCGATAGGCTACCATGAGCCCCCGAAGACGGCGGGAAACCGCCGCTGGGCCGAAGTGGCGGAACCGGCAGACGCACGGGACTCAAAATCCCGCGCCCCTTGCGGGCATGAGGGTTCGACCCCCTCCTTCGGCACCAGTAAAATCAATCCCTTGCAAGAATTCAATTTTCGGAATCCCCCCGAAAAGACATGGCTTAGCCCGTGACTTTGCCCGAGAGAGGTAAGCGTGCAATGATCCCCACATTCCCAAGGTCCTGGTGAATGCCTATGATGCCCCCCAAAAAACGGGAGGAATCACGGCGGTCAAAACGGGACAAACCAGAAGCCAGGTCTGGCGGCGGCACGTCGAAGCCTTCCAAAAGAGCGGACTGACCAGACCGGCCTACTGTCGGAAGCATCGTATCCGGGTATCGCAGCTCGATTATTGGCGACGAAAGCTATCAAGCGCCGGGATTGGGGAAGAAGCGGCCCAATGGGTGCCAATACGAGCGCCAGAAGCCATAAATCAAATCAGGCAGCTGTTCGACATAGAGCGGCAACTCAAGCGATGTACCCCGGAGGAGCGGCTGACCCTTCCTAATCAGAGAGGTCGGAAAATTGTCGGAGACTTTCATGAATGGCTACTGGATATTCGTCCCGGCATACTCCCCAGGAGTCTGCTCGGAACAGCGGTCGCTTATGGCCTGAACCAGTGGGGAAACCTTGTGCGTTTTCTTGAAGACGGCCGTATAGAATTAGACAACAACCGAGCCGAACGGATCATCAAGCAGTTTGTGATCGGCAGGAAAAACTGGTTTTTCACCAATGCTCCAAAGGGCGCGCGGGCCAGTGCCACCATCTACAGCATCATTGAAACTGCCAGGGAAAATCGGCTGAACCCGTACGCCTACCTCAATCTCCTGTTTGAGATCCTACCCAACCTGGATTCCCGTGACGATGTCACCCTCAAAGCACTGCTGCCATCGAATGTGACGCTGCCGTAACCATCCCGTGTGGAAGAATTGACGCTTATATAGAACCGTTCGCCGCCACTGTTGCGTTGCGCTGCCGTGCCCCCGTTTGGGCCGGCGACTTCTGCGCCGTCTGGATCTCTATTTTGCGACCCGCCCCCGGATTCTCGTCGCGGATTATCGG
>Ga0123330_1000376_pt1 | contig 51449 bp, 50 predicted proteins | sample BioC13SIPDNA_2_FD_89704 | JGI IMG/M metagenome (GOLD analysis project Ga0123330, IMG submission 89704) | Anaerobic biogas reactor microbial communites from Washington, USA - Biogas_R2_A C13 SIP DNA | ecosystem: Engineered > Bioreactor > Anaerobic > Unclassified | place: Washington, USA... | reverse complement strand
CGGGCGTTTCTTGCCTCAATGTGACGCTCATCTTATAGTCCAGCAAGCTTGGCATATCTTCCTAGAACTCGATGGCCAGCCATTACGCAGAGGGTGGTCACAGCTAGTATAACGATTGAGCGTAACGGGAAAAACAGATATCCGTATCCAGGGACTCTTTCCAATACAGACATCACTAGATTATGTGACAAGTATATCCCAAATGAGCAGTTGCCTATTGTGATTAGCGCTCGGCTCAGAAGGCTGTCTGCCAGCTCAACACCATCATCTTTGATATACCTATAGGCAAGCAAGCACGCCACTGTAGAGGTCAGAATGGATGTGAGCCTGACCTGACTTGTTGCCAGGTCATAGTTCCCATAGATCATCCAAACGAATCCCTCAACTTCGGATAACAATAGAACCACTGCATACATTCCAATGGTCTTTTTCCAACTATCACCATACTCAAATACGTGATTGCCCAGTCCAAGGCCGAGGTAATAGTAAGTAAACCAGACCAAGCATAGCGTAGCCGGAAACGGAAAGCCTAATTCAACACCAGCAAATGTACAGATGTATCGAATGATCAAGACGGATATGGGTGCAATTGTCCATCCAATCCATCGATACTTGGACTTGAGCAATCTCCCAATAGCGGGAGTAAGCAGCACAAGCTGGATGTAGACAAAGATATAGTAGAATGAATGATGAGCGTTCGCAGTCAACAGATTGACTATGAGGCTTGAGTATGATCCGTACGCCACCGTATAGATCAAACTCCACAGCAAATACGGGACAATGACTCTGCCTATTCTCTTCTTATAGAAAGAGCCCAAATCGTTGATTTCAAGCTTGGTCAGATATCCTGAGCAGAAGATAAACATGGCGACTGCATAGTTGATAAAGGGCCTGACTCCTACACCGACCACACCATCAGTGTTGGAGTGAATCATAACCACTGCACAGATAGCAAGCGCACGTATGATCTGGATTTTCTTGTTCACATTGCCCTATATCCTTTCCTGACAGATTTCATCCAGATGCCGTTCTTTTAGTTACCCAACTATTGCTTTTCGAGATTCACTCTCGACAACAATGCCACTGTCTCGACATGGTACGTCTGCGGGAACATGTCCACGGGCTGGATGTACCGCGCCTCATACCCGCCATCGGCCAGGATGCGCAGGTCGCGGGCCAGCGAGGCGGGGTCGCAGGAGACGTAGGCGATGCGCTGGGGCGCCAGCTTGATCAGGGCCGCCAAGGCCCCGGCAGCCACCCCCGCCCGCGGCGGGTCCAACACCACGAGCTCGACGCCCGGCTCCACCTCCGCGATGGCCTCCTCGACGCTGCCCTGCCAGAGCTCGACGTTCTCCAGACCCTCGGCGTTTTCCACCGCGTCGGCGATGGCGCCCTCGCTCTCTTCCACGCCGATCACCTGGCGCACCTGGCTGGCCAGGGCCAACCCAAAGGTCCCCACGCCGCAAAAGAGGTCCAGCAGCCGCTCGCCGCCCGTCGGCGCCAGCGCCTCGCGGACCAGCCGCACCAGGTGCTCCGCCTGGTCGGTGTTGACCTGGAAAAAGCTCTCGGCCGAGATGCGGTAGCGCCGCCCGGCCAGCTCCTCATGGATGTGGTCGTCGCCCACCAGGACCCGCAGCGCGCCCTCGGGGGGCAGCAGAACCAGCGATAGGGGCAGGTCATCCACCTCGATCTCGGGCTCGTCGCCCTCGACATCTAGGATCACCATGCGGTCCTCGGTGCGGGTTCCCGCCCGGAGCGAGACCTGCCGCAGGCCGGGATAGTCCAGGTCCAGCGAGGCCAGCACCTCCTCGATCAGCGGGTGCGGCAGATAGCACTCTTCGATGGCGACCACGTCATGGCTCCGCGCCGCCAGGTAGCCGAGGTTGCCTTCGCGGTCCGGCGTCAACTGCACGTGGTTGCGATAGTGCCAGGGCTCGTCCATGCCCAGGGTGGGCCGCACCGGCACATCGGGCAGCTTGGCGATGCGCGCCATCTGCTCCTGGACGATGCGCTGTTTATAGGCGAGTTGTTGGGGATAGGCGATGTGTTGCCAGTGGCAGCCGCCGCACCGGCCAAAGTGCCGGCAGGGCGGCGTTACCCGGTGGGGAGAGGCCGCCAGCACCTCGAGCAGCTCGCCGCGCACATAGTGGGACTTGGCCTCGGTGACCCTGACCCGCGCGCGGTCGCCGGGCACGCCATAGGGCACAAAGCAAACCAGGCCCTCATGACGTCCCAGGGCGTCGCCGCCGTGGGTGATATCCGTCAGCTCCAGCTCGATGAGGTCACCCCGAGAGACCATTTTCCCCTCGCTCCGCGATCCGAATAGCGCCGCTCCCAATTATAGCCGATGTGGGGCTTCGGCCAAATCGCGAGGCCCTGCGGGCGCGATTTGGCCGCCGGCGCGCCTGGCGGTATAATGGACTTTCAAGGAGGCACCGTGCCCATCCAAACAAAACATCCTGCTCGCCTGATTCTGCTCGCGATCTGCCTGGCGCTGGCCCTCTTGGTAGGCTGCGATGCCGCGGACGGACCTATCCGGCTGGCTTTCTGGGTGCCCACCGCCACGGCCACACCTTCCGCCACGGCGACCGCGACCGAGACCGCCACCCCAACGGTGACCGAGACGCCGACCGCGACCTTTACGGCGACCCCCTCGCCCACCTCCACGGCCACGCCGACCCAGACGCACACGCCCACGGCCACAGCAACCCACTCGCCGACGCCCAGCCCCACGGCCACGGTGCCGCCGCTCGAGCTGACCCTAACCCTATCGTCGCCGGTGGTCAAGCAAGGCCACACCCTGGGCATCGAGATCGAATCCAGCCGCCCCGTGAGCTTGACCGGCTTTTTCAACGGCAAGCTCTTGCACTTTAGCGAGGTGCCGCAAGGTGGCTGGGCGGTGGTGGGCTTTGGACCCTGGGCGGAGGCGCGCTCCTACCTCTTGCAGGTGGCCGCCCGCGACCAGTTGGGCGCGCAGCAGGCCGTCACGGCGACGGTCGAGGTGCAGGCCATGTCCTTTGGCACCGACTATTTGACCATAGCCCCTGGCCTGAGCGACCTGTTGGACCCGAAGGTGCGCGAAGCGGAAACCATCCAGTTGGCCAAGGTCTTTGCCAGCTCGGCGGCGCTCCCGTATTGGTCCGGCAATTTCATCTTGCCGGTGCAGAGCGCCATTACCTCAGTGTATGGCACGTCGCGCTCTTATAACCAGGCGCCGCCCAGCAGCTACCACGCGGGCCTGGACTTGCGCGGCGGCACGGGGACGCCCATCGCGGCGGCGCAGGCCGGCCGCGTCGTGATGGCCGAGCGGACCCGGGTTCGCGGCAACGTGGTGGTGATCGACCATGGGATGGGCGTGCATACCCTGTATGCCCACATGAACACGATCTCGGTGGCGCCAGACCAGTTGGTGGAACGCGGCGAGATCATTGGTACGGTGGGCAGCACCGGCCTGGTCACGGGGCCGCACTTGCATTGGGAGCTGCGGGTCGGCGGCGAGGCCGTCAACCCCCTAGAGTGGACGGAACGGAGCTTTCCATGAGCGAGAGTGGCGCGGAATTCTACAAAGGCCGGCCGCTGGTGTTCGGCCATCGCGGCGCGCGGCAGGCTGCGCCGGAGAACACCCTGGCCGCCTTTCGCAAGGCGCACGAGATGGGCGCGGACGGCATCGAGCTGGACGTGATGCTTTCCGCCGATGGCGTCCCGGTGGTCATTCACGACTCGACCGTGGACCGCACCACCAATGGCAGCGGGCGCGTGAGGGAGCTGACCCTGGACCAACTGCGCGAGCTGGATGCCGGCGGGCGCTTTGCGAGCCAGTTCAGCGGCGAGCCGATCCCTACCCTGGCCGAGGTGCTGGACGCTTTCGGGAGCGCGCTGCGGATCAACATCGAGCTCAAAAGCGCCTCGGCAGGGGACGATGGGCTGGAGACGCAGGTGGTGGAGCTATTGCGCGCCAGGTCGTTGGGCCGCTCCATCGTCTTTTCCTCGTTCAACCCGCTATCGCTCTGGCGAGCCAAGCGCCTGGCCCCCGAAATCCGCCGGGGCCTGCTCTATGCCCCCGACATGCCCGTCTACCTGAGCCGCGCCTGGGCGGCGCCGTTTCTGGGGCTGGATGCGGTGCATCCGGAGGGGCGGATGGTGGACGCCGGGTATGTACGCTGGGCGCACGGCAAGGGCTACCACGTCAACGTCTGGACGGTGAACGAGCCGCCCGAGATGCTGCGCCTGATCGAGTTGGGCGTGGACGTGCTCATCACCGACCGCCCGGACGTGGCCCGCACCCTGGTGGACGCCCAGAGGAGATAGCGGATGGGCGGGCATTGGCGCAAGAACCAGGGCCAGGACCGGTATTTCCGCCAGGCGAAGGAAGAGGGCTATCGCTCCCGTTCCGCCTTCAAGCTGGAACAGATCAACAGCAAGTTCGCCGTGATCCGCAAGGGCGATCGGGTGCTGGATTTGGGCGCGGCGCCCGGCGGGTGGTCGCAGATTACCCAGAAGTGGGTGGGCCCCCAGGGGCGGGTCATCGCTGTCGATCTCCAGGCCATGGACCCCATCCCTGGCGTGACGATCATTACCGGCGATATGCTGGCGCCGGAGGTGCAGGCGCGCCTCCACGAGGCCGCCCAGGGCCAGGTGGATGTGGTGTTATGCGACGCGGCTCCGGCCACCTCGGGCATCCGCGACCGCGACCATGCGCGCTCCATCGAGCTGGCCGAGATGGCGCTGGCGTTGGCCCGCGAGCTGCTCAAGCCCGGCGGCCATTTCGTGGTCAAGGTCTTCGAGGGCGAGTATTTCCCCGGCTTTTTGCAGGAGGCGCGCCGCTGGTTTGCCTCGGTCAAGCCGCATCACCCGGACGCCTCCCGCGAGGAGAGCCGCGAGATGTACGTCGTTGCCCAGCGGCTGCGCGCCGCCGAGCCGCCCCCTGCTTAACCTCGCGACTTGAACGTGTCCACCTCTGCTCGCGTGGGCATGGCGGCCATGGTCCCAAAGCGCGTCACGGCCAGCGCCCCCGCGGCGTTCCCCAGCCGGACCGCTTCCGGCAGCGCTTGGCCCTCGGCCAGGGCCAGGGTCAGCGCCGAGGTAAAGGCATCGCCTGCGCCGGTGGTATCCACCACCTCCACCGCATAGCCCGGCACGAGCTGGCTTGCCTGGGGCGTGACCAGGAGCGCTCCCCGCTTGCCCATTTTGACCACCACGGCCTGCGGGCCCAGCGCCAGGATATCGGCGGCGGCTCGCCGCGCCGCGGCCTCGTCCTCCACGGGATATCCCACCAGGTAGCTGGCCTCCAGCATGTTGGGTGAAAGCACGGTGGCATGCCGCCAGGTCTCGGGCCCATAGTGGCGCGGCGGCCCGGCATCCACCACGGCCGGCACGTGGTGCTGGCGCGCGCCCTCGATCACGGTCCTGACTACCTCCTCGGGGATCTCGAAATTCACCAGCACAGCGTCCAGGCTGGACCAGCGCGCCGCCAGCGCCTGCTCGACATAGGCGGCATCCAGCCCGGCGTTGGCGCCGATGGCGACCAGGATGGTGTTCTCGCGCTGGTCGTCCACCATGATGATGGCGATGCCGGTGTGGCGCTCCGGATCGATGACCACCGCGCTGGTATCCACCCCGGCCTGGCGCACGGTCTCTAGCTCGGCGCGGCCGAATGGGTCGTCGCCGACCCGGCCCAGCAGGGTAGAGTGGGCGCCCATCCGCGCCAGGGCCACCGCCGAGTTGGCGCCTTTGCCGCCCGGCCCCATCTGAAAGCCGTGGGCCAGCAGGTTTTCGCCGGTCTGGGGCACGCGCGGCGTGGTAACGGCCAGGTCCATGATGATGCTGCCGATGACGGCGATGTTGGGCTGACGTGACATGAGCTCTCTCCCGTGGCGTGTTGCGCTCATTGTATCACGGATCGGGCGGGATGTTGCAAACCAGGGGATTGTCTGGTATGATGGGGCTACTCTCGGGGGCCGCGAGGCAGCAAAGGAGCAAGGTGACCAATCTTTTCGATCCCAAGATCATGCGGGGCATGCTGTATGGCTTTCTGGCAGGGCTGGTGGTTGGGGTGATCGTGAACGCGGCGGGCGTGGCGTATTCTCCGCTGCGCGCGGCCTTTTGGGGGGCGGTGGTGGGCGGCTTTGCCGTCTATTGGCCACGCTTTGCCAACCTGGGCGCTGTGATCACGCGGCGGCCCCTGGAGCATCAACGAAACATGATCGTTGGCATCCTCGCGCTCGTCGTCTTTGCCGCCTTCTTGCTGCTGGTGATGATCGGCGGCGGAACGCTGCTCGTCAAGTGCTTCCCCTCGCTCGAGTGATCCGAGACGGCCAGCGGCGCGCCAAAGCCGCACGCTGGCGGGTTTGAGGAGGCGCGATGCCCAAGCCGGAGCGACGAATCGGCCTTTCGGCCTTGCGAGAGGCTTTGCAGCCCCTGGCCCGCCGGCTGTCCTGGAGCAAGCCGGCCGAGTCCGGGGTGTGCTATACGATCCTGCCGCCTTACGAGATCCCCGGCCTCATCGTCGTGACGGGCCTGCTGGTGGAAAACCGCGGCCCAGATGCCGCTCATAACGTGCGGATCAACATCAGTTATGAGGGCACCCAGGTGGCGATGATCCACCACATGCAGGTGGTCAGCGACGAAGCGTATGTCCTGCGCGGCGGCGGGGAGCAGCACCGCTTCGCCACCATCCGCCTCCGCCAGATGTTGCCCGGCAGCAAGCTCTTTGTCTATATGGCGACCTCGGATACCGTCCCGCCAGAAGTCCGCCTCTCCACGTACGAAAAGGCCAGCAAGTAGCCGCTCTGCGCTAGGCTTCCCACGAGGCGATCAGCCCCCCCAGCAAGCGCGGGCCACGCAGCGGCTCGCCGTGACCCGTTAGCAGCACCTGCGCGTCCAACCCAGCCAATCGCCGAATGGTTTCGCGGGCCAGCGCCGCGTCTTGCATGGTGAACCGCCACATCTCCCGGCAGCGCCCGTGGTCCGAGAGCAGCAGGTCGCCCACGAGCAGCACCGGGGGCCGATAGAGACTGATGCTGCCCAGGGAGTGGCCGGGGGTGTGGAGCACCTGCCAGCCGGCGAGGGTCTCCCCGCCTTCCAGCAGCTCGTCCACGGCCAGGTCGACACGGCCTAGCACCCCGGAGGTCAATCGCTTAAGCCAGGGACGGCGCGGCTCCGTTCCGGCGATGCAGGGCGCGTCCAGGCGGTGGGCATAGACCCGGGCCCCCGTCAGCCGGCGCAGCTCCGGCGCGCTGCCGATGTGGTCCACGTCGTGGTGGGTGAGCACGATGTGGCGCAGCGCCTCGGGCGCCAGCCCCTGGCTCTCCATGTAACTGACGATCCGGGACGCGTGGCCGGGCATCCCCGTGTCCACCAGCAGCGGCTCAGGATCGAGGGACAGATAGGCATTGACGGCCTGCCCTGCCTTCCCCAGGCTGATTCTGTGCAGGCCGGGCATGATCTCCATGTGGATCCTCCTTGTCATGCGGCGTGGTGAGGGCGCGGCCGGAACCGCTCGGTTACGTCGAAGGCCCAACTGGCGCGGGCGCCGCACTGCCGGCAGCGCGCCGTCAGCAGGTCGAGGTAGCGGCCCTCGCGCCGCACCAGCGCCTGGGAGCCGAGCTGATAGCGCCCGCCACAGGCGCAGCGCTGCTGGGCCAAGTAGGCATACTCTTCGCTGATCTTGGTGACGGGGATGGCGCGTGCCGGGCTGTCTCCCATATGGCGCTCCTTGTGGGCTGATGCGCGCATTATATGCCCTGGCGGGGGCCTGTCAATGCCGGGGCGCCGGATAGCGCGATGCGCCTGGGATTTGACATTTCTGCAGTTTCAGCTATGATAACGTACCAACGTGATCTACAAGCGCCAAGTCCTGCCCGCTTTTCTGCGGGCGGGATTTTTCTAATCCATGTTGGCCCGGTTGGATCCCGCCGCCTTTTGGGGCACAACACAGGAGTTATGCTCATGATAACCGAAAAACAACTTCGCCAAGCTCGCAAGTCCCTGGAAAAGGAAAGAAAACAACTGCTGGCGCGCGCCCAGTCCCCCAGCTCGGTGCTGAATCCGGCAGATGAGCGGGACACGGACGAGGCCGATATCATCGTCAACATCCAAACGCGCGCCCAAGAGTTGTGGGCCAAGGATGGCTGGCAGCAGAGGTTGTACGAAATCGACCACGCGCTGCAGCGCATGGATGAGGGCGGCTATGGCCAGTGCGAGATCTGCGGCGAGGAGATCGACCCCGATCGATTGCTGATCCTGCCCGAGACCACCGTCTGCGTGCGCTGTCGCGAGCGCGTGGAAAAGCGGATGTATGCCTCGGATTGGGACGAGGAGACCGCGGATTTTGTCGAGGACGAGGATGCCGAGACCACCGAGGATGACGACGACGATGATGTGGAGGATTTCGTCCTCGGCGATGACGATGACCGATAGCGGCAGGCCAGCGCGGGCCCATCCGGCCCGAGTTCCATAGGTCCAGGCACGTTCTGCAGGGAGCGGGAGAGCATCTCCCGCTCCCTTGCCGTTAGGGGCGAAAAGTTTGGCCGACGGGCCAAATGATGGTATCATGACTTACTCGGGGTGGAAATACGGATATGGAAAGGCAAGCGATGACCAAGACTCTGATCTCGGCGGCTATCAGCATCGCGCTATTGGCCACCGGGCAAGCGTTGCTGAAATACGGGCTGATGCGCGCGGGCGGCGTGAACTTTGGGGGCGGGGAGCTGCTCAAGGGCTTCCGCACGATCGTGACCACCCCCACCATTATCCTGGGGTTTCTCTGCTACGGCGCTAGCTCGCTGCTTTGGCTGGATGTGCTGTCCAAACTGGATATCAGTCTGGCCTTCCCCCTGGTGAGCCTCACCTACGTGATCACCCTGTTCGTGGGGGGCCTCTTCTTCAATGAAGTGATCACCCTTACGCGGGTGCTCGGCGTGCTGGTCATCATAGGCGGGGTCGCGCTCGTCGCGCGAAGCTGAGCGGCTCATATGCGCGCCGCTGAGATCCGCTTCGGCGAGCATGGAGCCAGCGCGCTCAAGGCAATGGCCAAATGCGACGAGTTGTGCGGCGGCAGGGGCCCAAGGAGGGGAGCATGAACCTGAAAGGCGCGAGCATTCTGGTGACGGGCGGGGCTGGCTTTGCGGGCTCTTGCCTGGTGGAACAGTTGGTGGCCCGCGGCGCGCAGGTGACCGTGGTGGACAACCTCGCCCGGGGCAAGCGCGAGAACCTGGCGGCGGTCTGGGAGCGCATCCGGTTCGAGGAGCTGGATACGCGGCAGGACGCCTTTCTGGACCTGTTGGTGGCGGGGCGCTACGATCTCGTTTTTCACCTGGCGGCGGTCTCCTACGTGCCCGACTCGGTGCGCGACCCCCAGCGCGACCTGGAAACCAACCTGCTGGCCACCTTCCGCCTGGTGGAGACGATCCGCGCCAACAAGCTCTCCACCGCCGTGATCAACACCTCGTCGGCGGCGGTCTATGGCGACCTGAACAAGGTGCCCCTCTCCGAGGGCGACCTCTGCATCCCCGTATCGCCCTATGGCGTGAGCAAGCTGGCCGGGGAGCGCTACCTGGATGTCTATGCCCAGCTCTACGGGCTGCGCGGCGCTTCCATGCGTTTCTTCTCGCTCTTTGGCCCGCGCCAGGAAAAACAGGTGGTGTTCGATTTCATCCGCAAGCTGCACGATAACCCGCACCAGATGCTCATGTTCGGCGACGGCTCGCAGGTGCGAGACTTGAACTATGTGGAGAACGCGGTGGACGCCGCGCTCTGCATCGCCGAGAACGCGCCGCTGCAGGGCGAGGTCTATAACGTCGCCGCGGGGCACAGCCTCTCCATCCTGGGCCTGGCGCAGATGATCGCCCGGCAGATGGGCATCTCGCCGGCGTATACCTTTACCGGCAGCGTGCGCCCCGGCGATCCGCAAAAGTGGGTGGCCGATATCGCCAAGCTGCGGGCCCTGGGCTACGAGCCGCGCATCGACCTCGAGGAGGGCATGCGCCGCACCATCGCCTGGTTTCGGTCCCGAGCCGCCTGAGCGAGATGCGCCGATGCAGATACTGCGCCTGGTCCACGAATACTCGCTGCCCTGGCACGGCATGACCCCCGGCCCCTACGAGCCATCGGAGGCGCAGGTGGCGCTGGGGGACGCCGTGACCATCATCTGCGGCAGGTATCCCCACTTTCGCGCCCTCCGCGATGCGCGCTTTTACGCGTTGCAGACCAAGGCCACCTTGCCGTATGTCGGTCCCTTTCCGGCGACCACGCCCATCAGCGCGCCGCGCCAGCAGGCCATAGAGGGGTTTGCGTGACAGATAAGGCTCTCGTTTTCGATATTCAGCGTTTTTCGCTCCATGATGGGCCGGGCATCCGCACGCTCTTCTTTTTCAAGGGCTGCCCGCTGCGCTGCCAGTGGTGCCAAAACCCCGAGGGGCTGTTTCCCTACCGGGAGATGGCCTATTACGGCCAGTTCTGCATCGGCTGCGGCGAATGTCGCCAGGCCTGCCCGGAGGACGCCATCACCTACGAGGGCGCGGAGCGCATCATCCGCGCGCGCTGCACCCGGTGCGGGGCCTGCGCGGAGGTCTGCTACGCCGAGGCGTTGCGGGTGGTGGGGCGCGAGTATACCCCTGAGGAGCTCTTGGCCGAGGCGCTCAAGGATGAGCCGTTCTACAAGACCTCCGGCGGCGGGATCACCGTCTCGGGCGGCGAGCCGACCCTGCAGCCGGAGCCGCTGCGGGCTTTTCTGCGGCTGTGCAAGGGGAGTGGCCTGCATACGGCCCTGGAGACCTGCGGGTTCACCTCTTGGGCGGTGTTGAGCAGCTTGCTGCCGGACCTGGACCTGGTGCTGTACGACGTCAAGGCGGTGGACCCTGGGCTGCACCGGCGGCTCACCGGGCGCGACAACGCCGAGATCCTGGCCAACCTGCGCCGGCTGACGGAAACGGGCGTGGCGGTGATCCCGCGGGTCCCGCTGATCCCGACCCTGAACGCCACCGACGATAACCTGCGCGCCATCGCCGACCTGCTGGCGGAGTTGGGCTTTCGCGTGGCGCACCTGATGCCCTACCACCGGCTGGGGGAGAGCAAGCTGGCCCGCCTGGATAGCCCGCAGTCCCCGCTCAACCTGGACGAGCTGACGGCGGAGGACAAGGAGCGCGCCGCCGGTTGGTTCACGGCGCGTGGCCTGCGGGTCTCGCTGGGAGGAGGATAGCCCGTGGCCGGGCGCGAGCGCGTGGCGGGGATCGTGCTGGCCGCGGGCGGGGCGCGCCGCTACGGGCAGCCCAAGCAACTGCTGCGAGTGGGCGGGCGCGCGCTGGTGGAGCGGGCGCTGGACGCGGCGCAAGGCGCTGGGCTGGCCCCTGTGGTCCTGGTGGTGGGCGCGCAGGCCGAGGCCGTGTTGGGCTGCGTCGGCGCGCGCCAGGGGATCCGCGTCGTGCGCAACCCGGATTGGGCGCAGGGGATGAGCACCTCGCTGCGCGCGGGCCTGGCGGCGTTGGAGCCCGAGGTGGGCGCGGCGTTGATCCTGCTGGCGGACCAGCCGGGGGTGGATGCGGCGCTCGTCGAGCGGCTGCTGGCGGCGCGCGCGGATGGGCGCCCGCGCCTGGTGGCCCCGAGCTGCCAGGGGCGGCGGGGCAACCCGGTGCTGTTCGACCGCTCGCTCTTTTCCGAGTTGCTGGCCGTCACGGGCGACCAGGGCGGGCGCGCCGTGGTCGCCGCGCACCAGGACGAGCTGGCGCTGGTCGAGGTGGGGGCTGGCGCCTTGGCCGATATCGATGAGCCTGACGATTACGCTCGCGTTGTGGGCGCGGGCGATTTCAAGCCAGAGGAGTGACCGGACGAGTGCAGACCAAATCGCTGACCGATATCCGCAACTTGCTGATCGACATGGATGGCGTGCTCTATCACGGCAATGCGCCGGTGCCCGGGGCGCGCGAGTTCGTTGCCTGGGCCGAGGAGCGCGGTCTGGGGTTCCTGCTCTTTACCAACAACTCGACGCTGACGCCGGAGCAGTATGTGCTCAAGATCGCCAAGATGGGGATCATGGTGACGCCCGAGCACATCTTTACTTCGGCGCAGGCCACGGCGATGTATTTGCCTCGGCTGGTGCCGCCGGGCGCGGCGCTCTATGTCATCGGGCAAGACGGCCTGCGCGTCGCGCTGACCGAGGCTGGCTACCGCTTCGCCGATAGTGACGTGTCGGCGGTGGTGGTGGGGATGGACACGCAACTGACCTACGAAAAGCTCTGCCTCGGCACGCTGGCCATCCGCGCCGGGGCGCTCTTTGTGGCGACCAACCCCGATGTCACCTTCCCTTCCGAGCGGGGGATCATCCCCGGCAACGGGGCGGCCTTGGCCGCCATCGAGACCGCCACCGGGGTCAAGCCGATCATGGTCGGCAAGCCCGAGAGGGCGATTTTCGAGATCGCGCTGGCCCGGCTGGGGGCCCTGGCGGAGAACACTGCCATGATCGGCGACCGCCCCGAGACCGACGTGCTGGGCGGGCAACAGGCCGGGCTGATGACCATCCACGTGTTGACGGGCGTCGCTAACCGGGCGGACCTGGCCGCCTCCGGACTGACGCCGGATTGGGTTTTCGACGATCTGCCTGCCCTGCGGGAGGCCTGGGTCGCCGCCAGCGCGGGCGCGGATAGGCAGCCGTGAGCGCCGCGGATTTTGACCCCAGGGCTTATGACGCCGAGGTCGAGCACCATTACCGCTGGAACTTTTGGGTCAATGTGCTGGATAGCACCTTCTTTTTCTTTGGCGTGAGTTTCGTCGCCGACAGCACGGTGATCCCCTTGTACGTTTCGCACCTGACGGATAGCCGGGTGCTGATCGGGCTGGCCTCGGCCATCGCTGGCTCGGCCTGGTTCTTGCCGCAACTGCTCATGGCCAACGCCACCGAGCGACTGGCCCGCAAAAAGCCCGCCTTGGTCAAGTACGGCTTCCTGGCTGAGCGTTTGCCGGTCCTCCTGATGGCGACTTCGTCGTTTCTGCTCGCAGCCTCGCGGCCTGGGCTGGCGCTGGTTGCCTTCTTCCTTTTCTATGCCTGGCACAAGTTGGGGTCGGGGTCCATCGCTCCCGCCTGGGAGGACATGGTCGCCAAGGTGATCCCGCTGGACCGGCGCGGGCGCTTTTTCGGGATCGCCAATTTCGGCGGCTCGCTCTTGGGCGTGGCCGGCGCGCAAGTGACGGCGGTGGTGTTGGCCCGTTTGGCCTTTCCCGATAGCTTTGCCCTGTGCATGGCTCTGGCCTTTGGGGGAATGTTCCTCTCCTGGGTCTTTTTGGCGCTGAATCGCGAGCCGGCGCGGCCCTCGGGCAAGGAGCATATCTCGACCGCGGAGTACTGGCGGAGGCTGCCGGGGCTGCTGCGCCGCGACCGCAATTTCGGCAACTATTTGTTCAGCCGCGCGCTGATGGGCCTGGGGCGCATGTCCATGGGCTTTGTCACCGTGTACGCGGTGCAGCGCTGGGACCTGCCGGATAGCCAGGCGGGCATCTATACCACGATCCTGCTGGTCTCGCAGACGCTCTTTAACCTGATCTTTGGCCACTTGGGCGACCGCCGCGGCCACAAGCGCTCGCTGGTCTGGGGCCTATGGGCCTGGATCGGGGCTGCGTTGGTGGCCCTCTTGGCGCCGTCGCCACAGTGGTTCTACCTGGTGTTTCTGGCCTGGGGCATGGCCATCGCCGCCGAGATGGTGAGCGGGCAGTTGATCCTGCTCGAGTTTGCCGGGCCGGACGATCGCCCCACCTATGTCGGGCTGGGCAACACGGTCACCGGCATCTTTAACGCCGCGGCCCCCGTGCTCGGCGGGTGGATCGCCAGCCTGGCGGGGTTTCGCCCCCTCTTTGTGATCTCGGCGCTGCTGACGGTCTGTGCCTGGGCGGCGCTGCGCTGGCGGGTGCGCGAGCCTCGTCACGCCTGAACCGCCCCTGGTTATCTCCCCCTTTCCGCGCGGGCGTTGCTGCCTGGCCGCGGATTGCCCCGGCAAGAAAATGGCGCTATACTACAGGGACGTCTGGGAATAATGGTGCATCATTGCGGCAAGGAGGTCCCATGGGCGCGGTGGAGCGGTTCAGAAGCGCGTTGCGCGAGCAGCAGGTGGCCGAGCCGGTGGTGGCGCAGATCATGGCTGGCTATGAGCGGATCAGCGACAGCTCGGCCAAGGCGAGGAGAGCTGCTTTCTTCGCCCAGGCGATCCAACGCATGGATGAGCTGCTGGATCCCCCGACTCGCCAGGCGGTCCGGGATGCTTGCGCCTGTTCCAAAGGGGGATGGCGGCAGGAGGCGGTGCACAAGCTGGCCCAAGAGTACGCCGGCCGCAGCCTGGAGGACAAGGTCCGGGCCCTCTGGGACGTGACCTACATGGGCAAGCCCGTGCTCAATCCGGATGGCACCATCTCCACCGGCATCGGCGACCGCGGCGGTTTTGCCTGCCCTTGCCCCGTGTTTAGCAGCGTGGGCTGGACCGAGCCGGTCTCGCTGACGTACTGCTATTGCTGCGCGGGGCACTTTCGCCACCACTACCAGATTGCGCTGGGCGTCAAGCTCGCCACCAAAGAGGTCCTCTCGTCGGCGCTGGCCAGCCAGGGCCAGAAGCCCTGCCGCTTCGTCTTTGAGATCGTGGACTGATCCGCGCTCGGCGGTGGCTCCCCGAAAGATACACCTCTTTGCGTAGGCGAATCTGCATCTTTTGGTGTAGATGCTGACGCTTTTCAGGGAACCAAATGGGCTCCGGCAGGGTCTTTGGAGTATATTACGGCCGCGGCTGATGCCGAGGGCCGCTATCTCGAGTTGTGCGTGATTTCGGAGATCGTCTCAGGAGGTCGTCTCTTATGTCGCATCCAGAGCAACTAGCCAGCAGCGCCCGAGGCTGGCCAACCAAGGGAGCGCAGGCCCTGTCGGCGCTGCTCCTCGCCGCCCTCTTGGTCTTTGCCACGGGCTGCCAACAGACCCCTGCCCAGTCTGGGGCCGAGGACTTGACCTCAACCGCCCAGGTGACGCGCGGCGACATGGCCGAGGTGGTGCGCCTGGCCGGGCAGGTGATCCCCCTGGATTCGCGCCAGTTGACCTTTGGCACCGTTGGCGGCGCGGTTCGCGAGGTGCTGGTTCGTCAGGGCCAAGAGGTGGAGAAGGACCAGGAGCTGGTCAAGCTGGACACCTCGGATCTGGAGCGCCGGCTGTACGAGTCCCAGGCCGACTTGAAGGTGGCCGAGGCGATCCTGGCGGAGGCGCAGCGCGCGGCCAGCCAGACCGATATCGCCCAAGCGGAGGCCGAGCTGGCCAGCGCCGAGTATGCGCTGAGCCAGGCTAAATACGACCTGGAGCTCGCCACCAAGGCGGGCCTGGCTCCTCTGGAAGAGGCCGTGGCCAACGCCAAGGCCGCCGTGCAAGAGGCCCAGGACCAGCTCGCCATGATGGAGATCCAACTGAACCTCTCCAGCATCCGCACGCTGGAATACCAGCAGGCCTTTTTCCAGCGCGCCATCCGCGATGCGCAGACCGATGCCGAGCGCAAGGACAACCAGGAGGCGCTGGCCGACGTGGAGCGCAAGATGTTGCAGGCCCGCACCTCTCGCGCCAACAGCATGCAAGAGATGCGCGACCGCATCGCCGACATGAAAGAGGCCCAGGCTCAGGCCGAGGCCAAGCTGGAGCGCGTGCGCTCCGGGCAAGAGGATCCCACCAAGACGCTGCGCCTGGCGCAGGAGCAGGCGACGGCGCAGGCCGAGGCCGCCCGCAAAAAGCTGGAGGATTTGCGCGCCGGGTTGGACACGGACGCGATCAAGGCGGCCCGGACCGCTTTTCAGGCCGCCGAGGCGCGCGTCAAGGATATCGAGGACCTCATCGCCGCCACCACGCTGCGCGCGCCCTTTAGCGGCATCGTCTTTGCCACGTTCGTGACGCCGGACCAGACGGTGGGGCCGAGCGACAATATCATCTATCTGGTGGATGCCAAGACCTTGCGCGTGCGCGCCCAGGCCAGCGAGATGGACGTGGTCCGCCTGCAGTTGGGCCAGCCGGTGCGCATCACCTTTGACACCTATCCGGGGCTGATGTTCGATGGCGAGATGCTGGAGCTGCCGCTGCGCGGCGCCCAGAGCCAGGGCATAAGCGCCTTCCCAATCGTGACGTCGCTGGACCCGGGCGAGAGCGATATCCGTCCTGGGATGGTCGCCAACCTGCGCGTGGTGATCGGGGAAAAGCTCGACGTGCTGATGGTCCCCACGGCGGCTATCCGCTATCAGGGCATCGATACCTATGTGGTGCTGCCCGGCGCCGATGGAACCACGGAGCAACGCTCGGTGGAGATCGGCATGAACGATGGGATCATGGCCGAGGTGCTGTCCGGCCTGAGCGAGGGTGAGACCGTGCTCATGCCGCTGGTGGCTCCCACCGAACCCCAATATTACTACGGCAGATAGCTGCCTTAAGGAGCACGAGATGGTCAAGCGCAAATCGAGGAATCGCAATCGCCGTTGGCTGAGCCGGATCTTTGGCGGCCTGGGGTGCCTGACTGTGCTTGCTTTGCTGGGCGTGGGCGTCTGGTTCGCCTATCAGCGGATCAGCCCGCTGCTCCGGCCTTCCTATCAGGACCCCGGCGGCGATGTGGTCGCCACGGAAGACCGCGTCGTGGAGCGCGGCAGCATTACCGAGCAGTTGCAGATCTACGGCTGGACCACACCGCGCAAGGAGGCCTCGCTGGGCTTTCAGACGGCGCGCGGCCGGGTGACCAGCGTGCTCGTGGGCCCGGGCCAGACCGTCAGCGCGGGCGATGTGCTGGTGGAGCTGGACGCGGAGGCGCTGGGGCGGACCCTGGCCGAGGCCGAGGCGGACCTGTTGGAAGCCCAGACCAAGCTGGAGGATCTCTCCAAGCCGGTGAGCCTGGTGGACCGGCTCAAGCTGGAGAGCGACCTCTTGCAGGCCCAATTGGCGCTGGAAAAAGCGCGCCAGGACCTGGAGACCTATGAGAAGGGCAAGGATACGCCGGAGGCGCTGCGCAAGCGGGCCGCTGAAGCGCTGGCCGCTGCTCGGGCCGAGTTGGACGCGCTGCGCAATAGCAAGGAACGCAAAGAGCAACTCGACTATCTGCAGTGGATCTATAACATCGCCGAGGTGGAGCATGGGCCGATGGTGCTCGTCCCCAACCCCAGCGAGCAAGACCAGGACAAGGAGTGGCTCGACCGCCTGCAGATGCTGGACAAGCTGGATGCCCTAAAGGTGGCCAAGCTCCAATACGAGGTGGACCTGCGCGCGGCCCAGCGCAAGGTGACCCAGGCGGCGCAAAAGGTGGCCGCGCTGGACCTGGAGATCGCCGCGGGCAAGGCCGAGATGGAGCGGCAGAGATACACAGCCGCCATCACACTGGCCGAGGCGCGGGTGCGCCAGTTGGAGGTCAACCTGGCGGCGCTGGACAAGGCGGCCAGCCCCGTGGATATCGCCAAGGCGCAGGCCGACGTGCTCAAGAAGCAGTGGCTGGTGGACGACGCCAACGCCGCGCTGGCCGACGCCAAGCTGGTGGCCCCCTTTAGCGGCGTGGCCGACCAGGTGAACGTGACGCAGGATATGGTGATCGGCTCTTCCGCGCCGATCGTGCACATGATGGATAACGCCGCCATGTACGTGGTGGCCAAGGTCAATGACATCGACATCGCCCACCTGGCGCCGGGCCGGGAGGTCAAGGTGATGCTGGATGCCTTCCAGGGGCAAGGCCAGGAGCCGCTGGTGGGGATCCTGGGGGAGATCCCGCTCTATGGCAAGTATGAGAACGGCGTGACGGTCTTTGACGTGCCGGTAGAGATCGAGTTCTCGCCCGAGATGCCGGTCTGGGCGGGCATGTCCGTCAACCTGCGCATCCCCTTGGCGGAAAAGCAGGGCGTCCTGCTGGTCCCGCTGATGGCGGTGCGGTACGACATGGAAGGCCCCTACGTGATGGTGGTGCGCGGTGACAAGGCGGAGCGCCAATCGGTCAGGCTGGGCATTGAGGATGGCGTCAACGTCGAGGTGCTCGAGGGCCTGAACGAGGGCGATGTGGTGCGCGTGCCCTTGCAGGGCCCCGTCGGCCCCAACTATGGCGTCTATTATGGGTGATGCAAGATGATACGACTCATTAACTTGTGGTTTGCCCTCTTGGGGCTGGGCTCGAACAAGCTGCGCTCGGCGCTGACTACCCTGGGCGTCATCATCGGCGTGGCCGCGGTGATCATCATCGTCTCGTTGGGCAACGGCCTGCGCCGCTCCACCGAGATCCAGATGGAGGCGTGGTCCGCGGGCACCGTCGAGATTCGGCCGGGCGGCATGTGGGGCGGTCCCGTCATGATGGTTCAGCCGGAGGCAGCTTACAAAGAAGGCATCATAGCGGCTGGCGGCGAGGTGCCGTTCGAGCCGCCCCAGCCCGCCGGCCTGACCTTGCGCGACGTGGAGGCCCTGGAGCGGCTGGCCACGGCGACCAACGGGGCCCTTGGCCAGGTCGAGGTGTACGGCCAGGTGATCTATAAGGGGCGCAGCTTGCCCATGGGCATGGCGCTGGGCGTGAGCAACCGCTATATGCAGGTATATCGCCAGGACCTCAAATACGGCCGCTTCTTCACCGAAGCTGAGCAAGAGTCCGCCGCGCCGGTGATCGTGCTGGACGAGAGTTTCGTCAAAGAAGTGTGGGGCGAGGATGCCAACCCCGTGGGCGAGCTCTTGCGCATGGCGATGGGCGAGACGCCCCAGAACTATGCCGTGATCGGCGTGCTCAAGTCCCGGCAGGGGATGTATGGCTACAGCTCGCGCTCGATCCTGGTGCCGCTGCGCACGGCGCAGTTGCGCCTGAACCAGCAGGGACGCAGCCAAAACCTGTCGCTGATCGCCGTGCGGGTGGATGCGCGCAAGTCCAATGAGCGCGAGTACGCCGTGGCCCAGATCAACACCATCCTGCGCGCCAGCCGGGGTCTGGCCCAGGGCACGCCGGAAGACTATATGATCTATGATTCGCTGGAATACAGCGACGAGAGCGCCCGCATCACCAACCTGATGACCCTGATCCTCTCGCTCATCGCGGGCATCTCGCTGGTGGTGGGCAGCATCGGCTTGATGAACATCATGCTGGTGATGGTCAGCGAGCGGACCTGGGAGATCGGCCTGCGGCGGGCCATGGGCGCGCGGCAGATCGACGTGATGAGCCAGTTTCTCGCCGAGGCGGCGTTGCTGTCCTTGGTGGGCGGGGCCATCGGCCTGGGCATTGGCATCGCCGGCTCTTATGCCGCCAGCCAATTCATCGAGCAGATCAAGGGCCTGGTCACCGTGACGCCGGATGTGGTGGGCATTGCGGTGGGCATCTCGGCGGTGGTGGGCATCGCTTCCGGCCTCTACCCGGCCTGGCGAGCCTCGCGGCTGCAGCCCACCCGCGCGCTGCGACACGGGACATAAGAGAGGATTGCGACATGCTGGACAAGGCGAGTATCGGCGAGCCGGTCATCGAGATGGAAGGCGTGAGCCGCATCTACCAGATGGGGCGCGTGGAGGTGCCGGCGCTGGTGGGGGCGAACCTCATCGTGCGCCAGGGCGAGTTCGTGGCGATCATGGGGCCCTCGGGATCGGGCAAGACGACGCTGATGAACCTCATCGGCTGCCTGGACCTGCCCGACGAGGGGACGTACAAGCTGCAAGGCAAGGACGTCAACACGTTGAGCGATGCGCGCATCTCGCGCTTGCGCGGCGAGGGGATCGGCTTTGTCTTTCAGAACTATTCGCTGCTGCCCGCTTTCACCGCGTTGCGCAACGTGCAGATGCCGCACTATTATTCCGAGGGGCGCGGCAATCGCAAGCGGGCCATGGCGCTCCTGGAACAGGTGGGGCTCGGCAAGCGGGCCAAGCACAAGCCGCTGGAGCTCTCCGGCGGCGAGCAGCAGCGCGTCGCCGTGGCGCGCGCCCTGATGAACGACCCCTTTCTGCTGCTAGGCGACGAGCCGACGGGCAACCTGGACTCGGCGTCGAGCCACGAGCTGATGAACCTGCTGGAAAAGCTGAACCGCGAGACCGGCCTGACCATCGTCCTGGTGACCCACGATTCGTCGGTCAGCGCGCGGGCGGGGCGGGTGATCCACATGCGCGACGGGCAGATCGTGGCCGATGAGGTCAAGGCGCCCGGCGAAGTGGTCAGCCATGTCGAGGGGCAATTGGCGGCAGAGTAAGCAAGGGTAGCGCCAAGCAGGGGACCTGGCCAATGGGGAGGACGATGGATACGACGGCGATCCTGAAGGAGCTCTTGCCGACCTATGTGCTGCCGATCCGCGGCATCCACGGCGTGTCCCACTGGGCGCGGGTGCTGGAGAATGGGCTGCGCATCGCCGAGGTCACGGGGGCCGATATCGAGGTGGTGACGCTTTTCGCCCTGTTCCACGATTGTCGCCGGGCCAACGATGGCCGCGACCCGGACCACGGTCGGCGCGGAGCCGAGCGCGCCGAGTTGTTGCGCGGCTCGCTGGTGCGCCTGAGCAGCGCCCAGTTCGACTTGCTGTCCGAGGCCTGCCGCCTGCACACCGATGGGCTGACCGAGGGCGACCCCACCGTGCAAGCTTGCTGGGACGCGGACCGGCTGGACCTGCCGCGGGTGAATATCGAGCTGAAGCGGCGGCTCATCTGCACGGAGGCGGCGTGGGAGCTCCGCGATTGGGCGCGGGCGCGGGCCGCCGACCGCTACGAGCCCGGGCTGGTGACCCAGGTATGGGGCGTCTAGAGCCGGGGAGAATGAAACAAAAAGCTCCGGGTTCGCGTAGAACCCGGAGCTTTTTCATGTGAATCCTGCCAGGCGGCTGGCTTAGGCCTCGGAGCCGCCCAGCTCGGCGCTGCGGAAGCTGCGCTTGGGGCTGACGAAGCCGCCGCCGGCGCTGATGACGCCCGAGCTGCCAAAGAGGCGGATCTTTTCGCGCACCCGCTCCTTCACCGCATCGCGGGAGAGGGAAAGGTACTTGCGCGGGTCGGTGTTCTTGGGCATCTTTTCGATGCCTTCGCCCAGGGCCTCGCAGAAGGCCTGGTTCAGGTAGGTGGCGACGTTGATTTTGGCGATGCCGTGCTGGATCGCATCCACGACACTCTCGTGCTTGACGCCGGAGGAGCCGTGCAGCACCAGGGGCACCTCGGGGATCGCGGCGTGGATCGCCTTGGCGCGCTCGATATCGAGGCTGGCGTTGCGGGATTCCATGGCGTGGATAGAGCCGAGGGCCACCGCCAGCGAGTCGGCGCCGCTCTTGGCGATGAACTCGGCGGCTTCATCGGGATCGGTCATGGCGGCGAGGACTTCGTCCATGCTCACGCCGACTTGCAGCACCTTGCCGAGCTCGGCTTCCACGGGGACGCCCACGGCATGGGCGATCTCGACGACGCGGCTGGTGATGGCGATATTCTCTTCCAGGGGCAGGTCATGGCCGTCGAACATCAGAGAGGTAAAGCCGGCGCGCATGCAGCGCACATTCTGCAAAAAGTCGGTGCCGTGGTCCAGGTGCAGCACCACGGGGACATCCACCAGGCTGGCGGCGATCTTGACCATGCCGGCGGCGAATTCCAGCCCGGCGTAGCGGATGGCGCCCTGGCTGACTTGCAGGATAACCGGGGCGTGCTCCTCGGCGGCGGCCTCGACGATGCCCTGAATCTGCTCCATGTTATTGGCGTTGAACGCGCCTACGGCGTAATGGTTCGCCAGGGCTTCTTTCAGGATCTCTTTGCTGGTGACGAGTGGCATTTGGCTCTCCTCTCTGGATGGGGGCGCCCGCGCGGGTTGGTGGGGGCTGGCCCGGGTTCTAGGGATATAAGGTCGTGCGGCCAGGAAAGGGCCTGGCGGCAGCGGCGGCGATTAGCTCGGATAAAAGAATAGGGCTATTCGCGTGGAATTAGCCCCATTGCTTTTCTCATTCGACCTCAGCATGTGGGGCCGCCCATTTTTGTGGGCTGCACACTTGCCAAAAGGTCTGGTTTGCGGTATGATCGCTCAGGACAAAGATGCCGAAGGTGGGAGTCGAACCCACATGGAGCAACCTCCACTCACTTTTGAGGCGAGCGCGTCTGCCGGTTCCGCCACTTCGGCAATGAAGACAAGTATAGTCCAATAACCGATTTCCGTCAAATCTATCGGAGCAGGGGGGCTGCCCTCGCGGCCCTGGTTCATGGATCAGTCTGGCCATGGCATAAGGTGGGACAAGGATCATGGATGAATCGGCCTTGATCGCTGCGGCCAAAAAAGGCGATGTGCACGCCTTCAATACCCTGGTGCGCAGCTATCAGAGACTGGCCTACAACGTAGCCTATCGCGTTCTATCTGACCCCGAGAGCGCCGCTGACGCGACTCAGGAGGCCTTTGTCTCCGCCTACCGCGCGATACGCCAGTTCCGGGACGGCTCGTTCCGCGCCTGGATCCTGCGGATCGTGACCAACGCCTGTTACGACGAGCTGCGCAAGAAAAAACGCCGGCAGGAGGACTCGCTGGACGACTTGCTGGCGGAAAACCCCGACCACTCGGACATGATGGCGGACGACCAGGAGCTGCCGGAGGAGCACGCTTTGCGCCGCGAGCTGGGCGCGACCCTGCAGCGCGGCCTGGGCACGCTGCCCGAAGAGCAGCGCCTGGCGGTGGTGCTCTCGGACGTGCAAGGGTTTAGCTATGAAGAGATCGCCGAGGTGATGGGGGTGGCCTTGGGCACGGTCAAGTCACGCATCAGCCGCGGCCGGGCGGCGCTGCGCGATTATCTGTCGGGCCAGGGGGAACTTTTGCCAGCAGCCTATCGTCTAGCAAGTGAGTAAACGTGGCATTGGTGGAGCAAGAATAGCATGAGCAGCCTGACCCGACGTCTCTTCAGAACAGAACACGACCTGGCGCAAGAGGACCTGTCGGCCTATCTCGATAACGAGTTGGCCGCCAAGGACCGCGCCAGGGTGGAGCGGCATCTGCGCGCTTGCCCAGCTTGCCGCGCCGAGTTGGAGACCCTGCGCCGTACGGTCGACTTGCTCCATTTGCTGCCGGAAGTCTCCCTGCCCCGGTCCTTCCTCGTGCCCGTGACGGAGGGGCGGTTGGCGACGGCGCAGCAGCGCCCGCCCGCCTTTGCCGCGATGCGGCTCGCCTCGGTCATGGCCACCTTTCTTTTCGTGATCGCGCTTTCGGGCCGCCTCTGGCTGCAGTTGGAGCCCAGGCAGGCCGCGTTTGCGCCCGCGCCCCAGGCCATCGAGCAACCGGTTACCGTGATGGAGACCGTGGTGGTGGAAAAAGAGGTGGCCGTGGCGCGCGAGGTGGAAGCGGTGCAGGTTGCCGCGGCCCCTCAGGCTGCCGTCACCGAGGAGACGATGATGAAGGCCGCGGGCGCGGAGGATGTCACCACGCCGCCGAGCGGCGAGGCGGCCCCTGCGACGGCGGAGACGGCGCTCCTATCCAGGGAGGCGCCGCGCATCATGGCGGAGGCGCCGAGCACCCCGCAGGCCGAGATGGTGTCCCTGGCGCGCGCCGAGACGACGCCGGAGCCCGCGGCCACGTCCGAGCCTGTTTCTGCCAAGGCGGTCTCGGAGCCGACGGCTGCTGCCGTGCTGGCGCTCAAGGCCGCCGACACCCCCGCGGCCACAGCGGACGGGGCGGCAGGGAGCGCGGCATCGACCTATGGCGTGGGCGACGACCTGGAGCGAGGAACCGCCAGGCGCAACGAGTTGCTGCGGCCCATCCTGGAGGGGCTGATGTGGGTGCTGCTGGTGGCCACGGTGGCGCTCTGGGCGGGGACGGCGATGCTCAGCAAGCGGAGACGCGGCTAGCGCGTCGGCGGCCAGGCCTGCCGGAGCGAATTCCAGGAATCCACGATATCGGTGTATAATGATGGTAGGGGACGCATCGATAGCGTGCTGATCGCAGAGAGGTGATCTCGGTGTACGGCAATCTGACCTACTTTATCTTTGCTTTGCCAGCGCTGCTTTTGGCGCTTTATGCTCAGGCGAAAGTCAAGTCGGCCTTTACCAAGTTTTCGGGGGTGCCCAACGCCCGCCGGATCTCGGGTTTTCAGGCGGCGCAGGTGCTGCTCTCCGCCAGCGGGCTGGGCAACGTCGACGTCGAGGGCGCCCAAGGCATGCTGGCCGACCACTATGACCCGCGCAGCAAGCGGCTGCGGCTCTCGCCCGACGTGGCGCAGCGGCCTTCGGTGGCGGCCATCGGCGTGGTGGCCCACGAGGTCGGCCATGCCCTGCAGGACCACACCGGCTACCTGCCGTTGCGGATCCGCTCGGGGCTGGTGCCGGCGGTGAACCTGGGCTCCTGGCTGGGCCCTATCATCTTTATGGTGGGCGTGTTGCTGTTGCCCACCACCAACGTAGCCTGGGTGGGGGTGCTGCTCTTCTCGTTGAGCGCGGTGTTTGCCCTGGTCACCCTGCCGGTCGAGCTGGATGCCAGCCGTCGAGCCATGCAGCTCTTGACGACCAATGGGCTGGTGACGACCGCCGAGGAAAAGGCCGGTGTCTCCAGCGTGCTCAGCGCCGCGGCATGGACCTATGTGGCCGCGGTGGCGCAGGCCCTTTCCACGCTGCTCTACTATGTGCTCATCCTCACCGGGGGACGTCGCCGCCGCTAGGCGACCGGCAGATTCGCAAAATAAGGGGCCTGGCTTTGCGCCAGGCCCTTTTGCGTTGTCTGGGCGAGGGGTCAGGGGACGCTACCCTGCTCGGGCGGCGGGCTCTCGCGGTCAGCGAGGGCCCTGGCCGCGGCGGCTTCGGCGGCCAACGTCTGCGCTGCGATGTGGCCGGGAAACCGGCTCAGGATCTCCTCGCAGATATCCAGCGCGGCCTGCCAGCGCCCTTCCACCAGCGCCGCGCCGGCCTCGCGCAGCCGCGCCTGGAGCCGCTCCTTTTCCTCGGCCAACTGGGACCAGCCCACGGTGTATTGGCGGGCGGGCTGGGTTGGCGGCGGGACCGCGGGCGCGGCAGGCGGCGGCGTGGGCTCGGCGGGAGGGGGCGGCGGCTCCCTCGCCACATCGGCCGCCAGGAAGGCGAGGATCTTTTTCGCGGCGCCGCGCAGATCGCTGGGCGAGCTGGACTCGCTGGCCTGATCGGGCCGGACCAGGGCAGCGATCATGGGGCTGGGGGGGTATTCCTCCTCCAGCTCGCGGGCGAGAACCTGGCTATAGAGCTGCTGGGCCGTGGCCGGGCGCTGCGTCGGGTCCGGCGAGAGCCCTCGCATCAGCGCGGCCTCCGCCTGCGGCGAGAGGTCCAGGAGCGATTGCACGGCGGAGGGAGGCGCGGCGGTGGCTTGCGGCGCCGACCCCGTCAGCAACAAGTAGAGCAGGGCGGCCAGGTCACGGATATCATCCTGGCGGGCCGTGGGCTTGGGCGCGGGGGCGCTGTCGGTTGCCTGTTGGGCGAGCAGGGCGATCCCCGCGTCGCTGACCCGCACCTGGCCTTCTTGGCCCAAAAGGACATTGGCGGGCACGAGATGCCCATGCCAGGCGCCGCGCGTGTGGAGGTGCTGCACGGCCGCGGAGGCGGCGCGCCAAATCAGCATGGCCTCGGGGTAGGGCGCTGGGCCGGGGTGTTGCTGTAGGTAGGCGCCCAGATCGAGGCCGGCAACATAATCCATGATCAGAAAAGCGTGGTCGCGGGTTTGCTCCAGGCCGTGGCAGCCGACCAGGTGGGCGTGTTCCAGCGCTGGGGTGGCGGCAAGCATCTGGCGGAAACGCTTGAGGAAGGCCGGGTCAGCGGCCAGGTCCTGGCGCAAGAGCTTGAGGGCGAAGAGGCTGTGGAGCCGCTCGTCATAGGCCAAAAAGACCTCGGCCAGCGGGCCTTGCCCCAAGCGCCGCCTGAGCTGGTAGCGGCCTGCTATCGTCTCGCCAATCTCCACCATGGTGCGCTCTCTTGCCTTGGGCGTGCTTGACATACGTGTGCTATCTACTATACCGGGCTGCGGCCCTTTGTCAAATCCACTCCCGGACTGCTGGCGCGTCCGGGAAGCAGGCCGCGGCGGTGCCCTCCACAATTGACCTTTGGCTGGTCCCAGGGTATAATTCGGCGTCCGAGCCGGGGCTGCCAAGCGGATCAGCCCGTCTCGAGCAGGCGCGAGGAGACAGTTTCCTGTGAGACTGATGGTCGTTTTGCCGACATACAACGAGGCCGAGAACCTGCCCAAGATGGTGGAGGCGTTGCGGTCTTGCGGGGTGGAGGGGCTCGCCGTCCTCGTGGTGGACGACAATTCCCCCGATGGCACGGGCAAGCTGGCGGAGGGGCTCAAGGCCCGCCACCCTGAGACGGTGCACGTCCTCCATCGCTCCGGCAAGATGGGCCTGGGCCCCGCCTATGTCGCTGGCTTCAAGTACGCGCTGAGGCACGGCGCCCAGCGCATCGCGCAGATGGATGCCGACTTTTCGCATGACCCCGCCTGCCTGCCCGTCTTTATGCGGCTGATGGATGAGCAGGGCTATGATGTGATCATCGGTTCTCGCTACGTCCCCAGCGGCAAGCTGGACGCCGCGTGGGGGTGGTGGAGGCGCTTCTTGAGCGGCTTTGGCAATCGCTATGCCACCCTGGTCACGGGCCTGCCCCTCCGTGACGTGACCTCGGGGTTCAAGTGTTTCACCCGAGAGACGCTGGCTGGGCTGGACCTGGATCACATCTCCTCCAGCGGTTACGCTTTCCAGATCGAGGTCAACTATGCCTGCTACCGGGCGGGCCGTCGTATCCACGAGGAGCCTATCACGTTCGAGGACCGGGTGATGGGCCGCTCCAAGATGTCGTCCAAGATTATCCTGGAGGCGATGTGGCGGGTCTGGCAGATGCGATGGCGCTACTAAAGGGTTTCCTCGCCAAGCGCAACATCGCGCTGCAGGATGTCCTCATCATCCTGGGCCTGCTTCTCTTGCCCCTGCTCTTCTTCTGGCCCGTGACCCTGGGCGGCAAGACGCTCCTGCCGCTGGATAACCTCTTTGCCTGGGAGCCCTGGGCGGCGCGCGCGGCCGAGTTCGGCGTCACGATCCCGCACAACGGCCTGCTCAGCGACCTGGTCCTGGAAAACTATGCCTGGAAGCGTTTCATCCTCGAGTCGTTGCAGGGGGGCGACCTGCCCCTGTGGAACCCCTACCTGTTCGGCGGCGTGCCCTTCCTGGCGGCTGGCCAGCATTCGGCTCTCTATCCGCTGAGCGTCCTCTACTATATCCTTCCGCTGGCGCAGGCCTATGGCTGGTTCACCGTCATCCAGCTCTTCTTGACCGGTGTGTTCGCCTTTATCTATGGGCGCGTCATCGGCCTGAACCGCTTTGGCGCGGTGATCGCGGCCATCACCTACACCTTTAGCCTGTTCATGATCGTGCAGGCCGTGTTCCCGATGATCATCGCCGCCGCGGCCTGGCTGCCGCTGCTGCTGACCGCCATCGAGATGATCGTGCGGCGGCAGTGCGCGGCGCCGGCGCGCTCGCCAGCCCCTTATGTGCTGTTGGGGGCGCTGGCCCTGGGCTGCGAGTGGCTGGCGGGGCACGTCGAGATCACCTATTTCGTGCTCATCGTGCTGGCGTTGTATTCGGCCTGGCGGCTGGCCGGGGAGGGCTGGCGCCTGCGCCGGGAGCATGGCCCCAAGGTGAGCTGGCTCCGGGCGGTGCGGACGGGTCTCTCGCTCCTGACGATGGTGCTACTGGGCACGGGGCTGGCGGCGATCCAGGTGGTGCCGCTGTACGAGCTGGTGCGCACCAGTTTCCGGCAGGGCTCGGCCAGCCTGGACCAGGTGTTGGGCTGGGCTTACCCCAAGCGCCGGCTGCTGGCCTGGTTCATGCCCGATTTCTACGGCAACCCCACCCACCACACCTATTTCGATGTCCTGCGGCGCGTCTTTGTGCCGGTGACGCGCAACGTTGCCGGCGACCCCATCACCACCATCGATTGGGGGATCAAGAACTATGTGGAGGGCGCCGTCTACGTCGGCATCCTGCCGTTGTTCTTGGCGCTTATCGGGATGGCGGGGTGGGGGTGGCCCTGGGGGAAGCGCCGGGCGGAGGCGCCCGCTGTCGAGCGTCCCGGCGGCCGGACCTATGTGGGGTTCTATGCGGCCCTGTCGGCCTTCTCGCTGTTATTGGTCTTTGGCACCCCGCTGTATGCCCTGATCTATCACTTGCCGGGGCTCAGCCAGTCCCATTCGCCCTTCCGCTGGGTCTTTCCCCTGACCTTCAGCCTGAGCGTGCTTGCCGGCTGCGGCGCCTGGTACCTTTCCAGCGCGGCGCGGCGGGTGGCCCGCCTGCGGCGAGCGTTGGGCTGGGTTGCGACGCTGGGAGGCGCGGCGCTTTTGGCGGGGCTGGGCGCCAGCCTGCTGGCGGCGGAACGGGTCATCCCCCTGGCGGAGCGGGTCATGCTCCGCCTGGCGCAGGCGCCGCAAGCCTTTGCCGATGGGCGGGTCTTTTATAGTTACCAGTTCGGCAATCTGGCGGTCCTGGGTGTGCTGTTGGTGGCCACGGGGGCCGTGCTGTTGCTGGCGCGGGGGGCGGCCTCGTCGCGGCGGTGGGGCGGCCTGGCCCCCTGGCAGGCGCTGGCGGCCCTGTTGCTGGTGGCGGACCTTTGGTGGGTGGGCCACGGTTTTAACACGGCCGCCGACCCGGCGATCCTGGAGATCGAGCACCCGCTGGTCGAGTTCCTGCAGAGCGACCCCGAGCCGTACCGGATCACGGTCTTTGACACGCGGAGCGCCAAGCCTTTCATCGCCAACGTGGGCATGTACTATGACCTGCAGGACATCCGCGGCTACGACTCCATCATCCCCAAGCGCTACACCGACTATATGGGGCTGATCGAGGAGCAGGGCGAGCTGCTCTACAACCGCGTGGCGCGGCTCCGCTACCCGGAGTCGCTGGATTCGCCGCTGCTGGACCTGCTCAACGTCAAGTATGTGATCACGGCGGAGACCATCGACCGGTCGGGCTATACCCTGGTCTATGATGGCGAGCTGCGCGTCTATCGCAACGACGACTATATGCCGCGCGCCTTTATCGTCTATGAGGCCGAGGTGCTGCCCGATGAGCCAAGCCTCTTTGCGCGGCTGCGCGCTTTTGACCCGCGGCGGGTGGCGCTGTTCGAGCAAGCGCCCGAGCTGGCCCTGGGCCAGGCGCCCGGCGGCGCGGCCACGGGCTCGGTCTCGATCGCTTCCTATGGGCTCAACGAGGTCGAGCTGGACGTGACCTTGCCCGTCACCGGCGTGGTGGTGCTGGCCGACAGCCACTTCCCCGATTGGTCCAAGGCCTTCCAGGGCTGGAAAGCCTACGACACGACGCCGGGGGCCGAGGAGGAGCGCGAGGTCGGCATCTATCGCGTGGATGGCAACTTCCGGGGGTTCGTGCTGCCGCCCGGCGAGCACCACCTGCGCGTGCGCTACACGCCCATGTCGCTCAAGTTCGGCCTGTTCGTGAGCTTTATCTGCGCCGCGATGCTGCTGTTGCTGGCCATCACCTGGGCCTGGCAGCGCTATTACCACGAGGAAGACGGTGGCGACATGGTGCGGCGGGTGGCCAAGAACACCGGCGCGTCGGTGCTGCTGACCTTGCTCAACCGCGCGGTGGACATGGCCTTCGCCATGTTCATGCTGCGCATCCTGGGCCCGGAGAACGCCGGCAAGCAGACCTTTGCCATCGTCCTGGTGACCTGGTTCGAGATCCTCACCAACTTTGGGCTGAACACCTTGCTGACGCGCGACGTGGCCCGGGACCGGCTGCACGCCAGCCGCTACCTGGCGAACACCACCTCCATGCGGCTGGGCCTGTGCACCATCGCCCTGCCCCTGGTGGTGCTGGTCAGCCTGGGCTGGCGCGCCGCCTTTGGGCTGACCACGGATACCATCATCGCCATCCTGCTCTGGTTCGTCAGCCTCTTCCCCAGCGGCGTCTCCGCCGGGCTCTCCGCCGTCTTTAACGCCTACGAAAAGATGGAATACCCGGCCATGATCTCCACGCTGACCACGTTCCTGAAGGTGGCGGGGGGGACCGTGGTGCTGCTCCTGGGGTGGGGGTTCGTCGGGCTGGCGGGCGTCTCGATCGTGGTGAGCCTGCTGACCATGCTGATCCTGCTGGTGGCGGTGTCGCGCATCTGCTGCCCGCTCCGGCTCGAGTTCGACCGCAAGCTGCAAAAGCAGATGTTTGTGGAAGCCTATCCCCTGATGCTTAACCACCTGCTGGCGACGCTCTTTTTCAAGGTGGACGTCACGCTGCTGCAGGCGATGAAGGGCAATGTGGCGGTGGGGTATTATGGCGCGGCCTACAAGCCCATCGACGCGCTGACCATCATCCCCTCGTATTTCACCATGGCCGTGTTTCCGATCATGGCCCGCTTTGCCACCTCGGCCCGCGACTCGCTGATGCGCGCCTACCAGGTGGCGGTGCGCTTCCTGCTCTTGCTGGCCGTGCCCATCGCCATCACGGTCTTTTTCGCCGCCGAGCCGCTGATCTACCTGTTGGGCGGCTCCGGCTACCTCCCCGATTCCATGATGGCCCTGCGGCTGCTTATTGGCTTTCTGCCGTTCAGCTTTATCAACGGCGTGACCCAATATGTGCTGATTGCCCTGGAGCAGCAGCGCTTTTTGACCAAGGCTTTCCTGATCGGGTTCGCCTTCAACCTGCTGGCCAACCTGATCTTTATTCCCCGTTTCAGCTACCAGGCTTCGGCGATCATCCACATCTTCGCCGAGGTCGCGCTGATGATCCCCTTCTATTATGGCATTCGCAAGCACCTGGGCAGCGTGCCCTGGCTGGCGCTGACCTGGCAGCCGGTGGTGGCGGGCGCCGCGATGGCGGCGGTCCTGCTGGTGTTGAGGAACGGCAGCCTGGTCTGGACCCTGCCGCTGGGGCTGCTCGTCTACGCGGGGCTGCTGGTGGCGCTGGGCACCTTTGGCGAGCAGGAGCGGGCGCTCCTGCGCGGATTGGTGAAGCGAAGAGACGCCGGAGGGCCGGTCTAGCAGCTAGCGGATTGGGCTAGAGAGCTTCACGCTCCGGTATGCTGCCAGGGGTTAAAGACTGTCGCCCCGCTATGTTGGAAATCTTGCTGGTTGCGAGTCACCAGGGTGAAATCGCCTTTGACGGCGATCGCGGCGATCAGCGAATCCAGAGCGGGCATGGGCGTGCCCGCTTTCTCCAGAGCGCTGACGAGCGTTCCCCAGATCAGCATGACCTCGGTATCTATGCCCTGAACTCGCCCGGCAAAGCGCACGAGCAGTTGACTCTGCAGCCAATCGTGCAGGGATAGCTTTTTCGGCTCATCGGCCAGTCTCTCGATCCCCTTCCTGATCTCGCCTATGGTGATCACGTTCAGATAGAGGCTCTGCTCATCAATGCTGTCGATCCACCGGAGCACGTTCGGATCAGGCCGCTTGGCTACCAACTCGGAGATGACACAAGTATCAAGGAGATAGTTCATGCCGGCTCAAACTCGGCGCGGATCGGGCTCCTGTCTCGGGTCAGGTCTAGTCCAGCATCAACGAGCGGCGAACCGCGAAAGAACTCGGATACTCTCTGTTGTGCCAGCACTAGCTTGCGGTACTCGTCATACGAGATCACCACAGCGGTCTCGGCTCCTCTTCTGGTGATCACCTGGGGACCGCTCTCGATGGCTTCCTCGATGACCTGGCTAAGCTTGTTCTTCGCTTCCTGGACTTGCCACACTCGTCTCATGGGCAACCTCCTGTCTAGTCTGTCTAGATTATACGCACAGCGACGATGCGTGTCAAGCAAGAGTTTGGGCTTTGGGCCAGGACTCCCGATGCGCGGATCAAGACCTGCAGGCCGAGCTGGAAGCGGCGCGCAAGCAGGAGCTGGCGCGTGAGCGAGCGTGCATCGAGCGCTTGCAGCGTTTCCGCCGGTAGCTGCTCTACCGGTGCGGATCGACCTGCGAGACCCCGAAATCCACCCCGCGCAGCGCCAGCAGATCCCCCAAAAACCGCGCCGTCGTCGGGATGATGGTCTGTTCCATGTGCTGCATGGGCGTGTGTGGCGCGTCCGGCAGGGTGAGCAAGTGATTGGGTACGCCCGCTGCCGTCAGCTCGGCGGCCAGGTCCACGGCGCCCTGGTAGGGGACGAGGGCATCGGCGGTGCCATGCACCAGCAACGTGGGCGGGCTTTTCGGGTTCACGCGCGGGAAGGTGCGCCAGGTGGCGGCCGGCGAGCCCCACATGTCCAGCACGGCCAAGAGCCCATCGCGCTGGGCATCCACCGGCTGGGCCACGTCGTGGACCAGGTGCAGCACGAGCATCCCGCCGGCGGAGCCGCCCCCCAGGGCGATATGGCGGGCGTCGATCCGATACTCGGCGCCATGGGCGCGGGCCCACTCCAGCGCCGCGCGGCCATCGGCGACCGCGTCGCGCAGCGTGCCGGGCATGTCCGGGGAGGGGTCGGCGCGCACGCGATAGTCAGGCGCGAGGCAGACATAGCCGCGCGCGGCAAAAGCCTTGGCGAACCAGGGAATGTAACGCTGGCGCCGGTCGTTGCCGGGGCGGAAGCCGCCGCCGTGGAACCAGAGGATGGCCGGGCGGGCCGCCAGCGTGTCGCCCGCTGGCTGATAGAGGTCCAGGCGCAGGGTCTCGGGCTGGCCCTGGGCATTGGTTACCTGGGCGAAGGCGATGTCCTCGATGGTTTCCACCTCGAACAGGGGAGTCAGGTAGCGGGGCGCGTTCTTGGTCATGATGGCGATCTCCTTGGGCGTTTGCGCTGGTGTTGCGCCCAGTGTAGCCGCCCTGCCGGGCCTGTCAAATCCTTCTTGGACGCATCCGCGCGGCTGTGCTATAATTCCCCCATCTAGCGCCTCGCATCCAACGGCGGAGGGGGCATTGAGGAGGAGCATGATGAGCGAGCGGATCTATATCAAGGACATCGCCGCCCATGTGGGCGAGCAGGTGACCATCAAGGGCTGGATCTATAACCGCACCGACAAGGGGCGGCTGCAGTTTCTCCTGGTGCGCGACGGCACGGGCGTCGTGCAAGCGGTGGTGTTCAAGCGCGACGTGACGCCCGAGATGATGGAGGATGCCCGGCGCGTCACCCAAGAGTCATCGGTGATCGTCACCGGCACGGTGCGGCAGGACGAGCGCGCCCCGGGCACCCCCGGCGGCTTTGAGCTGAGCGTCAGCGACTTCAAGATCTACCAACTGGCCGAAGAGTATCCGATCTCGCCCAAGGAACACGGCATCGAGTTCCTGATGGAGAACCGCCACCTCTGGCTGCGTTCGTCCCAGCAACACGCCATCCTGCTGGTCCGCGCCGAGATCATCCGCGCCGTGCGCGAGTGGCTGGATGGCAACGGCTTTGTGGGCGTGGACACGCCGATCCTCACCCCGACCTCGTGCGAGGACACCACCTCGCTCTTCGAGACCGACTATTTCGGGCGGCCGGCCTACCTGACCCAGTCCGGCCAGCTTTATAACGAGGCCACGGCCATGGCCATGGGCCGGGTCTATTGCTTTGGCCCCACCTTCCGCGCCGAAAAGTCCAAGACCCGCCGCCACCTGACCGAGTTCTGGATGGTGGAGCCCGAGATGGCCTGGGCCGACCTGGACGAGGTCATGCGGGTGGAGGAGCAGTTCGTCTCGCACATCGTTCGCTCGGTGCTCAAGAACCGGCGGGCCGAGCTGCTCGAGATCGGGCGCGACCTGGCGCCGCTGGAGCGGATCGAGCCGCCTTTCCCGCGCATCGCCTATAGCGAGGCGCTGGGCATCCTCCGCGAGGAGGGGCTGGAACTCCCCTTCGGCGAGGATTTCGGCGCGCCCCACGAGACGGCGCTGGGCGAGCACTTTAACCGGCCGGTGTTCGTGCACCGTTACCCCGCGCGCTGCAAGGCCTTCTACATGGAAGTGGACCCGGAGAACCCCGAGTTGTCCCTGTCCGTGGACCTGATCGCGCCGGAGGGCTTTGGCGAGATTATCGGCGGCGGGCAGCGCACCGACAGCCTGGAGCTGATGGAGCGGCGCATTCAGGAGCACAAGCTGCGCCGCGAGGCCTACGGCTGGTACCTGGACCTGCGCAAATATGGCTCGGTGCCCCACGCCGGCTTTGGGCTGGGCATCGAGCGCACCGTGGCCTGGATCTGCGGGCTGGGCCACATCCGCGAGACCATCCCCTTCCCGCGGCTGCTGGACCGTCTGGAGCCGTAATCGCCAGCAGCGGGAACACGTCGTACAAGAGGCCGGCGCAACGCCCCGCCAGGGCGCGCGCCGGCCTCTTTTTGCGCGTGCGCCGCCAGAAAGGCGATTTGCCATTCTTCAACAAACTGATGTATAATATACGCGATGGTTGCTTGAAAATGCCAAGGAGGGGGGCATGGCCCGATCCATCGCGCAAGTCTTTGCCGCGATCGCTGCCGCCAGGCGGCTATACGAGGGCCGGCTGTTCCAGGATCCAAACATCGTGGGCTTGGGCAGCGGCTACCGGCGTCGCGACGGCGAGCTGACCGATGAGCCTGCGCTGGTGGCCTATGTCGCCACCAAGGTCCCCGTCCGCCGCCTGAGCGCCGACCGTCTCTTGCCCCGCGCGCTAACCTTTTACCATCCCCTGGAAGCAGTGAACCTCACTGTCGCCACCGACGTGGTGGAGGTGGGGCGGATTTTCGCCTATGCGCACACCGGGCGCTATCGCCCCGCGCCAGGCGGCGTGAGCATCGGCCACCCCACGGCCACCGCCGGGACGCTGGGCGGCTATGTGCTGGATCAGCGCACCGGCGAGGTGCTTCTCCTCAGCAATAACCACGTCATCGCCGGACAGAACGCTTGCCAGGCGGGCGACCCGATCCTGCAGCAGGGCCCGCTGGATGGGGGGCTGGAGCCCGACGTATTGGCGCGGCTGGAGCGCTGGGTGCCGCTGGACTTTGCGCCCAACGGCTCGAACCTGGTGGATGCGGCGGTGGCGCGGCCCGTGATGCTTTCGGCGGTGGAGCTGGCGATCCTCGGGCTGGGGGCGGGCCCCAACGCGGCGACGGCGGCGCAGGTGGGCATGGCGGTGCAAAAGAGCGGCCGCTCCACCGAGCGAACCACCGGCGGGCGGGTGGCCTCCATCGATGCGACGTTCCGCGTGGACTATAGCTATACCGGCTCGCGGGTGGCCTGGTTCCGCGACGCCCTGATCGTGCTGGGCCCGGAAGGGTTCTCCCAGCCGGGCGACTCGGGCTCGCTGCTGCTGACCGAGGAGGCCGACCCCAAGGTGATGGGCCTGCTTTTCGCGGGGAATGCCAGCGGCGCCTTTTCCCTGGGCAACCACATCCAGCACGTGTTCAACCTGCTAGAGGTGGGGCTGGTGAGCCCGCTGGACGAGGCGCTGCGCGACACCCCTTGGCAAGGGCGGTGCGAGGACCTCTCCCGGCTGGCCGAAGCGCTGCGCGGTTCCGAGGCGGCGGCCAAGGTGCTGGCCTTGTTGCAGCGGCACAGCGCCGAGCTATGGCGCATCCTCCGGGAGCATCCCGACCTGCGGGAGCAGGCGGCGCGGGTCTTGGTCCCGCTCCTGGAAACGCTGCACGCGGCGGGCGGCCTGGAGGGCGCCAAGCTGGAGCGCCTGGAGGCTCTCCAGATCAGGGGCCTGCTCGACCGGCTGCAATCGCTGGCGAGCATCCCCCTGGGTAAGGGGCTGGCCTGGTTGCGCGGCGCCCTGGCGCGCTGCGAGGGGCAACCCCTGACCGAGCTCTTGAAAGAGACAGAGCAGCCCGTGGCGCTGCCGCCGCAAGCCGCGCCGCCCGAGCGCAACCAGGGACCGAAAGCGGCCGCGCCCGCGGCCCATTGGCCCGGGGCGCTAGCGCGGCTGTTGCAGGGCGGCCGGGTCAGCGCAGCAGCAGCGGCAGCCGGACCCGGCAAGGCCCAGCGTAGCGGCTGATCCCCCCACCCCAGGTGCCGATCCAGAGCGCGCCCTCGTCGCCCGCGGCCAGCGCTTTGACCCAGGGCGCGGCCAGGCCATCGGCGACGGCGAACGACCGCCAGCGCTGCCCATCGTACACGCTCAACCCCTCCCGTGTGCCTGCCCAGAGGCGCCCTTGGCCGTCCAGCGCCAGGGCATGCACCGAGTTGCTGGCCAGGCCATCGGCGGCGGTCCAGGCGCGCCAGGCGACCCCATCCCACCGCCCGACGCCGCCCTCGGTGCCCACCCACACCCGCTCCTCCTGGTCCACCAGCACGGCCCAGACCTGGTTGTGCGGCAGTCCCTCGGCGACGGTGCGCGTCTGCCACGCCGAGCCGTCGTAGGCGATCAGCCCCGCGCTGGCGCCGAACCACTTGCGGTTGCGCCCATCCACGGCGATGGCCTGGGCGTCGGCGGCGCCGTAGGCGTGCCAGCGCTTGCCATCAAAGGCGGCGATCCCCGCGCTGGTGGCGGCCCAGGCGTAGCCCAGCCGGTCCACGACCACCGCGCGGACGTCCAGGGTGGGCAGTCCGTGGGTCGTGGTGTAGGCGCGCCAAGACCCTTGCTCCAGCAGGCTGATCCCCCCGGCGGTGGCGAACCAGACACGCTCCGGCCCGTCGAGGGCGATGCCGCGCACGCTATCGTTGATCAAGCCGGCGCCATTGGCCGAGGCGCGATAGGTCCGCCAGGTCGCCCCGTCATACCGGCTGGCCCCGCCCAAGGTCCCGAACCAGACCTGTACTCCCCGCGTCGCGACGGCCTGGATGGTGTTGTGGGGCGGCCCATCGGCGGCGAACCAGGTCTCCCACGTCGCCCCGTGGAAGCGGCTGATGCCCCCGCCCGCGGTGCCAAACCAGCGCTGGCCTGCGGGGTCGGTGGCGATGGCGACGACGCCGTCGCTGGCGAGGCCGTCCTGGACGGTGTAGGCCGTCCAGCCCTGGCCGTCATATTCCGCGACACCGCCGAACCAGGTGCCCGCCCACAAGTGGCCGGTGGCGCGGTCCACGGCCAGGGCGCGGACGTCGTCGGAGGGGAGGCCGTCGGCGACGGTGTAGTGCCGCCATTGGAGACCGTCATATTCGTAGAGACCGCTGCGCCAGGCGCCTGCCCAGACGTGCTGCTGCGGATCGATGACGATGGCCTGCACGGCGCTGGCGCCATAGGTGGTGGTGAGGGGGTGGGTCTGCCAGGAATCGCCGTCGAAGACGCTGACGCCCAGCCCGGTACCGCACCAAAGTCGCCCCGTCGCGTCTATGGCTAGGGAGGTGACCCAGGGGTGGGCCAGCCCATCGGCCACGGCGTAGGTGGTCCAGCCTGTCCCGTCGTAGCGGGCCACGCCATTAGCGGTCCCGGCCCAGAGGGCTCCGGCCGCGTCGATAGCCAGCGCGTCCACGCGATCATCGGGCAGGCCCTCCGATGCGGTAAACGCCCGCCAGCGCCGGCCATCCCACCGCGCCAGTCCGCCGCCCCAGGTCCCGGCCCACACGGCGCCCGCGTCGTCTTGGGCCAGGGCGCGGATATCGCCGGCGCCCAGTCCCTCGACGGTGGTATAGGCGGCGAGCAGCGCGCCGCCCTCCCAACGCGCCAGCCCGCCCTGCGTCCCGGCCCATAGCTGGCCATCGCGAACCAGCAGGGCGCGCACCTGGTTCACCTCGCTATAGGTGATCCAGGGGCGGCAGGGCTCCGCCCGGGCGGGGAGGGGGTGGCTGGCCAGGCAACAGGCGATCCCCAGCCCCAGGGCCAAGGCTCGTCGGCAGAGCATTCTGATATCCATGTGATATCGTGCTCCCGGCCCGTCGCCGATCACCGGCGGCGGGAAAGCGGAGGCTCAGCCCCGCAACGGGACTGAGCCTCTGGATGGTTGAGAAACGAGATGCGCTGGGCTGCTATGGGCTAGGGCCGCTGGCCGCCTCGCGACCAGGGATCCGGGCCCAGGCCCGAGCCCCGCAGGATCAAGGGCAAGTACAGGGCCGGCGTCTCTGTTGCCTCCATCGTGGCGGTCGGCGTGGAGGTGGCGATGCGCGTCGGCGTCCAGGTGGGGGTGGCGGTGGAGGTCGGCGTGGGGTCGGCCAGCACCTGCGTGTCCACCTCCATGTGGAAGGTGCGCCCGAAGGCATCGGTGTAATAGGCGGTGTTGGTCAGCATGCCGCCGGGAACCACGGCGTCCACCTGCACCTGGAAGGTGATGGTGACCGATCCGCCGCGAGGGATCGCTCCTGCCCAGTGGATGGTGCGCTCCTGGGGATCATAGGTCGCGCCGCCGGCGAGGGTGCCGCTGATATAGTTGGTGCGCTCGGGCAGCTCATCCCACAGCGTGACCGAGGTTCCGGGGTCCGCGCCGCCGAGCATGTCGTTCATCAGCACCAGCGTGTAGGTCAGTACCTCGCCATCCTCGACCACCGCCGGGTCGGCGAGCTTGGCCCCGAGCAGGGTGGTGGTGTGCGTGGCGGTGGCGGTCGGCGTCGCGGGGGGCAGCGTCTCGGTGACGGTAGGCGGCGTCGTGGGCGTGTGGGTGGCCGTGGCGGCCAGGGTCGCGGTGCGGGTCGCCGTCAATGTGGCCGTTGGGTCGGTGTGCCCCAGGACGTGGGTGGTATCCGTGGCGCTGATGGTGACGCCCTCCTTGGTGGTGAGCACGGCGGTGTTCAGCGCGATATAGTCCGCGGTGGAGGCGTGCATGTGAACCCGCAGGTAGAGCTTGATCTCCTCGCCGGGGTCCAGCGTGCCGATGTTCCAGGTCACCACCTCGGTGGTGTGGTTATAGGAACTGGGCAGGTCGCCCCAGGTGCTCAAAAAGTCCATGATCTCCTGGTTGATCGCATCGGTGAGCACCACCTCGGTGAAGGGCTGCAGGCAGGTGTTGCGGATGACGATGTCATAGTGGGTGTTCCACCCGGAGGGCAGGGGATCCATCCACAGGTTATCCTTGGTCAGCTCCAGGCACTTGATCGGCGTGGCCGTAGGCGTGTTGGTGCGCGTGGGCGTGCGGGTCGGCGTGTTCGTCTGGGTGTAGGTGGGCGTTGGCGTGGGCGGGGCATAGCTGTAGCGCAGGATGACGCCCTGGCCGCCGGCAGCCCAACCGTGGTAAGCATCGATGAACTGGACCGTGTAGAGGTCCCAGCGCGTGCCCGAGACGGCCTTGAGCCAGGCGCTGCCGCCGTTGTTGGTGTAAAGGATCGCGCCGTCGGCGCCGACGATCCAGCCCTGCAGCGGCGTCAGGAACTGGACGCCGTACCAGGTCACCGTCTGGCCGGTGGCGATGGGAGCCCAGGTGTCGCCGCCATCGCTGGTGCCGAGCATCACGCCGCCGTCGCCCACGGCCCAGCCGCGGGTCGCGTTCAGGAAAAAGACATCGTTGAGCCGCGTCGAGATGGCGCTGCTCTGAGGCTTCCAGGTCGTGCCGCCATCAGCGCTGTGCATGATCAGGCCGCCGTCTCCCACCGCCCAGCCGTTGGCGGCGTTGGCAAAGTGGATGGCGTTGAAGCGTTGGGCGCCGCTGGATTGCGCGGCCCAGCTTTGCCCGCCATTGAGGGTGTGCAGGATCGGCCCGCCCTGGCCCGCGATCCAGCCGCGCTGGGCGTCGATAAAAAAGACGTCGCGCAGGTCAAAGGTATAGTTGCCGCGCTTGGCCCAAGTGGCGCCGCCATCGCCGGTATAGAGCAGGGTGCCGGCATCGCCCACGGCCCAGCCGATCAGCGGGCTGAGGAAGCGCACGCCGTAGAGGTGGTTGACGGTGCCGCTGGTCTGGGGCAGCCAGGAGTCGCCGCCGTCGTTGGTGGCGACGATGGTGCCGCCGCGGCCCACCCCCCAGCCCTGGACGTTGTCGAGCATGTGGATGCTTTGCAGAGGGTTGTTGGGGCCGACGATCTCGCGCTGCCAGGTGGCGCCGCCATCGGTCGTGCGCAGGAAGGAGCCCCAGTGGCCGATGATGCGGGCGCTCTGGGCGCTGGTGGGCTTGACGTTACGCAGCGAGACCAAAACCCCGCTGGCTTGCGGTATCCAGCTCATCCCGCCGTCGGCGGTGCGCAGGATCGTGCCGCGGTCGCCTACGGCCCAGCCCGTCGTGGTGCTGATGAAGCCGATGCCAAAGAGATCATTGCCGGTGCCGCTGGACTGGGCGCGCCAGGTGGCGCCGCCGTTATCGGTATAGAGGATCGCGCCGCCAGCGCCGGCGATCCAGCCGTAGGTCTCGTTGACCATGGCGATGCCAGAGAGGGCGCGGGTGGAGCCGCTCGAGGCGTTGGCCCAGCTCTGGCCGCCGTTCACCGTGCGCAAGACGGTCCCGCCGTCGCCCACGGCCCAGCCGCGGGTCGCATCCACAAAGATCACATCATGGAGGGTGTTGGCGGTGTTGCTGGACTGCTTGGCCCAGTTGGCGCCGCCGTCGGTGGTGTGTAGAATGGTGCCGTTTTGCCCCACGGCCCAGCCCTCGGTGGCGCTGGCGAAATAGAGGGCCTTCAGCCCGGCCCAGGTCCCCGAGCTCTGCGGGGTCCAGGTGGCGCCGCCGTCAGCCGTGTGGAGGATGGTGCTGGGGGTCTCGCCCACGGCCCAGCCGCGCGCGCTGCTGGCAAAGACGATGTCGTTCAATTGGGCGCCCGTGCCGCTATCTTGGGGCAGCCAGGTGACGCCGCCGTTGGTGGTGTAGACGATGGTGCCCTTGCTGCCGGCGGCCCAGCCGCGGCTGGCATCCACCATGTGGATATCCTCAAAGCATCCGCCGCCGACCCACTCCCAGGTGCCGGGGGCTGCGGCGCTGACGATGGCGGGGGCTTGGGCGCTGGCCTGTTGCGCCAGGGTAGAGAGAAAAAGCAGGGGGGATAGGATCAACAGCAGGGACAGTGCCAGCGCAGGCGATCCTTGGCCGCGCCGGCAGGGAATGCCGTGTAACTTGACCATCGCGAATCCTTTCGAACGTGCTGACGGGGCAATCCCATAGTCTCTTGCCCTCATGATATCCCATCCGCCACGATAAGTCAAGATGGTCGCGGAGCGCGCGGAACCCCGCTCAAGCTTGGCAGAGCCCGGCCCAGGCCCAAGCTATGACGCAAATCATTGGACGGACGGCGGGTCGGGGCTATACTCAGGGCGTTACTGCAAGGAGGACAAGGCCATGAGAGAGGTATATCTTGATCACGCGGCCACCACGCCACTGGACCCTCGGGTCTGGGAGGCCATGGTGCCGTTTTTCCGCGAGCAGTTTGGCAACCCGCAGAGCCTGCATCGCTACGGCGACGGGCCGCGGGAGGCGGTGGAGCATGCCCGGGCCCAGGTGGCCGAGTTGATCGGCGCCCAGGATAAGGAGATCTTTTTCACCGCCAGCGGCTCCGAAGCGAACAACTTTGCCCTCAAGGGCATCGCCTTTGCCAACGAGAACGTGGGCAAGCATCTGGTCATCTCGGCCATCGAGCACCATTCCGTGCTGAACTCGGCGCGGACCCTGGAAAAGCTGGGGTACGAGATCACCGTGATCCCGGTGGACGCCCACGGGTTGGTGGACCCCGCGGCGGTGGCCGAGGCCGTGCGCGACGATACGGTGCTCGTCTCGATCATCCACGGCAGCAACGAGATCGGCACCATCCAGCCCATCGCCGAGATCGCTCGGCGGGTCAAGGAGCGCAAGCGCCGCATCTATGTGCACACCGACGCCGTGATGACCGCCGGGACGATCCCCGTGAACGTGGACGAATTGGGCGTGGACCTGTTGAGCCTGGCAGGGAGCGCCTTCTACGGCCCCAAGGGCTCGGGCGCGCTCTATATCCGGCGGGGCACGCGGATCATGCCGTATATCGATGGCGGCGTGCAGGAGAAGGGTCGCCGCGGCGGGACAGAGAACGTGCCCGCCATCGTGGGGCTGGGCCTGGCCGCCGAGCTGGCGCGCGGCGAGATGGGCCAGCGGGTGGCGCACCTGACGGCGTTGCGAGATCGCCTGATCCAGGGCCTGACTGCCGTGGATCGCGTCACCCTGACGGGGCATCCCACGCAGCGGCTGCCAGGGCTGGTCAGCGTCGTGGTCGAGTATGTGGAGGGCGAGGCGCTGCTCTTGCTGCTGAACGCCAGCGGCATCGCGGCTTCCAGCGGCTCCACCTGCACCTCCCGCGCGCTCAAAGCCTCGCATGTGCTCACCGCGATCGGCGTGGAGACGGCGCTGGCGCAGGGATCGTTGGTCTTTAGCCTGGGCGTGGGCAACACCCCAGAGGACGTGGATCAAGTGTTAGGGGTCTTTCCCAAGATCGTGGAGCGGCTGCGCGCCATGTCGCCGCTCTATCACAAGGTGGAGGTGGCCTGATGCCAGTTTATACCGACAAGGTTTTGGATCACTTTATGAACCCCCGCAACGTGGGCAGCATCCCCGATGCCGACGGCATCGGCAAGGTGGGCAACCCGACGTGCGGTGACATGATGGACTTTTACATCAAGGTGAAGGACAATCGGCTCGAGGACGTCAAGTTCAAGACCTTTGGCTGCGGCGCGGCCATCGCCGTCTCTAGCATGGTGAGCGAGATGGCCATGGGCAAGACGCTGGAGGAGGCCAAGGCCATCACCCGCGAGCAGGTAGCCCAGGAGCTGGGCGGGCTGCCGGATAACAAGATGCACTGCTCCAACCTGGGCGCCGAGGCGCTGCACGCGGCCATCGAGGATTACGAGCAGAAACAGGCCGCGGCGCAGCAGGGCGGGCTGGCTTGCCAGTGCCCCTTCTGCAACGAGTTTTTCAAGGACGTGCCCGAGGTTTGCACTTCCTGCGGCGCCAAGCTGCGCTTCTGCGACGAGTGCGGGCAGCCGATCCCGCATGGGCAGGAAGCGTGCCCGACCTGCGCGGAAAAGGCCCAAGCCTGATCCTGGGGAGGAGCGCGATGGCAGAGATCGTCAAACCGGCCAAGGAAAAGGCGGCGCTGGTGGTCTTTAGCGGCGAGCTGGACAAGGCCCTGGCCGCCTTTAACATTGCCACCACGGCGGCGGCCATGGGCATGGATGTCACCATGTTCTTTACCTTCTGGGGCCTGAACATCATCAAAAAGAACGAGGGCCAGCTCCAGAGCTCCGGCTGGATGGAAAAGATGCTGAACTGGATGAATCGGGGCGGCTCCAAGCGGCTCCCGATGTCCAAGTTCCACATGTTTGGGCTCGGCACGGGTATGATGAAGGCGCTGATGCGCAAGCGGCGCATGCCGTCGCTGGACGAGATGATCCAGACCGCGCACAAGCTGGGCGTGCACATGATCGCCTGCAACACGTCGCTGGGGCTGATGAACCTGACTGAGGAGGCGCTGATTCCCGAGGTGGAAGGCGTCGCCGGGGCGGCCACCTTTGTGGGCATCGCCCAAGAGAGCAAGATCAGCCTGTTCATCTAGGATGGCGGGCTGTGGAGGAATACGCTCATGAACGCCGATATCAAAGCGGATGCGATTTTGGACTGTGTGGGGCTGTATTGCCCGATGCCCATCATCCAGACCACCGAGCATATCGCCGGGCTGGAGGCGGGCCAGGTGTTGGAGGTGGTGGCCGACGACAAGGGCATCGTGACCGATATGCCGGCCTGGTGCAAGGGAACGGGCCACGAGTACCTGGGTATGCAGCAGCAGGGCGGCGAATACCACGTCTTTGTGCGCAAGAAACACGGATGAGGCGGGCCATGACGAACGCGACGATCGACGCCGAAACGGTCCTGGAGCAGGTGGTGGACAACTATCCGCAAACCAGCCGGGTCTTTATGAAGTATGCGCTGCATTGCGTGGGTTGCCCCATTAGCCACCATCACCGCGTGGTGGATTGTGTGACCGAGAACGACCTGGACCTGGAGAGCTTTCTTGCCGAGTTGAGGCAGGCGGCCTTCGGGCAGAGCTAGCTAAATACAGAGCCAGCCACAGGGCAGGCGGGCGTTTCCAGCCGGGAACGCCCCTTGCTGTCCCATACCGCGCGGAGCTGGCCTGATCGGGAGAGAGACATGCGCCTATTGATCGTGACGCAGGGCGAATACGGCAAACGCATCCTGGCCAATATCCGCAACCGCGGCCCGCAGAGCTGGGTGGTTGACGAGTGGGAGGCGCCGCGGGTGCTGCCGCCCATCGTGGACTATCCGGAGGATTTCATTCCGGCGGACCTGGGGCAACACGACCTGATCCTGGCGCTGCCCGAGCACGCGGGGCTGGGGCAACTGCTGCCCGACCTGGCGGCGGCTACCGGGGCGCGCTCGCTGATCGCGCCGGTGGACCGGGAGGAGTGGCTGCCCAAGGGGCTGGTCAACCAGGTGCGCCGCTGGCTGGCCGACGCCGGGGTGGCGGCGGTCTTTCCCAAGCCTTTTTGCACGCTGACGGAGCAATCCTACAACTGGGGCAAGGGAGCGATCGCTTACGACGCCCCGCTGATCGCCGAGTTTGCCCGGCATTTTGGCCAGCCCTGCTTCCGCATGGCCTGCGTGGGCCAAGAGATCGCCGAGGTGGAGGTGGTCCGCGACGCGCCTTGCGGGTGCAGCGCCTTTGTGGCCGAGAACCTGGCAGGCATCCATGCCGACGAGGCTGAACAGGCCGCGGGGCTGCTGCACCACCACTACCCTTGCCTGGCTTCCATGGGCATCGACCCCGAGTTCCATGACACGATCATGCACATCTCGGGGAGGATCACCAAAGAGGCGGTAGAGGCCGAGGTCGCGCCGGTCAAGACGCCCACGCGCTACCTGGAGCCGGCGGGCCGCAGCGGCTAGACCCCGGGCCCGCAAGCCTACTTGATGCTGGCGACGAACTGGGTCATCTCGGGGTCATCCCCGTATTCCTCGGTCAGCGCCACGGTTTCCCCACCAAAGGACACGACCTGTCCTTGCGCGTCCAAGTGCGCGGTGAGCGTGCCGATCCACTCGCCGCGGTAGCCCGCCTGCGCGAGGACCGCCCCGCCTTCGTTTTCGCGGATGGGCGCGAGCACGTTTCTGCTCTGCCCGCCGATGATGATGTCGATCTCGGGGACCTCGGCGGCGATGGTTTGGTCCAGGGGCAGCCCCACGTGCGAGAGCAGGATCACCACGTCGGCCTGCTCGGCCACTTCGGGCGCGTAGCGCTTGATGGTTTCCAGCGGGTCATCCACGCGCAGGGTGGTCGGGTCGCTGGGGTTGGGGGCCAGCGGCGTCGATAGGCGGGTCAGGCCAATGATGCCGATCCGGTGGCCTTTCGCCTCTTTGATCACATAGGGCAAGGCCAAGGGCTGACCGGTGGAAGCGTCGATGACATTCGCCGAGAGCACGGCAAAGGTGGCCTCCGCCATGCGCTGGCGCAGCGCGGCGGCGCCCAGGATCAGGTCCTGATCCCCTAGGGTGATGGCATCGTAGCTCATCATGTTCATGGCCGTGATGGCGGCCTGGCCATTGGTCTTTTGGACGGGGCCTTGGGTGGCATAAAGGGCATTGCCCGCGTCGAGCACCAGGACCAGGTCAGACTGGACGGAATCTCGCTTGATAAAGCTGGCTCGCCGAGCCAGCCCCCCTTTGGGGACGCCTCAGCCGCAGGGGTCGGTTTCTCCCGAGGTGTCGTTGGTGTGCAGGATGCGCAGTGTCAGTTCTTGCGGGGCGGCGGTGGCGGTGGGCGGCGCCGGCGGGCCCATGGGCAGGGGGTTGGGGCGCGGGCCATAGGGCGTGGTCTGCGGCAACGCTCCCGAGCCGGCCGGCGCGCACCCGCTCATGCTCCCCAACAGGATCAGCCCCACCAAGATCAGCGCGAGCTTTTGTCTCATGGGAATCCTTCCTCAAGATAGCCGTAGGACGCCTTTTGTTATACTCGATTCCGCTGCTGGGTCAAACTTGGCCTTTGCGGATCGCGCGGGGACGCGCTATAATGAGTTGGAGCCGGTTGCGCCGTCAGGAGGGCCTGCGGCACGCGATGCAGCAGCACTGGCGTCTAGAGGAGAGCGTATGTCAAGGCACATCCTTCTTGTGGAGGATGAGGGCTCGGTGGCCGGACTGTGGCGGCGCGATCTTGGCCGCAAGGGCTACCGGGTGTCCGTGGCCCGCTGGGAAGAGGCGCCCGACGCGGCGCGGAAATTGCAGCCAGATATCGCGATCATCGACGTTTCCGTGGCGCCCCAGAGCTGCCTGCCACGATGCCAGCGGCTGTGCCGCGAGTTGGGCATGCCCATGCTCCTGTTGACCGACCGGCCGGACCTGGCCGGGGCCGGGAAGGGCGTCGAGTTTGTGCGCCGCCCCGTGCGCTTCGACAGCTTGCTGATGCGCCTCGAAGAGGCCTTGGCCCGCTTCTCAGCGCGAACATCGGAGGCCGAGGGGCAGCTCTTTCAGATGGGCGAACTGACCCTGGATCCGACGCATCAGGCGGTCGTCAAGAGAGGGCTGACGCATCTCCTCTCCCCCAAGCTCTTCCATCTCTTGCGGTATTTCATGACCCACGCCGGGCAGGTGCTGAGCCGCGAACAGCTCATGAGGGAGGTATGGGACACGGACTATATGGGAGACACGCGCACCCTCTATGTCCACGTGCGCTGGCTGCGGGAGCGGATCGAGGATAGCCCGCAAGCCCCCGCCTATCTGCGCACCGTGCGCGGGGTGGGTTACCGCTTCGACGCGCCGGAGCGAGACTGATCCGCGCCTGTGACGGCACCGCCATAATCCGCGGTATTTGACAATCCCCCTGCTCTGTGCTACCATATCGTGAATTGGCCGGTTCCGGTTATGCTGGGACGATTTACGATGATTTCCTGCTAAGGGCGACGAATGCCCAATCAACGCCTTCGTTACGTTGCTATCGCGCTGTTGGTGATCCTGGTGGTGGGAGCCTGCCTCGCCTGTGGGGGGGCGGCTTTTTGGTTGGTGAGGAGCGGCACGGCTCGGGAACTGCTCGACCTGCCGGCGCAGGGGGGCGATACCCTGCGGCTCTATGGGGACATGCCCTCCACGCTGGACCCCGCCCTGGTTCAGGACACCACCTCCGCCGGTTACGTGCTCGAGATCTTTAGCGGGCTGGTGACGCTTAGTGGCGATCTGGAGATCGTGCCGGACCTGGCGGAGCGTTGGGAGATCAACCCCGATGGCACCCGGTACGTCTTTTACCTCCGCCCAGAGGCCCGCTTCCACGATGGCAAGCCCGTGACGGCGCAGGATGTCAAATTCTCCATCGAGAGGGCTTGCGATCCCGACCTGGGCTCGCCGGTGGCCTCTTCGTATTTGGGGGATATCGTCGGGGCGGCCGCGATGCTGGCGGGCGAGGCCGACGAGGTGGAGGGCGTCCGAGTGATCGACGACCGGACACTCGAGATCGTGATCGATAGCCCAAAGGCCTATTTCCTGCCCAAGCTGGCCTATTCGACCGCTTTCGTGGTCGATCGGGACAACGTGGCGCAGCCGGATTGGATGGTCCATCCCAACGGGACCGGGCCCTTCAAGCTCGAGTCGTTGACCAGCGACGAGATCGTGCTGGCCCGGAACGACGATTTCTATCGCGGCCCGGCCAAGCTGGCCCAGGTCCGCTTCCTGTTGGGCGGCGGCTTGCCCATCACCATGTACGAGAACGACAGCCTGGACCTGGCCTACGTTGGGCTGGGCGATATCGAGCGGGTGCTGGACCCCGCCAATGCCCTGTCGCGCGAGCTGGTGATCGTCTCCAGCCTGGGCGTGCAGTATATCGGGATGAACGTCCAGGCGCCGCCTTTCGACGATCCCTTGGTCCGCCGGGCCTTTGTGCATGCCACGGACCGGGAAAAGCTGGCCGAGGTGGTGCTCAAGGGCACGGCGGTGCCCGCGTGGGGCATCTTGCCGCCAGAGATGCCGGGGTATAACCCGGCGCTCGAGGGGCTGGCCTACGACCCGGCGCTGGCCCGCGAGCTTTTGGCCCAGTCCCGGTATGGCGGCGCGGAGGGCCTGCCGCCGATCACGCTGCACACCAGCGGCGACGATCTGGGGTTGCCGAGCAGCGTGGAGGCGCTTTTGGCCTTCTGGAAAGAGAACCTCGGTGTCGAGGTGCAGGTGGAGGCCGTGGACTGGCCGGTCTTTTTGGCGGAGGTGGACGCGAACCTCTATCCCATGTTCTCCCTGGGGTGGATGGCCGACTATCCCGACCCGCACAACTTTTTGGATCAACTGTTTTACAGTCAGAGCGACGAGAATCACGTTGCATACGCCAATCCCGAGGTGGATCGGCTCTTGCTCGCGGCACGCGTGGAGCGGGACCCCGCGGAGCGCATGGCCTTGTATCAGCAAGCGGAGGCCATGATCGTTCAGGATGCGGCTTGGATACCTTTGTGGCATGATCGGGACTATATGCTGATCAAGCCTTACGTGAAGGGTGTCTCGCCAGCATCCACCTTGGTCCCCTGGCTCAAGGATGTGTATCTGGAGCGCGAGTGAGATCGGCCCGGGAGGGCATCTCGATAGGTTGTAGGAGGCAGATATGGCGCCATTGTTGCAGGTGAAAGGGCTCAAGACCCAATTCTTCACCCAAGATGGCATTGTGCACGCAGTGGATGGCATTTCCTATGATGTGGAAGAGGGCGAGACCCTCGGCATCGTGGGCGAGAGCGGTTGCGGCAAGAGCGTCGGCGTTCTTTCCGTCATGCGGCTGATCCCCACGCCCCCCGGCAAGATCGTGGCGGGCGAAGTGCTCTTTCAGGGCCGCGATATGCTCAAGATGTCGGAGGAAGAGGTCCGGCAAATCCGCGGCAACCAGATGGCGATGATCTTTCAGGACCCCATGACCTCGCTGAACCCGGTGCTGACCATCGGCCGGCAGATCAGCGAGGCGCTCGAGCTCCACCTCAACATGGACAAGAATCAGGCGCGGACGCGCACCATCGAGCTGCTCGAGATGGTCAACATCCCCGGCGCGGCGGGCCGCGTCGACGATTACCCGCACCAGTTCTCCGGCGGCATGCGCCAGCGCGTGATGATCGCCATGGCCCTTTCGTGCAACCCCAAGCTGTTGATCGCGGACGAGCCGACCACGGCGCTGGATGTGACCATCCAGGCCCAGTTCGTGGACATCGTCAAGCGCCTGCGCGACGAGCTCAGCATGTCCGTGATCTGGATCACCCATGACCTGGGCATCGTGGCGGGGCTGGCCCAGCGCGTGGCGGTCATGTACGCGGGGCACATCGTCGAGATGGCCAGCGTCAAGGACCTCTACAGAGAGCCGTCGCATCCCTACACCTTGGGGCTGCTCGGCTCCATCCCGCGGCTGGATGCGGAGCGCCGGTCCCGGCTGACCCCCATCGAGGGGCTGCCCCCGGACTTGGTGGGCGAGAACCGCGGCTGCCCCTTTGCGCCGCGCTGCCCCTATCAGAAAGAGCACGCCATCGAGCGTTGCTTGCAGGAGAACCCCCAGTTGGCGCCGGTGGGAACAGGGCTAAAGCACCAGGCGGCTTGCTGGTTTGATGTGAGAAGAGGCATGGCCAGATGACAGTGCAGGAACAAGATATCCTCGTTCGCGTTGAGGGCCTGAAGGTCCATTTCCCCATCACCCAGGGGATCATTTTCCAGCGCCAGATCGGCGCGGTGCAGGCGGTGGACGGCCTGGACTTTGCTATCCGCCGCGGCGAGACGCTGGGGCTGGTGGGCGAAAGCGGTTGCGGCAAGTCCACCACCGGCAGGGCCATTTTGCAGCTCTACCGTCCCACGGCGGGGAACGTCTATTTCGAGGGCGAAAACCTCTGCCAGGTCAAGGGGGAAAAGCTGCGCGCGATGCGCCGCCGGATGCAGATGATCTTCCAGGACCCCTATGCTTCGCTGAACCCGCGCATGACCATCGGCAGCATCATCGGCGAGCCGCTGGAAGTGCACGGCTTGGCTTCCGGCGCGGAGGTCAAGGAGCGGGTGGCCGAGCTGTTGGAGGTCGTGGGGCTCAATAGCTATTTCATCAACCGCTACCCGCACGAATTCTCCGGCGGCCAGCGCCAGCGCGTGGGCATCGCCCGCGCCGTGGCGGTGAACCCCGATTTCATCGTCTGCGACGAGCCGGTCTCGGCGCTGGACGTCTCCATCCAGGCGCAGATCATCAACCTGCTGGAGGACCTGCAGGCGCGGTATAACCTGACGTACCTCTTTATCGCCCATGACCTTTCGGTGGTGCGGCACATCAGCGACCGCGTGGCCGTGATGTACCTGGGCAAGATCGTCGAGCTGACCGATCGGGCCGAGCTGTACGAAAAGCCCTTGCATCCCTATACGCAGGCCCTCCTTTCGGCGGTCCCGATCCCGGACCCCGAGATCGAGGAGAGGCGCCGGCGCATCATCCTGACCGGCGACGTGCCCGATCCGAGCCACCCGCCCAAGGGCTGCCACTTTTCCACGCGCTGCCCGGTGATGATCCCCGGGACGTGTGACGCGCAAGAGCCCGAGTTCAAGGACGCGGGCGGCAATCACTGGGTGGCTTGCTTCCGGGTGTCCTAGGGTCTGGTTGACCAGTTTCATACGTGATACGGCTAGCAGGGGACTGGCCGCGCTTTCGAGGCGCGTGGTCCCCTGCTTGCTATTTGCCACACAAGGTCATTTTGCGCTCCTGACGTATTGCGCGTATAATATTCCATATGTGGCTCTGATTACCGCAGCCACGGCGGGCTGATGGCCCGATTTCGAATCCTTTCATGCTCTATTGCCCGGCGCGCGGTTGCGCCGCTCATGTTGCGATCTCGCGGGTTCACGTAGTGCCAACACGCCTTAGGTCCGTTGACGTATCGGGGCGGTCCTGAGCACCTGGAAGGGAGGTGGGGACAAGGCAGAGACGGCGGGTTTGTGAGTCCGGTTGTCTTGTTTGTCGCGAGTTTCCAGAGCATAGAGGAGGAGAGATCTCATGAAGAAGTGGGCTATGTTGGTTGCCCTGCTCACCATCGCGGTGTTGGCCTTCTCGGCCTGTTCCGCCCCCACGCCACAGGTCATCGACAGGCCAGTCACCGTCGTGGTGGAAAAAGAGGTTTCCGTCGAGAAGCAAGTCCTTCAGACCGTGGTGGTCGAGAAGGAAAAGATCGTCTCGCAGGAAAAGGTTGTGACCTCCATCGTCGAGAAGGAAAAAATCGTCGAGAAGGTCGTCACGGCCACCCCCGTCACCGAGCCCAAGGTCCTGATCGTCGGCCAGTCGCAAGAGCCGGATTCCCTCTACGGGTTCGCCAGTGACATGCTGGCCTCCCGGCACGTCCTCGAAGCCCTCATGGACGGCCCCATTGACACGCGCAGCTACGACTATCAGCCCATCATCCTGGAAGCGCTGCCCAGCATTGACGAGGGCACTGCGGTGCTCAAAAAGGCCACCGTCAAGGCCGGCGAGCACTATGTCGAGGCTGGCGAGGTCATGACCGCCACCGCGGACATGGAGCTGGAGCAGATCGTCGCCACCTTCACGATGAAGAAGGGGCTCAAGTGGGAGGACGGCCAGCCGCTGACCTCGGCGGACTCGGTGTTTGGCTGGGAATTGCTGTGCCACCCCGATACCTCCTCCAGCAAGTACGCTTGCGAGCGGTCTGTCAGCTATGTGGCGACCGATGATGTGACCACCGTCTGGACCGGCCTGCCCGGGTTCATGGACGCCACCTACTTCCTCAACTATGCCACGCCATACCCCAAGCACATCCTGGGCGGTGTGGCGCCGAAGGACATCGCGGGCAGCGTCTATGCACGCAAGCCGCTCTCCTTTGGCCCCTTCAAGCTGGTGGAATGGGTT
>Ga0123330_1000369_pt1 | contig 51734 bp, 39 predicted proteins | sample BioC13SIPDNA_2_FD_89704 | JGI IMG/M metagenome (GOLD analysis project Ga0123330, IMG submission 89704) | Anaerobic biogas reactor microbial communites from Washington, USA - Biogas_R2_A C13 SIP DNA | ecosystem: Engineered > Bioreactor > Anaerobic > Unclassified | place: Washington, USA... | reverse complement strand
TATCGCCGTGGGCAGTGTGCTCGAACCGGGGTTCTGGGCTGCGGGCTCATGGACCGGATTCGCCGGGTTCATTTGGGGTGCCGGCCGCATGACGGGCGAGAAGCCGATGGAGATGCCGGCGGCGCGGGTCGCGGCCGTGCGGGGCAAGTGGACCTTGCGGGCCCTGGGATGCCGGAATTCAAGTATCGCGACTACTACTCGGTGTTCGGCCTGGAGAATGCCGAGTTTGTGACGCCCGCGGATGCGACGGGGCTGGACGCCATCCTGGAGAAGATGAGTTCGTACGAGCGGCCGGGAGTGGAGGAGGTGAAGGCGAGGCTGCTGGCGAGTTTTCCGTTTGGGGTGGGCTATACCAGTCCCAAGGCGAAGGAAGCATGGGGGATAGGTTCTCGGCGGTGATGCAGTTTGGTATAAGTCGTATCGGCGTCTGGCTGAAGGTCCGCCACGGCAGGCGGCGGACGGCTGAGGTTGCCAAGGAATGCGGCTGCGGCGACAGCAGCGGAGGCTATCGAGTCGTCCAGCGTTTGGAAGCCCAAGCGAAGTAAGATCGCGAACTCGACGATCCGTTGACGTCATTGCGAAACCGATTGTCCAATATCCGGAGTTGATCTCGATCTCATGTGTGCGAAGAAATCCGAGAGCATCTACTCGCTCGACTTCATCCGCGAGAAGTTGCGGGCGATTCCCCGCGAGACGACGCCGCGGCGGATCGGGCCGCCGATCAAGCGGTTGTGCCGAAAGCTGGTCGACGACGGGATGCCGGGGTTCGTGCCCGTGCTAGCGGGCCCGAGTGCCAAGCCGAACGCGGCGTACGCGAACGTGGAGGAGACGATTCGAGTCAACGGCGGCGAGCACGCTCCGGGGTGGTTGATCTGGGAGATGCGGGGCGTGCTGCTCAATGCCGAACGCTACGTCTGCTGGCGATCACCGGAAGGAGACGTCATCGACGTTTCGCCGAAGCCGGACGGCGAGAAGCGGATCCTGTTTCTGGAGGGTCCGGATCCGTGGGACGGATCGCGGGTCTGCCCGACGACTTTCGCCCTGGTGGACGACGAACCGGTGAGGGAGTACATCCGGCTCTATCAGGCCGAGCGGCGTCAATGGGTGCGGGAGGTGACCGATTTCAAGCTGCAAAAGGAGCTCTACGTGGCCATGGTGGCCATGAGCGATCATCTGGCGGGGCAGCGGAAGAAGAAGAGGTAGGGCGGGTGGGGGCGTGTTTCGAGGCCCGGGTGGTGGTGACAGAACGGAGCGAGTATCACAGCGTCTGAAGCGTCTGCACCTGTTCCATCGATTCAGTCGGTAGTGTGCTCCCTCCTTTCCACCAGTGCCACCCACCCGCGTCTCAATCTGTGACCTCAATTTCGATCTGCCCTCCCTCGGGCACGTGAGCAATCTGTCTCGCAAAGTCAGCATGAAACAGGATGACTTTGTGAGCTGGGCAGGCCTTCAACGAGTAGGCAGAGGCAGATGCCTTCACACAGAAGGGTGGATAGGCATGGAGCAATTGGCCAGGTTGAAGCGGATGATCCGGGGCAGAACTCGGGAAGTCTACTGGATTCTCGTCAACTTTGGCAAAGAACTCCTGAAGATCGACGGCAACGCCCTCGATCTCACCGGTTTCGGCGAGCAGGCGCACGACATGGCCATCCCGAAGCAGAAACTGGTCGCCCACACAATCCTGGGCGAAGGGAATGTCGTCAGGGGTGACCGCATCGTAGAGCTTGTGGAAGGCCTTGTCCCCGTGCCACGCATGGCGCAGGGAGTGCCACTCAGGTTCCGAACACACTCCACGCACATGGAGTGCGCCTTGCAGGATGATGAATCCATTCGAATCCGCAAGAACCTCCTGCAGGGCAGCCGGAAGCGATGACAGGAATGCCCGATCGTCAACAGCGGGCCCAGTAGCTGTGATGCCTGATATCTTCATTTCTTCACGACCAACTCATTCATCGCACCTCAGTTCAACTCTTCCGCACCGTCACGGCCCGGCGCCCCCGATTTCCCATTGGCGTTACCCCTTTCTCGCCCGTCAACCCAGTCCAGCTTGCCGGACAATCCTCTCGGGTGTTCAGTTTTTGTCTTGACAGAAGACTGTAAATATGTACACTAATAGCTGCCGCCAATCCCGTCCCCACTTGAGCGAAACATTCGCCCTGCCGGCGGCCTGGAGAGCAAACACCGTGAACCTCCCAAAGAACCCCTGCACCTCCAACCAGCAAGACCCATCCTACATTCAAACACCCCCCTTTTAAGCCAAAAGCACCTGAAACGCGCGCTAACAATGCAAACAATGGAGCAGGAAAGATGGGAAATATCCATCCCACCCCAGAACGCCGTCCGCCCAGAGATATTGGCAAAACAGCAGGCTTGCTGCCCAACTCCGAAGACGCACTCCCGCTTCGCGTCTCCCTGAAACAGGGGCCCCGCTTCGGGGAGTAAGTGTCAGAGAACTTGTTTTCGAGGGAAAGTTGCTTGCTATAACCGTAGAACACACAGACTGGGTAATATTAACCCTACTGCAGAGGCAATCCGACCCAGAGCTATCGGCAAAACAGCACGCTTGTTGACCAACTCCCCCATTGCGAAACACCCTGCCACGATCTTTGACAACCCAATCAAGATGCCGCCTCAACCGCCGCAATATCCTCGTCCGCCAAGGCGTCGAGCCGGTAGATGTTCCGGTCGATCTCCCCATCGCCCGGTCGACGGGTTCGCCGCGTCCGATTCGCCAGAGTCCGGTGGCCGTCTCGATCACGCGGGCGGCCGCTTCGGCCCGGCGGAAGACTTGCGAGTCGCGCTGGACCATCGCCACGTGGCCGTAGGAGGCAAGCGTCTGCAATTGTCCCCAGCGATTGGACCATGATCCAGATCACCAGGACATCACAACGTTCTTCCGCCGCTTCAAGCAGGTGGGCAAGATCCTGAACAAGCTTGAGTCTCCCAATCTGGACAAAGCTCTGATCTTCCTCGACGACAAGCAGCTTCCTTCGACTTCCAACGCTGTCGAACGCGGCAACCGTCGCCACCGCAAAATGCAAAAGACTGCCTATCGTGTTCGCATCCAAGAGCACATCCACAACCGTATCGCGCTCGCCATGCTCCGCGATTCGCATAAGGACGACTGCGCCACAACGACTAAAGCACTCCATAACGGTCGCGCCGCTTGAACTATCAGTAATGATGCTGAAGACTCCAATTGGACGATCATTGATTCGACAGTCCCACGCGAAGTTCATGAATGAGCCGGGTTGATCGCCTCGGCATCCGGGAGCCTCCCATCCCCGGCCACTTGGACCGCTTTCGGCGATGGTCTATATTGTCGGTTTGTCTGAATCGGCACCGACGCCTATCCTGATGCGGCACACCCCCCTATGGACCTTCGTCTCCGAGACAAAGTGGCCCTGGTAACCGGCGGCTCTCGCGGCCTGGGACGCGCGATTTGTCTGGGGCTGGCGGCCGAGGGAGTGAAGGTGGCCGTCAATTACCGTCGCGACGAGGCGGCTGCCGGGGAGGTGGTCGAGGCGATGCAGAACCTCCATGCCGCCCGGGGAATCGCCCTGCAAGGAAACGTGGCTGAGAGCGTCGACGTGGTGCGGATGTTCGACCGGTGCGAGGAGGACTTGGGGCCGATCGATATTCTCGTGAATAACGCCGGCGTGTGGCCGACCGCCTATGTTCGCGACATGACCGAGGAAGAGTGGGACGCCACCTTCGCCGTTAATCTCAAAGGCGCCTTTCTTACCTGCCGCGAGGCGGTGCGCCGCTGGCTCGATCGCGATCGAGGAGGGCGAATCGTCAATGTGACGACTCAGGCGGCCTTTCGCGGCTCGACGACGGGGCACGCCCATTATGCCGCCTCCAAGGCCGGACTGGTGACTTTCACCGTATCGCTCGCCCGCGAGGTGGCCCGCTCGGGCATCTTCGTCAACGCCGTCGCTCCCGGGATGATGCGAACCGATATGGCCCGCGAAGCCTTGGAAGAGAGCGAAGAGAAGTACATCCAGCGTACCCCGCTCGGCCGGATCGCCGAGCCGGCCGAGATCGCCGACGTGGTCGTGTTCCTGGCCTCCGATCGGGCCAGCTACACGACAGGCGCCACCTTCGACGCAACCGGCGGAATGTTAATGAGATAGGAAGAAACACTCGGCGAGCGACCAATATGGCTCCCGACCACTCCCACCATAACTGAACCCCAAACCCTGAACCCTAACAACTCCCCCTGCATGCTTACCACCCTCCAACAGATCCTCGCCGACGCGAGAGAACGTGCTTACGCCGTGCCGGCCTTCGACTGTGTCGAAGACGTCATGGTGCGGACCGTCCTGGAAACGGCCGAAGAGTTGCGTGCTCCGGTCATCATCATGTGTCTGGCTCCGCGGCCCGACAGTCACGACATGGCCTATCTGGCGGGACTGGTTCGGGGAGTGGCCGACGCGCATCCGATTCCCGTCGGCCTGCATCTGGACCATACGTCGGATCTGGACCTGGTGAAGAAGGCAATCGATCACGGTTTCACTTCGGTGATGGTCGACGGCTCGACGAGACCCTTTGAGAAGAACGTGGCCCTCACCCGGGCGGCGGTCGAACTGGCCCATCCGCATGGCGTCGGCGTGGAGGCCGAGTTGGGACACGTGGGCGGAATGGATCTGGCGGAGACCGAGTGTGGCCAGTCGGTGCTGACCTTGCCCGAGGAGGTCGTCCGGTTCGTTGCCGAAACCGAAGTGGACGCCCTGGCCGTTTCGATCGGTACGGCCCACGGCGTGTATCGATCGCTGCCGACTCTGTCGATCGACCGGCTCAAGGAACTGCATGCCGTCAGCACGGTTCCCCTCGTCCTGCACGGCGGATCGGGCACCCCCGACGACCAGATTCAGGAATCGGTCCGCAACGGAATCTGCAAGATCAACATTTTCGCCGACAACCGGATTGCGATGGCGAAGGGATTCAAGCGGGCGGCGGAGGGCATCCAGCGAATCGATCCCCTCCCGGGCGATCTGTTCGGGCCGATCAAGCGGGCCATGAGCGAAACGGTGGCCGAGAAGATCCGGCTGCTGTTTGCGGACGGAAAAGCGTAGAAATGGGCACGCAAGGTGGGTCAAAGCAACCTATGAAACTCGTGGCCATCAGCGATCACTATATTCCGCACGATATCATGCGGCGGGGGTTGGCTTCGCTCGAGGGGCTGGGCATCGAGGTCGAGGTCCGCCGCTGGGAGCACGCCACGCTTGTCGAACTCCAGGAAGCCAACCTGGCGATCGAGCAGGGGGGCCCCGACGCCGTTTCGTTGCCGGACGAACTCTTCGAGAACCTCGACGACGTCAAGATCCTTGTGACGCAGTTCACGCCCGTTCCGGAACGAATGATCGCGGCGGCTTCGTCGCTCGAGGTGATCGGCGTATTGCGCGGGGGCTTCGAGAACGTCATGGTCGATGCGGCCACGCAGCGGGGTGTGAGTGTGCTCAATACTCCGGGCCGCAACGCCCGGGCGGTAGCCGAATGCACGTTGGGGCTGATCCTCACCGAGATCCGGAACCTGGCCCGGTCGCACGCCTGCCTGATGCGGGGTGAGTGGCGGAGGGAATTTGCCAACGGCATGGCCATTCCCGAGCTGAACGAAAAGACGGTAGGCCTGGTAGGCTACGGTGCCGTGGGAAGGCTGGTGGCCCACTATTTGCAGGCCTTCGGCAGTCGCATTGTGGCCTTCGATCCTTATTGCCAGGGCGATCCGGCACCGGCCGAACTCGTGGATCTTCCCACCCTGATGAAGGAGTCGGACGTGGTTTCGCTCCATGCTCGGCTGTCGCCCGAGACGCACCGTTTGATCGGCGCGGCCGAATTGGCGATGATGAAGCCCACGGCCATCCTGGTCAACACGGCCCGGAGCGGGCTGGTCGACGAGGCGGCCCTGGTGGAAGCGCTCCGGCAGCGAAAGATCATGGGCGCGGCGCTCGACGTTTTCGACGAGGAACCGCTCCCTCCCGGCAGCCCCATGCTGCAACTCGACAACGTGACGATTACACCCCATCTGGCAGGCAGCACGATCGACGCCTTTTTGAACAGTCCCAAGCTGATGGCCGGCCACTTGACGCGAATGCTGCGAGGCGAGGGGCCGTTGCCCGTCGTCAACGGAATCCAACCGACCTTACGCCAGTAGCCGAGTCTCTCCGAGACTCGGAGTAGCACAACGGAGTTGCGGTATCAGTCTCGGAGAGACTGACCTACGCAGAAGATCCAACCGGGAGGAAGATCCAATGAAATCGGTGCTCATTGCGCCCCGCAAGTACGTGCAAGGCCGAGGCGTGCTCGGCGAACTTGGCGAGTATCTGAAGCCTATGGGAAAGAAGGCGCTCGTGCTGTGGGACGAGTGCGTGAAGGGGATCGTGGGCGACACCGTGGCGGCGAGCCTCGCGGCCGCGGGGATCGAACTGGTCGACGTCCTGTTCGAGGGCGAGGCGACCGGCGACGAACGGGGCCGCGTCGGGAAGATTGCGAAAGAGAGCGGCGCGGAGATCTCGGTCGGCGTCGGCGGGGGCAAGGTGCTCGACGTGGCCAAGGCGGTTGCCGTCGACTGCGGCCTGAAGATGGTGACCTGTCCCACGATCGCCTCGAACGATTCGCCCACCAGTGCCGCTTCGGTCTGGTACGACGAGAATCACAATTTCACCGGCTTCGACTGCTGGCCCTTCAACCCCGACCTGGTGCTGGTCGATACCCAGGTGGTGGTCGGCGGCCCGGTGCGGGCGTTTGTGGCGGGCATCGGCGACGCGCTTTCGACCTGGATCGAGGCCGAGGCGGCCAGAAAGTCTCGGGCCAACAACATTGCCGGGGGGCAGCCCACCATGGCCGCCATGGCCCTGGCTCGGCTGGCCTTCGATACGCTGATCGACCACGCCCTGGACGCCAAACGGGACGTCGAACTGGGCGTCGTCACCCCGGCCGTCGAAAAGGTGGTCGAGGCCAACGTGCTCCTTTCCGGCCTGGGTTTCGAGAGCGGCGGTCTGGCTACAGCCCACATGATCGGCAACCTGCTTTCGAACGTACCCGAGTGCCGGCAGGCCGGTCTGATGCACGGCGAGAAGGTCGGCTTCGGTATCGCCGCGCAGCTCTGCCTCGACGACGAGTACGACGTCGACGACAAGTACGCCGTCTTCGACTTCCAGATCCAGTTGGGTCTGCCGGTCACGTTCGCCGACTTGAATCTCGAAGGGATCGCGCGGGAGCGGCTCGAATCGTTCGCCGAGGCCTGCGCCGGCGAGGGCTCGCTGTGCCACAACCATCCCTTCAAGGTCACGGCCGCCGACATCGTCGACGCCATGATCGCCGCCGACGCCCTGGGCCAGAAACGCAAAGACATTATTGGTGACATGTGAGGTGCATCTTAACGCACGGGAGAACGAACACCCCTAAGGAGAACGATGTGATGACGAAGAAACTGCCGTTTGCCACCCTTACCGCCCTGTTGGCGATCCTGGTTTGCACGGTCGGCTGCCCCCCTGCCTCCGAGTCGCAGCCGCAGCGGCCTAGCGGGCCCGATCCTGTTCCAGGCGTGACCGACATCCCCGCCCCGACCCCCGAAGCCCCGATGGTCGAAGAGCCGGCCCCGGAAGAACCTGCCCCGGAGCCGCCGAAAGCAGAAGAGCCGAAAGCAGAGGCCCCGAAGGCCGAGACACCGAAAGAAGAGGCCCCCAAGGCCGACGCACCGAAGCCGGAAGAGGCGATGGCCGACAAGGCTAAGGCTGACGCACCCAAGGAAGAGGCTCCGAAGACGGATGCCCCCAAGGCGGAGACGCCGAAGCCGGAAGAGGCGCAGGCCGACAAGCCCAAGGCGGATGCACCCAAGGAAGAGGCTCCGAAGAAGGACGCCCCTAAGGCCGACGCGCCGAAGCCGGAAGAGCCGAAAGCCGACAAGCCGAAGGCCGACGCACCCAAGGAAGAGGCCCCGAAGAAGGACGCCGCCAAGGCCGGAAAGGCGGAGTTGTTCCTGACTCTCCCCGCCGGCTGCAACACGCCCGACGGAATGTGCCTGCTTCCGGACGGCAGCGTGATTCTTTCGATGCCCAACTTCAACAAGTTGGATGAGGGCGCCCGACTGATGAAGATCACGCCCGACAACAAGGTGGAGAAATTCCTCGAGTTGGGAAAGCATCCCGAAACGGGCGAGTTGATCGGGGCGCTCGGCGTTTGCCTGGCGCCGTCGGGCGACCTGTTCCTGGCGGACTACCAGATGAAGGGCAAGAAGCAGTCGCGCGTGCTTCGCATCCCGATGAAGGACGGCAAGCCGGGCGAACCCGTGCCGGCAATTGAGGGTTTCCACGTCTCCAATGCGGTGGTTTGCCGCGACGGCTACCTCTACGTGAGCGAGACCCAGATCGACATCGAAGCCCAGCCGGGCACGAGCGGCATCCTCCGCTTCAAGCTCGAGGATCTCGACAAAGGCGTGATCAAGCTGGCCGACGACGTCACCAAGGATCCCCATTTCGTGTGCGTTATTCCGTTTCACAACAAGGAAGTGCGGCTTGGCGCCGACGGGTTGTGCTTCGACAACCAGGGCAACCTGTACTGCGGCGATTTCGGCGACGGCACGCTCCACCGCATCGAGTTCGACGGCGACGGTAAGGTGAAGTCGAACAAGATCTTCGCCACGGCCGACTTCATGAAGTGCTGCGACGGGCTGTTCTTCAACCCCAAGACCGAGGAAGTCTACGTGACCGACTCGATGTCGAACGCCATCCACGCGGTGTCGATGGACGCCAAGGTGCGGACCCTCGCCCAGAACGGCGACACGGACGGCACGGACGGCGGCATGGACCAGCCGTGCGAGGTTTTGCTCCGCGGCAACGAGCTGATCGTTTCAAACATGGACTGGCCCGTGCCCGGCTGCATCAACAAGACGTACAACGAGCCTTGCACGCTGTCGGTGATTCACATCGCCGATTGACGTCGGAGGCGCAGGAGGCCTTCATGGCCGACTTGATTGCGCAGGGCGAACAACTGTCGCAGCGGTGGCGCCGCGTCTTGCCCGAGGGTGATCCCGTAACACTGGGTCGTGCGCCGGGAATCTGGGCGGTCCCCTGGGATCCGCTCATTTCCCGGCATCACGCCGACCTCGTGTGGAACGGCAACCAGTTGTCCGTAACGCAACTATCCGAGGCGCGGAATCCGCTGTTCTTCCGGGGCAAGCCCTGCGACCGCCTGACCCTCCAGCCCGGCGAGCATTTCGTCATCGGCGACACGAGCTTCACCTTGACCGTGCAGCGTGCCGACGTGGTGGCCGACGCGCCGATGCCCGTCCAGCAACAGGCCTTCAGCTCCCAGTACCTCAAGGCGATCGCCTTTCGCAATCCCGATCATCGCCTGGAGATCCTCAGCCGGCTGCCCGAGGTGATCTCCGGCGCCACCGACGACAAGGAGTTGTGCGTCCGGCTGGTGAGCATGCTCCTGGCCGGCGTACCGCGGACGGAGACGGCGGCCGTGGTGACGACCGATCCGGGAGCGGCGCAACCCGGCGGTGACCGGCGACCCGAGATCGCCGTCCTCCACTGGGACCAGCGCCGGGTAGCCCACGAGGACTTTCGGCCCAGCCAGCGGCTGATTCTCGAGGCGACGCGGCAGGGGCAGAGCATCCTTCACGTGTGGGAGGGGGCCGAGCCGAACGCTCCCCAGCCATTCACAGCCCGGGGCAACTTCGATTGGGCATTTTGCACGCCCCTTCCCGGTCCGGGGAGCCCCGCCTGGGCCCTCTATCTGGCCGGCAGGTTCCAGAGCGATCCGACCACGCTGCCCGGCTCGAGCGATCCCTCCGACTTGCGCGAAGACGTCAAGTTCACCGAACTCATGGCGACCGTAGCCAGCAGCCTGCTGGAAATGCGCCGGCTGCAGCGGCGCCAGACCGCCCTGAGCCAGTTCTTCTCGCCCGTGGTCCTCAACACGCTCTCGGTGGAGGATCCCGACCTGGTCCTGGCACCGCGGCAGACGGAGGTCTCCGTGCTGTTCTGCGACTTGCGGGGCTTCTCCCGCGAGTCGGAGCGTTCGGCCGGCAACCTGCTCGACCTGCTCGATCGCGTGAGCGAAGCCCTGGGCGTGATGACTTACCAGATTCTCAACGAGGGGGGCGTTGTCGGCGACTTCCAGGGCGACGCGGCCATGGGTTTCTGGGGTTGGCCCATCAAGTCCGACGACGACGTGCTCAAAACGTGCCGCGCGGCGCTGGCCATCCGCGACAAGTTCGAATGGGCCGCGCGCCAGTCGGCCGGGTCTCTGGCCGGGTTCAATGCGGGCGTGGGCGTCGCCACCGGCCAGGCCGTGGCCGGCAAGATCGGAACGGTCGACCAGGTGAAGGTGACCGTGTTCGGGCCGGTCGTCAATCTTGCCTCGCGTCTCGAAGGGATGACCAAGGTGCTGCACGCGCCCATTCTGCTCGACGAGGTCACCGCTCGGGCCGTGCGGCAGCAGGTGCCGCCGGAGGTGGCGAGAATTCGCAGGATCGCCAAGGTGTCGCCCTACGGGATGGAAGCCGCCATCGAAATCAGCGAGCTATTGCCGCCGGAGGACCAGTTCCCTCAACTCAGCAACCAGCACCTGGCCGTCGGCGAGAAGGCCCTCGACGCGTTCCTTGCCGGCGACTGGGCGTCGGCCTACGACCTGCTCCGCCGCATGCCGACCGAGGATCGCGTCAGCGATTTCCTGACGGTCTACATCGCCCAACACAATCGCTCCGCGCCCCCCGGCTGGGACGGCGCGATCCGGTTGTCGGCGAAGTGATGCAAACCGGCCTGGATTGTGCATGAACTTCGCGAGGGATTCGCGCGTCATTCCTGCGCAGGCAGGAATCCAGACCGAGGTGTCCAAGCAAGAAGGAACTCATCAACTGAAGACGTACTGGATTCCCGCCTGCGCGGGAATGACGGTTGAAGGGCCCCGCGAATTCCTCCGGAAACCGTGAAAGGCCATTCAGAACAGTACACCGTCGCGAGTTCAGCGGACCTGAATGTTCACCGCCTTACCGCCCTCGATCTTTATCGGATACCCCTCGATCAGCTTCACCCCTTCGATCTCCAGCGACTCGTTGCCGACGGTCACACGATACTTCCCGTCCGCCGCCACAGTGAACCACTCGGGGAACTGGTTGATCCGCGGGTAGTCCATCGGCATGTGCATGAAGACCTGGTGACGGGGTTGATCGAAAACGAGCCTGCCCTGCCAGGGCTTGTCGGCCGCCAGGTAGAGATGGAGCGAGTGGTTCTCGTCGAGTTCGGCCCCGAGGCGGACGTCTTCTCGCCAGGGCTGGAGGGTCACGCCCTGCTGTTTCCAGAGGGCGACCATGATGGCGGTGCGGGCGAAATTGCCGTCGCCGTGCCAGCCGCCGATGATTCCGTCGGGCTGCTGCATGGCCAGCATGATCCGCATCTGGCTGTCGATCCAGTCGGCCGCCTCAGGGATCCGCTCGCGATTGTAGAGATTGACGGCACACTCGATCGAGTCGGCGTAGCCGTCGTGGCTGCGGCCTTCCCAGGCGTAGCCGCGGTAATGGTTGAGATTCTTGAGGGCGTGGCGGACGGCGTCGCGGTAACGCTCGACGCCGTCGAGCAGGTAGACCGTGTAGAAGCCGTTGTAGTTGTAGCCCCAGTTGTCCGAAAGCCGCTCGTCGGTCGGTTTGCCCGCAACGGGATCGATCGAATTGAACATCATGCCGAACTCGTCGACGCCGACCTCCAGAATGCGATCGAGGATCGCATAGAGCGGCTCGCGGTACTGTTCGGCCTTCTGCTTGTCGGCGAAATGGCAGGCGAAATAGACCTCGGTGAGCCCCGAGACAAGTTCGCAGCCGTGGTCGCGGAGGCGGAGCGACTTGGCGTTGCGGGTGGGGTGGCGATCGCCGAGCAGGTACCAGTCGGCGATCCGCAGGGCGCCGTCGAGGTACTTTTTATCTCCGGTGATCCAGTAGTAGCGTGAGGTGAGCTGCATCATCTCGCCGTTGACTTCGTCGTTGGTCGAGGGGATGTTGCCGCCGGGCGTTTCGACGGGCGCGTGTTTCCAGATGTCGTCGACGATGCCTGCCATCCGATGCGACCAGGGCGTGGGGCCGAGCCGTTCGGTGATCGGCATGAGGCCGTCCTTGACGTACTCCGAATTGTCGAAGATCAGCCGGTTCATGTCGACTTCGGGGTATTCGAAGGCCTGGGTGGAAAACTGGTAGTAGTCGCCCAGCCGATCGACGCGGTTGGTGAGTCGCTGTTCGGCCTTCAACATGTCGAGCATTCTGCCGTTGAATAGCCCGCGATCGGTGAGCGCGGCGGTGAGGACCATGAAGGCGTAGTTGTCGGCGCCGTTGTTCCGCCCGTTCCAACGGTCGATGCCTCTTGTCAGGTTCTCGGGGATGAGCCCCGACTCGGGATCGGCCTTGGCCAGCCAGCCGCGAACGAACAGGTCGCTCTGGGCCAGGGCCCGGCGGGCCTGCATCGCGTTGCGTTCGGGGGGCGGCAGGTTCTCGTAGCTTTCGACGGCGGGCCAGCCGTCCTGAGTGATTGGCTCGGCGGCCTCCAGCGGCATTGCGGCCAATCCGATCCAGACGAAGGATGCGACGGCAAGGAAAACGCGGAGAGTGCAGATTTGGTTTTCGGTGACAAACATGAGAGCGGCTCCCCTGGGGTGACAACCGCGGTGCGCAGTTGCAGGCCATTGTGGCAGACGGGGCGCCGATTTCAATAGGGCGGGACGGAAGGGAAAAGAGTGAAGATAGAAGAGTGAAACAGGAACCGCACGTGCCTGAAAGTGCGTCCGGGCACGTGCGGTCAGCAGAATCAGGGGTTATTCGGCGGGAGCGGGCTCCGCTTCGTCTTCTTTCTTCGCGGCAATCTTGTCGTGGAAGAGGACGAAGAATGCAACCGTCATCACGGCCGAGGCAACGGTCATCACCATCCAGACGGGGATCCAGTCGACGGCCCCCTCGGGCGTCTTGTTGGTAGCGCTCAACCATGCGGTGACAAAGTTGCCGATGATCGTTCCCAAACCGTACGTCATCAGGAACATCATGCCTTGGGCCTGAGCACGAAGGCTTTCCGGGGCCTTCTTGTCCACGTAAACCTGTCCGCCGACGAAGAAGAACCCGAAAATCAGGCCGTGAACCAGAATGGCCACGAAATAGAGGGCGGTGATGTTCCCCATGTCGCCGAACAGGAACGAAGCGTAACGCACGGTCAAGGCGATCAACCCAAGGATCAGCGTCCAGCGGATGCCGCACTTGGCGAGGACGAAGGGCACCATCAGCATGAAGAACATCTCGGCGAACTGGCCGAGGTTCATAGTGAGAGTGAGGTACTTGAATCCCTTGTCGTTCAAGAAGGCCGAGCCGAAGTTGAAATAGGCCGCAAACGGAATCATTACCAGCATGGCAAGCACGATGAACAGCGCGAAATAGAAGTCTTTCATCAGCGACAGCGCCCGCAAACCCAGGGCGTCGATGATGGAAGCCTCCTTCCCCTTGGCAGGAGGCGGCGTATTCGGAAGGGTGAGCGCCAACAGGGCTGCAGCAATGCCCACCCCCGCCCCGCACAGCATGGGCAGGCTCGACGTGTCGAAGCCCGCTTCCGCAACCCCGAAGACCTTGACGGCCACCACGCTGAACACCGCGGCCAACACCCAGCCGATCGAACCGAACACACGGATCTGGGCAAACTTCTCCGCAGGCGCGTGCGCCATGGCGATCGCGCTAGTCAATCCCCAAGTCGGCATGTAGCACAGCATATGCAGCAGAAGCACAATGAATAGGACCGCGGGGCTCGTGACGTACGCCGCCACCGCCAGCAGGATGCCCCCGACCAGGTTGAGAGCGAACAGGACCTTCTGCCCGGCGAAGTGGCGGTCGGCGACCATTCCCACCAGCGGCGACGTAAGACATCCAAGGGCCATCGTGCTCAGAATCAAAGCGAAGTAGGAAGTGCCGTCGATTCCAATCTGCTTCAGGTAGGCCGCCAGAGGCACCCACCAAACGGCAATCATCATGTACTGAAGGAACATCATTGCACTGAGCTGAATTCGTGTGCTCATCGAAGTGGTTTCGGTCGTCATGGCAAACTTCCTGGGTTTATGGTTTCGTGGTTCGTGGATATCCGAAATGACGTTGCAGCCCAACCAGCCGGAATCCGGCCTCTCCCCGAGCCACCAAAGCTCGGCAAATTCACCCACAACTCACAGCTCACTGCTCATAGCTCTCTCAATGCATCGCCAACCCGCCGCTCACGTCGACGGTCGCGCCGGTCATGTAGCTCGCCCGGTCCGAGCAAAGAAACACGACCACGTCGGCGATTTCTCTCGTCTGCCCGATCCGGCCCAACGGCACTCGGCGATTGTACTTCTCCGGGTCGGCGTCGATCGCCGCGGCCAGCATCTCCGTATACATCAAACCGGGCGCCACGCAGTTGACGTTGATCCCGTGCTTGGCCATCTCCAGGCCAAGCGAGATCGTGTAACCGACGATGCCGGCCTTGCTCGCGTCGTAGGCCGTCTTGCCCGACTGGCTGCCCCGGAAGGCCGCCTGCGACGAAATATTGACGATTTTGCCGTGCCGCCCCGAGGCGAGCAACCGCCGCACCATCTCCCGGCTGCACAAAAAAGTGCCGGCCATGTTCACATTCAACGCCCGCTGGAACTCCTCCAGGCTCAAATCGACCGTCGGCTCCACCGGGCAGTAGGCCGCGTTGTTCACCAGCGCATCGACAGGGCCGAGCCTTTCTTCGACCTGGTCGAACATCCGGGCTACGTCGGCTTCCCGGCTCACGTCGCCCTCGATCGCCACCGCTTGGGCCTCGAAATCCGCCTTCAGTTCCCAGCTCAGCGCCTCGGCCTCCCGGGGCGAGTGGCGATGGTTGATCCCGACCTTGGCGCCCTCGTCGGCCAGGCTGCGGCAAATCGCCTTGCCGAGCCCGCGATATCCGCCGGTGACCAGCACGACTTTGTCCTTGAGGCCGAGGTCCAACGCGATCTCCTTGGGATGCTTCAGGTGGCCGTCATAGTCAGCGGAGACGATCGTTTGCTGGAGTACAGGCTTCAGCCTGAGAATCGTAGGCAAAAGCCTGAACTCCAACGGCCGCCACGCTCCGCAGCGAACTCGAAAGCAACGCCCGGCAGGTGTCGCCCACTGTTCCAAGAAGATACCCTCTCGGCGGGGCTACGTCTATAAGCCTCGGCGCAAGGTGACGCGAACTACCACGTTCTGGCCGCCGCATACCCCCTCTACTCTTCCCTGAACCCCGAACCCTGACAACCAAGAAGACAGCCCTGCCGGCACGAAGGCACGGCAGGGCTGCTGCATCAGAGAGGGGATTGCTAAGTCGTTCAGACACTGACTTTGAATCGTTTCACCAGTTCCCGGAGACCGCTGGCCTGGGCGCCAAGCTCCTCGCTGGAGGAGGCCAGCTCTTCGCTGCCGGAGACGGTCTGCTCGGTGACCTGCGAGATGCCGCGAACCGCGTCGACCACCTGCTTGGCACTGCCGGACTGCTCGACGGTGGCCTGGGCGATCTCGGAGATCTTCGTCACGGTCTCCTCCACGCCCGCCAGAATCTCCCGCAGTGCTTCGCCCGTATCGTGGCTCAATTGGGCACCTTCTTCGACCCGTAGGCTCGACTCCTTGATGAGCGAGGTGATCTCGCCGGCCGCCCGGTTCGATCGTTCGGCCAGCTTGCGGACCTCGTCGGCCACGACGGCGAATCCCATGCCGTGCTCGCCGGCGCGTGCCGCCTCGATGGCCGCGTTCAGGGCCAGGAGATTGGTCTGGCTGGCGATCTCCGAGATCACCTGAATGATCTCGGCAATCTGGTTCGAACTGGTCTTGATCAGGTCCATGGCCTGAATCGACTGCTCGACCGCCGAGCTGCCCCGCTCGGCTAGCCCGTTCGTCTTCTTGGCCGCCGCGTCGGCGTCGCGAGCGTTGCCGCTCACGCGCTCGATCGATGCGGTCAACTCGTCGACCGAGGCGCTGACTTCCTCGACGGCCATGGTCTGCTGCTGCGATCCGGTAGCCAGCGTCTGAGAGCTTTCGGCAATCACGCGCGCACCCTCGTTGAACTGCCCGGCACTCTCGGTCACCTGGGCAATAATGCCGGAGAGATCCGTCAACATCGCCTGGATGGCCCCGGCCAACTCGTCGACGGGTTCGTCTCCTTCCACCACGATGTTCCTGGTGAGATCGCCGGCCGCCGCCGCCCGGACCGCTTCGAGCAGGTCGTCGACCTTGTGGCGAAGATTCTCGGCGGCCCTGCGTTCCTGTTCGGCCTGTTGCCGATCGCGCTCGGCTTGTTCCTCTCGGAGCCGTTGCTCGTCTGCCTGCCGTGCCTGCTCGCGGTGGGCTTCCTCCTCCTGGCGTTTGCGTTCGACCTCGGCCGCCTCGCGTTCGGCGTTGAGCCGGGCCTCCTGCGCTTGCTGTTCGCGAACCGCGGCCTCCTTGACGTCGTTCATCGCCTGGGCCGTTGCGTCGACCGCCGTGTTGATGGCTTTCGCCATGCGGGCGATTTCGTCGGTGCCGGCCACATCGAGCCGCCGGCTGTAGTCGCCCTCGGCCACCCGCTCCATCATCGCCATCGCGTCGACAATCGGCCGCGCAATCCGGCGAGTGCAGACAAGGGCTACGCCGCCGCAGAGCAAAACGGCCAGTCCGGACCCGACTGCTACCCAGACAAGCAACTGGTTCAGCGCGTTGCTGACGCGCTCCCCGGCTTCACGGTAATCATCGTCGTAGGTGCCGGCACAGACCACCCAGTCCCACGGTTCAAAGTACGCGATGGCTGTCGTTTTCCATCGTGCCGGCTCGTCCGGCGTGTTGCGCCAAGAGTATCGCTGGAATTCGATCTGGCCGTCCCGTGTGGCGGTCGCCTTGGCGATGATCTCCTGGATGAACGGCTTGCCGTCGGCATCCTTCGCGTCGTAGATGTTCTCGCCGTCGCGCTGGCCGCCCTGGGAGATGACGTATTCACCCTTTTCCTCGCCGGAACCCGCCAGGACGAACACGTATCCCGTCTTGCCCACCACGAGATCCATGATGCCCTGCCGCAGCTCGGTCACTTCCTCCAGCGGAATACCGAAATAGAGAACTCCAACCACTTCGTTCTTCGCATCACAGATCGGCCGGTAAGCGGTCATGTACCATTGGTTCACGACGAACGCGCGCCCCACGAACGTCTCTCCCTTGAGAACTGCTGCAATCACGGGGTTCGGCGAACGATCCGGATTGACGGCGGGGATGTAGGTTCCGATGGCCCGCGTCCCATCCAGCTTCTGTACGTTCGTGCAGACCCGCAGCATGTCGCCGGCCGGGTTCATCCGTTGAAAGACGGTGCAGGTTCCACCCACCAGTCGCTGAACGTCGTCGACCACCGGCGAGACGACGTCGGCTTGGACGTTCTGGCCCAGCCACGCAGATCCGCAACGTATTCTCGGAAGGTCGACCTTGTGCGCTTCCTTGCTGAACTGATTCACCGCGTTCCAGGAAACCGTCTCGTCATCCAATTCAATCGGGCCTTGCTGTTGAAGCAAGTGCTCCGCCACGGCAAGATTGTGCTGCAACTCGGCCGCCAACTTCTCCTGATTCGTGCGCAGCATCAGGTAGACCGACTGGGCGATCTTGGCACATTCCTCCTGGCCCTGGGCGTTGAGTTCGGCGGTCACCCGCGTGTACAGTTCGTGCCGCTGGATCCAGACCGCCCCGAACAGAATCAACCCGGTGACGAGGATCCCCGCCACACTCAATGCGAACACCTTGGCCTTGAAGCTGAGTTTCAACATCGGTTCTTCTCTGCTTTCTGACAAACGTCTCAGGGCGGCTCGAGGCCGCAAGCCAGTCTTCACGAAAACTCGCGTCTACCACGCACGCGAGCACGCAACCACGACTCGAAAAGCGTCGGGCAAGAAACGAAAAAAGGCACAACCGCGGCGACATGCCTCGTCGTACCGACGAAAGCCGCTGCGATTGTGCCTTCAACGAGCGAGTCGTTTGCCTCGCCCAACCAGGCGCCCCGCGGCAAGTCCGCGGAGCAGTCCATTCCGCAATGCCGTGAGGCACCGGAATGCTTCTGCCAAAAGCTAGCCCATGATTTGTAGGTGTCAAATCACTTCAGCTAGATGCACTCATAATGCGATGCAAAGATATGAATAGACATGCATCGTACGCATGCAAGGCCTTCGCACATGAGATGCCGTCGCCTTCGGCCCTGCTGAGTGGGGGTAGAAGCGATGAAGTGCATGGCAGATACGCAAGAACCACGACCGTTCCGCAATCCTCATTGTCTCGTCAGCAAGTGGCTCAAACGCAGACGCAATTCACCCAGGTCCTTCGATTTGAATGAGTTGCGTGTACGCTCCAGAACCAGCACCGCGTACTCCAACGCCTCCTGGAATGCCGCCTCCCGCCGCGACACCACCAGCGACCGGATCGCCGCGGCGTCCTCCGGACTAGCATAACGGCGCCACAACGATTCCAGCGATTGCAGCGATTCAAGCACCACCCGGATCGCAGAGTTTGCGGTCCGGGCGATCTCGTCGGCAGCAGGACTTCGGTATTCCTTCGACACCTCGTCGCCCAGCATCTCGAGCTGTTCGGCCCCCATCGCAAAGGCGTGCTGAGCGTCGCGCAGCACGCGACGAGCCGTCGATTCGGCGATACAGCAATTCACCTGGCGATAGAACGATTCCAGATCGAGCGGCTTCGTCAAATACGCCGCCACCGGAAGTCGAACCGAACGAATGGCCGAATCGAGCGAAGGAACTCCGGTCACCAGAATGACCGGCAGACCCGCGTGGCTCGTTCCGACTTCCTCGGCCAGTTGGAGTCCGGAACTGCCCGGCATGTGAATGTCGGCGATCAGCAGGTCGAAAGACCGGTCGTCCAACGCGGCCAGGGCCGTCCGCGCGCCGCCGACGCAATCGCAACGGTAACCCCGCAGCCTCAGCAGATCGGCCGTCGTTTCACGGAATATCTCTTCGTCGTCCGCAATCAAGATGGATGAAACCTCAACCATGGTTATCCCCTTCCTCTGGTATTCCTCAGACACGACCGCACTTCTCGCGACGCCCGGCGGGCACGGCGTCGGAGAACCCAAGTCGCCCTAACACCCGCTCAACCGGTTGACCGCCGTCCAACCGGAAGCTGTCCGCCTGCAAGGGAAGACCAATGCGGCAACACGTCCCCTTGCCAACCCACGATTCGAGCGTCATCGTTCCCCCCAACGACTCAATAATCCCCCGCGAAATCGGCAACCCCAATCCCAACCCGGCCCCCGGCTCGGTCTTCGTCGAATAGAACGGCTCGAACACTCGGTCGAGGACCTCCTTGGGTATCCCAGCCCCCGTATCGGAGACCGCGATCCGGAGTTGCGAACCGTCCCGTTCGGCATCCACGCGGACAACGTCGCCGGGCGACGACGCCTCGATCGCGTTCGTCAGTAGATTGAACAGCACCTGGCGGAGCGATTCTTCCGGCAGCCGGACGCAATCCTTTTCCCCGCCTTCCACACGCGTTTCGATCCGCACGTTTCGCTGGCGTGCCACGGGCTGCAGCATCAACGCCACGTCCTCGATCGAGCTTCCCACATGGAAGAGACCGGCTTTCTCCGGCCGGCAGCGATGAAGTGCCAGCATCTGCCGTACAATGCGGGTGATTCGGGTCGCTTCCCGCTCCGCGGCCGCCACATAGCGCTCGGCCGGATGGTCGGCATGCAAAGTCCCCTTGACCAGATGAAGACAGTTGACGATCCCGGCCATCGGGTTGTTGATCTCGTGGGCCACATGAGCGGCCATTCGCCCACTGGCGGCAAACCTTTCGGCCTCGCGCCGCAGGCCTTCACTCTCACGAAGCCGGCGATTGAGCCAGAGAATCGTCCCCGTCGCTGCCCAGCCGACGACCGCCAACAAGCCTGCAGCGACAAGCCAGGGCCAATAGGCTCGAATCGCCGCCGCCGCGGTCACTTCACCGAAATGCTCGTAAGGACCTACGCGAAGCTCCCGCAGGCACTCGTGAACCGGTTCGTAGGCCAGCGGAATGGTCCATCCCGCGGTGCCGGCCGCCCGAGCCGCGTCGCTGTCGGCAGCCATCTGGAAGAGTGCTTCGGCAACCCGTTTGGCCAACTCGTGGCTGGTATGCCGCAGCTTGGCAAACGCCCATTGCGGATAGACTCGCGTCGAGCGCATGTCCACGTTGTCGCGCTGGTCGTCGGAGCGGGCGCGGAGCACCCGAAGAGCGCTTGCCTGCACTCGTCCGGAGGAAATCATCTGCTCCAGATCGCCGGCACAGAGCGTGCCTGCATCGACCCGCCCTTGCAGGACCGCCTCGACTACCGCATCCTGTCGGTCCGCAAAATGAACTGCTTCAAGACCGCGATCCGTGCGGATTCCCAGTTCGTTGAGTTTGCGCTGGGCCATCAACCAGCCGCCAAAGGACCAGGGATGGACCGCCATCAAGGTCTTTCCACGCAGATCCTCCAAGGATTGCAGATCATCACGGGCGGCACGGCAAATGACCGCTCCTCCGTACGTCTTGGCCGGACGGCCCTGAAAGGATTCTATGCGTGTGGCCACACGGGTCGCGTGGTGCGTCTGTTCGCACGCCGCATAGAGTGCCGGATTGGCAACCAGGAAATCGATTTCCCCCCGTTCGACCGCCGGCAGGATTTGCTCGTAGGTCAGGGGCTGAATCACGAAACGCGCCTCTGGGACGGCCTGAGAGAGAAAAGCGGCCGTCGGCTCCCACTTCCTTAGGCAGTCTACGGGGGACCATGTGGCCAACACGCCCACGATGATCTCCGGGCGCGGCGGGGGGACGGGCAGAACATCGGCAGTTGCCGAGCGCAGAATAAGCGGGACAAGGACGGAGCCAATCCAAAAAGCCACTAATCGCATGTTTCGTGCCGCGCCGAAAGAGGCTCAATGCTCGACACAGGGACCCTACCTAACGGGCCCTGGCGTCGGAGTGCCTCCCCATCCCCGAGAACTACATCGGACGGGGAGGATGCGGGAACCCGCATAAAGTTCCCGCTAGATGTGGCTATTCGGCGTAGCGAGACCGGACAAGCGGAACCTTCCGCACGCTCGGTTGGCTTGCAGGCTCAAGGACGTCCCGGAGTCCCACACACGATCTATTCAATATCCCCCACTGTCGTGGTGTTAGGGGATTCGTTGACGTGCTCTTGCACTACCCCCAGCCAATGCCCCCCCACTGGTACGGTGTCGGCATTCAGCTAAACTGAGTACACCATCAGGTTATGCACACTTCGCGGCATGGCCGCAATCGCGTCCGCCGCTTGCCGAACCCAGTCCCGTTCCCCCATGCCCAAGCGACAAGACTCCCCCTCCCTCTTCCAGGCCGGCGAAGACGCCAATCGGCGCCGGGCCCTGCCCCTTGCCGCCCGGATGCGACCGGCGCGGCTGGAGGAGGTCGTGGGGCAACAACACTTCCTGGGACCGGGAAAACTGCTGCGAAGGCTGCTGGAGGCCGACCGGCTCGGCTCGGTCGTCTTCTGCGGGCCGCCGGGAACGGGCAAGACGACGCTCGCCCGGCTGCTGGCCCAGGAGAGCCGCAGCGCGTTTCGCCAGATCAGCGCGGTGACCAGCGGGGTCAAGGACCTTCGCGAGGTGCTCAACGAGGCCGATACCCGCCTGGCCACGGAGGCCCGTCGCACGCTGCTGTTCGTCGACGAGATCCACCGCTTCAACAAGGCCCAGCAGGACGTGCTGTTGCCAGAAGTGGAAAACGGCGTGGTGATCCTGGTTGGGGCGACGACCGAGAACCCGTTCTTCACCATCAACAGCGCCCTGATCAGCCGCAGTCGCGTGTTCCAGTTCGAACCGCTCTCGGTCGACGACATCAAGACGCTCATTCATCGGGCCCTGGCCGACAAGACCCGCGGGCTGGGCGACCACGACGTGCGAATGCACGAAGATGCACTAGAGTTCCTGGCCCAAGTGAGCGACGGCGACGCTCGCCGGGCCCTCTCGGCCCTGGAAATCGGAGTGCTGTCGGCACACGAAACGCCCGTCGAGTTCACTCGCCAGTTGGCCGAGGAATCGGTGCAGCGCAAGGCCGTGGCCTACGATCGCGACGGCGACTCCCACTACGACACGATCAGCGCTCTGATCAAGAGCATTCGCGGCAGCGATCCCGACGCGGCCCTCTACTGGCTGGCTCGCATGCTGGAAGGCGGAGAAGACGTGCGCTTCCTCGCCCGGCGGCTGGTCATCCTCGCCAGCGAAGACGTAGGCAATGCCGACCCCCACGGTCTGCCGCTGGCCGTGGCGGCCGCCCACGCCTGCGAACTCGTCGGCCTGCCCGAGTGCCAACTGACCCTCGCCCAGGCCGTCACCTACCTGGCCTGCGCTCCCAAATCGAACGCCGCCACGATCGGCATCGGCGAGGCTCGGCAGGACGTCCGTGAAGGCCGGCTCCTGCCCGTGCCGGTCCACCTGCGCGACAAGCATTACTCGGGCGCCAAGCGACTGGGACACGGCGAGGGTTATCAATACGCCCACGACTACGCAGGCGGCGTGGCCGAGCAGGACTATCTCGGCGTCGAGCGCGAGTACTACCGCCCCGTCGACCGCGGCTTCGAAAAGGAACTGGCCGACCGCCTGGCCGGAATCCGCGAGCGACTGCGGAAGGGAAAACAGCAATAGTCCGCAGGGGAGCACACATCAACCCAGGTCGCCAGGGAGGACAGAAGACGCGGCATGCCCCCATCAAGAGATCTCCAAGGCGCCCGGAAGGCCTGCCTTATCCCTGCCGGAACTTCTTCCCGTCAATCCCCAGCTTTCGCATCTTCGAACGCAGCGTGTGCGGATTGACTTCCAGCAGCCGCGCGGCGCCGTGGGGGCCTTCCACGCGACCGCCGGTCCGCACCAGAGCCGTCTCGATGTGGCGGCGAATCGCTTCGTCCAGCGCGGCGATCGACGCAGTCGCGGCGGAGCGATCGGCTGTCGGCTTGGGCAACGAAACCGGAGAGACCCCCAGTGCGGCCGCGATCTCCAGCGTGCGGCCGTCCCCCAGGATCGCCGCTCGATCGATCACCGTGCCGAGTTCGCGAACGTTGCCCGGCCACGGGTAGCTGCGCAGCAAACTTAGATCGCTTTCGCTCGGCGCCACCTCCGCCAGGCCGAACCGTACGGCCGCACGCCGGGCAAAATGACTTGCCAACTCCGCAATGTCGTCGAGCCGCTCCCGCAGCGGCGGCAGCACAATCGGAAACACGGCGATCCGATACCAGAGATCCTCCCGGAAGGTACCCTCGGCCACCATGGCCGACAGGTCGCGATGGGTGGCCGCCACGATCCGCACGTCCACGTGCAGCGTCTTCTCGCCCCCTACTCGCTGCAGGCAACCGTCCTGGAGCACGCGCAGCAACCGGACCTGAACCGAGGGGGGCAATTCGCCGATTTCATCCAGGAACAACGTTCCGCCATGGGCCCGTTCAAACCAGCCTCGACGCGATTCGGATGCCCCCGTGAACGCCCCCCGTTCGTGGCCAAACAGCTCCGAGTCGATCAACTCGGGCGGAATCGCCCCGCAGTTCACGCGGATCACCGGACCTTCCGAACGGGGCGAGCGACGGTGGATCGTGCGGGCGACGAGTTCCTTGCCCGTGCCGGTCTCGCCAAAGATCAAAACCGGCACGTCGGAACCGACGACCAACTCGATGCGGTCCATCACCGCCTTCAATCCCGAATCGGCACCGACGATCGTGTCTCCCGCCCGATCGCGGCCGAGCTTCGTCAGCAGCGACCGGTTCTGAGCCTCGGCCGCCTCGCGCAGCCGAGTCAGTTCGCGCAACTGGCGATCGTTGGCCAGCGCCGCCGAGAGAGGATTGAGCAGTTCGGCGGCCAACTGCAGGTGCGGCTCCGCAAATCGGCCCTTCGAACGACCCACCAAAAGCAACACCCCTCGGCAATCGGGCGACTCACCCAGCGGCCCGAGAAGCACATCCGTTTCGGGAGGACTAGGGAGTATCGGAAGGAGCGCAGGGGGAACGGATTCACTCGCCTCCACGTGAGTGACGCGTCCGCGGCGGCACCAACTTTCCAGTTGCTTCAGTTGATCCCGCGAACACTCATGGCGAGATTCCCGATCTTCTCTCGAACCACCGGTTTCCCCCACGCCCACCGTTTCCACCACCGAACGCTCCCCGTCCACGCGGCGGACGACGATTGCGCGAATCGGCAGGTGCCGGGCGACAATCCGCCCGATCGTCTCTGTCGATTGATCGATCTCGATGTGCCGGCACGCCTCCCGCCAGACCTCGAGGAGCACGTCGCGAAACTTCTCCATGACCTACCCTATGACATTTCACGGATATTCAGCCGTATGTAACGGACCATATCTAGGATATGTCACAGAACGATCGCGGGAAAGCCGATTTTCACCGCAAATCTGGTGATCGAGTAGCCGGCCTGCCCGCTACTGCGGCCGGTAGGCCGGGGCGTCACTCGGCTCGTCGTCTTTCGTAGCTCCGAGCGAACTGCGGACGGCCCGGCCGATAGCGCCCAGGGCCGAGGGCTTTGTTTCCGCGGCCGGGGTCTCCGGAGCGGCAGCGCCGGCTGCGGACGGCGAGTCGGCCGCCGGCGTCTCCGGCACCTTCTCCGGAGTCAACTGGTCGGCGGGCGGCGCCGCCGGCTCCGTTTCGGGCGAAACCTTGGCCGGCGAGGCGGGTTGGGCGGCGGGCGGGGAAGGTTCCGGTTCGGGGCTGCTGCAACCGCCGATCATCAACGCAGCAATCACGACCAAACCCAGGCGGGGCAAGCCCGCAACCCAACCTTCACAAAAGTGTGCGCGCCATGGGCACAAGCCCCGAACCAAGACACTAAAACCTGCATATCGGCTCATCATGTGTTCTCCCCTGTCGAAGGATATCCGTACTCCAGTCGATCTCACTTGTCGCGCAACAACAGAGTAAGCAACTCCAGATCCGTGTCAAAACGGACCGACACAACCTGCCAGGCTCGGCTGCTGTCGGTAGTCGATTCACTGCCGGAACCGGTGCGATAGAACGTGACGTGCCAGAGCACCGGAAACTTCTCGCACTTGTACAAGTACTTCAGAAACACCAGATCGTTGCCGACCCGCTTGGTGTAGACAAGCTCGTGGCCTCGATTGGCTCCGTAGAGCCCCTCGATCTTCTTGGTCTCATCCTCGAGGGTCTTCCGATCCTGTGTGCTGAGCAGGCCGACGCCCAACAATTCGGTGTACGCGGCCGTGGTTCCCTTGCTCTTGATGCTTTCGAAGAACGCCTTGACTCGCTTGTCCAGCGGGTCGATCGTCGGGTCGGACGGCTGGCCGAAAGCGGTCGCCGCCGAAACGGCTGGAAGGATCACCGCGAAGGCCACGATCACAAGCATCCGTTTCTGCCACATGGTTCAAGCCTCATGTCTCTCTTCAATCGAGCGGATCGCAAGTTGCCGCATCTCTGTGGCAAGATAGAACGATCCGGTGATACAGATCAAATCGTCGTCCGCCGCCAATCCGCGTGCGACCTGCCACGCCTCGTCCGGTCTTGAGCATACCCGACAAGCGCGACCCGTCAACCGTCCGGCCAACTCGGCCAGTTCCTGCGGAGGGATCGCCCGCGGATTGTGTTGATAGCGAGTCAGCAGGACCTCGTCGAAACGAGGCAGGAGGGTTTCGAGCATCCCGCGCACGTCTTTTTCCTGAGTCGTGCCGAATACCAGGATCGTCCGGCGCGGTGCGAAGCTCTCCTCCAAGGTCGCAACGAGGGCTTCGATCGATGCGGCATTGTGAGCGGCGTCGACGATTACCGCCGGTCGCCGCGAAACAACCTCCACGCGAACCGGGCAGCGAGCCGCAGCCAAACCCGCCCGAACCGCTTCGTCCGAAATCTGCCAACCCTGCCGCCGAAGCTCGCCGATGGTCGCCAGGGCCACCGCGGCGTTGCACGCCTGGTGGCGTCCCACCAGTCCAAGCGATACAGCATCGCGTCGACAGACTTCGCTGTCGCTGCGATCCACGAAGTCGATCTCGCCCGGCGCATCGTCGCGGTCCAACTCGCGTGGTGCCCGGTACTCCACGTCGAAATCAATCCCCAGTTCCATGATCCGGCTGCCTTGGGCGAGGCACACCTCGCGGATCGCTTCTCGCGGCTCCCGGGCCGTCGCGCCGCTCACCAGCGGCACCCCCGGCTTGACGATGCCGGCCTTCTCCCTCGCAATCAACTCCAGCGTGCCGCCCAGTTGCTGCATGTGGTCGAAGCTGATGCTGGTGATGACCGAGACCTCGGGCCGGCAGACGTTGGTCGAATCGAGCCGTCCGCCCAGTCCGACCTCCAGCACGGCCGTATCGGCCCGGCATCGCAGGAAATGAAGCAGCGCCATGGCCGTGGTGATCTCGAAGTACGTCGGCCCGTCCGGCTGCCCGTCGATCGGCTCTCGCTCCCGGTCCATGGCCTCGATGATCGGAACCAGCGTGTCGAGCAAGTCGACGAACTCCTCGGCCGGACACTCGATCCCGTCGACCACCATCCGCTCTTCGATCCGCTCGAGGTGCGGCGACGTGAAAAGGCCCACGCGCCGGCCGGCCGCTCGCAGGATGCTGCCGATCATCACCGACGTCGACCCCTTCCCCTTCGTCCCCGCCACGTGGACGATCTTCATCGTCCGGTCGGGGTTGCCCAGGCGGTCCAACAGCTCGTGCATCCGGTCCAGCTTGAAGGTGCGATCGTGGTAAGGGATGCTGGGAAGCCGCTCGTAGTTGATCCGCCCATAGAGGTAGCGGATCGCCGCCTGGCGTCGGGTGAGGAGGACATCCGTTTCAAGTGGGGAGGACATAGGGCTACCAAGCGGAACTCCATGGAACGATCGTAACCTTTAATTCTACTGTATGCTTGGGGAAGCGGTCCACCGCATCCACAAACTGCTGCCGGCCGAACCGGGTCGGCTCGCCAATCCTTTCCGGCTACGGTTCACCGCCATCGTGCAACTCCGGCAGGGTGATATTCCAGTAGATCGCAGCGAAACGAAACAGCACGATGGAGGCGATCCCGACGGTTGCCGTGATCGATTCGGCGAGACCCAAAGTGCCGACGCCCAGGAAGATCCAGCACCCCGCGAAGGAACAAGTCGCGCAGCGTTCCGCCGCCGAAAGCCACGGCAAACGCCACGGTAATCACGCCCAGGGGGTCCATGCGGGCGGCGCGAGCCTCCAGGATCCCGTAGGTGGCGGCGGTAACCACGGCGATGAACTCGATGGCTTGAAACATGGCTGGCCCCGGTGTCTACATTCGAATCGCAGCCGTTCTTTGGTTCATCCGGAATTCGCGTAGGGTGCGCGCATGTTTGTGGGAGCCGACCTGGGACCCGAGCCAGCAATTGACGCCGCAGAAAGACGGCAGTCTGGTGGCCGAGTTTCAGTTGGACGGGACGCGGGAGGTGAAAGGAATCAGGGTTCGGGGGTTGGGGGTTGGGGGTTTGGGAGTCGGGGTCGGCGGGCGATTCGGATCTTCGAAGTTTTACCGTTCGGCGTCGATCGCAAGGGTCTTCGACCATCTGATTGTAACTGGTTGTTGCATAGGAACTTCGGATCGTTCGCCGGGCGTGCACGGTGAGGGCCCCTCTCCGGTGGTAGTTACGGTTTTGTCTATGGTTTTTTCTTCATGGGCGGACGAATGCGAGTTGAGAGGACAGGGAGTCCCTAGTATATGATACGCCTGTACAGTGACTTATTCCATGGTGGGTGGGATTTTTTGCAAAGTTTTTGCGGGTGGTGGTGCGGCTGAATGGGGTGAGGTATGGGAAGGGTGGCACGAAGAAGGCAGGTCGAAGGCGGGGTTTGGAGTTGAACAGGAGTTGGCGGAGGGAATGGAGGGTGAAATGATGATAGGCTGCAGGGGGAAGCAGGCGTTTTCTCCAAACCCAATTCTCCGCCACTCAGCCCAAGATTCTGTTACCCGAGTTTGAACCAGGCCGAGAAGAGGCACCGGTACTCCCGGGCGAGGATGGAACCTGCGCTTGCGCCGGATGAACCCGTTCTTTTCACTTTTGTCGATACGTGACAGCCTAAAGCGGGGCAAGCCCGCAACCCAACCTTCACAAACATGCGCGCACCATGCGCACAAGTCCAGCACAAAGACACTAAAGCAATCGCTCCGACCATAAGTGTTTTCAGCACAAGCCAGCCCCGCCCAATGGACTGAACTGGCACGGTCAAGCCTCTCTTGAACCTTCTCTTGTTCGTCTAATCGCTCCTCAATACAGCGCGAGCAAAGCCGCGTGCAACGTTCGTCGGCAAAAAGAACCTGCACGTCTTCGACGGCGCCGCAGGAAACGCAGCCTGCCGGCAGAGCCAATCCGGCCTGCGACAGGGTCTCGGCAAAGTCTTCAGCCAATTCTCCAATGGAATCGCTCGTTTCGCAATCCGGGCGGTACAACGATAGCCAGGCAATCCCATCCACGAGTGATACGTCAACGGCCCCGTCGTCAATCAGCGACTCCAACTCTTCAGAACACACAACGGATTCGGGACGGGGTGTCGCGATTCGAAAGGCAAACAGGAGGGCTAGCGGGTCGGCACCCAGCACAGTCATCGTGGCGGGGCTTCCAACGATTTCACCGAAAACGCGCTCCGTATCTCCCGCCTGGAGGTCCCATCGACACAACAATTGATCGACCACTTCCTGGGGATGGGCGGAGTCGCTCATGGACATGTCCTCGCGGTGACCGCCATGATCTCTCACATTTTGGACGGCATCTTACCTCATGAGGCTACGACCTCGCAACACCCCGTTCCCACCAAACAAAACCGCCCGTTGTCCGGCAAAAGCTGAACGACGGGCGGCTGCGTGTGCTCGTTCAAGCAGGCTGAAGCCTGAACTCCAACCATCTACTCCTTGGCCAACTCGGTCGTGATGGCTTTCAGCACCTCCGGATCGTCCGGCTTCTTCTTGGGCTCGAAGCGGGCGACGACTTCGCCGTTGCGCGCGATGAGAAACTTCTCGAAGTTCCAGGAGATGTCGCCGGCCCCCTTCGGTTTGGTCTCCAGGGAGGTCAAGTACTTGTAAAGAGGGCAAGCCCCGTCGCCGTTGACTTCGATCTTCTCGAACATATCGAACTCCACCCCGTAATTGGCCCGGCAGAATTCCTGGATCTCCTCGGCCGTGCCGGGTTCCTGTTCGCGGAACTGGTTGCAGGGGAAACCGAGGATGGCCAGCCCCTTCTTGGCGTACTTCTTGTGCAGGGCTTGCAGTTGTTCGTACTGCGGGGTCAGGCCGCACTTGCTGGCCACGTTGACGACCAGAACCACCTTCCCCTGGTACTTGCCGAGGTCCACCTCTTTCCCGGTGAGCGTCTTCATCTTGAAGTCGAGCGCTTTGGGCACCTTCTTCGAATCGCTGTCGGCAGCAAAGGACGGGGAAATTGCAAAGAGAACGGAACCGGCTGCAAGCAGGCAGGTGAGAAATCTGGTCATGGCAGGAGGTTCTCCAAGACGATCTGGTTGACGAATGGTCGTAGATTGGTACAACGTTAGGGAACCGAAAGGAACCGGCGCGAGCTGCTCTTCTCTTGCTCAGGCCGGACAGCGGGTTGCTGTCCGAGCTGGGAATTCGAGCGTTGTGAGAATTATTCGCCTCGGCCGAGCCGCCGGAAAGGCGCCGGCCACCCGATCGGCCGGTTCACCGATTTTTCCACTGGCATCCAGGGGGACGAACTGTGAACGAACCGGACTCTGCCGGCCGCCGTACACTTCATTTTGCCACGATTGAGGAGCTTCTGGACGAAATCGACCGGATCGTAGAAGCCGACCAGGCCGGGCGGATCCGAACCCTGGGCTCCTGGACACCTGGACAAATCCTGGGCCACGTGGCGGCCTGGATCGAGTACGGCTACGCGGGCTATCCCATGAAACCGGTTCCATGGTTCGTCCGCTTCTTGCTTCGCCGGCAACTCAAGAAGTACATGAAGCAGGGGATGCCCAGCGGCGTGCGGATTCCCCGGGTGGCGGAAGGCACCTACGGCACCGAAGACATGCCCGTCGAACAAGCGGCCGAACGCCTCCGTCTGGCCTTGGGCCGGTTGCAGCGCCGCGAGCCCGCCAAGTTCGACAGTCCTGCCTTCGGGCGGATGAGCGACGACGATCGCGTCCGCCTCAACCTCATGCACGCCGAACTGCACTTAAGCTTCCTGCAATTCTGACAGGAGGTTGGAACCCATGCGTCTCTGCTGAACGTAATTCGATCTTGCCTGAACCGGCCCCCTTCCCGGCAAGTCCCTTCGCCGGCGTGGTGGCCGATCGCACCCACGCGACACACCCCTCTTGCGGGTCGCACGAACCTTCCCTGCGGCCCCTTGTCTGAACAAAAAACGCGGGCTATCATGGCAGTTTCGCTTTCTTGTGGAGACCCTCACGATGAGGCATGTGGTTTCGGCCCTGGTCCATAACGTTCCCGGAGTGCTGTCGCATATTTCCGGGATGCTTGCCTCGCGCGGTTACAACATCGACAGCCTCGCGGTGGGCGAAACCGAAGATGCCAAGCTGTCGCGGATGACCTTCGTCGTCGTCGGCGACGACGCCGTTCTGGAGCAGGTCCGAAAGCAACTCGAGAAGATCGTCACGGTGGTGCGGGTCGACGACGTCAGCGGCAGCGAGCATGTCGAGCGCGATTTGATGCTCATCCGTGTCAAAGCGCCCCTCGGCAAACGCAGCGAAATCTGCGAACTGACCGGCATCTTCCGGGGCCGGATCGTCGACGTTTCCGCCGACATGGTGATGATCGAGATCTCCGGGCAAGAAGGCAAGATCGAGTCGTTCATCGAACTGATGCGACCGTTCGGAATCATCGAACTGGTGCGTACGGGACGTATCGCCATGATCCGTGGGAACCACCACGCGACGGCCGATTAGTTGGCCCAGGTACGCGAAGACAATCTCTCTACAAATCCGAAATTCGAATCTCGAAATCCGAAACAAATCCAAGATGCCGAAATGCAAATGACATAAACCGGCGAGGCAGGAAACACGCCGTCTTGAAGATCGCGTGTATTCCCGTTCGACCTTCGTGTTTTGGATTTGTTTCGTGTTTCGATACTCGGATTTCGTGCTTCAACCAACTGGGGACCTATCATGCCCGCCACAATCTACTACGACAAAGACGCCGACCTTTCCCTGCTCAAAGGCAAGACGATCGCCATTTTGGGCTACGGTTCCCAGGGTCACGGCCACGCCCAGAACCTCCGCGACAGCGGCTGCGACGTGATCGTGGCCGAACTGCCCGGCACGGCCAATTACGAGCAGGCCGTCAAGGACGGGTTCAAGCCGCTTTCCACAGTCGAGGCGGTCAAGAAGGGCGATATCATCACCATCCTTCTCCCCGACGAACTCCAGGGCGAGATCTTCCGCACCCAGATCCGCGACAACCTCTCGCCGGGCAACGTCCTCGTCTGCTCCCACGGTTTCAACTACCATTTCGGCCAATTCGATTTTCCCAAGGGCGTTTGTGCGATCCTCGTGGCCCCCAAGGGGCCGGGCCACCTGGTCCGAGCCGAGTACGTTCGCGGCGCAGGCGTCCCCTGCCTGATCGCCCTCGGCGAAGGGGCGGGCGACGAAGCCCGGCAGATCGGCCTGGCGTACGCCAAGGGCATCGGCGGAACCCGTGCCGGCGTGATCGAAACAACCTTTGCCGAAGAGACCGAGACCGATCTGTTCGGCGAACAGGTGGTGCTCTGCGGCGGACTGAGCGCCTTGATCAAGGCGGGCTTTGAGACCCTCGTCGAGGCCGGCTACCAGCCCGAGATGGCCTACTTCGAATGCGTCCACGAAGTGAAGCTGATCGTCGACCTGATCTACCAGGGCGGCCTGAACTACATGCGCTACAGCATCTCGAACACGGCCGAATATGGCGACTACAGCCGCGGCCCGCGGATCGTCACCGACGAGACTAAGGCCGAGATGAAGAAGATCCTCGCCGAGATTCAGAACGGCAGCTTCGCCCGCGAATGGATTCTCGAGAACAAGGCCAACGCCCCCGCCTTCAAGGCCATGCGGCGGATGGAACGCGAGCACTCCGTCGAAGAGGTCGGCCGCCAGTTGCGCCGCCTGATGTCCTGGATCGACGCCAAGGAAGTCTGACGCCGGTCGTCAGGGTTCAGGGTTCAGGGTGATTGGGGGAGGAATGAACTGCCGGACGCTCCTCGCCTGCGGCAGCGGGTTAAACGATTACTCGCCCTTCCAGCCCGCGATATTGCTCTTGCCCAAAACGGCCGCTTGACGAAAATAGTGGCAGGCGGGTGGCGTCGGCCCAGGGTCCGACCATGTGAGAGAAGGACTGCTCCTGGGGAGGAATCCCATGTCCGAGAACTCCGGCGTCCAGGAAACGCGATTCGACCAGCTCAAGCCCGGCGACCGCATCGAGGTGGAACACGTCGTCACCGTCGGGCAGAAGAGTTGGACCGCCAAAACTCAGGGCGAAGTCGTCCGCACCGAGCGCCGCCGCCACGGGCTGCACCACCGGCGCAACCACGACGACAAAGTCTTCAGCGACTCGATTCTCTTGGAACTCCCCGACGGTGAACTGACCACCGTCACCATGGACGAATTCACCGTCATCCGCCGGGCGTAGTGCTCCGTCAGCCCCGTATGTTGCGAGCATGGCGGGAATGTCTTGCCCATTGTCTTTGATGACGAAGTCAAGCCTTTCCTGGACGTCACCCACAGGAAATGCTCGCTCGGCAGTACTATTGCCAAACCTCGGTGATTCGTAGAGATTGATTGGAGTACCAGACATTGTGTCGGATGGCCTCGTAATTCTGCCGCGATTCGCATTTGGCTGCGGCCGCAGGCCGCCCCAGGAGAAATGATGCTGCAAACATCAAACCGCAAACGTATTCGCCGCCTCGCAGGTCTCACCAGCACGCTCGTCCTGGTGAGCGCAGTCGCCTGCGCCGCCGAGGCCGACCAACAACAGGCCGACCAACAACAGGCCGAGCAGGCAAAGCAAGCCTGGCCGGAGGAGGTCCGCCAGGCCTTCGGCTTCGAGGACGCCCGTTGTTGGGGCGGCGGCACCCTTGTGACGTCGCCGCGAAAGTCCGGCGACGGGGCACTGAAGTGGGATATGCACACAAAGACCCCGGCTCTGAGTCGCACCGCCGGACCGCACGATCTGTCGGCCTTCAACCGGATGTCCTTCTGGTTGCATTCCAGCCACTCCAATGGCGCGACCTTCATGGTCATTCTGAAGTCCGTTCGCGAAAAAGGAACGAATTCCTACTACTCGAACAAGGTGACCGTCGACTGGACCGGATGGAAGAAGATCGAACTGCACTTCCAGTCCTTCGGCCGGGCACGCGATCCCGCCGGCTGGAACAAGATCGACAGCATCCTCTTCACCGCAAGCGGTTGGGAACAGACGCCCGAGGATGAATCCGTATGGGTCCTCGACGATCTCGATTTCGACTACACGTCCGAGCCCTACCGTCCCGCCATCAAGGCAAAGAAGTACGCGGTCGAACCGGCCCGCGAGCAGTTCCTGGCGAAGCTACGCCCCGGCCACCCGCGGCTCATTCTGCTCGACGAACAGCTTCCGGCGCTGCGGCAGTTCATGGAGAAAGACCAGCGCGGCCAGGCCTGGTATCGCCGGGCGAAGGAGGAGGCGGAACGGCTCTACAAGCAGCCGGTTGAGAAACACCGTCTGCCCGACGGGCGCCGACTCCTGTCGGTCTCTCGCAACGTGGTCGATCGGATGTACCACTGGGGCTTCTTCTACCGCCTGGAGGGCGATCGGAAGTGGTTGGATCGGGCGTGGCTCGAGATGCAGGCCGTCGTCGACTTCCCCGACTGGAATCCGAGCCATTACCTCGATACCGCCGAAATGATGCACGCCCTGGGGATCGGCTACGATTGGTTCTACCACGGTTTGACCGAAGAGCAACGCAAGACGATTCGCGACGGTCTCTGGCGGCACGGCCTGAGGCTCTCGCATGCCGCCTACATGGGGCTCGAAGCCGAAGGCCAGCAGGGCTGGCGCCACGTGACCAACAACTGGAACTTCGTCTGCAACGGGGGAAGCAGCCTGGCCGCCATGGCCGTTCTGGACGAGATGCCGGAACCTTGCACCGAGATCCTCCATCAGGGTTTTCAGTACATTCAGATCCCGCTGGAGCATTTCGAACCCGACGGCGCCTGGTGGGAAGGCGTCGGTTACTGGGGCTACTCGATTCGCTACTTCGTGCCCTACCTTCGCGGGCTGGAGACGGCCTTCGGAACGGACTTCGGACTGGTCGCCGGCCTTCAGGACACCGGTTTCGCCCAGGCTGGCGACTTCCCCGTCTACCTTGTCAGCCCCCTCGGCGGCATCTACAACTTCGCCGATTCCGGGTCGGGAAGCGGCCGGTACCAGCATTCCGGCCTGTTCTATCTCGCCGCGCGCTTCCGGAATCCGCTCTATCAGTACTTCCAGGAACAACACACCTCGGGCCGGCTGGAGGACATCCTCTACTACGAGCCCCTTCCGGCCGAACTCGCGACCGCCGATCTGCCGCTCGACAAGCACTTCCGCCAGACGGAGGTGGCAACCACGCGCAGTAGCTGGTCGGATCCTGATGCGATCTTCGTCGGCATCAAGTGCGGCAGAAACGGCATCGCCCACGCCCACCAGGACCTGGGCAGTTTCGTCTTCTATGCCCTGGGCGAAAAGTGGTTCATCGACTTGGGAACGGAGCGGCAGACGTACCTCAGCCACCAGCACCACCTGCCCAAGTCGGAGTTCTATCGGATTCGCGAGGAAGGGCACAACACGCTCGTGTTCGATCCGGGAACCGGCTTCTGCCAGGATCCCAAGGGGTCGTCCGAAATCAACCGATTCGAAACCTCCCCCGCAGAAGCCTTCGCCGTTGCCGATCTGACGGACGCCTACCGCGACCACGCCCTCTCCGTCGAACGCGGCTACCGCCTGCTCGGCGGCAGAAGGGCTCTCCTGGTTCAGGATGAGTTCACGGCCAAACAACAAGCCGACGTCTGGTGGTTCGCACACGGGGCAAAGGACACCGACTACACGGTGGATGAACCGGGAACGACGGTCACCCTTCAGCGGGGCGACAAGCGGTGCCAGGCACGGTTGTTGTCGCCGTCCGGCGCAAGGTTCACCGTGATGGACGCGACTCCTCTGCCGACCTCACCGAATCCCGACATTCAGGACCCAAACAACGGCTTGAAGAAACTGGCGATCCACCTGCCCGACGCCAAACAGGCGACGATTGCCGTTCTGTTCACGCCGTACCTGGCAAAGGACTCACCGGCGGATATCCCCGTTCGGCTCTCGCCGTTGGCGGATTGGAAACTGGCGGACGAGTAGGCCGCCCGGTCCCTCGACAGAATTGGCTCAAACCTCTCCAACACACTTCGCGAAGGAGATCGTCATGAGACCCTGGCGTCTGGTTTCCGTGTCGCTGGTTCTGTTGACGGCATCGATCGCGGCCGCCGACACGCAGTCCAAACCCAATCTCGTGTTCATCCTCACCGACAACCAAGGTGCCTGGACCTTGGGCTGCTACGGCAATCCGGATATCCGCACTCCCAACATCGACCGGATGGCCGCCCAAGGCGTTCGCTTCACCCGGGCCTTGAGCAGCAACGCCGTCTGCTCGCCCACCAGGGCCACCTTTCTCACCGGTCTCATCCCCTCCCAGCACGGCGTCCATTGCTTTCTCGATCCCAAGTACATGATGGGACCGGAGGCCTACAACACGCTGGCCGAGTTCACCACCCTGACCGAAGTCCTCCACGGCGCGGGTTACACCTGCGGGCTGAGCGGCAAATGGCATCTGGGCGACAACATGCGGCCCGCGAAAGGCTTCAGCTTCTGGATTACCAAACCCGACGGTTCCACCAGGGAGTTCTACGATCAGCAGGTCATCGAAGACGGCAAGCTCCGCATCGAGGAAGGCTACACGACGGAACTCTGGACCCGCAAAGGCGTCGAGTTCATCGAGACGAACAAGGACAAGCCGTTTTGCCTGTTCCTGGCCTACAACGGTCCTTACGTCCTGGGAAACATGATGCTTAAGCCCTCGCGGAATCGCCACGCCGAGTACTACCGCGGCAAACATTTCGCCAGCTTCCCGGTCGACGCCATGCACCCGTGGCAACACGCCAACAAGCAGTTCCACAACCAGCAGGTGGCCATGGAGCGGACCGCCTGCGAAGTGAGCGGCGTCGACGACGGCGTGGGCGAGATCATGGCCGCCCTCGATCGTCTCGGACTGGCAGATAACACCCTCGTCGCCTACGCAGCCGACCAGGGATGGATGGGTGGGCAGAACGGCATCTGGGGGATGGGCGATCACACGCGGCCCATCGGCGCCCACGAACTGATGATGCAGATTCCCCTCATCTTCCGGCATCCCGGCAAGATCCCCGCCGGCAAAACCAGCGACATCCTCGTCAGCAACTACGACTTTCTCCCCTCCGTGCTCAACTACATGGGCCTCGGCGACAAGATGCCCAAGAAGCCCAAGTCGCCCGGGCGCGATTTCTCGCCCGTCCTCCGCGGCGAAGACGTGGCATGGGACGACGTCGTCTTCTACGAGATGGAAACGGCCCGCGCCATCCGTACCGCACAGTGGAAGTACGTCGCCCGCTTCCCCTCAGGCCCCTACGAACTCTACGACATGCAGGCCGATCCGCGGGAACGATTCAACCTCTTCGGCCAGCCCGGCACGGAAGCCACGCAGGCCCAACTCGCCAAACAGCTCGACGAGTTCTTTGCCGCCCATGCCGATCCGCAATACGACCTGTGGAAAGGCGGACGGTCGAAGGCCCGGCGCATTACGCAATAGTCAACGGTCACACTAGCACGCTACGGTTTCGCAAAACAGGTGACGTGCCCTGCCTCGTCCGCCAGGTAGAGTCGCCCATTGGCCGCAGCCGCTCCGTTGAAGACCGGCGGCGACGGCAGTTGATATTCAGCCGTCTTCTCGCCCGCCTCCAGGTCGAACAGAGAGAGCACTCCACCCTTGCGGGCCTCGAAGGCCGCCAGCGGATCCTTGGGATCGACCACGTCGGGCGGACCGGCAACGCAGAGGCGGTCCGGCGTCAGAACCATGGCGCGAATCCGAACGGGCACGCGTTCCTCCCACTTTCGCTTCTTCTGGCCGATGTCGTAGCAGAAGAGCAAATACCCTTGACGGCCGGGACTGAAGTACACCGTCGGATCGAGCCCCTGCAGACTGTCGAACATGCGAACGCCGCAAACCAGCGACTCGTTGCACACCAGCAACCGCGAGTAGGTGTCGCCCGCCTCGTACCGCCAGGGAATCCGCTTGAAATAGCTGTCGTCCAGAAACCCGCCCGGGTTCTTGAACGCCGCCTGGCCGGCGACCGGCTTCAGTTCCGCGTCGAACGCCCGCGATTGCATGAAAATCTTCCCGCCGTCGGCCGTCAGGATGTCCGGCAGGGAGCCGAGCGGGAGGCGAAAATTCTCCGGGAACGTCGCTTCGAGATCGCCTTGCGGCTTGGGCTGCACGGCCAGCCGTCCCTCCGAATCGACCTGGTAATCCGGCCCTCGCAAACGGACCTGATGGAGCACCCGCCCCGTGGCGGCCTCCAACCCGTAAACGTGGATCCCGCCGTCAAGTTGCGACGTCCGGCCTGCGGCGAAGTAGACGATTCCGTCTTCCACGAGCACGCTTCCGTGCACCGGCCATGCCGACTCGAGTTGGCCGAAGCTCCCGATAAACCTCTCGGTCGGAGCCGCCTGGAATCGCCACACAAGCCGGCCGTCGTCGGCGCGAACGCAGTAGACCCAGCCGTCTGCCGAGCCGAACAGCACCGTCCCTCGATGGTGAGTCGGCGGAGAATCGACCCGCGCGCCCGCGGTGAACTTCCAGCGGGCCTCGCCGCTGGCTGCATCGAGACACGCCACCTGGTGCTCGTCGACGAGCGATACGAACACGGAATCGGACACGACCGTCGGCGCAGAGACCTTCCTGCCCGCCTGACCGCGCCAAACGGGGACGAGCGTATCGGGAACTCGCGTCACCGTCGCACCACTCCGCCGATTGTCGTAACGGAACGTCGGCCAGTCCTCGGCCCCCGCTTCGCGACCGGCGCTCACGGCGTCGCCTCGCTCGAGTCGTTCCGCCGGCGGCATTGCAACGATCGGCTCCTTGCTCTCGGCGGGAGCCAACGCGTTCATCCCGTTGAGCTTCTCCTCGATGTAGCACTGGCAGGGGTGAGGCGGCGCGTACTGCAATCCGTTGGCCGGCATCATCCCGAAGTGACACGCCCCTCGCACCCAGTTATGCACCGAGTGGACGCCCTCCTCCAGGTCCACGAATTCCGTCCCCCGGCGGCTGGCCAGAATGAAACGCTCCGTGGCCTTGTTCCGATAGCAACGGTGATGATGATACGACTTGAAAATGAACCCCAGGTCCACCTCCCGCTCGACCCGGCCCGTCTTCAGATCGTAGCCGAGGACCCAACGCGGATAGACCGACTTCTGGCTGCCGGTCGGGTCCCGTTCCAACGGCTCGCGGACCAGGTCGGCCGTCCAGGTCCAGACCAAGCCGTCGATGAGGAAGATGTCTTTCCAGGCGTACCACAGATGCCCGATGTACTTCTTCGGCTGCGTCCAGAGCACCTCGCCGGTCTTCGCCGACAGGGCGCCCAGCTTGCTGGGACTGGCATGCAGGACGACGCCGTTGCTGACGATCATCGTTCCGCTCCAGAGATTCCCCTGGGTATCGATGCCGCCCGCATTCAGGTCGGCCTCGGCCAGCGGAAACGAGGACCGCCAGAGTTCAGCCCCGGTCCGAAAATCCAGACCCACCAGGTCGGGGCCGTCGATCAAAGCAACCGTGTCCCCGTCCGTGGCCAGGTTCAACGACGGATCGAGTTTCGCCGGCTTGCTCGTGCCGTGCATCTCCTTCCAGCGGATATAGTCCACGGTCGTGCCGCGATACGATTTCTCGCTGACCCAGAGCGTGCGGCCGCTCGCCGCGTCGACGGCCATTACCTGCCCACCCGTGTACGCAGTCAAACCGTTGTCGTCGACCGGGCCGGTCAGCCGCGACAGGATCAGTGTGCCGTCCAAGTGAAGGACTTCGTTGGCCGGGCCGGTATCTTCATAGGTTTGAAGGAGTTCCCCGGTTCTCGCATCCAGTTGTGAGACCGGAACGTGATATCCAAGCGTCGCATAGACCGAATCGCGGGTTGCCACCAGACGTTTCTGGATGTTCAACGGCACGTCGCCCGGCCGCGTGTTGAACCACGAATGCTTCCACTCGTGCCAGCCCCAACGCCGAATCGGCACTCGCCACAAATCGACCCCGTTGAAAGCGTCGCGGGCGACCAGGAACCACTTGTCGGGCAGGTCATTCTGGCCGGCCAGACTGATGGGAGCGTCGTCGAGGATGAAGAACAACCGGCCGGCTGCCGTCACCATGGTGCACACACTCGAATCGGTTTCGTGCGATCGCAACCACATCGGACCCGCCGTCCACTGATAATGCTGCGGCGGGCCGACCACCCGGTCGCGAGCGACCGGGTTGCCGTCGGCGCCGTGCAGAAAGTGGCTCCACTCGTCGATCGACTCGGGCCAGGCTTTCCTGAATCGGACCCACAGGCCGTTGCCCTCAACGACCGACAAATCTTCTACGCCGGCCGCCTTCAACCGTGCCTGGAGACTCTCGGCCATTCCTTTGTCAGACGCCGTTGGAGAAGCTGTCCCAACGTAGGCGGTTCCCAGAGGCGCCAACACGCGAAGCACCTCCTCCACCGAAAGGCCGCCGCCTGCCAGACTCTCCAAGGAGCCGATCACGACAAGATTCAACAAGTTGTTCGTGTAGGGAAACCGTTTTAGAGTCTTTGTGTCGGACTTGTTCGCATGGTGCACGCTTGTTTGTGAAGGTTGGGTTGCGGGCTTGCCCGGCCTTGGAGTCTTTGTGCTGGACTTGTTCGCATGGTGCGCGCATGTTTGTGAAGGTCGGGTTGCGGGCTTGCCCCGCCTTGGGTCAAACGTGTTTGCCGACACCGTTCCATACAATCCCTCAGCGTCGATGGCCCGGCGTGCCTCCCGGCACTTTTCCTGGTCGGCAAACAGGCACTGGACGGTGAAACTTCCCTGCTTGGCCAAGGCCAGGGCAAGCCTTGCATCGCCAGTCCCCGCGACGGCGCACATCCCGCCGGGCGCTCCGCAGTACCCGATCATCTCGCCCGCGGTTGCCGTCGCCGCGTCGCCGTCCGGCTCGGCAGCCTGGGTAGACGGCATGGGCAACGACAGGCAACCGACCAGAAGAAGCAGAAAGGCAACACGCTGGAACGGACGCATGGTCGAACAACTCATGGTTTCTTCCTCGATTCCTGCAGTGGCAGACCGGCTTCTTCGAGGATTTCCTCGGCCGGGAGCGCTGCTCGAAATACTTTGACTTCGTCGATCGTTCCCTGGAAGGCGTCGACGATCTCCGCCGGGCTGTTCGCCGCGTCGAAACCGATCTCCATGCCCTGACCACAGTTGCCCGGAATGAACCCCGCGGTCTTGGCAGTCGCCGCCAGTCGACCGTTGACATACAACTCGATGCGATCTTCCTTGACCACGCCGGCCAGGTGACTCCACGAGTCGCCCAAACGGTTGGAACCTGCGGCAATTTGGGTCGGCTCCTCCTTCAAGCGGCGGATTCCGAACTTGGGAATGCCCTCCATCAGATACAGCGAGTATCCGCAGAACGCGCCGCCGCGAGCGACAACCACGCCGTCCGGAGCCTCCGGTTGGACCCAGGCCATCACGGTAAACGCCGTGTTGGCGATCGGCAGGGCCGCCGGTTTACCGAGTTCGACGAACTTGCCCGGCCCAAATCGGAGGGCATACCCCTTCTTTCCCGGAACCGGGACCGCCCCACGGATCTCGCCGTCACTCCCGTGACCGGTCATATCCTTGGCCACCGACGTGCTCTGATCGTCAAAACTCCAATAAGCGTCCAGATGCTCGTGCATCGACAGATCGAGTGCAACTCGTTCGGCCAACTCGCGCAAGTCGGCATCCGGTTCGCGGGCCGCCAACTCGAGCAGCGGCTGCTCCGCGCGGCGGTCCCCCAATGCGGCGAGCGCCTCAACCGTCCGGCGGCGGATCTTCACATCCGCATCTGTCAGGGCCTTCGTCAGGGGGCCGATTGTCTCGGAAGTCTGCAACTTGCCCAGTGCCCCGACGGCCCGGAGACGCACGAGCGTCTCGGAATCCTCCAGCAATCGGGCCAGGTGCTCGTTCGCCTTTTCGGCATCCAGATCCTTGAGGATCCAAAGCACTTGCTCCACGTCGGCCTTCGCGGTCTTCAAGGTCGCAACCAGCGGCCCGATGATCGAACTGTCGCCGATCTCTCGCAACGCCCAGGCCGCCTGCTCCCGCACACACCACTGGGAATCGTTGAGCGCAACCACCAAGCGACCGACCGCTTCCGGCGCCCTGATCTCCCCCAACGCATAAGCCGCATACATGCGGACGTTCGCATCGCGATCGTCCAGCGCGGCAATCAGAGCGGACGTCGCTCGCGGCTCCTTGATCGCCCCCAAGGCTTTGGCCGCTTCCCGCCGAACCGACGCTTCAGAATCGCCGAGAGCCGCCGTCAACCCGGCGACAGCCCCCTGCCCCTCCGTCGCAGCGAGCGACTTGACGGCCTGCAGACGGACGGAAACCACCGGAGACTTGAGATCCCGCTGCAAGCTATCCACGGGGCCCGCCGCCGAAGCCACTGCCAGGATCCACGCCCCAAGAAACAGAGAAAGGTACGTCGAAGTTCTCATGACAGCCCCGATTTCTTCGTCCAGTGGCGCGTCATTCCCGCGCAGGCGGGAATCCAGGCACTCGGCGCACGGTCTCGTTTGAAACATTCAGATTTCACGCTTTGAATTTATTCAGGATTTCGTATTTCGTATTTCGGATTTGGCCGCGGCAGGCTACAGCGCTTCGGGATCGAACTGCAATCGGAAACGGCGAATGAACTCCTTCTTCTGCTCACCCTTCTGGACCACAACGGTAACCGTCCCGTCCTTCCCGGCCCGGCCTTGTGCAAAGAACAGCCCGTCCGAGGCAATAACCGTCTCCTGGCCGTTTACCGTTACCGTAGCCCCAGGTTCGGCCCAGCCGTAAACGTCGACGGCTGTGTCGTTGGCCAGGACCGAATGTTCCGACGGATTGGTCTGCAGAACCGCACGCGGCGTGCGATCCAGGTCACACGCCTCCTCGATGGCCTGCCGGCGTGCAGCATAAAGAACCTCGGGGTCGCGTGTACAGTCTTCATAGCTGCGCACCACCTGCGAGGCGATCTCCACGCCGCGGCGTGCCGGATCGATCAGTTCGGCCGCACGCGGGCTGAGTTCGGCCCGGATCTTCGTAATCTTGTTCTCCAGGAGCTTGAGACACTCGTAGTCTTGAATGCCGGCCCGCATCTGCTCCCACCGCAACGAATCGAGCAACCCGCCCTGCTTCGGATACACGTGCCAGCCGTCCCCGTGATGCTTGCCCGGGGAATTGATCGGATCGTCGGTCCAGGCATTGAACCCCCAGTGCAGGTAACCGGCCAGGCGATACCGGTAGTTCAACCAGTGAAGCAGACGGGTCTCGATCAGCGGCACGTCGACCGTCTTGTTCGGCAGAGAGCCCGCCTGATAGATTCCAACCGTGTAGAGCCACAACTCGTTCCCCTCGCGCTGCGCCGCTTCGTAAGCCTCCCGCCAGGCGGCCAGGTGGTCGAGCTTGGGCACCCACACCTCGAGCCGGTCGCGGCAGTGCGTGGTCTCGATCGCGTCGATCCGCCGCAGCTCCGGGGCGTGGCGATGCACAAACTCGGAGGCCTCGCGCCAAAGCAACACGTTGTGGTTGGCCGGCTCGTCGCAAATATGAAAGAGAGTCTTGTCGAGCCAGTCCTTCTGCCGCAGGTGGTCGACCAGAATCGGCAGGAACAGCGGCAGGAACTCCTCGCCCGGCATACGCTTCGTCTTGCCGGAGGCTTCGTCTTTCACCGAGAAGTCGCGCAGCGCGATCTTGGGACTCGACCACCCCCCCTCGCCGTGACTCGCCACAAAGCCGGTTTCCAGGGCGTTCATCCGCCCGGTGTCCCAGAAGATCTGTGCCCAGTGATCGAACCGCCCGAAATCGCAACGGAGCCCGCCGTCGGCCCCCATCACGCATTCGATCAGTTCGAGGCTCAGCCGAAACACGTTCAGCCGGTGGTCGGCCATGTTCTCGGCGTATTGTCGCAGCATGCCGTCGAACTGCTCCGGGTCGGCCGGATCGATCCCATGATGTTGCCGGAACTTGCTGGTCGTGAACCACAAGGTCGTCAGCAAGTGACGTTCCTCCGGAAGCGTGAGCGGGTACACCTGAAGCACCAGCGGCAGCGCCTGTGTCGCCTCGCCCGCGGCAACCGTCACCGCACCCCGATACTCCCCCGGCTCCGCCCCGGCCGGAATGCGAAGCGTCAGATACACCGCCTTTAGCGCATCCTTCGCCACAGAAGCCTCCCGATCCTCGATCAGGCAGTCGGGAAAGCGGGCCGGCGCCGGCCGCGTAATGTCTGCCTTCCGCAGCTTCCGCGTGTTCTCCTCCAGTTGAATGCTCTCCACGAATCGCCACTGAAGATGCTCCTCGGCAATCGTGGCCGATCCGCCTTCTCGCTGCAGCGGGCCGACCGAGACCGTCAGCCCCGCCAGGTCGTCGTGGGCATGGATCGCGCACTGGGCCGACACCACCTCGCCCCGCAAGCCGAATACCCGAATCTCCGCCGGCGCCTCGTCCGGCCGCCCGTAGCCGTCCTCGAACACTCGCACCGCGTCGCTGGCCGCAAAAACGTCAAACGGCCGTTCGGCGCCCGCGGCAGATACGCCCCGCAACGCAACAACGACAGTCAGCAACATGCACACGTTGGCACCACAGCGTACGTCGGGCATGACCAAGCTCCTTTCCACGTTCACGGCATGAGACCCTACGAAACCGAACTCATTGTCACTGACTCGCCCGCGACAAGCAAGCCGGCGCGACGTGCCGATAAGGCCAACTGCAAAGTCCTATTGTGGCAAGAAAAGCAGCACTATCCGACGTGGTTCACCTTCGAGCCGGTGCCCGCCTATTCGCCCGAACGGAACCCTGTCGAGCCATGCTGGAACACTTACAAAACATGCCCCAAGACTTCCTTGATTCTGAGGTGCGTCGCCGGTAGAGTCAAACTCCGTGAAACGAAGCGCCAATGTCCAAATAGACCTAGTGCTCTGTCACGTTTCGATTTTGGGGTTCGGCATCTGCTGGAGTCCAGCCTTTAGGCTGTCTTCTACACGCTGAAGCGTGGACTCCAACACCCTCGCGCCCCAATTCCAAAGCGTGACAGAGCACTAGGGGAAGAGGTCTTTCCATACGCTATCTGACATTCGTTGTGTCGCTGGGGTGTTCTTTCTTCATCGCGGACCGGCTTGCCGCCGCCGACCAGAGCGGTTTCCCCGGCGACAGCTACCGCTGTATTGGAGGAATCGTGCCGCGCAACGCGAGCGAAATCCACGAATCGAATTGGTCCGTCGGCGCGGAAACGATGGACCGCGACTACACGGTCTATAAGAACTGGAAACAATACCTCGGACCGCTCGGGGCCAAACACGCAAGAATTCAAAGCGGCTGGGAAAAGACCGAAAAGGAAAAAGGCATATACAACTGGGCGTGGCTGGACGAGATCGTCGACGACATGGTCGCGCAAGGCGTCACACCTTGGGTCTGCATCTGCTACGGAAACTCGATCTATCCCGAAGGCGGCGACACCCGACTGAACGGCTGGCCGCGCAGCGAAGAGGCGTTGGCCGCGTGGGATCGCTACGTCGCGGCCCTGGTGAAACGCTATCGGTCGCGAGTCAGCGAGTGGGAAATCTGGAACGAGCCGGGCGTGCATCTCATGAACGATGCGAAAACAGACCCGCGCGAAAACGCAACCGACTACGCCGACTTTTTCATCCGCACCGCAACCATCGTGCGCCGCGAGCAGCCCACCGCCCGGATTCTTGGCCTTGCGCTGCCCAAAATGCCGCTGCTGGTGGATTTGCGGACGGGCAAGGTCTACCAAGGGCCCGTCAAGGCAGAGCCCCGGCTGAAGATGACGTTCTCCGACGTGCCCGTTTACGATTCGCCGATCGTGCTGGCGCACCTGGGCGGGCTTCCGTTCGCGCCGCCGGACGATCCGCCGTGCGAGACCGCGACGCCCGGCGACGGCTATCGACTTCCAAAGGGAGCAACTATACCCGCTCCGAATTGCGGTGAAGTGGGCACCCCCATCAAGTCGGACAGGGAATACGGTTCATCCATCCGTCCTAATCCGTTGGGCGAAACGCGGCCTCATGGCGGCCGATGGATCCCGCGGATATCTGGACGTGGTGAAGGCCGGCTCCGCATTGGCCACTTGACGCGAAGCCCTTCAAAGGTTTTTTGAGGAGCTTACGCGGCGAGCGGGGCTGAAGCGCCTGGTCGGTGATTGTCTTTACGTCGTCGCGTTTCACAGGGTTTCTCCTCAAAGAAGGGGCTGCACCCGGCAAGTGCAGCCTGGAATAAAACGAGAAAGTCATTTCGGCTTGGGGCGGGTTGCTGCCTCGATTTGTTTGAACCGGGCCTCAACGAGTGCTTGCCAGTGCGACTCCCAGGCGGCATCCAGGGCGTCGGGCAGCGATTGCCAGGTGGGCTGGTCGTGGTGGTATCGCAGGTAGATGAGTGCCGCAGTGAGGCCCGCATCGGTGCGGCCGAGGAAGTGTATCTGCAAGGCGTCGAGTTCCTCCGGATCTGCGTCGCGCAGGACTTCGGTAGCGTGTACGAGGAAGCGTCCGAAATAGGCGCTTTCGTCCAAGAGAGCATCCCGGTCCCGGTGGAAGCCGGCGGTGTCGAGCAGGGCGAGGCCGTGGACGGCGAGGAGGTGAGTGATCTCCGGCTCCTTTTGTTGCAGTTGCGTGGCGGCGATCAGGTCGCGAAGCGGGCCGGCACGGGGAGCCGTGAGGACCCGATTCCAGTGATAATCCGCCATTCGTTTGCTGCCGGTCCAGGAACTGAGCAGGGCCAGGGCCGCGTCGTGGGGCCAGGAATTCGCAGAAAAGAGATTGCTGCCCAACTCTCGGGCGACCAGAGGGACCCAGCTATTCGCTTCCTTTGGCAGGGCGTACTTGAGATAAGGTGTCAGGTCCGAGATCTTGAAACGTGGGCGGTCCGGGTCGCCCTGCGACTCGCTCCATGCCTGCTGGATGAAATCGTCGATCGTGTTGAGCAAGGCGTGATCGGCCAGGGCGACGAAGAGTCGCTGCAGCTCCGGCGGGTACTTGTCCAGGAACGCGGGTTTCTTCTCCATCAGTTGGCTCAGAGTTTCCCAATCGCCGGCCACGAGGCGAGTGATGGAAGAGACAGGGCGCATCGGCACCATTGCGTCGTCGTAGGAGGCGACTTCCGGCCACAGCGTTGCCTGGAACTGATCCTGCGGCACTTCGACGAATTCAATCGTAGCTGCCTGGGTGCGTTCGTCTCCCAAAAGGTGGAAGTCCAGCAGTCGGCCCGTGGCCGCTTCGATGCGGAGCGACTCTTTCGGCGAGCGGATCGATAACACGCCGTCGTCGACGGCATGTTCGGTTGCCCGGCCGTTCAGGAGCGCCAGGCACAAGACGGGAGAAACCCGCATGCCGAAATCCCGGACAGATCCGGAATTCGGGTCGGGCTCCGAGCTGTAGAACCACCAGAATTTTAGGGCATAGAGCGCCTTGCCTTCCGAGCGGTCTTTGGCCAGGTTGAGGCCGACGGCACCGTCGAACCACTTGGCCGCCACCTTCATCTGCAAGTTGCGCTTCTGGATGTCGCTGTAGTAATCCACCTGGTCCGGGGTGAGAAGAACGCGGACGCCCGCGGCTTGGACGGCCAGTGCGCGCCCCGGTGCAAACAGAATACTCAAGCCGGTGTCGTCTGCATCTCTGTGGAACCTCAAGGCGGTGTCGCTCTGTCGCAGGCAAGCCAACCACTCGTGCAATCGCAGCATGACCTTCTCCGCCTCCGTGAGTTCCTGCCGGAGGGGCGGCGCCTTTTCGTATTCCTCAACCGTGATGCGGAGAGTCGCCGCTAAGGCTGAATCGGGGCGGTCCACAGCGACGGCGATCGATGCGAAGCGTGCCGACAACCAGAGACGGCGATGGACGTCGAACCGCGTAGCGCGATCGAGGGGATCGCCCGGTTGGATTTGGAGGAATGCGAGAATGTCTTCGCGTGTGTTGCGTTCGATTCCGGAAACCTCGACGGTGTGGGCCGTGAGCCGGGGGCCGTCGTCGTCGATATGGACAACGAGGTCGAGAACACCGTCCGCGGCCGCGTGGGTTTCGGCATGGGCCTTTGCTTGCGGATAGCCGAGATCGGTGAAAACGTCGGTGAGGCGATCGGCCAGGAGCAAGTTTCCGGAAACATCGAAGGCAACCACGTCGCCGGGCGACCAGAGCGGAGCCTCCAACTCGACCTTTTCCCCCTTTTCGTTGAGCCACAGCGGGTGGAACCGGCCGTCCTGAAAGACGAAGGTGTCGAACTTCGCGTCTTTCGGTTCGATGCGTTCCGCCAGCCGGGCGATGACCTGCTCGGCGGCGATCTGCGTCGTGCCTTCGACTTGGACCTTGCCCGCGATGAACCGGCGACCTTCGTCGACGCTCAATTCGACGGTGTTCGTCGTGGGGTCCAGCCGAGCACGAACCGCAACGTCACGGAAGCCGGCCTTTCGGTAGGCCTCGATCGTCACGTGCGGCAGAGTGATCGTTGGATCTGCCCAGCCGTAGGCTGCACGATAGACGGCCTGAAACCAGAGGACTCTCTCGAGTTGGGTGGTCACCTGTTTGGGTGAGAAGTACTCGATGCCCTGCACGACGACGCTGGGAGGATCGTCGCCCACGGCAAAGGCAACGAGACTCTCAGCCGCAAACGTCGCGATGGTCAGCGTGATGCAGACAACAACCGGCGCAGTCCGTCGCATGATTCTCCCCAATGTCTACCGATACTCTGTCGGCTCCGCGCCGGAGATGTAGCTGCGCCAGCCGTCGAGGTGCTCTTTGCTGAGGCTGTTTTCGCGGGTGAAGGCGGCTTCGATCTGGACGTCGGTGTCGGCCACGCTCACGTGCACGCCGAGGCGGCCGTCGGACTTGTAGTCGAACAAGACGTCGATCGGCGTGCCCATCGGCAGGTGCCGCGGAAGGTTGGGTACGGAACAGCGGCCGATTTGCAGGCAGTCGTCGGGGGTGGGGCTTTCGCCTTCGACGACCTGGACCAGGATGGACCGCTGGTCGGCCTTCTTCGTGCGGAAGGTCCGCTTGGCCGTGACGGGCAGCGGGGTGTTGCGAGGGATGACCACGCCTGTCCGCGGACGGCCCGTCTGGGGATCGGTGCCCACGACGCCGAGACTGTGGGAATTGACGTTCTTGATCTGGAAAGTGGAAGGGCGCCCGTTCATCCGGTCGAGCAGGAGCCGCGCTCTCAAGGCGGCTCCGTGGGCGACCGCCTCGTCAGCGGCGACGGAGGAGTCGGGGGTCGTGCCCGACACTTCCTTGAGCATTTGGTGGATCATCGGCATGCGGGTGGAACCACCGACGAGCAGGACCCGATCGAGGTCGCCCCATTCCAGGCCGGCGGCGCTCAGGGTCTGCACGGTGGTGAATCGGGTGCGGTCGACGAGGTCGCGGCAACCTTCTTCGAACTGTTCGCGGGAGATCTCCACTCGTGCCGACTTGCCGCGGAAATCGCAGGTCGCGGCCGCCTTGCTTCGGGCGGAGAGGGTTCGCTTGGCGTCTTCGCATTCCCGCCACAGTCTGCCCGCCGCCGACGGGTCTTCGCGGGGATCGAGGCTGTATTGGCGGATGAACTGTTCGGCAACCAGGTCGACCAGTCGCTGATCCCACTCGTAGCCGCCGAGTTGCACGTCGCCGTCGGTGGCCAGGGTGATGAACGCTCTGCCGCGGACTTCCATGACGGTCACGTCGAAGGTGCCGCCGCCGAGGTCGTAGACGAGGAATCGCTGCGTCTTTCTGGCCGCTTCTTCGGGACGGAGGAAGCCTTGCAGGTGCCCGAAGGCCACGGCGGCGGCCGTCGGTTCGTTGATGATGTCGAGCACGTCGAGGCCGGCCATGTAGCCGGCGTCCTGGGTGGCCTTCCGGCGAACCTCGTCGAAATAGGCCGGCACGGTGATGACGGCCTTGGTGAAGTCGCCCAGTTGGGCAACCCCGTCGGTGCGCAGCTTGTTGAGGATGAACGCCTCGATCACCTCGGGGGGATACTGTTTGCCGTCGAGCGTCTTGCGGTAGATCCGTTGCCCCACGTCGCGTTTCGATCCCTCGGCCACGCGGGGAGCTTCGGTAGAGATGGCCTTGAGGGCCTCTTTGCCGACGATCACGTCGTCGCCGTCGAACAGGACTGCACTGGGAGTGATACGTTCGCCTTCGGCGTTGGCCAACGAGATCGGATGTCCCGTGTCGTCGATGTAGGCCAGCACGGAGAACGTCGTTCCCAGATCGATGCCGATTGCAGGAGCAGCTTGTTTGTCGGTCAACGTCGTCTCAACTCCACTACCAAGGACGCGGCAAGTCGATTTCCGGGAAGAGCCAGAGCACGAGCAAATAGCCCACCGCCAGGCCCACGACGGAGGAGAGGATCCAACCCGTCAGCAGAACCCAGAATCGCAAGGTACTCGAACGACGGCTTGTTGTGAAGTGCGTCTGGCCGTCGTTGGGGCGATCCGCTTCGGCCTGCGCCGGCTGACTTACGACGGGTCCGGCGTCCGGCGGCACCGGCGGTTCCGGCGGCGGTGACGGTGTGAGAGCCTCCGGCAGAGGCAGCGACGCCAGCGAAAGGGCCGCTCGTGGCTCTTCCGTCACCGCCAGGGCCGCCATCCGGTCGAATCCGGCTGCCGCCGAGACCGATCCGCGCCAGTCGGCGATTCTGCCGTCGGAGAGTCCGGAACTGCGCTGGATGGTCAGGCGGCACGGCTGGGCCATTCCGGGGATCTGCGTGTGGATTTCGAGGCGGCCGTTCGATTGATAGGAAAAGGTTACGTCGATCGGCGCCCCCATGGGGAGGTTGGGCGGCAGGTCACGGACCACGGTTCGACCGATTTGCGTGCAATCATCGGGGCTGGAACTTTCCCCTTCGAGGACCTGGACGACGATCGACTGCTGTCCCGCACGTTTGATCGTGAAACGATCGGTGAACGTTGCCGGCAAGGGCGTGTTGCGGGGAATCAACGTCACCTTGGTCTTCCGCATCGTCTCCGGGTCGATGCCTTCGACGCCGAGGCTGTGAGAGTTGACGTTCGACACCTGATAGCCGGTCTGCCGTCCGGCCCGCTGGTTGAGCAGGAACCTGGCGTAGAGCGCCGCGCCCCGAGCCACGGCTTCGTCGGGATTGACCGTTCGGTCGGGGCGGATGCCGCTCATCTGCTGGAGCTTCTCGACCACCATGGGCATGCGAGTGGAGCCGCCCACGAGGAGAAGCCGGGAGATCTTGTCCCAGGAAATGCCTGCGTCGGTGAGCACCTGCCGCGTGGTGTAGACCGTCCGTTCCAACAGGTCGGCCGTCATATCGGCGAACTGTTCCCGAGTGACGTCGACCGCGTGGCAGTGGCGGGCATGATCGATCCGTATGGAGGCGCGGTTGCGAGCGCTGAGCGTGTGCTTGGCCTCTTCGACGGCAACGTACAGCCTTCCAAAGGCGGCGGGGTCCTGCCGGGGATCGGGGCCGCCGGACTCGATGAACTGTTCGGCCGCGAAATCGAGGAGCCGCAGATCCCAGTCATGGCCGCCGAGTTGCACGTCGCCGTCGGTGGCAATGGTTTGGATTCTGCCGGGCGCCATGTGGAGCAGGGTGACGTCGAAGGTGCCGCCGCCCAGGTCGTAGACCAGAACCGTCATCTCTTCGGCCGTCGAACCCGAGGCGTTCAGGAAACCCAGACGCTCGCCGAACGCCAAGGCCGCCGCCGTCGGCTCGTTGACGATATCGAGCACGTTGAGCCCGGCCATTTCGCCGGCGTCAGCGGTCCCCTTGCGGCGGGGTTCGTCGAAATAGGCCGGCACGGTGATGACCGTCTGTCCAACCGTGTCGAGCTCGGCGACGATATCGTCTTTGAGCTTTCGCAGAATGCAGGCCTGGATGACCTCGGGCGGAAAGTACCGGCCGCGGATGGGCTGGTGATAGACATGGAAGCCCATGTCGCGTTTGACCCATTGGGCGACCTGGTCGGGGTGGACCGTCGAGGCCGCCCGGGCCGATTTGCCGACGATGGTTTCGTCGTCGTCGAAGAGCACGACGCTGGGAGTGAGCAGCTCGCCCTCGGTGCTGCGGATCATGACCGAGTGTCCCTTCTCGTCGATCCAGGCGGCCGCCGAGTTGGTTGTTCCCAGGTCGATTCCAACGGCGTCTTCAGTGAGCATGTTCGACATTCGGTCTTCAGAATCGGTCATTTGACTATTCCCGACTTTAACACCCCTCTACGCCCCCCTCAAGCCTGGGGCCGCCGGACACGGGAGAACTGCAAAGTCCACTTGTGGCAAGAAAAGTAGCCGGCACTCTCCGAGCGCCGCTGGCGGGAAATCGGGATTTCCGGCAGTTCTGCGGACGGCACGACGGAGCGTGCCTGCTACCTTCTTTGGCGGACGGCACGGCGGAGCGTGCCTGCTACCTTCTTTGGCGGACGGCACGGCGGAGCGTGCCTGCTACCTTCTTTGGCGGACGGCACGGCGGAGCGTG
>Ga0123330_1000282_pt1 | contig 59911 bp, 61 predicted proteins | sample BioC13SIPDNA_2_FD_89704 | JGI IMG/M metagenome (GOLD analysis project Ga0123330, IMG submission 89704) | Anaerobic biogas reactor microbial communites from Washington, USA - Biogas_R2_A C13 SIP DNA | ecosystem: Engineered > Bioreactor > Anaerobic > Unclassified | place: Washington, USA... | reverse complement strand
GGCGACAGACGAGACATCCTCGCCACGGTGATAGGAAGAGACAATCGCTTCGGGATCGTCAGCCGCCAGCTTCTGCATACACCCCGTCTCATCGGGTGTCAAGTAATTATGAGATCCTACAGGGTCTGAACAGGTCGTGTAGAGTCTCGAATTCATTTCACTCACACAACCACCCCTGTGCGTACCCGAAGATCCGTTCCGGTGGCAATCGTTCAAGGAAGACCGTTTCGGGCACCTTATAGTCCAGACCGGCATGTGGTTTGATTCTGTTCTGCCGGTCGACGACATCGTCCATGGAAAAGCCTGCCGCGATCAACCGGTCGATCTCCCTGAAAAAGCGTTCGATCCTCCCGTTCGTCTGCGGATGGTTCCGTCTGGCGACGGTCTGCCGAATGGCATGGTGTTCCAGGAACCGTCCGAAGGCATGATGCGTGGTCTCGGCCTGCTGGTCCGGGACGAACCGGGAGCCGTGATCCGTCAGGATCTCGTTCGGGACACCGTATCGCGCGAACCCGGTCTCGAGGGTCGTGATGGCCGCCTCGGTCGTCGACGACGGGCAGAGTCCCCTGCGGGTGGTGAACCGGGAGGCATCGTCGAGGAACGCCATCAGCCGCGGGCCAGGACGCGGCAGGACCGTGGAGGGCTCCCCGGCCCGGGCATACCGGCGAGACCCGCGGGGCCGCCCGGGACCGGCGATGGCGTGCGGCGGTGACGGCGAGCCTCTCGCCCCGGCGATGCGCAGCGACACGGTCCCCCGGTCCACCGAATGCCGGCATCGGCAGCCACCCGGTCTCGCCGGGTCCCCGAGGGTGCGGGGCGCCGGCAGGTTCTGTCCCGGCACCACCCCCCACCAGTCATCGCATTTTTCCCTCCCGCGCGCCCACCATCCGGCATGGCGACGGCGATCGCGGCCGACGGCCTCTCCCGCTCCTTCGGCACGGTGCGGGCCGTGGACGGGGTCTCGTTCGAGGTCCCGGCCGGCGAGGTCTTCGGCCTCCTGGGACCGAACGGCGCGGGCAAGACCACCCTGATCCGGCTCCTCGCGGGCGTCCTCCTCCCCGGCGCCGGCTCGGCCCGGGTCCTCGGGCTCGACCCGTGGACCGACGGCCCCGGGGTCCGGCGCCGGTGCGGGGTCCTGACCGAGACCCCGGCGGTCTACGGGCGGCTCACGGCCCGGCAGAACCTGGGGTTCGCCGCCGAGGTCTTCGGCGTGCCCCTCCCCGAGGTCGCCTGCCGCGTGAACGACCTCCTCGCCCGGTTCTCGCTCGCGGACCGCGCCGACGAGCCGGTCGGGGGGTTCTCCAAGGGGATGAAGCAGCGGCTCGCCCTGGCCCGCGCCCTCGTCCACGACCCCGAGCTCCTCTTTCTCGACGAGCCGACCGCCGGGCTCGACCCGGCCGCCTCGCGGCAGGTCCACGAGATGGTCGGCGGCCTCCGGGAGGAGGGCAGGACGGTCGTGCTCTGCACCCACCGCCTGGTCGAGGCCGAGGCGCTCTGCGACCGGGTCGGCGTGCTCGCGAAAGGCCGGCTCGTCGCGCTCGGCACCGTCCGCGAGCTCTCGGAGCGGCTGCTCGCCGACTCCCCGGTCGCCCTCTCGTTCCTGGACCCGGTCTCCGACGCGGTGGCCGGCGAGGTCGGGGCCGTTCCCGGCGTGACGGTGGAGGAGCGCGGGGAGCGTCACCTCCTCCTCGCGGCCCCCGACGACGAAGCGCTCGCGGCGGCGGTCGGGGCCGCCGTCGGGGCCGGCGGGCGGGTGGTCGCCGCCGGCCGGCGGGAGCACACGCTCGAGGACGTCTACTTCGCGCTCCAGGAGGCGGCGGCGTGAACTGGCGCGCGGTCCGGGCGGTGGCGGCGAAGGATCTGCTCGAGGTCAGGAAGAACCGGATGGCGACCTGGTCGATCCTGGGTCTCTCGGTCTTCTTCTCGGTCGGGATGCCGCTCCTGATCGGACTCCTCCCGTTCGCGGCCGGGCCGTCGGGCGGGGATCTCGGCCCGTTCGAGCAGCTCACGAGACTGCTGCCGCCGGGCCAGCAGGACCTCCCGATCGGCTCCCGCATGGTCGTGCTGATGCTCGGCTACTTCCTCGCGCCACTCTTCCTGATCATCCCCCTGATGGTATCCTCGATCGTCGGGGCCGAGTCGTTCGTGGGCGAGAAGGAGCGGGGCACGCTCGAGGGGCTCCTCTTCTTGCCCGCGACCGACCTGGAACTCTACGCGGGCAAGGTGCTCGCGGGGTTCGTGCCGGCCGTCGCCGCGGCCTTCCTGAACTTCGCGCTCTACGCGGTGATGGTGAACCTGGTCTCGGCCCCGATCGTCGGCGGCGCCTGGTTCCCGACCGTCCCGGCGCTCGCGCTCGCGGCCTGGGTCGGGCCGGCCGTCGCGCTCCTCGGGGTCTCGGCCTCGGTCCTGGTCTCGACCCGGGTCGAGACTGTCCTGGAGGCGAACCAGGTGAGCGGCCTGCTCTCGCTCGTGATCGTGGCCCTGATGGTGGGGCAGGGCTCGGGGCTGCTGATGCTCTCGCTCCCCGTCCTCTTCCTCATCGGGCTGGCCATCTACGGGGTGGACGTCCTCCTGGTCCGATTCGGGGCCGCGGTCTTCTCGCGCGACCGGCTCATGGCCCGGGCTTGACGACCAGGGTCGAGACAGGGCTGTTCTCGATCACGTAGCCCGAGACCGAGCCGACGAGCAGGCGGCGGACCAGGCTCTTGCCGCGGACCCCGAGCACCACCAGGTCCGCGTGCACCTCCGAGGCCACCCGGACGATCTCCTCGCCCGGCGAGCCCTCGGGGAGGTGGAGCGTGATCCCGGACCCGTGCATCTCCGCGTGCTGGCGCATCCGCCGGGCCACCGACTCCGGGTCGTCCTCGTCCTCTTCCTCGATCGGTCCGTCGGGGCCCATGACGCCCCCCTCGTCCTCGTCCTCGTCCCGGAGGAAGCCCGCGAGGACCCCCCCGTGGACGGCGTGGACGACGTGGACCTCCCCGTCGAACTTCTTGGAGATCGCGATCGCCACCTCGAGGACCTCCTCGGCGGTCTCGGATGCGTCGACGGCCGCTACAATCCGGTTGAACACTGGTCTGGCACCTCGATGGTCGCAGGTGAACGCGTTTACAACGATAGGGCGATCATGATATTTGAACGTGCGGCGGGCCGGGGGGGGGCGTCAGGACGCCGGGCTCCCGTGCTCTTCATCCGGGGTCTCCGCCGCCCGCTTGTGCTCGGCGGCCGTCCGGTAGGCCTCCTCGGCCCGCTTCCAGTCGGTGATGTCGCGGAGGGTCTGGATCGCCCCGATATCGCTCCCGCCCCGCTCCGCGAGGGGGGACGCCTTCCCCCAGAGGTAGCCGCCCCGCCCGCCCCTGAGCGACGGGACGGCGGTCTCGTAGTAGAGGGTGTCGCCGAAACGGCGCACCCCGGGGTAGGTACGGGCGAGCTCCTGGGACGAGAGGCCCAGGAGGTCGACCAGGACCGGGAACACCCCGCCGAACCGGGTGAACCCGCGCCCGTAGTCGTGCGTCCCCATCACCTCCTCGCGGCTCACCCCGCTCAGGGCTTCCATCGCCCGGTTCCACGCGACCACCCGGCGCTCGCGGTTCACGACGAAGGTCGCGTCGGGCATGAACTCGACCGCTTCCTGGAGCTTCTCGCGGCTCATCCTGAGCGCCTCCTCGGTCTGCCGCCGCTCGGTGATATCGATGACCGAGAAGAGGGCGGCGAGGTGCTGCCCCGAGCCGTCGGCGGCCACGGAGGCCGAGACCTGGGCAGTGAAAGGGCGGTCGTCGCGCCGCCGCCAGCGCACCTCGCCAAACCACTGCCGGTCGCGGAGGAGCCCGGTCCAGATCTCGTCGACCGTCGTATCTTCGGAGAGCCCGCGGCGGACCAGGTCCCGGAACCCGCTCCCGACCAGGTCTGCCGGGGCGTCGTACCCGAACATCGCCGCGAAGGCGCGGTTCACGTACTCGAACCGCTGGTCGATGTCGACGATCGCGATCCCGTCGATCGAGCCCGCTATCGCCGCGGCCATGACCTGAAGCTGCCGCTGCCGCTCGTGCTCCCCGGTCACGTCACGCCCGACCGCCTGGACCTCGGCGAGTCTCCCGTCGGCGTCGAAGAGCCCCCGGGTCGTCCAGTCGAGCCACCGCCGCTCCCCGCCCGGCAGGGTGACGGGGTAGGTGTGGTGCGCGATCGGCGCATCCGGGGAGAGGCGGGCGATGGTCTCCTGGACCCTGGCCAGGTCGCCGGGATCGAAGAGGGAACCGGGGATGGGGCGACCGAGCGGGTCGTCTCCGTCGAGCCCGAAAAACCGGCGGCAGGCCTCGTTCGCGAACGTGACCCTGTTGTCGGGGGTGAACCGCGCGATCATCTCGGTCTGGTCCTCGACCACGGCGCGGTACCGGGCCTCGCTCTCCGCGAGCTGCCGTTCGTACTCCCGTTCGGCCGTCGTGTCCTCGATCAGCACCGTGCAGCCGCTCCCTCCGTCCTCGAAGACGGTCGGGATCATCGAGACCCGGCAGTGGACCGTTCTCCCCCCGTGCTCGAAGGTGATGTCCCGCCGCTCGGCCTCTCCGCCGCCGGGCAGCGACGGGAGCGTGAGCCCGCGGAGCGGCGCCACCTCGACCCGGTCGAACCGCTCCCCGATCAGCGATTCGCGCGGGATCTGCCAGACGTCGAGCAGCCTGTCGTTCGCCTGGATGATCCGCCCCTCGTCGTCCACGACCACGATCTGCTCGCGCGCGAACCGGAGCAGGCCCGAGAGCGAGACCCGCGCGGACGGGGTGTAGACCTTGGCCATCCCGACCTGCCGGATCTCGACCTGCCCCGTGAAGAGCAGGATCTCGAGGTACTTCGCGGCCGAGTTCCGGTTGATCCCGAGCCGCTGGGCGATCTCGGTGATGATCAGCCCCTTCGGGTGCGCCTTGAGGAGCGTCCTGATCTTGCGGGCGATCGCGCGATCCTCTTCGAGACCCATAAGAGATAGCATCGCGGCCAGGCATAAATAACTGACGCGGATCCGCTCCAGCGCCTCGCCGGGGCCGATCGGAAGTTTTTTTGGCCCACCGGATAGAGTTGCATGCGTTCCCAGCCGAACTGGGGGTGACATGCCGCTCTCCCTGCGTCCCCGTCCCTTCTCGCAGATACTGCTCGTCTCGATCGTCGCCCTGATCGTCCTGGTCCTGGTCGGTATCACGGTCGTGGACTACGCGATCGCGGAGCGGAACCTCCGGGACCACCAGGCGCTGATCCAGGACCAGACCGAGACCGACCTGGTCAACGCGATCGAGCTGGTCGACGAGGGGCTCAAGCTCTTCGACGACACCCTGAACGTCCAGATGCAGGACGGGCTCGAGCAGTTCGTCGCGGAGTACGAGCGGGTCGGGCGCGATCCGGCGGCTCTGGACCTCGAGCGGCTCAAGCACGAGGTCTTCGGCGACACGATGGACCTCTACGTGATCAACGAGTCGAACATGGTCGAGTTCACGACCTACCCCCCGGACCAGGACCTCGACTTCGGCGCCGAGTGGGGGCTGGACGACTACCTGGCGATGATCCGGGCCGAGGGCGGTTTCTTCCCCGATCGCGTGGTCCGCGAGGCGGACTCGTCCATCCTCCGCAAGTACGCGTACATGCCGACCCCGGACCGGCGGTACGTCTTAGAGCTCGGGCTGATCGGCGAGAGGTTCCGCAAGCAGCGGCAGGAGCTCCAGTACACCGCGACGATCGAGGACGTCAAGGCGCTGAACCCCTACGTCGAGGATATCCGGGTCTTCACAGTCTACGGGAAGCAGGTCGGCAACAAGAGCTTCAAGCCAGACGACGAGTTCCTGGAGCGGATCGACCGGGTGGTCGCCTCGAAGTCCTCGTTCTCCATGCTCGAGCCCGGGACGGGGAGAAAGACCGTCTACCGCTACGTGGACCTCTTCGACGAGGACTACGCCTCGGACCTCTCGATGGTCCTCGAGCTGACGTTCAACCCCCGCCCGATCCAGGAGGCGCTCACCGGTCTCGTCTTCTACCACGGGATGGCGGCGCTCCTGGCCCTCCTGCTCGGGCTCCTGACGGCGAACTTCGTCACGAACCGGCTGACCAGCCCGATCCGGGGTCTGGTCGGGGACGTCGACGCGATCGCGCAGGGAGACCTGGACCACCCGGTCGCGCCGAGCCAGACCCGGGAGTTCTCGGTGCTCGGGACCTCGATCGCCTCGATGGTCGGGCAACTCAAGGGGACGATCGAGCAGCTCCGGCAGCACCAGGTCAGCCTCTCCGAGAGCGAGGACCGCTACCGCCGCACCCTCGACCTGGTCTCCGACTACGCCTACAGCATGGAGCGGCAGCCGGACGGCAGCTGGAGGCGGGTCTGGGAGTCCGGGAATCCCGGCCCGGTCACCGGGGAGATGTCCGGGCCGTCCCGCACGCCGGAGGAATGGAGCGCGCTCGTCCATCCCGACGACCGGGGGCTCTTCGAGGAGCACCTCCGGCGGATCGAGGCGAACGAGCCGCACCAGAGCGAGTTCCGGGTCCTCGCGGGCGGCGGAGAGACCCGGTGGTTCAACTACCGGACCATGCCCGTGCGCGACCCGGTCGACGGGCACGTACGCGCGTACTACGCGGTCGGCCATGACGTGACCGACCGGAAACTCAACGAGATCGCGCTCAGGGAGAGCGAGGAGAAGTACCGGCAGCTGGTCGAGGACGCGAACTCGATCATCCTCCGGCTCGGCCCGGACGGCGGCATCTGGTACGTGAACGAGTACGCCGAGCAGTTCTTCGGGTACGAACCGGGGGAGCTGCTGGGGCGCGACGCTATCGGGACGATCGTGCCGGAGACCGATGAGGAGGGGAACCCGGTCGGCGACATCGTGCACGGGATCTGCCGGGACCCCAGCGAGTACACGATCAACCAGAACGAGAACATGCGCAAGGACGGGTCGCGGGTCTTCGTCTCCTGGACCAACCGGGCGATCCACGACGACGACGGCACCCCGCTCGGGATCCTCTGCATCGGCAACGACATCACGCGCCTCAAAGAGGCCGAGGGCGAGAACCGCCGGCTCACCGAGAATCTCGAGGAACGGGTCCGCCAGCGGACCGAGGATCTCGCCGCCACGAACCGGGAACTCGAGTCGTTCACCTACACGGTCTCGCACGACCTGCGTGCCCCCCTGCGGGCGATCGACGGCTACACCTACATCCTGCTCAACGAGCACCGGCCCGAACTCTCCGACACGGCCCGGCGGTACCTCGAGCAGATCAGCGAGAACGCGCGGCGGATGGCCCGGCTGATCGACGACCTGCTCAACTTCTCGCGGATGGGCCGGCAGTCGATGAACCTGCGGGAGGTCGACCTCTCGGACCTCGTGAACGAGGTGCTCGGGGAGCTCGGCGGGGAGCGGCAGGGCCGGGACGTCCGGATCACGACCGCCGGCCTGGCCTCCTGCCGCGGCGACCCGGCCCTGGTCAAGCAGATCTACTCGAACCTGATCGGGAACGCGCTCAAGTTCACGCGGGCCCGCGAGGTCGCCGAGATCGATATCGGGTCCGTCGAGAGGGACGGCGAGCAGATCTTCTTCGTCAGGGACAACGGGGTCGGGTTCGACCAGAAGTACGCCGGGACCCTCTTCAAGGTCTTCCACCGGCTCCACGACGCGCGCGAGTACGAGGGCACCGGGGTCGGGCTCGCCATCGTGAAGCGGATCGTCGAGCGGCACGGGGGGCGGATCTGGGTGGAGTCCGAGGAGGACCGGGGAACAACCTTTTACTTCACGCTCGGAGAAGAGAATGGAGATGGAGATGCACGCGGAGAAGGACATTCTGCTGGTTGAAGACAGCCCGCACGACGTGGAGCTGATCCTTCACGTCTTCGAATGGTCGAACATCCACGACCGGGTCCGGGTCGTCTGGGACGGCCAGGAGGCGCTCGACACCCTCTTCGAGGAGGGGATGCGGCCGCGCGTCATCCTGCTCGACCTGAAGCTGCCGAAGGTCGGGGGGCTCGAGGTGCTCCGCCGGATCAAGGAGGACCCGGAGCTCAGGGAGACACCGGTGGTGGTCTTCTCGTCGTCGGCCGAGGAGCGTGACGTCGCGATGAGTTACGGCCTCGGGGCGAACAGCTACATCGTCAAGCCGGTCGAGTTCGACCGGTTCGCCGAGACGGTCCGGGAGATCGGCTCGTACTGGCAGCTCTTCAACCGCCCCCGCGCCGAGGGCAAAGAAGAGGAGAATTGAGCGCCGCGGCCCTCCTCCGTCACCCCGCCTGTCCCGCGTACCACGCCTGCATCCAGTCCGTGAGCGGGAGCTCGCAAAGCCCCTTCGGGGTCACCCACCGGAAGGCGTCGTGCTCTTCCGAGAGCGCCACCTCCCCGTCGCTGGCGACGACGGCCATGACCAGGTGCACCACCCGCCCCTCGTGCCGCTCCTCGTTTCCGGCGCCGAGGAGCCGGCCCGGCCCGACAGCGAGCCCGGTCTCCTCGCCCACCTCGCGGACCAGCGCGTCCCGGACCCCCTCGCCCCGCTCGATCCTCCCGCCGGGGAACTCCCACCGGCCGGGGTTGTACGGGCTCCCTTCCGACCGGCGGAGAAGCAGGAGGCGGCCCCGCCGGTCGGGGATCACGGCGTGGACCGCCAGGTGCAGGGGGGCGTCCGGGTCGCGGGTCATGCCACGGGTCCGGCCGGCCCCTCCTCAGAGCTCCGCCCGGACCTCGCGGACGGCCTCGACCATCCGCGAGAGCTTGGCGAAGGCGGCCTCGCGCGACCGCATCCGGAGCCCGCAGTCGGGGTCGACCAGGAGCCGCCCGGGCCCGAAGGCCGCGACCCCGCGCTCGACCCGGGCGCGGATGGTCCCGACCGTCTCGACCTCGTCCGAGGAGGAGACGACCGCGCCGAGCCCGATACGCTTGTCGCCGAGCTCCCGCGCGGCCACGACCTCCAGGTTCCCCGGGTGCCCGGCGAACTCCAGGTCCAGGACCTGGACGGGGTACCGGAGCAGGTCGTCGATCATCTCCCCGACCGGGCCGCAGGCGTGGAGCGCGACCGGGACCGAGAGCCCGGAGGCGATCCGCCCGATCGCCTCCCCGGCCGCGGCAGGGTCGGCGGCGCCGGTCGAGAGGATCGGCTCGTCGACCTGGAGCATGCAGACCCCCTCCCCGACGAGCGCCCGGGCCTCCCGGGCGAGGACCGCCGCCAGGTCGAGGGCCAGGTCCTGCCGGTCGCGGTAGACGCGCGTGTCCAGGTGGAGCGCGTGCGCGAGGGTGGTGGGCCCGGTCAGGATCCCCTTCACGAACGGGGCCACGGAGAGCGCGTACCGGGTGTCCTCGACCGTGATCGGCCGTGCCGGGGGCTCGATCCGGCCGATCACCCTCCCGTCGCGGACCCCCGGGAGGTGCCCGGCGAAGGCCGAGATCATGTCCGCCCTGACCTGGCCGTCCGAGACGATCTCGACCCCGGCCCGGAGCTGGTCGGAGACCGCGGTCTCGCGGGCGGCCCGGTGGGGGTCCAGGCGGGACCAGAGTCCCCGCCCCTCGACCGGCGGGTAGGACCCGACCACGGTCGTCGGCAGGAGGACCGGCGGCAGGCTCATGGCACGAGGCGGTGCCGGTCCCTCGGGAAGAGGACGGCCTCCCGGACGTTGGAGAGCCCGAGCATCGTCATCACGAACCGCTCGACCCCCAGGCCCCAGCCCGCGTGCGGCGGCATCCCGTACCGGAACGGCCGGAGGTAGAACTCGAACGAGGCCGGGTCGAGCCCCTTGGCAACGAGCTGCCGCTCGAGCATCTCGTGGTCGTGGACCCGCTGGGCCCCCGACGAGAGCTCCATCCGGGGGTGCATCAGGTCGAACGCCCGGCACAGGGACGGGTCGTCGTCGTACGGCATCGCGTAGTACGGCCGGATCGCGGTCGGCCAGTCCACGACGAAGTAGTGCCCGCCCATCTCTTCGCCGATCGCCCTCTCGGCCGCCGGGGAGAGGTCGTCGCCGAACCCGATCGGCTCCTCGATCCCGTCGGCCGCGATCTCGATCGCCTCGGTGTAGGGGAGGCGCGGGAAGGGGGTCCGCGGGACGTCGAGGGGCTCGAACCCTCCCCGTCCGAGGGCGTCGGCGCAGGTGGCCGCGACGTGCCCGTAGCACGAGGAGACGAGGTCCTCGAGGAGGTGCATCACGTCCTCCTGGTCGGCGAACGAGGCCTCGACGTCGATCGAGGTCGCCTCGTTGAGGTGGCGCGTGGTGTTGTGCTCCTCGGCCCGGAAGATCGGCCCGATCTCGAAGACCTTCTCGAAACCGGCCCCCATCATCATCTGCTTGTAGAGCTGGGGCGACTGGTTCAGGAAGGCCTCCTTCTCGAAGTAGGCGATCGGGAAGAGCTCGGTCCCGCCCTCGGTCGCGGCGGCGACGATCTTCGGGGTCGTGATCTGGACGAATTCGTGCCGGTGCAGGAACCGCGCGACCTCGTGGAGGACGGCGGACCGGACCTCGAAGATGGCCGCGATCCGCGGGCGCCGGGCGTCGAGGAACCGGACGTCCAGGCGGGTATCGATCTCGGCCGGCACCTTCTCGGCGACGTCGAGCGGGAGCGGCGACTCGGCCCGCGAGACGACCTCGAACGAGCTCGGGACGAGCTCGCGCCCGCCGGGCGCCTTCTCCGTCGCCGCGATCTTCCCGGAGACCACGACCACCGACTCACGCGAGACCGAGCGGACGGCCTCGGCGACGCCGGGGGGGACCCTCTTCTTCGGGACCGTGACCTGCAGGATCCCGGTCCGGTCGCGCAGGAGGACGAACGTGAGCCCCCCGAGGTCCCGGATCTCGTGGACGAACCCGACGACCTTCGCGTGCTCGAGCCCGGGGGTGACCTTTGCTATCGGCGTCCGCATCAAAAAACCCGAGATCAGTGGGGCCCGCGGGCTAATTGGCTTTGTGCTGCGGGTGCCCCGGCGCCGGACCCCCTCTCAGTCGCTCCAGACCTCGACCGGGTCGATGGCCGCATCGATCATGAACTCGAACGGCACCCGCTCGCACCAGCCCGCCTTCTCGAACATCTTCTGGAAGCAGACCCCGGCGAGCTGCGCCGTCGGGTACCGGTCCAGGAACGCGAGTACCTGCTCCACCTCGACGCCGCTGTTGTCCATCGCGAGCCCGCCCATCACGACGATGACGCGGGGATGCAGGGTATCGGCCGGGCCGGCGGGCTGCATGCCGACCTTCGGGACCGGCTCGAGCCGGCGGGCCCCGGACTCGTCCACGCCGGGCACGAAGATCTGGGTCACCGGGAGGGACCGGGTGGCGAACGCGAGCAGCTCGACGAACGGCGTGCAGGTCCCGGGCACGCCGATGTAGACCACCTGGTCGCCCTCGACGAGCCCGAGCCCCGTAAGATACTCCCTGAACGGCCTGAGAATGCCGGGGACTCCCGACTGGACTGAACGCTTCTCCATGGATAACCGATCGCGGCGGGGGTTTATCAAGGATTCGGCAGGATCCGGCGGGGCGCGGCCTTATATCTGATGGATTCCCATGCTCAGGATATGGCTATCCCGCTGACAGAGAAGCTCGTCGGCTTCATCCTACGGCCCGTCGGGACGTTCCGCGATGCCAGGGACGAGACGGTGGTCGACGCCGGGATCTACTTCCTGGTCCTGCTGGTGATCAACGCGCTCATCACCGCCGTCCTCTCGGTCCTCGGGTTCAGTGCCGTCGAGTCGGTGGAGTCCACCTTCGGCATCGGCGCGACCACCGGGGCGCTGGACTTCGTCGGCAGCCTGGTCGCCGCGTTTATCGGCGGCATCGTCGTGCTGATCGTCCTCTCGGTCTTCCTGCACGTCGGCGCCCGGTTCGCGGGGGGCCGCGGGGACTTCGCCGACTCGCTCAAGTCGTCGGTCTACTCCCTGACCCCGTCCATGCTCCTCGGCTGGCTCGTGATCATCCCCGTGATCGGCTGGATCCTGGGCCTGGTCTTCTTTATCTGGTCCGTGGTGCTGCTCGTCCTGGGGGTGCGCGAACTCCACGAGCTCGACACCGGGCGGGCCATCATCGCCGTCGTGATCGCGATCGGGATCATCCTGCTCATCCTGGTGATCCTGGCCGTCGTGATCGGGGTGGCGCTCTTCGCCCTCTTCGGAATCTTCTCGAGCTCGGGAGGGCCGCTCCCGGTGGTGACCGTCGTCTCCACCTGACCCCCTCTTCTCTCTGCATCGCCGACCGTCCGGGCCGGGGGGACCGTGAATCCCCCATGGTCAAAGCTTATATCCTCAGCGGGCGATCCCCATGCCATGTCAGGCCGCAACCTTTTCCCGGCGACGCTCGCCCTCGCGATCGCGATCGCCCTCGCCCTCTCGACCGCCCCGTGCGCCGCGGCGCCCGCCGGCCCGACCTACGACGACGTCCGGACGCTCTACGCGGCCGCCGGCGACTCCTGGGCGCGGGCCTGGAGCGCGAGCGAGGTCGGGGAGATCCGGCAGAACCTGGCCGGGGCGCGGGGGGCGTACGCCGCCTGCCTCGAGGCCGCCGCTGCGGTGGACGACCCGGAAAACGCGGCGAACCTGGCGCTGATCCGGTCGATCTCAGCCGCGTACGTCGACCTCGCCGACGCCGCGCTCGCGATGTACGCGGGGGCGGACACCTACGCCGAGGGCCGCGTCCTGATGGACGAAGGAGACTACGCGGCGGCCGCTGCCCGGTTCGGCGAGGCGGCCGGGGTCTTCGAGTCGTCGAGCACACTCTTCGAACGCGCGAGGTCGACGCTCCTCGCGGCCTCCTACTCAGGGACCGCGTTCGGCGACGGCACGGATTACACGGCCCTGATCGTGCCGATCCTGGAGGCGAAGGGGGCCTACATGGACGAGTTCGCGACCTGCGCCAGGGGGTGGCAGCACTCCGCGCTCGCCTACGGCGCGGTCACGGCCGGCGACCGGGACGCGGTCGTCCGGGAGGCCGGGACGGCGATGGACCTCTTCGCCGCCCTCCTCTCCTCGGAGGCGTTCGGGGCGGACGCCGCCGCGAACCGCGCGATCCTGGCGGGGCTCATCGGCGGCGATACCGCCGCGCCGACACCGTCCCCCACGGCGACCGCGACACCGTCTCCCACGGCGACCGCGACACCGCCACCCGCGGTCACCGTCGAGCTCGTCGCGGACTCATCCAACCCCGAATCGGGGTTCTCCCCGTCCACGCTCACCGTCCCGGCAGGCGCCCGGGTGACGCTCGTCTTCGACAACCGTGATTGGACGACGCACAGCGTCTCCATCTTCGCCGACGAGGACTGGGACGACCCGATCTTCGAGGGCGCCCCCGTGAAGGGGCCGGCCGTCGTGGAATACACCTTCACCGCACCCGCCGCTCCCGGGCGCTACGTGATCGCCTGCGGGGTCCCGAGCCCGCACCGGATGGGGACCCTGGTGGTCGAGTAGGGTCACGGAAAGACGCTCCTTCGGGCGGCAGCGCGGGCTCGCACCCGGGCGGGCCCGTTGATCTCGCCCGCGCCAGCGCCCATCGTCCCGGGACGCCCCATCGCGAACCCCCTGCCTCTTCCGTGGCGCTCTCCCCCGGCGACCGTGGACCCCGTCCGTGACCACGAGACTCTTTTACCGTCCGTATCGCCGTTGGAACAGCGAATCGGAACCTTTCTATCGGGGTTCGTGCATGCTACTGCATGGCACCATCGTTCGCCGCCAAGATCGCCGGCTTCCTCGTGCGCCCCGCTGAAACGTTCCACGCCGTCCGGCACGAGCCGGTGGCCGACGCTGCGGTCTACTACCTGCTGCTGCTCGCCGTGATGTCGATCCTCGCCGGGGTGATGGTCTCCCTGGGGTTCTCCGTGATGGATGGAAGCGCCCTCGGGATCAGCACCGGGCCGGAGGACGGCCTGATGTCGTTCGTCTGGGCCCTGGCCTTCACCTGCGCCTGGGGGCTCTTCACCCTGGTGATCTGGGCGATCGTGCTCCAGATCGGGGCGAACTCCCTCGGGGGGCGGGGCGAGTTCGCCGACGCGTTCCGGGTGGCCGTCTACGCCCAGACCCCGTACCTGCTGTTCGGCTGGATCCCGGTCGTCGGCTGGCTTCTCTCCCAGCTCTGGGCGGTCGCCCTGACCGTCATCGGCGTCCAGAAGCTCTACGCGGTGGATGCCGGGAAGGCCGTGGCCGTGGCCGTGGTCGCCCTCGTGCTCTACCTGACGGTGGCGTGGGTCCTCGGGCTCTTCGGCCTTGCCGTCGCGTCCGGCCTCGCCGACCTGCTGGGCCTCCTGGGCTGACCCCGTCGTCCCGTTTTTTTTCGTATCGCCCGGCATCGATGCCGTGCAACGTCGTCTGGCAAAAATCCATTACATCCCGGAAGAGAGGTCGTTGTGTCGAAAGAATCGGCAAAAGGAGAGGAGAGATGGAGAAACAGCAGTCCGTCAGCGAGCTCGTCGAGAGCCTCGTCCAGGGAACGACCTACCAGATGCTCGAGGCCGCCCAGTCGGTCGCGGTGTACGGCGACGACGCGGTGAGCCCGGTCGCGACCCTGCTCGCATCGTCGGAGCGCGAGACCCGGTGGCGGGCCGCCGTCGCCCTCGAGCGGATCGGCGCGCCGGCCGTCGACGTGCTCGTGGTCGCGGCCAAGCACGACGACTACCAGGTCCGGGTCCCGGCGATCTGGGCACTCGAGCACATCGGCGACGACCGCGCGCTCGATTCGCTGCTCGCGAACCTGAACGGGGAGAACGAGTGCTGCCGCTGGATGGCCGCTGCCGCGCTCTCGAAGATCGGGGACGAGAGCGCCCGGGCCGCGGTCGAGACCGCCTTCGCCGACGACCCGGCCGGGCGCGGGATCGTCGAGGAACTGATCGAGGGGTCCTGAACCGGGACGTTCGCACGTCACCCCCGGAACCGGAGCCGGGTCGTTCGTCGTACCGATCCGCCGGGAGTTCCCCGGCACCGTTTTTTTCGGTTTCACGCCAACCGCGCCGGTCCTTGTCACCGCGCATGACGGGGGATTACTGCCGGCTCCCCGTCCCCCGACCGGGGATCGGTGCCCCCCCCGGCGTACGCCGCAGGGCCGTCCCGAACTCCGGTCCCGGGGTCCGTCCCCGGGCGCGGAGGTCTGTCGCGTCCCCGCGTTCGCCATGCAGGGAAAAAAGGACACCGGGGAACCCGGGACAGCAGAACCGCTCGAGCCCGGGTTCCGGGACAGTTTCGCAGGACAGTCCGGAAAAAAGATCAGGCGAGGTAGTCCTCGGGCCGCGGGAGCTGCTCCTTGAGCCCCTTCCGCTTCCGGATGGCCATCACGACGTCCTTGATCATCGACGACGGCACGATCTCGAACCCGGCGAACTCGGTCGACCACATCGCGCGCCCCTCGGTAGCCGAGCGGATGTCGCCGGCGAACCCGAAGAGCTCGGCGACGGGGGCCTTGCCCACGACCGTGACCGTGTCGCCCTCGGAGGTGATGTCGAAGACCTGCCCGCGCCGGCCCTGGACCTGCGACGTCGCCGCGCCCATCTGGTCGGTCGGGACCGTGATCGAGATCTTCTGCATCGGCTCGAGGAGCGAGTCGTCCGCGATCAGCAGCCCCGCCTTGACCGCCGAGCGCGAGGCCGGGATCACCTGCGCCGGCCCGCGGTGGATCGCGTCCTCGTGGAGCTTGACGTCCACGAGCCGCATCTTCGTGTTCTGGACCTTCTCGTCGGCGAGCGGCCCGCCGGCGAGCGCCTCGTGCACGCCCTCGAGGATCAGCTCCATCGTCTCGTTCAGGTACTGGATCCCCTTGGTCATGTCGATGAACATGTTCGTGCCGTAGATGTCTTTCACCGACTTGGCCTCGTCCTTGTCCATCCCTGCCGCGACCAGGATGTCGCGCCGCTCGAGCGCGGGCTGGTTCATCGAGACCTCGCCCTCCCGGATCATCCGGACGATCTCGTCGTCCAGGGGCTCGATGTCGATATAGAACCGGTTGTGCCGGTTCGGCGACTTCCCCTCGACCGCCGTGGCCTTCCCGGCCGGCGTCTCGCGGTAGACCACGATCGGGGGCGAGGTCACGATCTCGACCCCCTTGTCGCGCTTGATCCGGCCCGTGATGATCTCGAGGTGGAGCTCGCCCATCCCGGCGATCAGGTGCTCGCCGGTCTCCTCGTTGATCGTGACCGCGAGGGTCGGGTCCTCTTTCGCCACCTGCCGCAGCACCTCGACGAGCTTCGGCAGGTCCTTCATGTTCTTGGCCTCGACGGCCACCGTCATGACCGGCTCGGAGTAGTGCTTCAGGGACTCGAACGGGGTCATCTCGCGTAAGGAAGTCACCGTCGACCCGACGATCGCGTCCTTGAGCCCCGTCACCGCGGCGATGTTCCCGGCCGGCAGGGACTCGACCTCGATCCGCGTGGGGCCCATGAAGATACCCGCCTGCTGGATCCGGTTCGCCCGCTGGGCCGCGCCCATCACGTAGAGCTCGGCGCCGCGGCGGATCGTGCCCGAGAAGAGCCGGCCCGTCGCCACCTCGCCCGCGTGCGGGTCGAACGAGATGTCCGTCACCATCATCGAGATCGGGCCGTTCGGGTCGCAGGCGTACATGGCCTTCCCCTCGGGCGACTCCCGGTCGCCGTGCCAGATCACGCCGATCCGGCGCTTCTGCGCGTCGAACGGGTCCGGGAGGTGGCGCACGACCATGTCGAGCAGGACCGACGAGAGCGGCGAGCGTTTCGCGAGCTCCTTCATCTCGCCCGCGCGGCACTTCTCGTAGACCTCCTTGAACGAGACCCCCGAGGTCTTCATGAACGGGGCCGAGACGGCCCAGTTGTAGAGCGCCGAGCCGAAGGCGACCGTGCCCTGGGCCGCGTCGAGCCGCCAGCCCGCCTTGTAGGCCTCCTCGTTCATGCCCCTGATCAGCTTGTTGACCTTGTCGATCACGCGCCCGAGCCGGATCTGCATCTCCTGCTCGTCCACCTTGAGCTCGTTGATCAGCCGGTCGACCTTGTTGACGAAGAGAACGGGCACGACCCCCTCCTTGAGGGCCTGCCGGAGCACCGTCTCGGTCTGGGGCATCGTCCCCTCGACCGCGTCCACGACCACCACGGCGCCGTCCACCGCGCGCATGGCGCGGGTGACGTCCCCGCCGAAGTCGACGTGGCCGGGGGTGTCGATCATGTTGATCAGGTACTCCCGCCCCTCGTACTCGTGGACCATCGAGACGTTCGAGGCGTCGATCGTGATCCCGCGGGCCTGCTCCTCCTCGTCGGAGTCCATGAAGAGCTGCCGGCCCGCCAGCTCCTCCGAGATCATGCCCGCGCCGGCGAGCAGGTTGTCCGAGAGCGTGGTCTTGCCGTGGTCGATATGCGCAACGATCCCGATGTTACGGATCTGCTCAGGCTTGTCCATGAGCTCCGTGACACGGTCCACCATCTTCTTACCGCGTGCCATAGTGGTTCCGGAAAAGGGGTATCGGTATCTAGCGGGCGGACTTCGCAATCCGCTCGCGCTCTTCCTTCTTCGCGACCGAGTAGGCCCTCATGTCGCCCTTCGACGCCGCGATCAGCTCGTCGGCGAGCGCCGCGGCGACCGACTTCTTGCCCCGGGAGTTCTTCTGGGTGCCCTCGGTGATGAACTTGAGCGCCGAGTCGACCCGCCGCTGGGGCGCGGTGTCGACGGACTTGGGGACGTTGATCCCGCCGTACTTGAGCCGGACGGTCTCCTCGCGGGGGCCCGCGTTCGCGACGGCCTCGACCAGCACCTGGACGGGGTTCTTGTCGGTCTTCTGCGCGATGATCGCGAACGCGTCCTTGACGATCCGGATGGCCAGCTGCTTCTTGCCCGTGTTGTGCTCGGTCTGCATCAGCCGGTTGATCAGCCGCTCGACGATCAGCATCTGGCTCTTCTGGAAGTCGCCGCCGGTGAGCTTGCCGCAGGAGTGCGGCACGATCATCGAATGGAGGTTCACGTAGCGATCGAGTGCCATGTCCTCGATCTCGACCTCGCCGACATCGTAGAGGTTGAAGAGGAGCTGCGGCGTGCCGGGCCGGGTCTCTTCCTCGCCGGGGTTTGCTGCTTCCACGGTCTCCATGATCAGCGCCTCGGCTTCTCTTTTCGGCCGATCACCATCTCGTGGAGCGAGACGTTGTTGACCTGCGTCACGACGAACCGGACGCCGGGGATGTCGCCCATCGAACGGCCGAGCCGGCCCCCGATCCCCTCGACGACGACCTCGTCGTGCTCGTCGATGAAGTTGATCGCGCCGTCGCCCGCGGCGAACGCGGTGACCTGGCGTCCGTTCTTGATCAGCTGCACCCGGACGCACTTGCGGATGGCCGAGTTCGGCTGCTTGGCCTCGACGCCCACCTTCTCGAGCACGATGCCGCGCGCCTGGGGCGCGCCCTCGAGCGGGTCGCTCTTGATGTCGAGTCCGAGGAGGCGGCGTGCGTAGTTCACGTCGCTCCAGCGGAACCGGTTCGAGTCCCGCTTGAGTTTTCTGGCTGCGAATTTGCCCTGTCCCATGGGATGGCCTCAGTGTGTATGGAGATCGAGAACGGCTGCCACCGATCCTGAGATCAGTACTGCGACGGGAGCGAATATATCAATTCGTACGCCCGGTTCCCGCGTGGGTGTATCATTGGCCCCTGCCGGGTAATAATATATTTCTCTGTCGACCATGGTTGGGGTGATGACCGTCCGGATCTACAAGGAGGTCGAGTTCGACGCCTCGCACCGCCTGCTCCACTACGAGGGCCGGTGCCACAACCTCCACGGCCACCGCTGGAAGGTCGAGGTCTGGATCGAGGGCACCCCCGACCCGACGAGCTGCATCGTCCTGGACTACGCGAGGATCAAGGAGATCGTGCAGCGGTTCGACCACCAGATCGTCCTGAACGCCGCGGACCCGATGGTGGCCGCCATCGAGGCCTTTCACCCGGTGGTCACGACCCCCGGGGAGCCGACGAGCGAGTGCCTGGCCCGGCTGATCGCCGACGACCTGGACGCCGAGTGCCGGCGGGCCGGCACCGCGGCCCGCGTCACCCGGATCCGGGTCTGGGAGTCCCCGAACGCCTGCGCGGAGCTCGAACGATGCTGAAGGTCTCGGAGATCTTCTGCTCGATCCAGGGCGAGGGGCCGCGGCAGGGGCAGCCCACGGTCTTCATCCGGCTCGCCGGCTGCAACCTTGCCTGCGCCTGGTGCGACACGACCTACGCGCGGTCGGGCGGCACGGAGATGTCCGCCGCCGAGATCCTGGCCGCGATCGCCGGGATGCGCCCGCACCGCGTCTGCATCACGGGCGGGGAGCCGCTCCTCCAGTGCATGGCGCTCGTCCCCCTGCTCGCGTCGCTCTGCGGGCACGGCTACTCGGTCGAGATCGAGACGAACGGGACCGTCGACCCGTCGAACCTCCGCGCCTTCGCCAGCATCACGATGGACGTGAAGTGCCCGTCCTCGGGAGAGGCGAGCCGGCTCGAGTTCCTGGACGCGCTCGGGACCGACGACGCGGTCAAGTTCGTGGTCGCGGACCGGGCCGACCTGGAGTACATGGATGGCGTGGTCCGGTCCCACCGGATCCGGGCCCCGGTCTTCGTCTCCCCGGTCTGGGGGACGGACCTCCGCCCGATCGCCGACTACATCCTCGAGCAGAACCTCCCGGTGCGGATGCAGGTCCAGCTCCACCGGCTCGTCGGGGTCCGGTGATGCGGGCCGTCTGCCTCCTCTCGGGCGGGATGGACTCCTCGACGCTGGCGTACGTGGCGCGGGACCGGGGGTACGGCGTCCTGGCGCTCCACCTCAACTACGGCCAGCGGACCGAGGCGCGCGAGCTCGCGGCGGCCCGCGAGGTCGCCCGGGCCCTCGGGGCGGTCGAGTTCCTGCCCATCCCGGTCGAGCACCTCCGGGTCTTCGGGGCGAGCAGCCTGACCGATCCCTCGATCCCCGTGGCGGACCACGACCCGTCCGCCGCCGGGCTCCCCGGGACCTACGTCCCGTTCCGGAACGGCAACCTCCTCGCGATCGCGACGAGCTACGCCGAGGCGCGGGGGGCGGACGCGATCTTCATCGGGGTCCAGGCCCTCGACTACGCGGGCTACCCCGACTGCCGGCCGGCCTTCATCCGGGCCTTCCAGCGGGCGATCGACCTGGGGACGGCCGACGGGACCTCGATCCGGCTCGAGGCGCCGTTCGCCGGGCTGTCCAAGGAGGAGATCCTCAGGATCGGGCTCGGCCTGGGGGTCCCGTACGACCTGACCTGGTCCTGCTACCGGGCCGGGGACCGGGCCTGCGGGACCTGCGACTCCTGCCACTACCGGCTCGAGGCGTTCCGGGCGCTGGGGCTCGACGACCCGATCCCGTACCGGGAGGGGGCATGACCGAGATCTGGCGGGGCCGCCGGCTCTGGGTCGAGCAGCGCCAGGTCGAGGTCCCCTCGGGGACGAAGCGGTTCGTGGTGGTCCACCCGGGGGGTGCCGTCGCGGTGCTGCCGGTGGACGGGGACGAGGTGGTGCTGATCCGGCAGTACCGGGCCGCGATCGGGGACTGGATCCTGGAGGCCCCGGCCGGCACGCTCGAGGAGGGCGAGTCCCCCGAGGACTGCGCGGCCCGAGAGCTGATCGAGGAGACGGGGCTTGCCGCCGCCGGGCTGGTGCCGCTCGGCGCCGTCTACACCACCCCCGGGTTCTCGGACGAGGTGATCCACCTCTACCTGGCGCACGGGCTCTCGCCCAGCAACGCGTTCGAGCCGGACGAGGACGAGCAGATCGAGGTCGTCAGGGTCTCCGCGGACGAGGTCCGGGCGATGGCCCGCGACGGCCGGATCCGGGACGCGAAGACCATCTGCCTGGTCCACCGCGGGCTCGGGTGAGGCGCGCCGGGCCCGCCGCGCCCGCACCCCGCCGGCCGGCTGACGCAGGTTTATGGCCCCCGGGACGCTATATATGAAGACGCGAGGAGAGGCATGCAGGAGGAGACGGTCGAGAAGGACGAGGCCCGCCGCCGCTACGAGTTCAAGAAGGCGCTCGAGCGGCTCGAGGCCGAGCAGGGCGCGGGGACCGAGCTGATCACGCTCTACATCCCGCCCGACAAGCAGATCTACGACGTGACCGCCCAGCTCCGCGACGAGTTCGGGCAGTGCTCGAACATCAAGTCCAAGCAGACGCGCTCGAACGTCCAGGCCGCGATCTCCTCGATCCTCTCCCGGCTCAAGTACTACAAGCGCCCGCCCGAGCGGGGGATGGCCGTCTTCTGCGGCACGGTCCACCGGGGCGGCGACAAGTACGACCTGACGTGCGAGATCGTGGAGCCGCCCGAGCCGGTCGGGCTCTACATGTACCGCTGCTCCTCGACCTTCGAGCTCGAGCCGCTCCGCGCCATGCTCGAGGAGAAGTCGGTCTACGGCCTCCTCGTCCTGGACCGCCGCGAGGCCTACTGGGGCTTCCTCCGCGGCGCCCGGATCGAGCCCGTGGCCGGCGCCACCTCGACCGTGCCGGGCAAGCAGCGCAAGGGCGGGCAGTCCTCGGTCCGGTTCGCCCGTCTCCGAGAGATCGCGATCAACGAGTTCTACGTCAAGGTCGGGGAGCGGGCGAGCGCCGCGTTCCTGGCCGAGAAGGACTTCTTCGAGCGGTTCGAGGGAGTGCTGATCGGCGGGCCGTCGCCGACCAAGGAGGAGTTCGAGGCCGGGAACTACCTCCACCACGAGGTCCAGAAGCGGGTGATCGGGCTCTTCGACGTCGCCTACACCAACGAGTCGGGCCTGGCCGAGCTGGTGGACGCCGCCCAGGACGCGCTCCGCGGCGTCGAGGTGATGAAAGAGAAGGAGGTGATGACCCGCTTCCTCAAGGAGCTCGTGAAAGACGATGGCCTCGCGGCCTACGGCGAGGAGTCGGTCCGGCGGAACCTGGAGATCGGGGCGGTCGACACCCTCCTCCTCTCCGCGGGCCTCCGCGAGGTCCGGCAGCGGCTCCGCTGCGAGGCCTGCGGGTACGCGGACGAGCGGACGGTCAAGGCCCGGCCCGGCGAGAGAACGGCGGACCGGGAGACGGGCGCCTGCCCGTCCTGCTCGGCCCCGCTCGCGCTCGAGGAGGAGTCGGACATCATCGACGAGCTGACCGCGTTCGCCGACCAGTCGAGCGCCGGAGTCGAGATCATCTCGGACGACTTCGAGGAGGGCTCGATCCTGATGACGGCCTTCGGCGGGATCGCGGCCCTCCTCCGCTACAGGACGGGCTACTGATGTTCCTCGAGGCGCGCGCCAGGGTCGAGGCGATCCTCCGGGAGGCGACCGGCGAGGAGGACGTCCTGCTCGCCGACGGCGGGGACCACGCGGACCTCGCCTCGACGGTCGCGTTCGGGCTCGCGAGGAAGCGCCGGCAGGCGCCGGCCCGGATCGCGCAGGACCTGGCGACCGACCTGGCCGGCCGGCTCGAGCCGGACGGGATCGCGGTGGCGGCGACCGGGCCGTACCTGAACTTCACGTTCGGCCCCGCGTACCTCGCGGCCTCGGTCCGAGCCGCGCTCGCGCCGGGCTACGGCGCCCTCCCGCCGGGGACCGGGCGGGTCGTGCTCGAGCACACCTCGGCCAACCCGAACGGCCCGCTCCACGTCGGCCACATCCGGAACTCGGTGATCGGGGACACCCTGGCCCGGGCCTTCCGGAAGGCGGGCTACCCGACCGAGGTCCAGTACTACGTCAACGACATGGGCCGGCAGATCGCGATCGTGGTCTGGGGCATGGACCACCTGGGCCTGGAGCCCGGCGAGGGAGAGAAGCCGGACCACTACACGGCCCGGGTCTACGTGGCGGCGAACCGGCGGCTCGAGGCCGAACCGGAGATCACGGCGGAGGTCGACGCCCTGATGCGGCAGGTGGAGGCGCTCGACCCCGCGACGGTAAAGAAGTTCCGGGAGGCCGTGGCCTCCTGCCTGGACGGGTTCAGGTCGACCCTCGCCGACCTGGCGGCCCCGCACGACCGCTTCGTGCACGAGTCGGACTTCCTCAGGATCGGGGACATGGAGCGGCTCCTCGCCCGGTTCGAGCGCCGGCCCGAGGCCCACCGGGACGAGGTCTTCTGGATCGACCTCTCGGCCCATGGCATCGAGAACCGCTACGTGCTCCGCCGCTCTGACGGGACGAGCGTGTACGCGGCCCGCGACCTCGCGTACCACGTCTGGAAGGGGCGGAACGCGGACCGGGTCATCGACGTGCTCGGGGCGGACCACAAGCTGATCGGGGCGTCGCTCCAGGCGGCGCTCCGGATGCTCGGCGAGGTGGCGCCCGAGATCGTCTTCTTCGAGTTCGTCTCGCTCCCCGAGGGCTCGATGTCGACGAGGGCGGGGAAGTTCGTCTCGTCGGACGACCTGATCGCCGAGACCCGGCGGCGGGCGCTCGAGGAGGTGACCGCCCGCCGGCCCGAGCTCTCCCGGGAGGAGCGGGAGGCGATCGCCCGCTCGGTCGCGCGGGCGGCGATCCGGTACGACATCGTCCGGGTCTCGCCCGAGAAGGCGACCGTCTTCGACTGGACGACCGCGCTCGACTTCGAGCGGCAGTCCGGTCCCTACGTCCAGTACGCCCACGCCCGGGCCTGCTCGATCCTGGCGAAGGCCGGCGCCTGGAGCGAGGCGTTCGAATACGGCTCCCCCCACGAGGTCGCGCTCGCGAAGCAGATCGCGCGGTTCCCCGCCCTCGTCCAGCAGGTGGTCGGGGAGCTCCGCCCCCACCTCCTCGCGACCTACGCCCGGGAGCTCGCGGACCTCTTCAACACCTTCTACCACTTCGAGCCCGTGCTCCGGGCCGCCGGGACGACCCGCGACTCCCGGCTCACGCTCGTCCGGGCGGCGCAGAACACGCTCGGCGAGGCCCTCGAGACCCTGGGGATCGATGCCCTCGCGTCCATGTGACCCGGCCCGGGAGGCGCTCGCCCGGCAGGGCTACCTCTTCGTCGACCCCCGCTCGACGGCGGCGGTCAAGCCCTGCCTCTGGGCCCGCCGGGCCCTGGGCGGAGGCGAGGCCTGCTACAAGCAGCAGTTCTACGGGATCGAGAGCCACCGCTGCGTCCAGATGACCCCGACGCTCCGGTGCAACCAGCGCTGCCTCTTCTGCTGGCGCTCGTTCGAGCACGAGCCGGTCGAGGAGGTCGAGCTCTCCCCCGAGGCCCTCTTCAGGGCGCTGCCGCGGCTCCAGAAGCAGGCGCTAGCCGGCTACAAGGTCCAGGTCCCGCCCGAACGGTTCGAGGAGGCGGCCCACCCCCGCCAGGCGGCGATCTCGCTCGCGGGCGAGCCGACGCTGTACTCCCACCTCCCCCGGCTGATCGGGCTGATGGCCGGGGATGGCATGACCACGTTCCTGGTCACGAACGGGACGCGCCCCTGGGTGGTCGCCCGCTGCCGGCCGTTCCAGACCTACGTCTCGCTCGACGCCCCGGACGGGGAGACCTACCGCCGCGTCTGCCGCCCGGCGGACCCGGGTTCGTGGGACCTCGTGCAGGAGAGCCTGGCCCTGCTCGGCTCCCGCCGGTCGGCGATCCGGGTCACGCTCGTCGCCGGGCTGAACGACCACGACCCGGCGGGATACGGCGCGATGGTCGCGGAGTCGGCCCCGACATTTGTCGAGGTCAAAGGCTATATGCACCTCGGGTACAGTAGAAAGCGACTCACGGCGGCGCACATGCCGCCCCACGAGCGGGTCCGGGGGTTCGCCGAGCAGGTGGCCCGGCACGCCGGGTTCCGGGTGGCGGACGAGAACGCCGCGAGCCGCGTAGTCCTGCTGGAGCGAGGTGCATGAGGTTCAACGTCGAGGAGTGGAGGGAGCGGTCGAGGTGCGACTTCGAGGGCGCGTGGCACGCGGGGCCGTCCGTGGTGACGCCGCCGGGTTCGGCGGAGCGGTACCCGCGCCTCGCGTATGCGCGGGGCGCGCGCCACCCGGTCTTCGAGACGATCCAGCGCCTCCGCGAGGCCTATCTCGCGATCGGCTTTTCCGAGTACGCCAACCCGATCATCGTCGAGGAGGCGGAGGTCTACCGGCAGTTCGGGCCCGAGGCCATGGCCGTGCTCGACCGGGTCTTCTACCTGGGGGGCCTGCCCCGCCCGAACGTCGGGATCGCCCGCGAGCGGCTGGACCGGATCGGCGAGATCCTGGGGGCGCCGCTGGACGGGCCGGCCGAGGAGGCGCTCCGCGAGACGCTGCACGGCTACAAGAAGGGGACGATCGACGGCGACGAGCTGGCCCACGAGCTGGCGGGGGTCCTCTCGACGGACGACGGGTGCGTGGTCCGGATCATGGACGAGGTCTTTCCAGAGTTCCGGGAGCTCGCGCCGGAGTCGTCCCGCGCGACCCTCCGCTCGCACATGACGAGCGGCTGGTTCATGACCCTCGGGGCGATCTGGGACCGGGCGCCGCTCCCGCTCCGGCTCTTCTCGGTCGACCGCTGCTTCCGCCGCGAGCAGGAGGAGGGGCCGACCCGGCTGATGACCTACCACTCGGCCTCGTGCGTGGTGGCGGGCGAGGACGTGACGAACGAGGCGGGAAAGGCCGTCTCGGCCGCCCTCCTGGGGGCCTTCGGCTTCGAAGAGTTCCGGTTCCAGCCCGACGAGAAGCGGTCGAAGTACTACATGCCCGGGTCGCAGACCGAGGTCTACGCCCGCCACCCGGCGATCGGGTGGGTCGAGGTGGCGACCTTCGGGCTCTACTCGCCCTCGGCCCTGGCGGAGTACGGGGTCGGCGTCCCGGTGATGAACCTGGGCCTGGGGGTCGAGCGGCTCGCGATGATCCTCCACCGGGCCGACGACGTCCGGGCGATGGTCTTCCCGCAGTTCCACCCCCGGCCGCTCGCCGACGCGGCGATCGCGGCGGCCGTCGGCCTGCGCGAGGAGCCGGCGACCCTCGAGGGCAGGTGCATGGCGAACGCGATCGCGGAGACTGCCGTGGCCCACGCGGACGCGCAGGGCCCGGTCTCGTTCGAGGCCTGGGAGGGCATGGTCGCCAACACGCCGCTCTCGGTCTTCGTCGAGGAACCCGAGACGACGAAGCTCCTCGGGCCTGCCTGCATGAACGAGGTCTTCGTCCACGACGGCTCGGTGCTCGGCGTGCCCGACACCGAGAAGTTCCGGGACGTCCGCGAGCACGGCGCGCCGACCGGCATCCGCTTCCTTGAGGCCGTCGCCGCGCTCGGCGCCGCGCGGATCGAGGAGGCCGCGCGCTGTGGGCGTGGGACGACCGTGCAGGTCAAGATGGCGAAACTCCCGAGCGACGTCAACCTGCGGATCGCCGAGCACGCGATGCGCTCGATCACGGACACGAAGAAGAAGGTCGACGTGAGGGGCCCGGTCTTCGTGACGATCCGGAGCGAGATCGCCGGCGACGAGTGACAGGGCCGGTCCTCCTTTTTCTCTATTTTCAAACCGTCGCGGCACGTCCGGATCTGCCTGAGCTGAACCCTTTGAAATACCGAATGGTTATTCGGCCTTCTGGGGACCATCATATAACGTAGAGGCGGCAGCATGGAGGCACCACCAGCGATCCCCGATTCCATTCGCGCTCTCGTGCAGAGCTTCGAATTTCACCAGGCGGCATACAAGCGCGGCCAGTTCAACGAGACCCAGCTTCGGCGGGAGTTCATCGATCCGTTCTTCAAGGCGCTCGGGTGGGATATCGACAACAACCAGCGATACTCAGAGCTCTACAAGGACGTGATCCACGAGGACCCGATCCGGATCCGGGGAACCACCGAGTTCATCGACTACTCCTTCAGGATCGGCGGAACGCGGAAATTTCTCGTCGAGGCCAAGAAACCCGGGGTGAACCTCCGGGATGATGCCGCCCCCGCCCTCCAGATCCGTCGGTACGCCTGGAACGCCCGCCTCCCGCTCTCCATCCTGACCGACTTCGAGGAGTTCGCGGTCTACGACTGCACCAAGAAGCCGATGCCGGGCGATACGGCCGCCACGGCCCGGATTGCGTACTTCACCTTCAAGGACTACCCGGAGAAATGGGGCTGGATCGCCTCCATCTTCGCGAAGGACAGCATCCTTCAAGGATCCTTCGATCACTTCGCACGGGAGACGAAGGGGAAGAAGGGGACCGCGACGGTCGACGAGGCCATCCTCGCCGATATCGAGGAGTGGCGGGACGCCCTCGCGAAGAACCTCGCTCTCCGGAACCCGGCGCTCACCGTCGACGGGCTGAACGTCGCGGTGCAGCGGACGATCGACCGGATCCTCTTTCTCCGGATCTGCGAGGACCGGGGCATCGAGGAGTACGGCTGCCTCCAGAAACTGCTCGACGGGCCGGGCGTCTATCATCGTCTCCTCGCCCTGTTCCGGCGGGCGGACACCCGGTACAACTCGGGCCTCTTCCACTTCTCAGCGGAGGCCGGCCGGGACGAGATGCCGGACTCGATCACGCCGGGCCTCGCCATCGACGATGCCGTCCTGAAGAAGATCATCAAGCGTCTGTATTATCCCGAGAGCCCGTACGAGTTCTCGGTCATCTCGCCGGTCATCCTCGGGCAGGTCTACGAGCAGTTCCTCGGGAAGGTGATCCGGCTCACCTCCGGGCACCAGGCGAAGGTCGAGTACAAGCCCGAGGTGAAGAAGGCCGGCGGAGTCTTTTACACGCCGCAGTATATCGTGGACTACATCGTCAAGGAAACGGTCGGGGTCCTCGTGAAGGACAGGACTCCTCGCGAGGTCGCGTCGCTCCGCGTCCTCGACCCGGCCTGCGGGTCCGGCTCGTTCCTCCTCGGGGCCTACCAGTTCCTCCTCGACTGGCACCTAGAATACTACATCCGCACCCTCGTCCCGGTCCTCGCGGATGCAGGATCGACGACGGCGCCCGAAGTCCAGGGCCTCCTCCCCGAACCCAGCCCGAAGTCGGGAAAGAAGCGATTGTCCGGCGATGGGGACCTCCCCATCTACAAGGACGCGAACAGGGTCGCCTCGCGGACGCGGAGCGACTGGAAGCTGACCACGGCCGAGCGGAAGCGCATCCTCCTGAACAACATCCACGGCGTGGACATCGACACGCAGGCCGTGGAGGTGACGAAGCTCTCCCTGCTCCTCAAGGTGCTGGAGGAGGAGAGCGAGGAGAACGTCTCGAAGCAGCTGAAGCTCTTTGACGAGCGCGTCCTGCCGAGCCTGCATGAGAACATCCGGTGCGGGAACTCGCTCATCGGGACGGACATCCTCGCGACGGGACCGCTGTCGGCGGAGGAGATCGGCCGGATCAACCCGTTCGACTGGGACCGCGAGTTTTCGTCGATCATGGCGACCGGCGGGTTCGACGCGGTGATCGGGAACCCGCCGTACGTGCGGCAGGAGCTGATCTCGTCGCAGAAGGAATACCTGAAGAGCCGTTACCAGGTCTATGCCGGGACGGCAGACCTCTACACCTACTTCATCGAGCGGGGGCTGTCGCTCCTCAACGACCAGGGGCAGTTCTCGTTCATCGTCGCGAATAAATGGATGCGGGCGAACTACGGAAAACCGCTCCGGCAGTTCCTGAAGACGAAGCGGATCGAGGAGATCATCGATTTCGGCGACCTCCCCGTCTTCGAGAACGCGACGACGTACCCGTGCATCGTCCGGATCGCCGGGGGCCGGCCGGCCGAATCGTTTTCGGCGACGAACGTCGAGAGCCTCCAGTTCGAGGATCTAAAGACGTACATGGAGGAGAATCGGATCGAGATAAGGCAAGAATCTATGGAGGAAACCGGATGGTCATTGCACGAACAGGGATGCTTCGATTTGTTGAACAAACTCCGTTCGACCAATATCACCCTCAATGAGTTCACAAATGGTCAATTGTATTGGGGAATAAAAACCGGCCTTAATGCGGCTTTCGTTATCGATAAAAATAAAAGATCCGATTTAATCGCACAAGAGCCTGCATGTGAAGCGTTGATTAAACCCTTTGTTTCTGGGAGAGAATTAAAAAGATATCGGGGTGTAACCGCTTCACAATATCTTCTGTATATACCTTGGCATTTTCCCCTTCAAGACAATGGGACTATCGAGGGGGCTTCTAAGGAGGCTGAAAATGAGTTCAAGAGAAAATATCCGATTGTCTTCTCCCATTTATCAGAACATAAAAAACAATTACTTGCTAGAAATGCGGCAGAGACCGGCATCCGCTATGAATGGTATGCACTTCAGAGATACGGTTCATCCTACTCGCAAGAATTCGAAAAAGTGAAAATCGTCTATCCCGAGATATCCAAAAAACCAGAATTCGCCCTTGATGAAAGCGGGATATATATTAATAATAAATGTTTTACAATCCCCACGGATGACAAATACCTACTCGGAATACTGAATAGCACCTTGGTAGCCTTTTTATTTTCAATCTTGTTACCAAGATTGCAGGGCGGTTTCTTCTCTCCGGCATCTGTTGTTTTTCGAGATTTCCCCATTCGGCCCATCGACCCCTCGAGCCCCGACGACATGGCGAAGCACGACCGGATGGTCTCCCTTGTCGAGACGATGCTCGACCTCCACCGCCGGCTGCCGACCGCGGCCACCGACCACGAGAAGAACCTTCTCGAGCGGCAGATCGAGGCCACCGACAGGCAGATCGATACCCTGGTCTACGATCTGTACGGCCTGACGGACGACGAGATTCGGATCGTCGAAGCAAGTGTCCACAAACAGGAGAAGGTAGACTGATCGATCGTTTGTGAAAATAATTAGGTTGATAAAAGTTGTCGGACCGGATTAATCTTACATCTCGTCGAATGCATACCCGAGGAGTGAGGCAGTCAGAGGATGCTTGCGATCAGCGCCTTGAGCCCATCGATAGCAGGCAGGATGCGTTCCCCATCCTTCATACCGGTGAGAACGAGCTTTCCCGTCGGGAATAGCAGGAACGATGCCCCATCCCGCTTGAGGATCATTCCGGGAAACTGCTCGGGTTCGTACTCGACTCGCTCCCCCATCGAGAGCAGCGCCTCGTAGATCCTCTCCATCGGGATCGGCGTCGCGAGCGAATCCACGGCGACGATGTTGTGGACCGTGATCGCTGTGGCCTTCGTCTCGAGCCCTGCGCCAGCTAGAAGCAACATGACCCGATCAGCAACCGGTCCAATCTCGGCCACTGATCGGACCCCGGTGATGAGGAACTTGCCCGATCGGTAGAACGGGATATAGTAGTTCTCGGGCGCGAGCCGGTACTGAAGCCACGACGATCGCCTCTTTGGCATCCCCGATCCCGCCAGAAGTGCTTGGAGCGCGTCTAGGTCTAGCGGCCGATCAAGAGTCACCGTGGCAACGATATTAACGATCTGCATCCCTGGCACGAAATGATGCGGCACGGCAAGCAAAGAAGATGTCTAATCCAGCCCTGGGCCTCGCTGCCGGCCGCGGCCACCGACCACGAGAAGAACCTCATCGAGCGGCAGATCGAGGCCACGGACAGACAGATCGATGCCCTCGTTTACGAACTGTACGGCCTGACCGAAGACGAGATTCGGATCGTTGAAGGTGGAGAGAATTGAATCCGCCTCCTGTCAACTCGGACATTGAGACATCGCCGAGGGTGAGGAGATGCCCAATCGTTATCCGATCGAGATCTTGTACTGCGACGAGGACGGGGCCATTATCCTCCTCGGGCTCGAGCGTCCGGGCTACTCCGCACTCGGCGAGACCGACGACGCCCTCGTCGAGGTCAAGACGGCGATCGCCCTCTGGCTCGAGACGGCCCGAGCAGAGGCTCTCCCCATCCCCGAACCGGCCGGCAGGGCGCTCAACCCCTCGTGAGATCGGCGTTCACCGTTCCGTCCTCGTGACGATCCGGTCCGAGGTTGTGGAGCCGGCGGCTCCCGGGGATGCCGAAGAGTGTTAAGGTGATTCTTTAATTAGTGCCACCATCCCAAAAAGCATGAGAAGGTGGTACCGCGGTATCCCTCATTTCCCCGGGTCGATATACCCCTGACGAGGCCGCCGAGACGGATCTTCGGGCTCGCGACCTCCTGCTCTCCTACACGAGCTGTCTTCATTGGCGCGGCACCCGTCTTCGTCGCATCCGGCGTCAACGGTACTATCGTTGTCGAAGGGGGCGGGGCGTTCGGACGGGCAGTATCCTCGAACGGTCGCCGGTCCCGTTCCCGACACGATTGCCCGGGGTCAGGGCATGTGAACGGGATCTGTCGGTCGGGGAAGCGGCACGTCGGCCCCGCCTCTTGAAGAGGCAGCGAATTCTTACTACGATGGTTCGCCGCCGTGCCCGCATCGCGAGCATCTGCATCAGGCCTGGGACGGGAGTACTGGCACGATGAAAAAAGGGGTCTTGGCAAAATTTGTCGCCGTGATACTGGTTTGCGTGATCCTCGATATCGTCCTGCATCTTGTTACCAGCGCATACAGTACAATGCCCGAGAATCCGCACTACAGCATGGTGGCAGAGGTGCTCGGGACGGAGATGACCGTCTCTCTCTGGGCGCTCCTCTCGTTCTCCGGTGCTGCTGGCGTTTATTACCTCGTCAGGGATACGATCCCGGGAGAGGGCGTGCAGAAGGGGCTGCGGTACGGTTCCGCGATTGCCCTGCTCTGGCTGTCTGCCATGCTGGAGGGGGTGGCCCTGTTCGGCAATCCATTGGTGAACGAGTTCGTGGTTGGGCTCAGTGACGCTATACCCGTTTTTTTGATGGGGATTATCCTGAGCCTGCTCTTCAATGAGAGTGGACAGCATGCCGCGGTAAGCCCGTGGACTCCTGGACAGAAGATGACGGCCGTATCCATCATCACGGCGATCTTCTTCGCTGGACGATACATTGCCTATGTCACGGGAGCGATCCAGTCGGGATACCAGACAAGCCCGGTCTCTACATTGTTCTGGACAGTCTTCATGGGCGCCTGTATCGGCGTGGTGTGCATTCTGCTGGGGACTATCGAAGATACGTCGTCCCCGGGACGGAGGGCGGCGACGTTCGGATTCCTCATCTTCGGGGTCAACTGGGCCGTGTTCCTCGTCTTCATGCCCCTGTTGTTCTCCGGCTACCTGACGGACGTGATCATCAGAATCATGATCGACCCCCTGCTCGTCACGATCGGCTATTACCTGGCATATCGTCCGGGGGTCGGGTTCGGACCGACATTACTGCACTGAGATGCTGTGTCCATGAAGAATTCCGAGCGTGGCAGGATTCCCTGCAGCACCAGTGTTTCAATATTATTTTTCATTATGCGAATGTTCCCAGGAAGCGCAGTCCCTTATTCTACGGGGTTGTCCCACCATCCTCCATCCGATCAGCGTGCGCGTAACAGTGATCTATCTCCGGAATAATATCCAGCGCACATCGGGAGAGGGCCCGGGTCGGCGGGACCGTACCCCTGCTGCCGCATCGCCGAAAAGAGCTTGTCGCAGCTCCCATGGTGACAGGGATGCCGGCGAAACCGCTGCACCGTGGTCTTCGCGCCGTACGGGCGGGGGGGCCGCGGTCACCGCCGTCGCCGCAGCGCGTAGACCGCGAGGCCCGCCAGCACGACGGCCGCCCCTCCCAGGACCGACGCGACCGGCAGCATCACGGCGAGCCCCAGGCAGCCCGCGACGCCCAGAACCGCGAGGTGCCTGCCGTAGAGCCGCTCGCGGTCCTCCAGGGGATAGGCCGCCATGTTCGTGACGGCGTAGTACAGGAGGACCGTGAAGGAGCTGAACCCGATCGCCGAGCGCACGTCCGCCAGCAGCACGACCACCACGAGGACCAGCCCGACTGTCACCCCGGCGAGGTGCGGGACCCGGTACGCCGGGTGGACCCTGGCCAGGAACGCGGGCAGGCGGCGGTCCAACGCCATCGCGAACAGCACCCGGCCGATGCCCGCCATCAGCGAGACCAGGACGCCGAGCGTCGCGACGGTGGACCCGGTCCTGACGACCCACTGCCACGAGCCGGCGCCTGCCGCCGCCACCGCCGTCACCAGGGGGGCGTCCGACGCCACCAGCGCGTCGGGGCCGGCGACCAGCAGCGCCGGGACGACTACGGCGGCGTACACGGCGCAGGTGACACCCAGGCTCAGCACGATCGCCCGGGGGATGGACCTGCGCGGGTCCCGGACCTCCTCGCCCAGCGTGGCGATCCGGGAGTAGCCCGCGAACGCGAAGAACCAGATGCCGGCCGACTGCAGGACGCCGTAGACGCCGTTCGGCCCGAGGAGCGGCCCGAGGTTGCCGGGGTCCGGCGCGCCCCCGAGCATCAGGACGACGATGCAGAGCAGGGTGGAGAGGACCACCAGGACCAGGACCTTCGTGGCGCCGGCGGTCTTCTCGATCCCGCGATAGTTGAGCACCGTGAACGCGATCACCGCCGCCGCGGCGAGGTACCGTGCATACCCCGGCGCCAGGTAGGAGCCGAAGGTGAGGGCGACCGCGGCGCAGCTCGCGAACTTGCCGACCACGAAGCTCCAGCCGGCGATCCAGGCCCAGAGATCGCCCAGACGTTCCCGTGCGTACACGTACGTGCCGCCGGACTCGGGGTGGAGGCGGGCGAGCTGGGCCGACGACAGGGCGTTGAGGAATGCGACGCAGGCAGCGACGACGAGGCCGGCGATCGCTCCGGCTCCGGCCGCCGTCGATGCCGGTGCGAGGGCCGTGAAGATCCCGGCCCCGATCATGGACCCCAGGCCGATGAAGACGGCGTCGCCGGTGCTCAGTCTGCGCGAGAGCCTGGTGGCAGTCCCGTCGCGGGGGCTCGCGTCGCCGGCCATCCCTCTTCCAACTACGGGCATCGTATTTACCCGTGCCGTGGTGCCGACCGGGACCCGGTCCCCGGGGGCGGCCGCGCCCCGCAACGCGGGGACATCCGTGCAGGCGGAGATGGACGGGCGTTCGCGCGACGTCGACCTGGAGGGGGCCGAGAGCGCCGCGCTCGGTCCCGGACACGACGAAGACGGTCGACGTCCGCGCCCCTGTTTCCCGCGGACGATACATTCTTCTGAGCCGCTCTCCCTCTCTAACTGATGCCGTCGGACCAGGAGGCCGACGAGCCGATCGCGTGGCACGCGTTCGACCGCGAGACCCTGCTCGACCGGCTCCGGTCGGGCCCCGCCGGCCTGAGCGACGCGGCGGCGGCGCGCCGGCTCGGCTGGTACGGCCCGAATCGCCTCCCCGAGCCGCCGCCGCGCTCGCTCGCCGCGCTCTTCCTCTCCCAGTTCAGGAGCCCCCTGATCTACATCCTTCTGATCGCGGCCGTGATCACGGCCGCGCTCGGGGACCTGACGGACACGGCCTTCATCCTGCTCGTGATCCTGATCAACTCGACGATCAGCACCTACCAGGAGCAGAAGGCCGAGCGGAGCGCCGAGGCCCTGCGGAGTCTGCTCACGGCCAGCGCGCAGGTCCGCCGCGACGACCGGGTCCTCGAGATCCCGGCCGACGACCTGGTCCTGGGCGACATCGTCCTCCTCGAGTCGGGGCGGCGCGTCCCGGCCGATCTGCTCCTGCTCGAGGCCCGCGACCTCCTGGTCGACGAGTCGGCCCTGACCGGGGAGTCGGTCGCGGTCGAGAAGGGCGTCGGCGGGCCGCTCGCGCCCGAGACCCCGGTCGCCGACCGCTGGACCATGGCCTTCGCCGGCAGCTCGGTCGCGAGCGGCCGGGGCGCCGGCGTGGTGGTGGCGACGGCCGAGTACACCCAGATGGGCCGGATCGCGGCCTCGATCACCGGCGTCGAGGGCGCGAAGCCGCCCCTCCTGGTCCGGATGGAGCAGTTCACCCACCGCATCGCCCTCGGCGTCGTCGGCGCGGGCGCCCTCCTCGGCGCGATCGCGCTCGCCCGGGGCCTGCCGCCCGGCGAGGTCTTCCTCTCGATCGTGGCCCTCGCGGTCTCGGCCATCCCCGAGGGGATTCCCGTGGCGCTCACGGTCGTCCTCTCGATCGCGGCCGGCCGGATGGCCGAGCGGAACGTGATCGTCCGGCGGATCGCCGCGGTCGAGAGTCTGGGGAGCTGCACCTGCATCGCGAGCGACAAGACCGGGACCCTGACCGTCAACGAGCAGACGCTGGCCACGGTCTGGCTCCCGTCCGGGGCGCAGTATCCCGTGACCGGCACGGGGTACGAGGGCGTCGGTACGGTCGAGGGCGCCCAGGGCCGCGCGGTCGGCCCCGAGGAGCGGGCCCTCCTCGCCCGGCTCGGCGCGGTTGGGGTCCTGGCCAACGAGTCGGGCCTCGAGCTCGTCGACGGCCGGTGGCGGTACCACGGCGACTCGGTCGATATCGCGTTCCTCGCCTTCGCGTACAAGCTCGGTCTCGACCCCGCGGACGTCCGGGCGGCGGCCCGCATGGTCCACCGGATCCCGTACGAGTCCGAGCGGCGGTACGCCGCGGCGGTCGTCCAGGAAGACGGGCGGCGGATCCTGGTCAAGGGCGCGCTCGAGACCCTGCTGCCGAGCTGCACGACGATGGCGACGCCCGACGGCCCGGTCCCCCTCGACCGCCGCCGGGTGGAGGAGGCCTTCGCGACGCTCACGGCCGGTGGGTACCGGGTCCTCGCCGTCGCCGAGGGCGAGGACCCTGGGGTCTGGTGGGAGGAGCTCCCGCCGCTCACCCTGCTCGGCCTCGCCGCGTTCATCGACCCCGTCCGGCCGGACGCGGCCGACGCGGTCGCCGAGTGCCAGGCGGCCGGGATCCGCGTGGTGATGGTGACCGGCGACCACCCCGGCACGGCGCTCGCGATCGCCCGGACCCTCGGGATCGCCTGGAGAGACGAGGACGTGACCACCGGCGCCGAGCTCGCGGCCATCGGCTCGCCCGACGTCCCGGAGTACATCGAGACCGTCGGCCGGGCGAAGGTCTTCGCCCGTGTCGCGCCGCTCCAGAAGCTCGAGATCGTCGAGGCCCTGCTCCGGCTCGGCCACTTCGTCGCGGTCACGGGCGACGGCGTCAACGACGCCCCGGCCCTGCGGCGGGCCAACATCGGCGTCGCCATGGGCTCGGGGACCGACGTCGCCAAGGACACGGCCTCCATGATCGTGACCGACGACCGGTTCAGCTCGATCGTGGCCGGCGTCGAGGAGGGACGCTACGCCTACGACAACATCCGGAAGGTCACGTACCTGCTCGTCTCCATGGGGGCCGCCGAGGTGCTGCTCTTCCTCCTCTCGGTCCTCGCGGGCCTGCCCGTCCCGCTCGCGGCGGTCCAGCTCCTGTACCTGAACCTGATCACGAACGGGATCCAGCAGTTCGGCCTCGCCTTCGAGCCCGGCGAGCCCGGCGCGATGCAGCGACCGCCGCGGCCGACCGACCAGGGGCTCTTCGACCGACTGATGCTCGAGGAGAACCTGATCTCCGCGGTCTGGGTGGGGGGCGTCGGCTTTGCCGCCTGGTCCTGGATGCTCGGCGCCGGGTTCCCCGAGGCGGAGGCGCGGGGGATGCTGCTCGTCCTCTTCGTCCTCTTCGAGAACGTCCATATCTTCAACACCCGGTCGGAGACGGTCTCGGCCTTCCGGATGCCGCTCTCGCGCAACTGGTTCCTGGTCCTCTCCGTCTTCGCGGCCTGGGGGGTGAACTTCGTGCTGATGCACGTCCCCCTCACGGCCGGGCTTCTGCAGTTCGGGCCGATCGACCTCGCGACCTGGGGCGTGATGATCGCGCTCGCGTCCTCGCTCCTCGTCGTGATGGAGGCGTACAAGCGGTTCCGCCGGCCGACGCACGCGATGTGGTGACGGCGGCGGCCGGCGGGAGCCGCGGACGAGCGGGGGGCGCATGGCCCCGTCTCCCGGGCGCAATCGTCCCGGGGCCGCCGGGGGGGGCGTGCGCCCGTTCTCGGGCCGAACGAGGCAGGTCGGGGTCCGCAGCACGGTCCTCGTGACGATCCGCCCCCCCCCCCCCCCCTCCCGCCGGCACCAATGCTTTTCCCGTCAGCCCCCGAATCCTGAACGTCGGCGATGCCACCGCTCCGGGAGAGGGTCTACGATCTTCTCGACTACACCAACACGGCCGGACCCCTCGAGCGGGCCGTCACGGTCGGCCTCGTCGCGCTGATCCTCGCGAACGCGGTCGCTGTGATCCTCGCGTCCGAGCCGGCCCTGGGGGCGCGGTACGCGCCGTTCTTTATCGCCTTCGAGACCTTCTCCGTCGCCGTCTTCACCCTCGAGTACATACTCCGCCTCTGGAGCATCACGGCCCGGCCGGCGTACCGCGACCCCCTCGCGGGCCGCCTGCGATACGCGGCCACGCCGTACGCCGTCGTCGACCTCCTCGCCGTGCTCCCGTTCTACCTGCCGTTCCTGATCCCGGTCGACCTCCGGATCCTGCGGGTCCTCCTCCTCTTCAAGCTCGGCCGGTACTCGAGTGCGTTCGAGGTGGTCGCACGGGTCGTCCGGCGGAAATGGGCCGATCTCTTCGTCGCGGTCTTCATCTCCCTGCTCCTGCTCGTCGTGCTCTCGGCCCTGGTGTACGAGGTCGAGCACGAGGCCCAGCCGGAGGCGTTCCCGAGCATCCTCGGGACCATGTACTGGTGCCTGGTGACCCTCACCACGCTCGGGTACGGCGACGTGGTCCCGCTCACGACGGTCGGGAGGTTCCTGGCCTCCGTCACCGCCGTGATCGGCGTCGCGCTCTTCGGCCTGCCGGCCGGGATCCTGGCCTCCGGGTTCTTCGAGGAGTTCCACCTGCGGCGCGGTGCCCGCCTCGTTGTCTGCCCCCACTGCGGCGAACGGCTCGAGGACGAGCGGCGGCCCTGAACCGGGAGGGCCGCTCTATCTGCGGCGTCGGTAGAAGGCGTAGCCGATCCCGCCGACGATCAGGATCGCGAGCAGCGCCAGGATCGCGGGGGCGGCCCCGCTGATCTTTCCGACCATCTCCTCCTGGAACGCCGCGACCGAACGGTCCCGGTTCTCCTTCGCATTGGCGTGCGCCGGGTCGATCTCGAGCGCCCGGTCGAAGGCCTCGATCGCCGCGCCGTTCTCGCCCTGGTTGGCCAGCGCCTTGCCCTTGTTGTACCAGGCGGTGGTGTCGTTCGGGTCGATCTCGAGCGCCCGGTCGTAGGATGCGACGGCCGCCGTGTAGTCGCCCTGGATGGCGAGGGCGTTCCCCCTCCCGTTCCAGGCGGCCGCATCGGCCGGATCGATCGCAAGCGCCCGGTCGTAGCACTCAATCGCCTCATTGGCCCTGCCCTGGCCGATCAGGACAGTCCCCTTGCCGGTCCAGGGGTCCGCGTCGTTCGGGCCGAGAGCGATCGCGCGGTCGAAGCACTCGATCGCGGCAGCGTCCTCCCCCTGCCGCGCGAGGGCCTTGCCCTTGTTGTACCAGGGCTCGGCGAACGCGGGGTCGAGGGCGATCGCGCGGTCGAAGCACTCGATCGCCGCGGTGAAGTTGTCCTGCTTGGCGAGTGCGTAGCCCCTGTCCGTCCAGGCGCCCGCGCTGGCCGGGTCGAGCGCGATCGCACGGTCGAGGGCCGCGATCGCCTCGGGATACAGGCCCAGGACGGAGAGCAACTCCCCCTTCCTCATCCAGGCCGTCGCGTTCGACGGGTCAAGTTCGAGCGCCCGGTCGTAGGCCTCGATCGCGGCCGAGGTGTTCTCCTGGCCCTCCAGGACGACTGCCTGCTCGAACCACGTCTCCGCAGTCGTCGCTCCCGCAGCCGGATGCATCGCGATCACGAAAACGACGAGCACCACGCCGCAGATCCCCAGCGACCCCATACCGTGCTCATACCCCTGAGAGACAGATAACCCTTGCGATAGCCGCACTCACGGTGCCGGGGCGGCGGCTGTCGCCGATCCGGGAGGTCGGGGAGGGGCCGTTTCACGATAGGCCGGCGCCGAGCCACTCTGTGGCGCTATCCCCGCCATCCCGTCATCCCGTGCGACGGGCTCCGGGGGTGCCGTGCCCGGAACCGCACCCTTTTGTCACGGCCCGCCGTACCCGTTGGCGTGGACTCGTTCACCCACGGTCTGATCGCGGCCGGCCTCGTCGACGCCCTCGGATTTCCCGGGCTCATCCCGTTCGCCGTGGCCGGCGCGGTCATCCCCGACGCGGACACGCTCGTCGCGCGGGCCTTCGACCGTCACCCGTCCCGGTACCTCTTCACGCACGGCGGGATCGCCCACAGCCTCGCCGGCGCGGCCGTCCTGGCCCTGCCGGCGTGGGCAGTCGCCGCGCTCGTGGCCCCCGGAGTCCCGCTCTTCCCGCCGGCGGGAGCCCCGCTCGCGTTCGCCGCCGTCCTCGCCGGCGCGTACCTCCACCTCGGCCTCGACTGGCTCGCCTGCCCGGGTCTCCCCCTCCTCGCCCCCGCGTCCGACCGCAAGTTCACGCTCGGCCTCCTGCCCGGCCCGAGCCTCCTCCTCTTCGCGGTCAGCATCGTCGTCCTCGCCGGGCTGGCCCTGGGCCGGGTCGGCTGGCCGTCGGTGCTGGTCCCCTACGCGGGCGCCATCGCCGCGTTCCTCGTCGTCCGGCTCGCGGCCTTCGCCCGCGTCCGGGCGACGGTGGGCGGCGCCGCCCGGGCCGTGCCGACGGCGAACCCGTTCCGCTGGCTGCTGATCGGCGAGACGCCGGACGCCTGGACTGTGAGCGACTACCGGGTGGGGGGAACGACGGAGCCCGCGGTCCACTCGAAGTTCCGGGGCATCACCGCCGAAGCGGCCGCGCCGTACCTCGAGGCCCCCGAGGCCCGGCGCGTCCGGTACCACTCGTACTTCACCACGGCGGCGCGGGAGGGCGATGCGCTTGTCGTGGCGGACCCCCTGCGGACCTCCCGGGCGATCCGCTATCCTCCGTACTTCGCGGAGGCCCGCGTCCAGCTCAGGCCCCCGGACCGATCCGGCCGGTAGCCGCCCCCGGCGGGACCCCGTCGCCGTCATCGGGCGCGGGCCTCTTCGGTTGGCGGGGTCACGTCCCTCCTCGAGGGCGCCGGGTCTCGCCCGGGCCGGGTCGACGCGACAGGAGGGAGGAGAGCGACGACGGGTGGGGTGCCCCGTCACTTCGACCGCGGGCCGCCGAAGAGCACCGAGAGCATGGCCGCGATCAACGAGACGATCATCGCGATCACCACGAAGAGAATGAAATCGTGCTGCGACTGCTCCTCCTGCGCGGCCCGCTGGCGCGCGGCCTGTTTCGCCGCCTCGGCCTCGAGGTCAATGGTCAGGATCTCGTCCGTGCCGGGAACGACGGCCCGCTCCTCGCGGTAGGTCAGGCCGTTCGGCCCCACGGCCTCGATCGCGACCGTCCCGGCACCGCTGAGCGGCACCACGACCGGCGTCGTCCCGGCGTAGCGCCGGTTGACGTAGACCCCGGCCCCCGGGGGCACGGTCCGCACCTGGAGCGTGCCCATCTCCGGCGGCGCCGGTTCGAGCCGGACCCGGACGGTCGTTGTCGCCCCGGGCCGCACCTCGAACTGCGCCGTCCGGTCGAGATGGCCCGCGAGCGAGGCCCGGACGGCGTGCCACCCCGGCTCCACCTCGGGGACCAGGAGCGGCGCCGGGCCGACCAGCCGGCCGTCGAGCTCCACCGCGGCGCCCTCCGGCTCGGAGGCGACCTGGACCGCGCCCCCGACCCGCTCCGTCGTGAGCCCGAGTGCGATCCCCCACGACTCCACGGCCCACCGGGCAAGGGCCGCGTCGAAGCCGCGCTCGTCCACGAGCCGCTCGGCGAGCGGGGCCGCGACGGCCGCAAACGGCCCGCGCCCGGTTCGCAGCGCCTCGGGCACCCCCTCCTGCACGGCCGCGCCGAGCACGGCCGCCTCGCGCCGCCACCGCCCCTCGTACCGGTCCGCGAGGAGGCCGGAGAAGCGGCGCGGATCGTCGACAGCGTCCCGGCGTTCGCGGACCAGCTCGAGGAATACCGCCCGCGCGTCCCCGTCGCTCATGCCTCCCTCCGGACCATCAGGCCGACCGTGATATCGTCGCCCGACCCGCCCGCGCTCGTCTCCTCGAGCCAGCCCGGCAGGGCCGCTCCGACGGCCTCCCCGCCGTCCCGCCCGACCGCGAAGAGGAGGTCGCGGGCCACCTCGCGGAACGCCTCCTCGCCCGCATACGAGTTCGCGTATCCGTCGGTCGCGAGCAGGAGCAGGGCCGGGAGCTCGCCCGCGTCCAGCAGCCGGCTCCGGAACTCGGTCCAGGCCTCGGGCAGGCAGAGCGAGGCCGTCTCGTTTCCGAAGGATCGGTCGTCCGGCGGGAGCGGTCGGTCGACGGTGCCGTCACCGGCCACGGCCAGCACGTCCCCGTCCCCGCACTGGAGGAGGAGCACGAGCTCCCGGCCGACCGCGAGCGCCACGATCAGGGTCGTCCCGTAGGGCCGCGTCATGCCTGCCGGGGCCGGGCGCCGCCGGGCGCGGACCACCGCGTCCGCCTCCTCGTCGTCCCGGTCCTCCTCAACGGCCCGCTGCCAGCGGCGCACGATCTCGCGGGCCAGCTCCTGGCCGAGCCTCCCGTGCGCCATCCCGTCCCGGATCGCCATGGGCGCGAGCCGGTCCGCGAGGTCGCGGCAGGCCCCGACCGCCGCCTCCACCGCGAAGCGCGCCCCCCGATCCGAGCGTGAGTACGCCTCGCCGCCGTGGCCGTCCGCCACCGCGAGGACGACCGTCCCGTCCTCGCCGCACCACGAGGCCGCCGCGTCCTGGTTCGGCTTCCCGGCCCGGAGATGGGCCGCGCCGGTCACGGACGCGGCGAGCACGTTCCACCCCCTACCAGACGTCATCCTCGCCGCTGGGCGCCACGAACTCGACCGGGATCTCGGGGATCGGCACGTTCGAGGCCGGGGCCTCCTCCGCCGGCTGCGAGGCCGGGCTCGAGGCCGCGCGGAGCACCACGGTCGAGACCCAGCGGACCTGCCGGACCAGGGCCTCGGCGTTGTTCGCCTCGAAGGGCGGAATCTCGGCGTTGCCGATGAACTTCGCGAGCACGTCGCGGTCCGCGTCCTTGCCGATCGCGATGGCCAGGCGCACGGCCTTCCTGCCCCAGGGGACCTCGAGGAGGCGGGCGAGCCCCTTCTCGAAGTCGTCCGTCGGCTGGCCGTCCGAGACCAGCACCAGCACGGGCGGGAGGGCCCGCTCGGTCATGGGCGGGATGGTCAGCTCGTCCGCGACCATGGAGAGGGCCCTGCCCATGTCCGTCGGGCCGCCCGCGGAGAGGTCGACCCACTGGAACTGCTCCACCGGGACCGGGTCCGAGTTGATCCACTCGGCCCCCTTCGAGAACCGGAGCGCCCGGACGAAGACCTGCGCGTTCGGGTTCTCGTCCGCCTCCTTCCGCATGGCCGGGAGGGCCTCCTTGACCGCGAAGTTCAGCTGGTTGATCTTCTCGCCGGCCATGGACCCCGAGCAGTCGCAGATCCAGATGAAGTGGAGCGGCCGCGTCGCGAGCGTGCCGCCGGGTCTGGTGATCATCGCCGTTTCAACTCCGGTTTTGTCAGGGTCGTTCGGAGGACTTGAGCCCTTCGGTCGTCAGACCGCGATCTCGCCGCGGGCCACGCCGAAGTCGATGACGAGCCCGGGCGCGAGGGCGACGGTCTGGCCGGGGCCGACCGCCGTCCGGGTCCCGTCGGGCCGGACGGCGATCCACGCGCCGCCCGTGCGGTTGGCGAGGCCCCAGCGCGACGGGTCCGCCGGGTTGCGGGCCACCCGGGCCACGACGGTGTCGAAGTCCCAGGAGACCCCGTCGAGGTGGTGGCGGGCGAGGACGGTGTCGTGGTTCAGCATCACGCTCCGCTCCCCGAAGACGATCCGCGGCGGGAGGCGCAGATCCGTGCCGCAGTTCCAGCAGGTCTTCCGCGCATCGGCGAAGTTCTCGGCCCCGCAGGAGCGGCAGTAGTGGATCGCGTCCCTGAGGCGGAGGAGCGCCGCCCGCCACTCCCCCTCGCGGACCCGCCCGTGGCGGGGGTCGCGGAGGCCCACCGTGAAGGAGCGGACGAAGAGGTCGCGGAGGAAGGGCGGGTAGAGGTTCCAGTACCGCTCGGCGTTCGCGTGGACGGCCGGGTCGGGCCGGTTCGAGGCATCGGCCGGGTCGAAGATGAAGACCGGGGCCTCGCCGTAGATCCGGCGCATGGCCGGCGCGTCGAAGGCGTGGATCGCGCTCTCGAGCCTGCCCTCGAGCGGGTGGGAGATGGTGAGCATGTAGAAGAGCAGGACCGCGAGACTGAAGAGGTCCGTGTTCGCCGACGGCCCGGCCTCGTTCCGGACGATCTCGGGGGCCATGAACCGCGGGGTGCCGTTGACCGTGACCCGGCGCGTCGCGCCGTCGACGGTGACGTTGTCCGTGTCCACGATCTCGACGCGGCCTGTCGCGGGGTCGAAGAAGACGTTGCCGAACGAGATGTCCTTGTAGCAGAGGCCGGCCGCGTGGAGCCGGCGGAAGGCCTCGACCAGCTCGAGGCAGGCGGTCACGAGCGAGCGGAAGGTCGGGGCGACCCGGGCCTTCATCAGGTCCACGATCGAGGCGACGGCCGGGTCGCGCAGCGGCATGACGTAGCCGAACCCGGGGACGCCGTCGGCCTCGACGAGCTCGATCGGCCAGAGGAACGCGGGCGAGGGGCTGCCCGCCCGCACCAGGGTCTCGATCGCGGCCCGCTGCTCGGGCGTGGCGAAGCCCGGGACGTACCACTTCACGGCGTACTCGGCCCCGCCGGCGCCGACGCGGTAGACCTCGCCCTGGCTCCCCGCGCCGAGGAACCGGCCGACCTGGTAGACCGTGCCGGACGGGGACCGGAGCCGCTTGCCGGGTGCGAGCGCCTCGTACATGGCGATGCCTCGTTCACCTATTCCGCCCCGGCCTCTTGAACGATGCGGTCGAAACACCGGTCAGCCTTATGCGGCCCCGGCGCCAACCTACCGAGCGTGACCCTCCCCCTGCCCCCGCCGTTCGACCGCCGGGTCGCGTTCTTCGAGGCGGAGCTCGCGGCCCTCCGCGCGTACCCGCGGGAGGAGCTCGCCGCGATCGTGGAGGAGATCGGCTTCGCCTGCGACGGGTGCGCCCGCTGCTGCACCCGGGCGTCGAACGACCACGTCTTCCTGCTCGAGGCGGACGTGGACCGGCTCCGCGGGCTCGCGCCCGACGCGCTGGTGCCGGCGCCGGACCCGGAGCTGGCGGACCGGCAGGGCCGGCTCTACGTCTCGGGGTACGCGCTCGCAGCGACGGACGGCGGCGACTGCGTCTTTCTCGAGGCGGGCCGCTGCACCCGGTACACGGACCGGCCGACGATCTGCCGGGTCTATCCGTACATGCTCCACCGCGAGCCCGGCGAGGACGACCGGATCGGCTGGCGGCAGCTGGCGGGCCTGGGGACGCACGGAACGTACGACTGCGGGATCCCGTCGGAGGAGGCGGGGCGGATCGCGGACGAGACGATCGCGTACGAGGCGGCGTTCCTCGAGCAGATGATCGGGTTCTACCGGGCGGCCGCGGCGCACTTCGCGGAGCACGGGCTCCGGCACGTCCAGAAGGTGAGGGACGACCGGCTCCGGGCATACGCCCGCGGCGAGCCGCTCGAGGTCCTCGTGTACCACCGCGGCCGGTTCGAGCCACGGCGGGCGATACGGTGATCGGAAGGCGGGCCTACGGCCCGAACGCGAGCCCGGCGACGATGACGGCGAGGATCACCGCCATCCCGGACATCAGGACGATGCCGTACAGCTCGGAAGGAGCGATCTTCAATCGGGTATGTTCCATCGTGAGTCCTCTCCGTCCCCAGGGCCGCCCGGACGGTCCCATCGTCCGGCAGGGATAGCCTTAGTGTACGCAGGAACTATAATTACTTTTCCTTTTTAATAGCGCGGGGGCTCCGCTTCCGGAGGGGCGCGGAGAAAATCTGACGGGCGGGCCCGCACGGGGGGAGATCGCCGGCGGAGACGAGCGGGGAAAACGGTCCGGGCGCTCGGGGTGCCCTGTCTCCCCACCGCTCGCGACCAGGACGTCCGGCCGGGAGAGGCGATCGGCGATCGACGGGGAGCGCTCAGACGTCGACGTCGAGGACGACCTGCCGCGAGCCGTCCACGAGCCCGGCGACGACGACCACGCGGTCCCTCCCGGGGGTGCCGGCGCCGTCCAGGGTCAGGGTGTCGCCGGCAGCCGGCGGGCTGGTCGCGAATGTTCGGTTGACGGCCGTGCCGTCCTCCGCGGTGGCCGTGGCCTCGAGGGTGTACAGGGACGGCACGTCCCGGCCGCCCTCGTACATGAGGAGGACGTCGTCCCCGCTCTGCGTGGCCGAGACGGCGATCGCCACCGTCCGCGTGAGGCCGGTCGCGAGGCCGAAGGTGAACGACGAGATCAGGGCGGCCAGGATCACCGCCACTGCGACCAGCACGATCGTGCCGATGACCTCCGCGGCCGCGTCGTCCGCATGATCCCTCCTCCATCCACGTCCCATGACAGATCCCTCGTGCCCGGCCTGCGACCGGGCGTACGGGTCCATGGCCGCTCGAGATATTAATCTTTTTCTCATTGTTGCGAGATGGCAACGGCCACGGGCCGGGGCGGCGCGGACCGTCGGGGGCCGGCCTTCCTGCTCGCGTGGTCCCACCGGCGACTGCCGCGCTGATTCTCAGGGCCGGCGCGGTTGCGGTGGAGATACCAGAGAGGGCGGGCCGCTTGAGTCGTCTCCGCCCGCGTTGGCGCCGGCCGGCGCGGGGAGCGAGGGTACGTCGTCCTCGTCGGAGAGGTCATCGTCGCCCTCGTCTTCTGTTTCAGTGCCGGGGGCGCCTTCCAGGGGAGGGAGCCGATGATGAGCAGGGGCGGCGCCGGGACGGTGGATGGGCGCTCGGCGGCCCCGGGTGGTTATCGAGCGGTGCGGATCGGGGATGGGGCGGGAGACGGGTGCACGAGATCGATTACGAGGATCGGCCGGCTTCGCTCGCAGCTGGGGATCACCGGGCGGCCCGGATCGGGGATTGGCCGGTGCACGGGTGCAGGAGATGGAAAAAGAGGGGGGGCTCAGACGACGTCACCGGCGGCCGGCCGCGAGCCGTCCCCGAGCCCAGGGATTTTTATCGAAGGAATACCGAAAGCCCTGTCCGCATCCACAATATGGCACCCGTCCGGGCGGGAGAGCGAGAGGATTTCGGTATCGGGGATGACCGGTCCCGGACATGATCCTCATGATTTTTCATCACTCGGCACGCACGGTCACGCGATGCGCATCACGTTCTCGGTCGAGATGATCCACGAGATCCACGCCGAGATCATCGACACCTTCAGAGAGCTTGCGCAACGGAACGGCGACGATGAAACGGGGATAGTCTACGAAGTCCGTGATCCGGGAACGCTCGCTTTCATCGTCCTGGCGATCAACCTCGCCTCGACGCCGATCGAACAGGCGGCCGTCGCGCTCCACCGGATCGCCTCGCAGCCATCCGTACTTCGACGGCAACAAGAGGACGGCCCTGATCGTTGCCGAGACCATCCTCGGGGAGGACGGCTGGTACCTGGTGGGTGCGCAGTCCGATGACGAATTCATCCTCCGCATTGCACGATACGAGACCTGCCTTGACGACGCCGAGGACTGGATTCGTGAAAAAATGAGGCGGGGAGAAGAGCCCGATTAGCTCAGCTTCTTCAGGGTGGCCATGTGCCGGCGGATCGACGCTTTCACGCGCTTTCGCTGGGAGGGTGAGAGCCCCTGCTCTCCCTGGGGTGTCGCCGGCTCCCAGGCCACACCGCCCGGGGCCGCTCCTGTTCGTGCTCGCTCTTCGCAGACCATCGGTCTCCCCCTTTGATCACTCCCATATCCGCTGTCCGTGGATAAAAATGTCTGTTTGTTCGTCCGAAACAATGGGAGGACCACCGCCGGCCCGGTGTTCCTGGCGGGCAGGGCCTGGCCGAAACCACTCGAATGGCGGGACCGGCATGGCCGCATCGATCACTCTCGCGCTATTGCTGGGAAAAGGGGTGGCATGGTGTACCACGCGATGGCCCCCGGGTGCGGGCCGGCGCGGGGCCTGGCCGGGCTGGCCGCGTGGATCTCTCTGTCGCTAATAATATGAAAAGGGCCGGCATGATGAACCACGCGGCGGCGCCCGGGAGCAGGCCGGTGCGGGGGGTGGCGGTCACCGTTTTATTGCATGGGCCGGCCGGGAGCGGGAGATCGATACGAAGCGTTGCTCGGACGACGATGTCGAAGTCGACCTGCCTCGGGCCATCGATGCGCCCGTGACGACGACCGCGGGGTTCTGGTCGGGGTGGCCGGCACCGAGGAATATTCGGCTATCACCAGTGGCAGGGAGCGCATTCGCAAACGATCAGTTCCGGATCCCAAGTGCCTCTCTCGGTGCCGACGTGACGGGCCGGAGGACGTGTCGCCGGTGTCGTCCCACCAGCGTTCAGATGCCGGGGTCGTCCGTTCGGGTCTCGGTCTCGCGGACCAGCCGCAGGACGACGGCTTGCAGGGGCTCGAGCTGGTGCATCGCGATGCTCCAGACGATCGAGAGCTCGACCCGATGGTATCCGTGCACGACGATATCTCGCATCCCCACGACCCTGCGCCACTCTATCTCCGGGTGCCGTTGCCGCACCGGCACCGGGATCTGTCGAACGGCCTCCCCGATGATGACGAGCTGGTAGAGGACGGCATCGCACCGCATGGGGTCGCCGACGAACTCCTCGAAGCCGATTCCCTGCACGTATCCCCGGATCGTCTCGATTGCGTCGAGGATGTCGTCACAGTAGAGGAGCAGGGATCTCGACAAAGACCGTCTCCTCCTCGACGGCGTTCCGGATGCGGGGCTTGAGCGTATGGCGGATCACGAGGTCGACCCGCCGGGCGAAGAGGTCCTCGAGAAAGATCTTCAGGTCCATGTACCGGTCGAACGTCACGAACGGGTCCGTGAACTCGACGAGCACATCGACATCGCTCGTCGGGCCCGCAGACTCGCGAGCGAAGGAGCCGAAGAGGCCGATGCGTCGCACGCCGTACCGGTCCGCGATGACGTTCGCCTGCTGCCGGAGAAGAGCAAGGGGATCCATGGCCCGGACAGACACTCCTGACCTTCATTGGGCGCTGGAGGTCTTACATGCTTCGCCGCTGCGTGGGCTGTGCGTCTCCCATCCCCCTGACATACTCGACCGAGCGAGACGATGTCGTGGTGCGGGATCTGGCAGCGATCACACCGTCGGCTCTCGATCCGGAGACCGCCCGGCACGAACTCCGGGATGAGTCGGGGCCGGCCCGGGCCTGGATGGCCGACGGGCGTTCGGCGGCCCCCGGGTTACACGGGCCCTGACCGGGCGAACCCGTCAGGGGGTGAGTCTGGTGAGTCAGGGGAGTCTGGATCCATCTCTTGCTCATCGAAACGGGATCGGAAATGAGACGGGGGTGATCCAGACTCACCCAGACTCCCTGACTCCCCGCATCGTTCCCGCCGGGTGCCGCGGGGGCGGCCAGTCGTCCGCGCCGGCGTCGGCGCGGGACGGCGCGCCCGGTTCGCCGGGGCCGTCATCCCCGTCTGCCCGTCGGGCCCGCCGGCGCCCTTCCAGTGGATGTAGCCGATGGCTCCCCCGTCTCGGGCCTCCTTCCCGCTCTCATCCTGGTGGCGATCGTCGTGCTGCTTGTCTCGAGGCCGGCGCGGTGGTGGGGCGGGGCGGCGTGCGAGCCCGCGCCGGCCCACGCCCAGGGGGGAAGGGCCCTCGGTGGCCCCGGGTGATCATCGAGCGGCCCGGATCGGCGATGGGCCGGCCGGTGCGGTGCGGGAGCCCGTGGTGGACCGCGCCGGGACGGTGGATGGGCGTTCGGTGGCCCCGAGTGGTTATCGAGCGGCGCGGATCGGTGATGGGGCGGGGGACGGGTGCACGAGATCGATTACGAGGATCGGCCGGCTTCGCTCGCGGCCGGGATCACCGGGCGGCCCGGAGCGGCGATGGACCGGCCGGTGCGGGAGATCGCAGAAGGGGGATGGGATTCAGACGACGTCCAGGACGACCTGCCGCGAGCCGTCCACCAGTACAGCGACGACGGCCACGTGGTCACTGCCGGGAGTGCCCGCGTCGTGCAGCGTCAGGACCTCGCCGACGGCCGTTCGCCGATGTGCCGGGAACTCCTCGACGGCGAGGCCGCTCTCGCGTATGATCGAGCGTCCCCCGGGCGGGTGATCGGCCGCCCGGGGTGGTTGGGAACGGTCACCCGTCGGCACGTCTCCGGGTTGTACCGGATCTCGTGGCTCCCCTATGCCTGGCGGTCGAAGACAAAGCCGGCGCTTCGGAGGACGCGGATCACCTCCCTGGCCGTCAGGGAGGGGGCGTGGGTGATGGGGAGACGGTGACGGCGATCTGGAGCGTGTCGCCCTGCTCCGCGACGGGCCGGAGCGTGGGGGGCAGGGGATCGCCGTGCTCGAGGCAGGACTCGATCAGCCGCCGCGCCACGTCCTGCGCGATCTCGATCGTCTCGGCGACGGTCCTCCCCTCGGCGATCAGCCCCTGCACGGTGCTGCTCGTGGCGAGATACCCGCCCTCCTCGAGCGGTTCGACGGTGATGGTGATGGGATACTCCGACATGCCCTGCCGCCCCTGCTGCACTGATGCGTCATAAGTCCCTGAATGTAAAGACATTCGTTCGTTGCCGGCCGCTCATAGATGTATCGCTGGAACCGGGCAGGCCCTCCTGCTCGCGTGGGTTCTGGCGGCGAGCGCGGTGCTGCTTCTCTCCTGAGCGGCTGGGTAGCGACACGGCCGGAATGGGTGGCGGGCGCCGCGGTCGCGCGATCATCTCTTTGCTGGATGGGCCATTCCGGGGGGGTGGGGGGTCTAGGGGGGTCTGTTTCCATCTCCTGCCGATCGAAACGAGAATGGAATTGAACGTGGTGGATCCAGACTCACCCAGACTCCTCAGACCCCCCTGACTCATCGGCATCGTTCCCGCCGGGCGCTTGCGGGGTCGACCGTCAGGGGGCGCCGGAGGGCCGGTACCGCCCTCGTCGCCGGCGTCGGGCGGCACGGGGAAGCGGGAGGGATGGGGCGGCACCGGGGGGTCGGTCGTCCGCGCTCGAGTCGAGGCCGGCCGGTGCGGGGAACGGGTGTGTGTCGTCCTCGTCGGAGAGGTCATCGTCGCCTTCATCCACCGTCCCGGTGCCAGCGTCGTCCCTCCAGAGGAGGTGGCCGATGACGAGCAGGGGAGGTACCGGCTTGGTCGATGGGCGTTCGGCGGCCCCGGGGGGCTTTCGGGCGGCGCGGATCGATGATGGGGGGGAGATGGGTGCACGAGATCGATTACGAGGATCGGCCGGTTTCGCTCGCGGCCGGTGATCACCGGGCAGCGCGGATCGATGATGGGGCTGGCCGGTGCGGGAGATCCCTCAAGAGTGTGGAATTCAGACGGCGACCTCGAGGACAATCTGCCGCGAGCCGTCGACGAGCTCGGCGACGACGACGTGGTCGCTGCCGGGGTGACGTTCCACAGGGGACGGGGGCATCGGTCCCCGCTCGACACGGTTCAATAGACCCTGTCCTTTTGTCCGAAGAGAGAAGTTTTTGTATCCGGACACGCAACCCATCGGCTAAATGAGTTCGGCATCAGCGACGATCGATCAGCTCCTGGAGGAGATCGCCTCGCTCCCGCTCGAGGACCAGGCCCTCCTCCATGAAGTGGTCGGTCACCGGCTGGTCGAGGCCCGCCGGAGGGAGATCGCCGATGAGGCGGCGGCAGCCCGGGAAGCGCTTGAGCGTGGGGAGGTGCGCCGGGGCACGACGGCGGATCTCTTCGCGGACCTCGAGTCCGATGATTGAGCTCGTCTGGACCCGACAGTTTTCTCGGATCTGCCGGCGCTGGCGTCGCGAACACCCCGAGCTTGCCCCGGTCCTCCGTGAGCGCCTCGAGCTCTTCGAACGGGAGCCGTGGCACTCATCGCTGAGGACGCATTCTCTCTCCGGCCAGCTCAAAGGACTCTGGGCGATCCGAATCACGTATGACCACCGGCTCGTGTTCCAGTTCGTGGACGACGCGAAAACCGGGGCTCTTCTGGTCGATATCGGGACGCACGACGAGGTGTATTAACTCACGCGGGTCCCGCTGCCCCCGCGGAGACGGCGGCGGCACGCTCGCCTGCCCTGCCGGGGGGCGCTTCAGTCGTCTCCGCCCGGAACGGCGCCGACCGGTGCGGTAAATCGATGAAGAGAGGCGGCGGGCTTAGATCGCTGCCGGTGATTCTCGAGCGGCCAGGATCGGCGATGGGCCGGCCGGCCGGTGCGGGGTTCTATGAAGGGGGTCGGCGGCTCTTGATCGCTGCGGGTGATAACCGGGCGGCGCGGATCGATGATGGGGGGGGACTCGTGCAGGGGATCGCTTACGAGGATCGGCCGGTTTCTATCGCTGCCGGTGAATATCGAGAGGCCCGGATCGGCGATGGGGCGGGGGACTGGAGCCCGCGAAAAAGGAGGGTGGCGGGCTCAGACGACGACGTCGAGGACGACCTGCCGCGAGCCATCGACGAGCTCGGCGACGACGACCACGCGGTCGTTTTCCGGGCTCCCCGCGCCGGCGATCCGCAGCGTGTCCCCGACGGCCGGCGGGGTGTTCGGAAAGGAGTCGTCGATCGCGGTGCCGTCCGCTTCGGCGCCGGTGACGTCGAGGCGGTGGAGCGAGGGGTTGTCCTCGCCGCCCATGTAGGTCAAAACGATGTCGTCGCCCTGCTGCTGGGCCGTGACGGCGATGGCCACCGTCCGGGTGACGCCGACGGCCATGCCGAACGCGAATACTGCGATGACCGCGCCCAGGATCACCACCACGGCGACCATCAGTATGTGGCCCATGACCTCCGAGGCCGCGTCGTCCGATCATTTCCTCTGTGTCCGCGACCCGTTGCGGATCCTCCCCGGACAAGGACCACTGCTGGCAGGTCCGGTTTCGCAGGAGCGAATGGCATGGGCGGTCCGGCCGTGGACTTCTGGACTGCTCCTTCCACCCCCTTACTGCCCCTTCACTGCCCTTTCCGCCCCTTTCAATACGTAGTGGGTGCCCCGCCCGGTTGTACCGCGCCGTTCGATCAGGTGCCGCGACTCGAGGATGGCCAGGTCGTCCGATGCCTGACGTTTCGAAACCCCGAAGGCCTTCTGGATATCACTGTTCGTGATCTGCCCCTTATCACGGACCGTCAGAACGATACCGATCTGGCGGTCGTTGAGGTCCTGTGATCGTAGATATTCCAGGTTAAACTGGTCGGCACGGAACGTAACAAGGAACCCCCGGTCCTCGCTGAATGCGGGAGCAGGGACGCGGGCCTCCTCGCACGCCTCCCGCATCCGCTGGATGCCGCTTCCCCACCTCTCGACGAGTTCGAGATCGTACAGTACAGTGGAGATTCCAAGATTTCGCAGGACCGAGCTATGTGAATGCAGAAGATCCTGGAGCCCGATCCCGTGTGGGAGTCGCCCGGGGCTCCAGAATTCGAGCCGGTCCTCGTGGATGCGGATCTCGACGTGCGACGGTATCGGACATTCACGGTGGCAGATCGCGTTGACGACCGCTTCCCGAAGCGCGATGAGCGGGTCCATGTCTGCGAACGGGTCGCGTCACCGGTCATCTCGAACCGTACGCGGGTGTTTCGCCGGATGAATTCAATCGCGTCCTCCACCTGGTCGGGCAATCGCCCGGCGATCATCAGGTCGTCGACGATCTGGTGTCCGTTCCGAAAGACTCCGCAATGGATTGTTGCCTGGGGAAGCAGTCGCTGAGGGTTGTCCCCGAAGAGGAGCACGGCCGCCCATGTCGGCACTCCGTTCGCCGTGAGGGAGAGTTTCTCGAGAACGTCCTCTATGGTTTCATGGTCCCGAACACGCCGGCGTCCGAGTTCATTCGCCCGCCTGACGTACTCCCGGATCGCCGTCCCGTCCAGATCGGAGAGGGCGGCACCGAATGCAGGCTGGAGGTCCCAGCTCGTACCTCTCGCCCGGAGATGGAGATCCGCGATCTCCCCGACGGTCATGACCACGTTGGACCGGTCGATCCGCCGGTAGTACCGGCCGCGGATAGCGACCGGCCGGACCGGGTATTGCTGTACCTGGATAGCGATGACCGCCTGCCCGTCGATCTCGGCCCTGTGCAGGTTCGGGATGATCCGGGGTTCGCTGTTCTGGCCGATGCGGTTTGCCCAGTCCCGCACGGTCCCGTCCGAGATGGTGCATCCGACGGCCCGTCCCCGGTCGGTGACTCGATGAGCACCGTCCCGCCCCGGGTATTTGCGAACGCCCCGATGGTCTCGATTGCCTCGTTGCCGAAGCTCTCTTTTTACTCGACCGTCGTCGTCGCGCCGCCGGCAATCAGTCGCCCGACCTCTTCGGCGTCAGGCATGCCTCTGATCTCATTCTGTATGTTGATGACGAAGTACGTTCGTCATCCCGAGATCAACTGGCGGGCCCGCTTTCTCCTGGATGGATCGCTGCCGCGTGGGGCGAACGGCGTGAGGACGGGAGTACGGCTCCGGCCGGAGGAGAAGAAGGGTTCAGTCCGTGACACCGAGGACGATCCGCCTTGGTCTGGAGCAGAGCCGGGCGACGACCATGTGCTCGGGGCCGGGGTCGCCGCTGCTCGCCGTCCGTTCGTGAGGGCGCGGGGCCGGCGTAGCCGGGTCCTGTCCCGGTCCGGGACCGTCGCCGGGCACGCAGCGATCGGGGTGGATCGATTGCCGTTCTCTCTCTCTCTCTCTCTCTCGTACTGGTGGGTACCGTGAGTACCAAGTAGTACTCCTGGTACCAGAGTCGCGGAGGCGGTGGCCGGCGCGGGCGCCCTTGGCCGTGCCGGCCCTGCCGGGTGCGGGCGCGACGGCCGTCCGGGGCGGCGATCGCCCTGGCCGTGATACCGGGAAAAGGGCCGGCACGACGCCCGGGGCGGCGGCGGTGGCGTGCGGCGCATCGCCGTCAGGGGAGAAACGTGGAGAGGATCGAGGGCGGGGACGCGGCGTGCCGTGCAGGTATGAGGTGGAGCCCTGCAGGCCGACAGGTGAGGAGGGGTGGTCGCGGCGGGAGACGTTCTCGATCACGCCGGCGATCGCGGCGTCCGTCGCCGGCACCGTCGTCTTCCGGGGGCAGGAGATTTCCCGCCGGCAGCCGGCAGCGGGCCCTGCTCCTCGTCGCCACTGGGACCTTCCCCGCGCCGTTGCCGTGGGTGATTATCGCGGTGCCGAACCCGGGATCGGAGCGGCAGATGGGAAGAGTGCGTCGGAGATGGCCGATCCCGGTCCGCGAGCGGGCCCTGTCCCGGGAGCGGAGCCAAGGAAGACCCGTCGCGGTCCGGTTATGAGCGCCGGGCTCCTCTCAAACGTCTGCGTTCACCACTTCTTGCACCCGGGCCATGACCCGCCGAGCCGCGTCGACCGCCATCCCGGCCGATGACGATGAATAGACGGCGCCGTAATCCGCTCCTTCTCTCGCTCGCATGACCTGCTGGAGGTCGGTCAGAACGCTGCGGGGTATCCTGCCGGTATCGACCAGGAGCGCCTCGACCGCGAACCGGAGGCATCTATGGCTCTTCTCCCGGTATCCGAGAAGGAGCACGGGGGCCCGGAGGGCGTGGAAGATGGCATAGTACGCCTGGACTGTCGCCCACTTGTCGTCCCCGTTCTCGAGCGAGCGCTCGGCGGAGGCGAGGTCGGCCGCCGCCTCGGCGAGTTCCTTCTCCACGAGCACCGGGTCGTGCGCGATACGGACGATCTTTCCACGCTCGAGGCACTGCTCAAATCTGTACCGCATCGTACGCCTCCCAGGCTGTCCGCCCCTGACGTATCCGGTCCGCGAGGGCCGGGTCTCGTTGCCCAAGCGCGAGGTACTCGTCGGGATCGAGCACGATGGCGCTCACTGGACGTCCGCCGGCCTGCGGGTAACGGGCGAGCGCCGTATCCACCGGCTCCGGATCGTCGGCGACGATGCAGAGGTCGACATCGCTCTCGATCGTGTCCTCGCCCGTGGCGCAGCTGCCGAAGAGCATAACGGTGCGGACGCCCGGCGCGAGCTCGCGGAGGAGCTCGTCGAGCTCGGCGAGCGTGGCCGCGACCTTGAGGACCCGCACCAGCCCGCTGCCGAGGTTGGAGCGGTAGTAGACGTTACGGCCGCGCTCGGCCCGCACGAGGTGACCTCCATCGGCGAGGAGGCGGAGCGCCTCGCTGACCGGCCCGGCGCCGAGCCCGGTGGCACGGGCGATCTCGCGGACGTAGTGGTCCTCCCGGTACCGGCGGCCGAGATGGACGAGGAGGCGGCCGGCCGGCGCCGCGATAACGTTCGCGCTGCCGAACATATGTTCTACAATACGAACGATGTCGCGATGAACCTTTCCGCGAATGCGGTTCTTCGGTCCGGCAGGATCCGCCGATCGTCGGCAGTGCGGTCCGCCTGGTGAGGGCCGGGTCAGGCGACGACGCCGGGGACGACCTGCCGCAGGCCGCCGGCGGACCGGGGACCTGCATCGACCGGAGCGGTGCGACCCAGGTGCACGGCTCGAGGCACGCTTCGACTCGCCGGATTCCCGTCCCGATCCGGGAACGTCGCCGGGCACCCGGCGATCGGGGGTGGAGTGATTGCCATTCTCTCTCTCTCTCTCTCTCTCTCTCTCTCTCTCGTACGATCTGCTGTCTGTTCAGAACAGACAGTTACTGTCTGTTCAGAGTACACAGTTCGCGGAGGCGGTGACCGGCGCAGGCGCCCGGGCCGGGCCGGCCTGGCCGCATCGATCACTCTCGCGCTCTTGCTGGGAAAAGGGGTGGCATGATGTACCACGCGTTCGTCCTGGGGTGCGGGCCGGCGCGGTGGGTGGCGGTCGCCGTTGTATTGCGTGGGCCGGGCGGCTTCGATCGCTGCCGCGGATCACCGGGCGGCGTGGATCGGCGGTGGGGCGGAGAACTCGTGCAGGAGATCGCTAAAGGGGGTTTCGGCCGGGTTTCGCTCGCAGTGGGCGACTATCGAGCGGCCCGGATCGGCGATGGGTCGGAGAACTCGTGCAGGAGATCGCTGCGGGGGGTTGACGGGCTGTCGATCGCTGCCGGTGCTTATCGAGCGGCGCGGAATGATGATGGGACTCTGTACGGGAGCAGGAGATCGCTGAAGAAGGTCGGCGGGGTTTCGATCGCAGGCCGGTACTTATCGAGCGGACCGGATCGGTGATGGGCCGGCCGGCCGGTGCGGAGATTGCGGAAGAGGGTCGGTGTGTTCTCGATCGCCCCGTGTGGGTATCGAGCGGCCCGGATCGGCGATGGGCCGGCCGGCCGGTGCGGAGATCGCGGAAGGAGGACTGCGGGGTTTCGATCGCGGCCGGGTGGGTATCGGGCGGCGCGGATCGGTGATGGGGCCGGCCGGCCGGTGCAGGGGTTCTATGCAGGGGGCCGGACGGCTAAGATCGCTGTCGGTGTTCCTCGGGCAACGCGGATCGGCGATGGGCCGGCCGGTGCGGGAGATCGACTACAGGGGTCGGCCGGTTATCGATCGCTCCATGTGATCACGGGGCCGACGTGGATAGGCGATGGGCCGGCCGGTGCAGGAGGACGATTACGAGGATGGGCCGGCTTCGATCGCTGCCGGTGATCACCGGGCGGCGCGGATCGATGATGGGGCGGGGGACTCGTGAGGGAGATCGAGAAGGAGGATGGGCTCAATCAACGATGTCGAGGACGACCTGCCGCGGGCTGTCGACGGGTTGAGGGGCCGTGCGTCAACCGGAGCGAGGGGACCCTGGTGCAGGGCCAGGGGCAGATTCCGGTTCTCGGATCCCGTTCCGGCCCGGGACCGCCCTCGAGCCCCCGGCGGTCGAGATGGAGCGATTGTCTTACTCTCTTTCTCTCTCTCTCGTACTGCTGGGTACCAAGAGTACTACTTGGTACCATTGGTACCAGAGTCGCGGAGGTGATGATCGGCGGTGACCGGCGCAGGCGGCCGGCCGGGTGCCGAGATCCCGCGGGGGCGCGACCGGGCGGGCGCCGCGATCGCGCGATCGTCTCTTTGATGGATGAACCATTCCGGGGAGGAGTCTAGGGAGTCTGGAGGAGTCTTGATCCATCTCCTGCCGATCGAAACGAGAATGGAATCGGAACGTGGTTGATCCAGACTCCTTTAGACCCCCCAGACTCCCGGCATCGTTCCCGCCGGGTGCTGCGGGGTTGGGCCGGCTGCGGGCCGTGGAGGGCTGTTGCCGCCCCCGTCGCCGCCGTCGGGCGGCGCGGGGGGGATGGGGCGGCACCGGGTGATCAGTCGTCCGCGTTCGGGTCGGTGCTGCCCGGTGTCCTGCGCGTATTCAGAGGAGAGCGCAGAACTCGTCCACGGTGAGGCCGGCGTCGGCGATGAGCCGGCGGAGGGTCCCGCGCTTGACCTCGGCATGCAGCGGCACGGAGAGGGTGACGTCGATGCCGGGCTTCATCAGGATCAGGTGGCTGCCGGTCTGGCGGACCGCTCCGAAGCCCGCCCTTGTGAATGCCCTGGCCGCGACGGCTCCCGATACGGCGGGCAGGCGCGGCATGCGGTCAGACGGTCACGTCGAGGACGGTCGCACCGGCCGCACGCACCGCACGGTCGTTGAGCGCCTCGATGCAGCCCCGGATGGCGTCCTGGATGTTGGCCAGCGCTTCTTCGACCGTCTCGCCCTGCGAGTGGCAGCCCGGGAGCGCCGGGCAGCTGACGACGTACCCCCCGTCTTCGGCGTCTTCCTCGATCACGACTTTCAGGTTCATGGTATGGCCCCGCCACGTGCCCCGCCCGTGCCGCCCGGGCGGGCGGCGGGAATCGGGCGGTTCGGCGCACGTCAGGGTACCTCTCGCGGGGAGACGTTAGAGCTTTCTCCCTTGAGCAGGGCTCGAGGCCCTGCGTCCCCCGCGCTCGAACACCGCGCCGCTTCAGTCGTCTCCGCCCGCGTCGGCGCCGGCCGGTGCGGAGATCGCTGAAGAGGGTCGGCGTGTTCTCGATCGCTGCCGGTGATTATCGCGCGGCCCGGATCTGCGATGGGCCGGCCGGCCGGTGCGGGAGATCCCAGAAGGGGGCCGGCGGGGTTTCGATCGCTGCCGGTGCTTATCGAGCGGCCCGAATCGGCGATGGGGCGGGTGAAGGGGTGCCGGATCTCGCGAAAAAGGAGAGGAGGGTGATGGGCTCAGACGACGACGTCGAGGATGACCTGCCTCGAGCCGTCGACGAGCTGGGCAACGACGACCACGTGGTCGCCGCCGGCGTTGCCGGCATCCGGTATGGTCAGCGTCTCACCGACGGCCGGCGGGGTGTTCGCGAAGGAGTCGTCGATCGCGGTGCCGTCCGCTTCGGCGCCGGTGACCTCGAGGCGGTGGAGTGAGGGGTTGTCTCTGCCGCCCATGTAGGTCAAAACGATGTCGTCGCCCTGCTGCTGGGCCGAGATGGCGATCGCCACCGTCCGGGTGACGCCGGCCGCCATGCCGAACGCGAACGACGCGATGACCGCGCCCAGGATTACCACCACGGCGACCATCAGTATGTGGCCCATGACCTCCGAAGCCGCGTCGTCCGTCCGGTTCGTTGCCATCGATGTCTCCAGCCCGTCCCCCGCTCGAGGCAGGGGACACGATCCACTCTCGGCGGAACTGTCATAACTTTTTCTATTTTGTCGCGGGGACGGGGCATGGGCCGTGGCGACAGGGGGCCGGGCCGGACGGTCGACGGGCGTTCGGTGCCTCCGGGTCGTTACCGCGTGGCCCGGATCGGTGATGGGCCGGCCGGCCGGCCGGCGCGGAGATCGCGGAAGAGGGTCGGCGGGCTGTCAATTACTGCCGTGGATCACCGGGCGGCGTGGATCGATGATGGGGCGGGTGATTCTTGCGGGAGATCGCTGAAGAGGGTCGGCCGGCTTTGGGCAGCTCCTGGTGATCCCCGGGCCGGCGCCGGCACGCCCGCGTGCCCTGCCGCCGCGCCGCTTCAGTCGTCCGCGCCCGGAACGGCGCCGGCCGGTGCGGGGAGCGGCGCTGCGTCGTCCTCGTCGGCGAGGTCATCGTCGCCTTCGTCCGCCGTCACGGTGTCGGCGTCCTTCCAGAGGAAGTAGCCGATGACGACGAGGAGCGGCAGGCCGATCGGGATCGTGATTCCGGCCGGGCCGGGGGTGTGGCCGTGGGTCGGTCGTGCCTGATCTGGTATGAGTGATGAGCTCTGGAGAAATGGTTCTCGGTATGTGCACCGGTCTAGAGATCGCGGGGCCTACTTTGTGTCCGATCGCCCGTGGATATGGTGCGCATAACGAAGGCACGCACGGAAATTCAGATCCCGATCGCGGACCTGGAGAGTGCGACCGTTTCGATATGTGCATGGATATGTGTACCATTATCGTTACTGTGTGTGCATCAGGCGGGGGCTCGCATGCGCACACTCAAGGGGGGCGCCACTGGCGTGAGTGGCGACGGTATTCCGTTTGGGTGGCGGAGGCACTGTTCTGCGGAGGTGACTATCCTGGGATACGTCCGCGCGCCGGATAGCATCCGCAGTCCGCATTGGCCAAGGGATAGTCCGCGATAACCAACCTGCACTGAGAACAGCTCGAGATGGGAAGGGGTCGAGCGACAGCGCTAGACGATGCGCTCGTGGTATCCTCGGAGTGCTGTGCCGTGGGATGACCGGTTGTGGCACAAAGGAAATGGCGAAGATATGGGTGAAGGAGATGTCGAGAAAATGAGATAATATGGATCACGAAGGCAGTACGATACTGTCAGATCCGCGATTACTTGGAAATCAAGTATTATGGTAATAGTTCCTTTAGTTGATAGATGGTTTTGGGTGAATAATTCTGGATGTCCTATAAATTAGCAATTGGAGACAAAAAAGGGGGGAATTAGGCTTCGTTGGGGTTGACCATGGTGGTGTCAAGGATAATCTGTTCAGTACCGTCGGTGAACGTCGCAATCACGACAAGGTGGGTATTCGCCTTGCCATCATCGTGCTGAACAATCGCTGATTCACCAACTTTGGGGGGGTCACTGGTGAAAGGCGTATCCGGGGCGGCAGCCGCTGCACCGTTTACTGATACCTCGATCTTATCAACCTTGTCGGAGTCCGTCCCGCTGTAGGATCTCGGAATCATTTCACTCACACAACCACCTCTGTGCGTACCCGAAGATCCGTTCCGGCGGCAATCGTTCAACGAAGACCGTTTCGGGCACCTTATAGTCCAAACTGGCATGAG